>Ga0256404_1008748_pt1 | contig 14985 bp, 8 predicted proteins | sample RumenRJG_01DNA_FD_185990 | JGI IMG/M metagenome (GOLD analysis project Ga0256404, IMG submission 185990) | Bovine rumen microbial communities from Lethbridge, Alberta, Canada - RJG_01 | ecosystem: Host-associated > Mammals > Digestive system > Stomach > Rumen | place: Canada: Alberta | collected...
GTCTTCGATCATAAAAGCGTAAGGTTGCTTCGCCAATGCGGCTGGCTGTTGCTTGCGTCTTATCTGCTGTTTATCGCCGTCTCTACATGGGATGCTTTTCTTATTGCCGATCAGTTCCGGCCGGTAGGTTATCGCATCACCACCCAGTCTTTGGTTAATATGATCGATTTGGCTTCCTGCTTCTTCATTCTCGCCATGGCTGAGGTTCTCTCCATCGGCATCGAGCTCCGTGAGGATCAGAAGCTCACAATTTAAACAATGACGGTATACTAAAAAACATAAGCTATGCCAATAATCGTAAATTTAGACGTGATGATGGCCAAGCGCAAGATGAGTTCCGGCGAGTTGGCAGAGCGGGTGGGCATCACTCCGGTCAATCTCTCTGTGCTCAAAACTGGCAAGGCCCGTGCCATCAGGTTCACCACTCTGGAGGCCATCTGCCAGGCGCTCGACTGTCAGCCGGGCGACATCCTGGAGTATCAGAAAGAAGAATCAACGCCTTAGGTGTAGTCTCTCAGTCAGGGCTTGCGCATAACAGACAGATTCAGCCCGACAGGGATGAGACACTAGTAGCAAGTAGCAACCAACTGGCATCCCACTGATGCCAGAATGAGTTGCCCTACACAAAAACAGAACATTCATTATTAACAATAAATCCTATCATTATGAGATTGAGATTATTTTTTGTAGCTGTCCTATCCTTTGTGATGACAGCGGTATCGGCACAAGAGATGCCGAAAATCCCAGTTGACCAGACGGTGAGGATGGGTAAGCTCAGCAATGGGCTGACCTACTTCATCAAGCACAACAACTGGCCTGAACACGTAGCCAACTTCTACATTGCGCAGCGTGTGGGTTCCATTCAGGAGGATGAAAGTCAGCGCGGACTGGCCCACTTCCTCGAGCACATGGCCTTCAATGGCACCAAGCACTACCCCGACAGCAGCCTGCTCGAGTACACCCGCTCGCTGGGCGTTGACTTCGGTGGCGACCTCAATGCCTACACTGCCATTGACCGCACCGTTTACCGCATCTGCGACGTGCCTACAAAGCGCCAGTCGGCCCTCGACAGCTGTCTGCTCATCCTTCGCGACTGGAGCACTGGCCTGACCCTCGACGGCAAGGAGATCGACAAGGAGCGCGGCGTCATTCATCAGGAATGGCAGCTCGACAACTCGGGCGAGATGCGCATCTTCGAGCGCGTGCTGCCCCAGCTCTATCCCGGCTCAAAGTATGGCCTGCGCCTGCCCATCGGACTCATGAGCGTGGTCGACAACTTCAAGTATAAGGAGCTGCGCGACTACTACCACAAGTGGTACCGTCCCGACAATCAGGGCATCATCATCGTGGGCGACGTCGACGTTGACCACATGGAGCAGCTCATCAAGCAGTATTGGAGCGACGCCACTGTTCCCGCCAATGCCGCAAAGGTCGTCGACGAGCAGGTGCCCGACAACGACAAGGCCATCTACGTCTTCGACAAGGACAAGGAGATGCAATACAGCCGCGTAGAAATCTCTATGAAGCATGATGCCGTTCCCGACTCCGACAAGACCACCATTGTCTATACGCTCGACCAGTATGCCAAGCAGCTCATCAGCATGATGCTCAACCAGCGCCTCTCGGAGGAAGCACAGAAGGCCAACAGCCCCTTCACCGCTGCCGGCTGCTCCGACGGACAGTATATCTACTCCAAGACCAAGGACGCCTTCACCCTTGTTGGCCTGGCCAAGGAAGGCAATGACCTCGCCACCTTGGGAGCCCTCTATCGTGAGGCACAGCGCGTGCGCCAGTTTGGCTTCACGCCGGGCGAGTTCGACCGCGCCAAGGCCGAGTATATGTCGCAGCTCGAGAGCGAGTATGCCAACCGCAACAAGACCAAAAACGACTACTATGGCCAGGAACTCATCGAGCACTTCCTCGAGAACGAGCCCATGCCGAGCATCGAGGACAACTACAGCCTGATGAAGCAGCTCACCTCTCTGCCCGTCATCGGTCTGGAGCAGATCAATGAATACGCCAAGGAACTCATCAGCAACACCGACACCAACCTCGTGGTGACCATCTTCGCCCAGGAGAAAGCCGGCGAGACCTATCCCACAACCGACCAGATGGCCCAGACCGTGGCTCAGGTGCGTGCCGAGAAGCTCACTCCCTACGTCGACAACGCCAAGAACGAGCCGCTGCTCGATGAGAAAAAGTTGCCCAAGGCCGGAAAGGTGGTCTCTACAAAGGAGAACAAGACGTTGGGCTACAAGGAACTGACTCTTTCCAACGGTGCCCGCGTAGTCTTGAAGAAGACCGATTTCAAGGACAACGAGATTCTCTTCCAGGGCTTGTCAATGGGTGGTACCAGCCTCTATGGCCAGAACGACTACACCAACCTCCAGCTCTTCGCCGACGCCCTGGCCAGCTCTGGTCTTGGCGACTTCACGAGCCAGCAGGTTGAGAAGGCCCTCTACGGCAAGCAGTGCAGCGTAAATCTCTCGCTCGACCGTACCTATCAGACCATCAGCGGCAGCACCGTGCCCAAGAATCTGGATACCTTCATGCAGTTGGTCTATCTCAACATGACGAGCGTCAGCAAGGACACAGCAGCTGTGAATGCCATGCTCAATCTGCAAAGCCAGATGCTGAAGAACAAGGACCTCAGTCCTGAGAGCGTCTGGGGCGACTCCATCAACGCCACAGTCTACGGCCACAGCTGGAGAGGAAAGTCTATGAGCGTGGAGGATCTGAAGAACTTCAACTACGACCGTGTGATGCAGATCTGGAAGGAGCGCTTTGCCAACGCCGGACAGTTTGTCTACTACTTCGTCGGCAACTTCGACGAGTCCACGCTCATCCCGCTCATCGAGAAGTATATCGGCTGTCTGCCCAAGGGCAAGGCTGAGAAGTGGAAGGACACTCCCTACTATGCCAATGGCGAGCAGAAGAACTTCTTCACCCGCAAGATGGAGACACCGAAGGCAATGGCCTTTGAGGCCTGGCACATGCCGATGGCCTACAATGTTGACAACCTCGTGGTCAGCGACGCTGCCGCCCAGGTGCTCTCGATGGTCTATCTGAAGTCTATCCGCGAGGATGCCAGTGCTGCCTACAGCGTGGGTGCCATCGGAACATTGCAGCGCATTGGCGACAAGATTGAGGCTGTGATGCAGGCTTATTGCCCCATGGATCCCAACAAGAGCGACGTGGCTATCCAGCTGCTCGCCAAGGGTATTCAGGACAACACCGTGAAGGTGGATGCCGACAAGGTGCAGAAGGTGAAGGACTATATGCTCAAGAACCATGACGAGGAGCTGAAGTCCAACAGCTATTGGATGGCTAATATTGACGAATACGTGTGGACGAATGTCGACCTCATCAGTGGCTATAAGGCCGCCGTCGAGTCGCTCACTCCCGAGAAGATAGCCGCCTATCTGAAGCAGCTCGTTGGTGCCAACAATCATGCTGAGGTTGTGATGACGCCTGCTAAGTAAGGATTGCCGCACAACCCAAACAATATAAGGGAGACACGCCGCTTGTCGGTGTGTCCCCCTTTTCTATATCTGCGTTTTTGCAACCATCTTTGCCCCTATGCAGCGCGGGTCATCATTTGTAGAGCGTTAATTGTAGCCGTCCGACGTACGTTAGACGATCGTCCGACGAACGTCAGACGATTGTCCGACGAACGTCAGACGGTAACTATCCTGCTTTATAGCTACATGAAGAATCCTTTTCAAGGGTATGAAGGCATAACCAAGGTCTCTTGTGCGAGCCATGCAGACCGTCTTGTAGGAGGGCGATAGGAGGGCCGTCATTCCTGACGGCCAAGATTTCCGGGCGAATTTGAGTTGATGAGTTCTTAAGTTATTGAGTTTTTGAGCCTTTAATTAGTGTTGAGTTTGATAAGCATGTTGGTGCTTTATTCGTTATTATTCTTAATTCCGCGAAGCGGGGCGTAAAATAACAAACAGTTGTGGCGGTAACCCCGAGTTTGGTGTCCCTTCTCTGATAATCAGGATAGAATCCGATGAAATCGTGAATTATTCCCCTCACTTGCCCCGATTCTCGCCAAAAACACTTAAATTTGCGGAAAACATTTCTTAGCATGAGACGACCGTTGTGCGATAAACACTTTTTTTCTCCCTCTCAGCAATGGAAACGCTGTTTGTTTCCTCTGCTACCACTGTGGCTGTTTTTCGCGCTCCAGAGCGGTTTTGCGGCCCGTCAGCCCGCCTTCTACAACTATCTACAGACGCTTTCCACCAGTCAGCTCATCGCCAAGGGCGCCCACTATGTGGAAGAGACCGACAATGCCGACTCGGCCTTGGCCTGCTACACCATCGCTACCTCGCGCTACAACTCCCACATGAAGGAGCAGGACCTGCGGCTGATGGGACAGGCCTTCACCGGCAAGTGGTACGTCTATCTCTTCAACTTCTACGACTATCCCAAGGCCTACGAGAGTCTCATCACGCTGGAGGAAATCGCCGCAAGGCTTCCTGACATTCGGTCCCGCGTCTACAACAACTTCGGAATCTTCTATCAGACGTTGGCCGAGCAGGGTGGCGACCGGCGACAGGACAGTCTGGCGCTCAGCTATTACCGAAAGGCCTTCTGGCTCACCAGTGCGGCGGACGGCAACACCCTCGACTTGGTATTTACCAATCTCGTCTCCGTGGCCGAGCGGGTGGGGAAGATGGGTAGCCTGCGCCGCGAATGGCTGCGCTATAAGTGGTTGCCGCAGACGCGTGGCAACCACTACCGCCTTTACAACTATCGCCTCTATGAGGCCAATCTCTTGATGGCGCAGCGCCGCTATGCCGATGCCGAGCGTGTCTTCGCCAGTCAGCTTCGCGGTCTGCCCCAGGAGGAGTCGGAGTTGCGCTATCACTATTCCGCCTGTGCCGACGTTGCAAGGGCTCAGGCCGCACAGGGCCACTATGCCGATGCCATCGCCACGCTCACCAAAGCACTCGCCATCGCCCGCCAGCAGAACATGAAGGATGCCGAACTGGAGGCCTATCGCCTTATGATGGACGCTTATGCCGCTCTCGGTGACTCTTCCCGCGCCGAACAGAGCCGCTACCGCTACCTCTGCCTGAAGGACACGCTGCTCAACTATCAGCAGCTGACGGGCGTCAACGAACTGCGCTTCCTCAACCAGATGCGAAAGTTCGACGAGCAGATACAGGCCAATGAGCACAAGCGGCAGACGCAGCAGATGCTCATGCTCATCGCCATCGGCGTGGCGCTTGTCGTGGGCGTGCTGCTGATTGTGCTGTGGCGGAAGAACCGCAGGCTCCGTCAGTCCAACGCCAATCTCTACGACAAGACCGTGGCCATGCTGCGCGATGAGGAGGAGGCGCGGCGCCGGCGACACTTCATTCCTCGAAATGCTTGACATTCTCAACGAGGAGCTCATCGAGAGCGGTAAGGAACCCTTTGTTTTCGACCACGACTGCCGCGAGGGTATCTGCGGTATGTGCTCTCTTTATATCAATGGCCACCCTCACGGTCCCGCACAAGGTGCTACAACCTGCCAGCTCTACATGCGCCGCTTCCACGACGGTGATGTCATCACCGTTGAGCCCTGGCGCTCGGCTGCCTTCCCCGTGATCAAGGATTGCATGGTAGACCGCTCGGCTTTCGACAAGATCATCGCTGCCGGTGGTTATACTTCCGTGCGCACGGGCCAGGCCCAGGATGCCAACGCCATCCTCATCCCGAAGCAGAATGCCGACGAGGCTATGGACTGCGCCACATGTATCGGCTGCGGTGCCTGCGTAGCAGCCTGCAAGAACGGTTCTGCAATGCTCTTCGTCTCCAGCAAGGTGAGCCAGCTGGCCCTGCTGCCCCAGGGACGTCCCGAGGCAGCCAAGCGCGCCAAGGCTATGGTGGCCAAGATGGAGGAGCTCGGCTTCGGTAACTGCACCAACACTCGCGCCTGCGAGGCTGAGTGCCCGAAGAATGAGTCTATCGCCAACATCGCCCACCTGAACCGCGAGTTCATCAAGGCTAAACTCAACGACTAATCAAGAGTTATGTAGTTGACTGTCAACTGAATAACAACCCACTTCCGCCGTTCGGACAATTGCCCGTGCGGCGGTTTTTCGTTGTTTGGGCTGGCAAGTTCATGGATGCCCAAAGGTTCGTTTCCCCTTGGTTTCACAATCTGTTTATTATAACCAATTCATTGCCTTTCCTGTTTTCGTCACCTTTTTGAGCAAGCTCTGTAACTCTCCGGTGGTCAGTATTCGTGTTCTTCAATGTGGGTATCCCTATGACAAAACAGTAATATGTGATGTTTAGGCACGCAGATTACGCAGATTTTTTCGGTATCTGCGGAATCAGCGTGTAAAATCACCAGGCTCCTGTTCCCGTCACATATTGAGCAATCTCTGATAATCATTCAATGTGGGTGTCCTTATGACAAAACAGTAATATGTGATGTTTAGGCACGCAGATTACGCAGATAACGCAGATTTTTTCTGTATCTGCGGAATCTGCGAAATCTGCGTGGGAAATCACCCAGGCTCCTGTTCCCGTCACTTACTGGGCAATCTCTGATAATCATTCGATGTGGGTGTCCCTATGACAAAATAGGAAGTGGCAAGTCCATGGATGCCCAAAGGTTCGTTTCCCCTTGGTTTCACAATCTGTTTATTATAACCAACCCATTGCCTTTCTTCGACTCAGAAAGGCGGCTTCCATTTTCACGTTTCCTTGGGCATCATCCAAAAGAGGATGGGTGCTTTGTCGTCGAGGCATGAGTCGGGACGCAGACGCGCGCAGCCTGTGAAAATGCTCCCGATGATGGAGAGGCGGTGAAAAATACGGCTCCAACAACGAATTTATGAAAATAATGTCGTATATTTGTGGGCGGACTCTTGTATCATCCTAAATCAAACGTGTATGAGACAATCGATCTTTCTGTTCATAGCCTTGCTCCTGACCCTGCCCACAGTGGCCCAGGAGGACTCCACGGCAGCCGACAGCACGGTGAATGTGCTCGCCTATTTCAACCAGGGTGAGACGTACAACTACAGCGTCAGTGATGTCCAATGGAAAATCAAAGGCACCGATACCGTGGCCGTGGCTTCCACCCTCACCAAGGCCACGCTCACCGTCGTGGACTCCACAAAGAAAGGCTACCTCATGGAGTGGCGTTACACCGACTTCCTGCTCGACGATTCCGTGAAGAGTCCTCTGCAGCAACTCTCGCAGGAAATCTTCGCAAAGATGAGGGAGCGTCTCGTGGGTCAGACCATCCGCTTCCAAATCACGCCCGAGGGGGGAAATCAAGAAGTGGGAGAACATAAAAGAAGTGGGAAAGATGGCCCGTGACATCTATCAGTTCACGATGGAGAAAACCCATCTAATGGACTCTTTGAAGGCGGTGGGACTCGACATGAGTAGCTTGCTCAAGGCGGTTGACGACAAGTCGTTGGCCGAGACCTACACGGCTCCCATTGAGTTGCTTTTTGGCTATCATGGCAAAAGCTACAAGTTGGGCGACACCACCGAGCACATCCCCGCTTCCGACGACAGTCCCGCCGCAGACCTCAACATGTCTGTCTATTGGCTCGAACCCGACAAGGGACTTTTCTGCATCGACATAGAGAACGTCGTGACCATCGACAAGAGTGATGTCAAGCAATTCGCGGGGACGCTCTTCAGTACGTTTGGAATGGGGGAGGCCGGCCAGTCGGATGAGCTCAAGGATGCGATGGGCAAACTCGGCGATATGAAGGTTACTTCATTCAGTCGCGCCGAGATGTTCGACGACGGTTGGCCCAGCATGGTGGTAGACCAGACGAAAACGATTATCGGCGAGCACGGCAAGGTGAAGCAAACCCGCGTTTATATGACGCAATAGCCCATTCCTCGCCTGTGTACCCATTCCTGTGTGTTCAGCCATCGGCTCTCCTTAGGTGGACGCTCAGCCCTGATTTTAAGACAGACTTGAAAAGGAAGTCCACTTAGGCATGAAGAACTCTTTATTATTCTTATCAGTAAATATGGATTATTCAGGCAGCTTGTCTTGTTTCTCAACAAAAAGACTTATATTTGCGAAAACTTTGCTTCTGATGAGACAGCCGACATTCTCTAAATCCTTCTTCTCTCCTTTGAAGCAAGGGCAACTATTGTTGTTCCTCTTGCTGTTTCCGTGTCTCTCTCTTGGTGTGGCCAACGGCAATGCGGCTCGTCAGCCCGCATTCTACAACTATCTTCAGCGTCTTCCCACCAACCAACTTATAGCCAAGGCAGCCCATTACGTGGAGGCTACGGACAATGCAGACTCTGCCTTGGCCTGCTACACCATAGCTACCTCGCGCTACAACTCCCACATGAAGGAGCAGGACCTGCGGCTGATGGGACAGGCCTTCACCGGCAAGTGGTACGTCTATCTCTTCAACTTCTACGACTATCCCAAGGCCTACGAGAGTCTCATCACGCTGGAGGAAATCGCCGCAAGGCTTCCTGACATTCGGTCCCGCGTCTACAACAACTTCGGAATCTTCTATCAGACGTTGGCCGAGCAGGGTGGCGACCGGCGACAGGACAGTCTGGCGCTCAGCTATTACCGAAAGGCCTTCTGGCTCACCAGTGCGGCGGACGGCAACACCCTCGACTTGGTATTTACCAATCTCGTCTCCGTGGCCGAGCGGGTGGGGAAGATGGGTAGCCTGCGCCGCGAATGGCTGCGCTATAAGTGGTTGCCGCAGACGCGTGGCAACCACTACCGCCTTTACAACTATCGCCTCTATGAGGCCAATCTCTTGATGGCGCAGCGCCGCTATGCCGATGCCGAGCGTGTCTTCGCCAGTCAGCTTCGCGGTCTGCCCCAGGAGGAGTCGGAGTTGCGCTATCACTATTCCGCCTGTGCCGACGTTGCAAGGGCTCAGGCCGCACAGGGCCACTATGCCGATGCCATCGCCACGCTCACCAAAGCACTCGCCATCGCCCGCCAGCAGAACATGAAGGATGCCGAACTGGAGGCCTATCGCCTTATGATGGACGCTTATGCCGCTCTCGGTGACTCTTCCCGCGCCGAACAGAGCCGCTACCGCTACCTCTGCCTGAAGGACACGCTGCTCAACTATCAGCAGCTGACGGGCGTCAACGAACTGCGCTTCCTCAACCAGATGCGAAAGTTCGACGAGCAGATACAGGCCAATGAGCACAAGCGGCAGACGCAGCAGATGCTCATGCTCATCGCCATCGGCGTGGCGCTTGTCGTGGGCGTGCTGCTGATTGTGCTGTGGCGGAAGAACCGCAGGCTCCGTCAGTCCAACGCCAATCTCTACGACAAGACCGTGGCCATGCTGCGCGATGAGGAGGAGGCGCGGCGCCGGCGAGAGGAACTGGAACGGCAACTCGCCGAGAGCAACAAGGCCGCCGCAAAGGAGAAATACCAGACCAGTCATCTGGCCGAGGACAACAAGACGGGTCTTATGGAGCGCATAAGGGAAGTGATGGAAACGAGCGATGAAATCTATACTTCCGGCTTCTCGTGCGACCGTCTGGCCCAGATGGTGGGCAGCAACTACAAGTACGTGTCGCAGGTAATCAACGAGACGCGCCACTGCAACTTCTCCGCCTTCCTCAACGAGTATCGCATCAAGGAAGCTTGCAAGCGCATCAGCGACACTGGCGCGTATGGCAACCTGACGATTGAGGCCATCAGCAACAGCGTGGGTTTCAAGTCGCGCTCCTCCTTTGTTGCGGCCTTCAAGCGCTTCACCGGCCTCACGCCTTCAGAATACCATCGGTTGGCGATGATTAGAAACACATAGTCTACGGCTCTTTGCTTTCAGCTTCTCGGTTTTCGGACGTATGGCTACGGAAGCCCGGTGCTGTATGCCTTGTTTTTTTGTCCGCGTTCATGAACTTAAACACGAACGCGCTTTTTTTTCATCGTCTTTCTTTCCTTTCTCCCTATCTTTGCAATGTCCGGTCGGGAAATTCAGAACCAATGATTGACAACTCTAAAATTTACCCATTATGAAAAGATTTATTTTTATTGCTTTGCTCCTTGGCTGCACGTCGCTCACCGCTTCGGCGCAGTCCATCACTCACATCTTTCCCTCCAATCGGCAGGAGGCGACAAACATCCTCCAAGCCAAGGCTCGGCAGTCTGCCATGATGCGCAACGTGCTTCGCGTCAGTCCCTACACCTCCGAAATCATCATTGAGAAGCCAGCAGGTGTGGAGATGGCCAACCTCAACCGTTCCAGCAAGTCGTTCTTCAATTTCGACAACAGTTTGTTCGATGGAATGGAGGTTTTTGAGAACAAATATGAGTTGGGCAGCTACATTGAGGGCGACGACGGTTGCTACTACATCCACGACCCGTTTGGCATCATGCCCACCGACAGCTATCTCAAGCTTGAGCAGGGCGAGGGCGATACGCTCGTGGCCCATACGCCACAGGCCATCTTCAGTCTCAACGGCACCTACTATGCTACGCGCCTCGTGGCCCGCAAAGGCGACGATGGTGCTATGGGCTACTTCCTCGACCCGCAGGCCGAAGAAGGTAAGGGCCTCGACGTGAAGTATGTCATCGACAACGACGGTTCGCTCCGCCAGGTCAGCGACGGCTATGTGAGCGGTTATCCCGGTATGCCTCAGTCAGTGCTCGCCCTCACCGACGGCGACGGCAACCTCTTCTGCTATGCCGACGGCGATATGGTGATGGCGCCCATGAACGACGTTGCCACCACGCTGCCCGCTGGCGCTGAGGTCAAGGACTTCGTGATGCGCTATACGCGTTACGACGATGCCACCTCGTTCAAGAGTGTCAAGGTGGCTGTTACCGACGACGCGGTCTACCTGCGCAATCCCTACGACAGAGACTCGATGATGTGGATTCGCGGCAACGTGGGCGAAGGTAAGGTGACTTTCCCCAAGCAGTATATCGGCGTCGACTCCACCAGCACCGATGCCTACTATCCCCACCATGCCTTCTTCGTGCCTTACGACTACGTCTACAACGGACTCGATCCAGAGACTTTCGATCCGCTCTACGACTACACGCTGAAGGACGAACTCGTCTTTGACTACGACCCGCAGGCACTCAAGCTCTCGCTTCAGAACGGTCAGGGCTTCATGTTCAACCTCAATAAGGACAGCGCGGCCTACCTCGCCTCCTACGACAATCCCTCGATTTTCGAGTTCCATGAGGTTCCCGCCACGCCTGCCGACCCCGTCATCACTTTCTATGGGCCTTATTCTGACCAGTCGGCGTGCGGTGTGGTGACGGCCTCCATCGCCACGGTAGATACGGATGGCAACTACATCCAGCCCTCGAAGCTGTTCTACAACGTCTACTTCGACGACAGCACGGAGCCCTTCGTCTTTACGCCTTCCGCTTATTCGAGTCTGACAGACGACATGACCGACGTGCCTTACGGCTTCGACGACGGCTACGACTTCATGTTCCAAGGCTCCAGCAACACGTTCTACTTCTATCAGCCCGCAGAGAAGAATGTTGGCGTGCAGACCGTCTATAAGGGTGGCGGTGAGGTTCACCGGTCCAATATCGTCTGGATGACCAATGAGGCTGCTGCCGTAGACCGCACGGTGGTGGACGGTGAGGCCCTCTCCACAGAATATTACGACCTGCAGGGCCGTCGGGTGGCTGCGCCCGTACGTGGACTGTATCTGAAGAAGCAAGTATTTGCCGGCGGCAAGACGATAGTTAAGAAGATCATGAGATAACAGTCAGAAATGTTTCTGTCAGCGGCCCTGCAACCCTTTCGCCTTTTAGGCAAAGGATTCCAGGGCCGTTCTTGTGTCAATGTCCGTCTCCCTTCGGAAGTGTAGGAGGGCCGTCATTCCTGACGGCCAAGAAAAGAGAGAGAAGACCCACCCCCGGCCCCTCCCTACAAAGGGAAGGGAGCGAACATCGAAGGGTAACGTAGGAATGTGTAGGAGGGCCGTCATTCCTGACGGCCAAGGAAAGAAAGACCGCTTGTACTCCAAAAGGAAATCTTTCGGCGACAGGAATGCCGCCGCTCCTACAGCAATCCTTCGTCGTCAGGAATGACGACGCTCCTACCACTCCGAAGGGAGTAAGACAGATCTAGCTAACCAGCCCAGTATGGGCTGACTCTCGGTAACCCCAGTCAAGCGACGATAGGAGCGCAGACTGGGGATAGCGATATGCCTCTCTATCTGGACTCAGTGCCCCGAAGGCGGCACACCAGCACGCAGTGCGCAAATGGGTCTTAATTCATAATTAGCCTAGCTCAGCCTTATTCGTTATTATTCTTTATTCCGCGTAGCAGAGCGTTAATCAAAAAAGATAATTTATGAAACCATTCATGATGATTCGTGTGAAAACTAAAAAAGTCATTGCTTCGACCAGTTGCGTGAGCGGTCCTTGTTTCGTTGCATTATTCGTTATTATTCTTTGATTCCGCGTAGCGGAGCGTTAATCGAAAAAGAAAATTTATGAAACCATTCATAGGTCATTCATGATCATTCGTGTGAATACTAAAAAGGCATTGCTTCGACCTGTTGCGGGAGCGGTTCTTGTTGCCGTTGCATTATTCGTTATTATTCTTTGATTCCGCGTAGCGGAGCGTTAATCGACAAAGAAAATTTATGAAACCATTCATGAGTCATTCATGATCATTCGTGTGAATACTAAAAAAGTCATTGCTTCGACCAGTTGCGTGAGCGGTCCTTGTTGCCGTTGCATTATTCGTTATTATTCCTTGATTCCGCGTAGCGGAGCGTTAAATAACACCTCAATCTATAGGAAATATCCGGTGAACCTTTTTCGTTTAGCGGGTGAAAGAAACCCCTTATTAATCCAACCTTTTCGCCAATGTATATCCGTATTTGAAAAAAAATGTGTAAGTTTGCCCCAACCAAACATAAAAGCTATTATGACAGAAGGATTTCGTGTGAAAGAATATCATGGTCCCGTGAAGCGCTATTGCCAGACCATGGAGTTGCGCGACGACAGCGAACTCATCAAGAAATACCGCCAGGCCCACAGCCGCGAGCATTTCTGGCCCGAGATAGAAGAGGGCATCAAGAGCGTGGGTATCCTGGAGATGGAGATTTATATTCTTGGCAACCGACTCTTCATGATTGTTGAGACTCCCCTCGATTTCGACTGGGACAGCGCCATGGCCCGCCTGGCCACGCTTCCCCGTCAGCAGGAGTGGGAGACGTTTGTTGCCGCCTTCCAGCAGTGCGCCGCCGACGCCACGAGCGACGAGAAGTGGCGGATGATGGACCGCATGTTCTATCTTTACTAATTGCTTGTGACAACCGAGGAATTCATCCTCCAGCACCGCAGCGACAACGTTGCCGACCTTGCCCTCCATGCCTCCCGTTGGCCTGGAGTAGATATGCCGTATGCCCTCGAGCAGATTGACGGTTGGCAACGGGCCTGCCGCAAGTTGCCTTCGTGGGCGGCCACGGAGGGCATCGTCTATCCGCCGCATCTCTCCATGGAGCAGTGCTCGTCGGAGCAGACTGCGCGCTATAAAGCGTCTGTTATCTCGCGATTACTGACTCCTGAAGGCACGTATGTGGACCTAACGGGCGGTTTGGGCGTTGATTTCTCCTTCGTTGGACAACTATGCCGTCCAAAGCGTCTCGTTTACGTAGAGCACCAAAAACGGCTCGCTGAGTTGGCTACCCATAATTTCAAGTGTCTGGGCCTCTCTGCGGCGGAGGTGGTCTGCGGCGACGGAGTGGACTATCTCCACAGGATGGACCATGCCTCGGTGGTGTTTCTCGATCCCGCGCGGCGTGATGCCAATGGCGGAAAGACGGTGGCAATTGCCGACTGTCAGCCCGACGTCTTGCAGCTGCGCGACGAACTATTGCAGAAGGCCGATTCCGTGGTGCTGAAGCTCTCGCCGATGCTCGACTGGCACCAGGCGCTCGAAGAACTGGGCCGCGAAGTGTTGAGGGAGATTCATATTGTCGCCGTGGCCAACGAATGCAAGGAACTGTTGTTCGTATTGAGCCGGCAGAGTGGGGAAGAGGCCCCTGCGGGGCTCCGCGTCTGTTGTGTCAATGATGGCGACATCTTCGACGCCACTTTCGACGTGCCGCTTAGCATCTTCAAGGGCTCAGCGTCGCCTGCTTATCTCTACGAGCCGAATGCGTCGATCATGAAGGCCGGCTGTTTCGGTGCCTTGTGCCAGCAGTTCCCCGTTGAGGCTGTGGCAGCCAATTCTCATCTGTTTGTTTCCGACAGTTGGCTCCCCCGCTTTCCCGGTCGCCGCTTCCGCATTCAGACCGTCTGCGGCTTCAGCAAGCGCGAGCTGCGCAGTCTTTCAGCCTTGCAGAAAGCCAACGTCACCGTCCGCAATTTCCCCATGAGCGTTGCCGACCTTCGGAAGCGTCTCCGGCTGAAGGATGGTGGCAACGATTATCTCTTTGCCACAACCCTTGCCGATGGGAAACGTGTGATTATCCATTGTACGTTGGGCGGAGAGTAATCTCTTCGCTTCCGTATCACCAGTGGCATAGTGTGGGTCGTTTGCCGGTGATTCCGCAGTCTAAACTTCTGTGTGTGCAGACCGAATACTTGAGATTTCTCCGTTCAAGCTTCAGTGTGTGCTAGCCTGAATGCTCCTGATTTCTCCGTTCAAGCTTCAGTGTGCGCAGCCTGAATGCCTGTGATTTCTCCGTTCAAGCTTCAGTGTATGCAGACCGAATAGAGATTTATCCGTTCAAACTTCAGTGTATGCAGCCTGAATGCCCGTGATTTCATCGTTTCGTCGTCAGCATGCAGTCCGATGAAATCCAGTGTAGTTTTGGGCAATGATTTGATGCGGGAGAATGATGCTCAGTGGTTTATTTCGAAATAAAATATTTCTGAATTCTTTTGCGATGTCCCAAAAATTGCTTATCTTTGCAGCCACAAATACTTTTAGAGTTTCTTGGACTTGTAGCTCAGTTGGTTAGAGCAACAGACTCATAATCTGGAGGTCCTAGGTTCAAGCCCTAGCTGGTCCACACTGA
>Ga0256404_1008749_pt1 | contig 14985 bp, 14 predicted proteins | sample RumenRJG_01DNA_FD_185990 | JGI IMG/M metagenome (GOLD analysis project Ga0256404, IMG submission 185990) | Bovine rumen microbial communities from Lethbridge, Alberta, Canada - RJG_01 | ecosystem: Host-associated > Mammals > Digestive system > Stomach > Rumen | place: Canada: Alberta | collected...
AAAACCGAATAAATATCTTTTAATGTATCAAGGAGTCTATGTGGAGCTTCGTAAAGCAAAAAAGTATACGGAAGTGCCCTCAATTTATTTAATTCATCAATTCTTGATGATTGTTTGCTATTTAAAAAACCATAAAATAAGAAGTGCGAAGTATCCATTCCACTTCCAACCAAAGCATTTAAAAAAGCACTTGCTCCAGAAATTGGCACAACTTCAATTTCTTTTTCTATGCATTTTTTCGTTAATATAAAACCCGGATCACTAATACAAGGATAGCCGGCGTCGCTTAAATAAGCGACATTTTTCCCAAGCTCAATTTGTTCAATAATTTTTGTTGAAGAAGCGGTTTCATTATGTTCGTGGCATGAAACGCATTTCTTTTTTATTCCGAGCATGCTTAAAAGTTTTAAAGTATTTCTTGTATCTTCGCACGCTACAAAATCAACTAAATGTAAGACTTCAATTTGTCTTTTCGAAACATCATCTAGATTCCCAATTGGAGAAGGAACAAGGTATAATTTTCCTTTCATAACTATTTTGCTTTAATTTCACTTAAATTGACAAACTCGATGTTTTCTTCGTTTTCAATTTTGCAAGTTTTGGTAAAAACATTAAAACTTGTAATTCTATATTCTTCATTTTGATAAATTACTTTGGAACCAAGTTTTGGAAAAGCTTCTTTGTCGGTAGTGTAAAGATCATCTTCATATTTTAAACAACACATTAATTTTCCGCATTGTCCGCTTAATTTAGGAATATTAATTGCAAGCATTTGATTTTTAGCTCTATTTAAAGAAATTCCATCAAAGGTTCTAAAAAAAGTAGTACAGCAAAGTGGAAGACCACAAACTCCAATTCCGCCAACTTGTTGTGCTCTTTCTCTTGAATTTATTTGACGAAGTTCGATTCTACAATGCAATTCACTTGCAAGAATTTTTAAAAGTTCTCTAAAATCAATACGTTCATCGCTTGCATATACAAAAAGAATTTTTGAACAATCAAAAGTATATTCGCTAGAAACTAAACGCATATCAAAATTTAAATTTTTAACCGCTTTTTCAAAAACTATATTAGCTTTTAAAGCAAGTTTTGCATTAGCTTCGGCAATTTTTAAATCTTGAGGGGTAGCTTTTTTAATAATTGGCTTAATTTCTCTCGTAAATTCTTTGTTATTAATTGTAATATTAGTTGCTAAAACAGTGCCAATTTCTTTTCCAACAACAGTTTCAACCAAAACTTTGTCGCCAGGAACAATTGTTTTATCAGTAGTATAGAAAAAATAACTTTTCCTAGTATTCATAAATGCAACTGTTATATATATATTTTCCATAAACTTAATCCCTCTTTTTTAAAATTTTATTAAGAACATGTAATAACAACAAATTAATGTTGATATTATAGTTTAGTTCATTTCTTTCATCCATCAAACCAATGATTTTTAAATCAAGATTTTTATAGTGTTCGTTAACGATTTTGAAAAGATTTTCTAAGCTTTTAAAAATCGTTTCTTTTTCAATACTATAAACATATGATTCTTTAAAAATAAAAATCAAAATATCAAAAAATAAACGTACGTTTTGCGTTGTTTTTAATAAAGCAGGAAAAGTTTTCTCATAAAAAAATCTAAATCTTTCTTTATCACTTATATAATCAAAAAGTTCTAAAATAGCATTTTTGATATTTTGATAACAATCATCTTTTGAAGCTTCTTTAATTGTTGAAACATCGTTATAAAAATTAGAAAGCAACTCAGCATCGATTGTTGGAATATTACTTTCTTCGCTTTCAGAAATTAAATCCTTTTTGTCAATAAGATTTAAACGCACAACTTGTGTTCTAGAAAGAATTGTTGGTAAAACCCTAAATTCATTTTCGGTAGTTAAAAAAGCGTAGGTATTTTCGCTTGGTTCTTCTAAAAATTTTAAAAGAGCATTAATTGAATCAAGATTCATATTTTCAACAAGATTTATGATGTAAATTTTGATTCCTTTTTTCTCAAGCGAAGTTTTTGAAAATTCTGTTTCAATTCTTTGGATGTCTTCTTTATGAATAGTGGATTTTCTTCCATCAATTATAATTAAATCGCCATAAATTTCATTATCTATACGTTTACAATTTGAGCATTCATCACAAGCAAAAGGAGTAGGAGAAAGACAAACTAAAGATTTTGCAAGATATTTTGCAATTTCTAGAAGTGGTGTCCCAGCTTCTCCACTTAAAAGATAAGCATGAAAAACTTTTTGATTTTTAAAAGCATTTTCAAATATCTTATAAGCTATTGGTTGTTTATTTTTTAGATAATCATTGTAATTCATATAATTTCTTTTTAATGATACTTAAAACTTCCTCATAAACTTCTTCAAAGGATTTACTAGCATCGATTACTACAAATCTTGAAGCATATTTTTTTGATAAATCTAGATAGCATTTTCTTATCGTGTCATAAAATTCAATTTTTTGAACATCTAAACGATTGATTTCTCGGTTAGCATTTTTAGTTATTCTATCAAGGCCAATACGAGGATCAATATCGAATAAAATGGTGAGATCTGGAAAAGTTTTTTCAATTGCAAAGGTGTTAATTTTTAAAACTTCATCAACCCCAATTGCATCTCCCGCCCCTTGATAAGCAAGAGAAGAATCAACAAATCTATCGCAAAGAATTATTTCTCCTTTTTTAAGAGCTGGCCAAATTTTTTCAACAAGATGTTGTCTTCTGCTTGCTGCAAAAAGTAGGGCTTCCGTTCTTTTATCTATCACCGTATTTTCTTTATCGAGTAAAATATTTCTTATGTCTTCTGAAATTTTTACGCCACCAGGTTCTCTAGTTTTAAGGATTTTAAAACCTTCTTTTTTAAGTTCTTCGTAAACTTTCGATAAAATAGAAGATTTTCCACAACCTTCAACACCTTCAAAGGTAATAAACATAACTTTCCTCCTATTTTATATCTGTTCTATTGTCTAGAGCTTTTTCAATTGTTAATTCATCTACATATTCAAGTTGACCACCAGCTGGTAAACCATATGCAAGACGAGTAACTTTAACATTTTTATCTTTTAAAATTCGTGCAATATATAAAGCAGTAGTTTCGCCTTCTAAAGTTGGATTTGTTGCAAGAATTATTTCTTTTATTCCTTCTTTTGGAATACGTTCAAGCAATTCATTTATTCTTAAATCTTCAGGTCCAACACCATGTAAAGATGAAATAACTCCATTTAAAACGTGATATACCCCATGGTAATTTTCAAGTTTTTCAAAATTATAGACATCTTTTGCATAAGATAAAACTATACAAACAGAGTGGTCGCGATTTTGATTTTTACAGATTGAACATTCTTCATCTTCGGTTAATAAACCACAAATTGGACAAGCATGAATTTCACTTTTTGCTTCACTTATTGCTTTTAAAAGATTATTTACTTCTTCATTATCCATGTCTAAAAGACTATATCCCATTCTTTCGGCAGTTTTACTACCTATTGAGGGGAAAGATTTAAATGCATCAATTAATTTATTTAATGAACGAAGTTCCTTCATTAAAACATCATTCCTCCAGCGCCTTGTTTAAATTTGGCTGAGATTTCATCACTTTCTTTTTGGATTTTCTCTTGGCACTTTTTATAGGCAAGGCAAATCATTTCACCTAGTTCTTCTTTATTTTCTTTACTTAAAAGCGAATCATCTAAAATATTAACTTCTTTTAAGGTTAAGTCGCCCATTACAGTAACTTCGACAACGCCATTGGCATTTTCTTTAAATTCTTTTGCTTCAAGTTTTGCATATTCTTTATTAAATTCTCTTTGAGCTTTTTGCATAGCTTGAACCATTTGTTGCATATTCATAATATAAATCTCCTTATTTTTCTATGGTTATATTTCCAATTTCTTCAGGTTTAGGAAGTTTATTAACTTGTTTTAAATTAATAAATTCAAGTTGTAAAGCAGTTAAAACTTTTCGATTTATGCCATAAATGAAAAGTTTTTTACCGACAATTTGTTCCATTACTTGTTCTAATTTTTCTTGATTAGCTTTGATATTGCATCTAGTAGCCTCATTTTCAAAATTAAATTTAATGATGATGATATCTGGAGTTACTACATATGGGGCGCCATCTTTTAAAAGCATCGCAAATGGCCCAAGTTCTTTATCGTTTTGGAAAAGATTAAAATAATTCCAACGTTTAGTAATTTCTTCTCTTAAAGATTTATTTCCTAAAACCATGATTTTAATTAATGTATCTTTGCTTATGTTATAGGTTTCACCATTTATAGCAATTGGTGATTTTTCAACTTCCTTTTTTATTTTCTTTTCAGCTGCAGTTTCACCAAATAATGGTTTTAAATTTTTAAGATCATCAATAGAAACTGCTTCTTTTTGTTCTTCAACTTTTGCTTGAGGTTTTGTGATTTCTAATGTTTTAGAAGGATTAGATGTTTTTGCATTATTAATTTCTTTTTTAACTTCGTTGGCTTCTTTATTAGAACTATTTGTATTTGAAGGTTTTTCGTTTTCATCAACATTTTCAACAAGTTTCAACAAATAAATTTCAAATAAGAAATTTGGATTTGATGCGACTTTGAATTCACTTTGACATTTAAGCAATAAATCAATCATATATAACAATTTTTTGTCTGAAAAAACTGAGCAAACTGATTTAGCCTCGTTTTCATTAATCATTGTTAATAGTGTAATTGAATGAACTTTTGAATAAACTAAAGCATCTTTTAACATTATTAAAAGTTCATTAGTTAGTCTTGAAGTATCAATATTTCTTTTGACTAAATTTTCAAAGATTTTCAAAAGTTCTAAGGTATTGTTTTCAGAAATAACTTTCAAAAGACCAAGTTTTTCTTCCATACTAGTCAAACCAAAAACTTTTTGGATATCTTCGATATGAATTTCATTTCCTGAAAAAGCGATAAGTTGATCTAAAATTGATAGAGCATCTCTTGCTCCGCCTTTTGCAAGTTCAACAATTAAATTAACTGTTTCTAAATTTGCTTTTACATTTTCGCCAGACAAAACTCTAACGATTAGTTTTTTGAGATCATCATCAGTAATTTTATTAAATTCAAATCTTTGGCATCTTGAAAGAATAGTTGGAAGTAATTTATATGGTTCGGTTGTACATAAAATAAACACGACATATTCTGGTGGTTCCTCTAAGGTTTTAAGCAAGGCATTAAAGGCGCTTGCTGTCATCATATGAACTTCATCGATAATATAAACTTTATATCGACCTTTCATAGGTGCATATTTAACTTTTTCTATTAAATTTCTAACTTCTTGGACGCCTGAATTACTTGCCGCATCAATTTCTATAACATCTGGATGTTGACCTTCGCTGATTTGAATGCAGTTGTCACAAACATTACATTGATGTCCTATTCCCGCAGAACAATTTAGAGCTTTTGCAAAAAGACGAGCAACACTAGTTTTACCCGTTCCTCTTGGCCCACTAAATAGATATGCGTGAGCAATTTTATTTTGTTCTAAGGCGTTTTTTAAAGTCTGAACGATTGCCTCTTGTCCGACTAATTCATCGAAAGTTTGACTTCGATATTTATTGTATAAAGCTTTGTATGACATAATTTTACCCGGTTATGATTATATCATAACCTAAACGCTCGTTAAATAATGAGATTGCTTTTATTAGTGCTTTATTTTTGCTATAATTTTTAAGATTTAGAAGGATAATATTATGGAAAAAAATATGTACGAACGTCTTTTGACGACAGAAAAAAGATTAAAAGAAATTGACGAATTACTTTTAAAAGATGAAACCACAAGAGACAACAATAAATTTAAAGAATTAAATATTGAAAGAAGTGAACTTGAACCAATAATTGATAAATTTCATGAATATTTATATGCAAATAAAAATCGTGAAGATGCACTTTTAATGGCTGGCGATAAAGATCCAGAAATCAGTGAAATGGGGAAAGAAGAATTAAAAAACAACACCGATTTATGCGAAAAAATTACTGAAGAATTAAAAATTTTACTTTTACCAAAAGATCCTAATGATGGAAAAGATGTTATTTTTGAAATAAAGGGCGCTGTAGGTGGAGATGAAGCTGATATTTTTGCTGGAGATTTATTTAGAATGTATAGTCACTATTGCGATAGCAAAGGCTGGAGATTAAAAGTGATTGATGATTCTGTTAGCGAAGCAGGTGGATTTTCATATATTCAATTTGTTGTAAGCGGACAAGATGCTTATTCAAGACTTAAATATGAAAGTGGAGTTCATAGAGTTCAAAGAGTTCCAAAAACAGAAGCAAATGGGAGAATTCATACATCAACTTCTACAGTTGTTGTTATGCCAAAAGTCGAACTTGGAAAAGTTGTAATTAGAAATGAAGATTTAAAAGTTGATACTTATAGATCTAGTGGAGCTGGTGGTCAAAATGTTAATAAAACCGAGTCAGCCGTAAGGGTTACTCATATTCCTTCTGGAGTTGTGGTTTCGTGTCAAACCGAAAAATCACAAATTCAAAATCACGAAATTTGCATGCAAATGCTTGCGAGTAAACTTGCTCAACTTGAAGAAGAGAAAAAAGCCAATACTGAAGCGGGCTATAGAAGTAAAATTGGAAGTGGAGATCGAAACGAAAAAATCAGAACTTACAATTATCCACAAAATAGAGTCACCGATCATCGAATTGGCTTTACAGTTCAAAAACTTGACAGAATTATTGAAGGTGACTTAGACGAATTAATTGATGCATTGATAAATTACGATCAACAACAAAAACTTTTAGGGCAAAGTAAATAAAATGGAAACAAATCAAGAGGTTTTTCAAAAAAGCAAAGAAACGATTAAAAAACTTAAAAATTCATCAATTAATGATAGTGAAATTTATGAGCTTTTAATTGATGCAAATGGTTTTTTAGACTACACAGATTTGATTATAAATTTTGATGAAAAAATAAAAAATAAGGCGTTATATATACGAAATTTGAATAAATTAATTGCCGGAGAGCCTATACAATATATCTTAAAAAAGGCTCAATTTATTGACCTTGATATTTCAATTAACCACAACGTTTTAATACCTCGTCCAGAAACCGAAGGGCTTGCATTATTTATCAAAGAATATATTAAAAAATACAAATTAAATCATGAAGTTATTGGTGATGTATGTACTGGCAGTGGTTGCATCGCTCTTTATCTAAAAGAACAATTTAAGGATTCTACTGTTTTTGCAAGTGATAAATATGAAGATCCTTTATTAATTGCAAAATACAATAAAGAAAAATTAGGAATTGATATTAATCTTTTGAAAGGAAGTAGACTTCAACCTTATGAAGAAAACAAAATCAAACTAGATGTTCTTGCTTCAAATCCGCCTTATGTCGAAAATATTAAAGAAATAGATGAAAACGTATTAAGATATGAGCCAATTAATGCAATTTATTCGCTAGATGGTTTACATTTTTACGATTCATATTTTCGACATTACAAAAATGTAACAAATGAAAAATTTTTCATGGCCTTTGAAATTAACTATAATCAAAAAGAAAAATTAACTCATTTGATTAATAAATATTTTGATGAAAATATCCAATATATCTTCAAAAAAGACATATATGGAAAAGATAGATATTTATTTATCTTTGGAGGATATAAAATTGAAAATCTTGAGTAAAAATAACCTTGTTGAAGCAAGTGAGATTTTAAAAAACGATGGAATATTAGCTTTTCCAACCGAAACAGTTTATGGTCTTGGAATTGTTGCGGATAAATTAGAAAATTATAATCGTTTAGTTAAGGTTAAAAATCGTACACCCGACAAACCTTTTACATTAATGTTTTCCAATTTGAATCAAGTAAGTAAGTATCTTGATTTAGATGAAACTTCTAGAAAATTAATTGAAAAATTTATGCCAGGTCCTATTACTCTTGTTTTAAAAACCAAAGATAAAAATGAAGATATGAATTCAAAAAAGGATACGGTTCCTTCGTATTTGGACTTAAACACAGGTTTTATTGGGATTAGAATGCCAGACGACAAGTTTGTTTTAAATTTAATCGATAAAGTTTCTAAACCTCTTTTAGTTCCATCTTGCAATAAATCTGGTGATGAACCATGTAAGAACACGGATGAAGTTTTAAAGGTGTTTAATAATGAAATCGAGGCAGTGATTGACGGAGAATGTGCAAATGGTATTCCTTCTACAGTTGTTAAAATAGAAAATGGTAAAATTAAAATACTTAGGGAAGGTCAAATTAAAGAAGATGAAATTTTAAGGAGTATAAAATAATATGAAATTAGCGTTAGCAGCAGATCATGGTGGATATTTAGCAAAAGAAGCTTTAAAAAAACATTTAGAAAAAGAAGGTTATGTGATAGTTGATGTTGGAACTAATTCGTTAGAAAGTTGTAATTATGCTCAGTTTGGTCTAAAAGCAGCAACATTAGTTGCTAACAAAGAGTGTGATTTTGGAATTGTTATTTGTTCGAGTGGGGAAGGAATTTCTATTGCCGCAAATAAGGTTAAATCAATTCGATGCGGAATTGCCTATAACGATGATGTAGCGCGATTAATAAGAGAACATAATGATTGTAATATGATTGCTTTCGGAGCTAAATTTATGTCGGTTGAAGATATTATTAGAAGAACGGATATCTTCTTAAATACAAAATTTGAAGGCGGTAGACACATAAAAAGAATTGATACAATTATCAATTATGAAAAATAATTTATAAATTTTATAAAATCCCCTTGTATATATATGTGAAAGGGGATTTTTTATAGAATATATTTGTCCGATTTGCAACAACAAAGACAAGCGTTATATTGGTTATCGAAATAATAAGCCATATTGTAGAAGATGCATTTCTTTTATGGGTGAAAGTGTAGATGATACTTTTAGCGTACCACCCAAAGAGTCAAAAGCGATTCTAAAATATCCTTTGAGCAAGGAACAAATTAGAATATCTAATGAAGTAAAGAAGAATTATATTAATGGCTTTAATACCTTGATTTATGCCGTTTGTGGAGCAGGTAAAACCGAACTTGTTTTCGGCGTTATAGAATACGCTTTAAAAAATGGATATAAAGTAGGATTTGCAATTCCTCGAAAAGACGTCGTTCGAGAACTAGCAATTAGGTTTCAAAAAACCTTTATAAACAATAAAGTTGTCAGTGTGTATGGAGGTAACACGAGTGAATTAGAAGGCGACATTATTGTTTTAACAACCCATCAACTTTACCGATATAATTTGTTTTTTGATCTACTAATTTTGGACGAAATAGACGCGTTTCCGTATAAAGATAATCCTACTTTAATAAATTTTTTTAAAAGAAGTGTTAAGAGGAATTATATTCTTATGTCGGCAACGCCATCCCCTTCAGTTTTAGAAGAGTTTAAAAAGCCTAATAATAAAATCTTAAAACTCTTTGTTAGATACCATTTAAAGCCGATACCTATACCGAAAATCGTCATTTTGCCAGGTTTTTTAAAGTTCATTTATATGATAAAAAAATTAAAAGAATACCAAGAAAAATCTCTTCCAACATTTATTTTTGTACCTACAATTGACGATTCAGAATTTGTTTTTAATGTGCTTAAAAGATTTGTCAAAAATGGTAATTATGTTAATTCGATTGTAAAAGAGCGAAATCAAATCATCGATGATTTTAGAAAAAAGAAATATAAATATTTAGTAACCACTGCAGTTTTAGAAAGAGGAGTAACTTTAAAGAACCTTCAAGTGATTATTTATAATGCCGATCACGAACTTTATAATGCGCAAAGTTTAATACAAATTTCAGGTAGAGTTGGAAGAGTTATGAGTGCAACTTCGGGAGATGTAATTTATCTTGGAAATAAAAAAACCAACGTTATGGAAGAAGCTATTAAAAAAACTAAAGAAGCAAACGAATATTTGCAAAGTTTGCTTCAAAAAAATGAGTCCTAGTAGTCTTCATTCTTTGTTAAATTCGAAGCAATATATATGTGAAAATTGTCTAAAAAAATTAGATCCAATCTTTATGGAATTCAAGATTGAAGATGTCGAAGGAATCTCGATTTTTCTTTATGATGGATTTGTTAAAGATGAAATATTTTTATACAAAGGTTGTGAAGATTACGAATTAAAAGATATTTTTGTTCAACCTTTTAAAAATGAGTTGAGATTGTTATTTTACGATTACTTAGTTGTTCCAATTCCATCATATATTGAAGACGACGAAAAAAGAGGATATAACCACACGATTGAGATATTTAAAGCTTTAAATTTAGCAATTCTTCCATGCATTGTTAAAACCAAAAATGTGAAACAAAAAGAACTTAATTATGAAGAAAGACAAAAAATCGGTGAAGTCTTAAAATTCGATGAAAAATATTGCATAAAAAATAAGAAAATTTTGTTAGTAGATGACATTGTCACAACAGGAGCTTCGATGACAGCAGCAATAAAGATTTTAAAAAATAATGGCGCTAAAAAAATAAAAATTCTTTGTGTTGCAAAAAGAATACTAGAGAAAAATGAAAAATTTAACCACGAAAAGTGTTAATGGCGTATAATCATAAATGTTTGAATACCATTATTTATAATGGTAAAATTATTAAGTTTAGCAAAGGTGTTATTATGGGAAATTTTATTGAAAAATTATTTAGAGTTGATGAAAGAGTTCTAAAAAAATACAAAAAACAAGCGTTAAAAGTTGAAGCTTTAGCCGATGAAATGGCTAAGTTAAGTGATGATGAATTAAAAGCAAAAACACCATACTTTAGGAAATTACTTGCCGAAGGAAAGACCTTAGAAGATATTAAAATTGAAGCATTTGCTGTTTGTAGAGAAGCCGCAAAACGAACTTTAGGGCAATTTCCTTTTGAAGTTCAAATTATTGGTTCTTTAGTTTTGAATGATGGCGAAATCGCAGAAATGCGTACTGGTGAAGGTAAGACCTTAACTTGTACCATGGCTGTTTATTTAAATGCTCTTGAAGGTAAGGGTGTTCACGTTGTTACTGTCAATGAATATTTAGCAACTCGTGATGCTCAATGGATGGGACAAGTTTATAGGTTTTTAGGATTAACAGTTGGCGTTAACTTACATAGCTTAACTACAAGCGAGAAAAAAGAAGCTCACGCTTGTGATATTACTTATACAATCAATAGTGAATTAGGTTTCGACTATCTTCGTGATAATATGGCCCAAAGCACTGAAAGACGTGTTTTAAGAGGTTTAAATTTTGCAGTTATTGATGAAGCCGATAGTATTTTAATTGATGAATCTCGTACACCTTTAATTATTTCTGGTGGTAAAAAGGCCACCGCTTCGCAATATATCGTTGCTGATAAATTTGCGAAATATTTAAGAAAAGATGTTGATTATACAATTGATGTTAAAGATAAAACTGTTTCTTTGACAGACCAAGGCAACAATAAAGCTGATAAGATGTTTGGGATTTCAAACATCTATGATCCACAATATCAAGAACTTGTTCACAGAATTCAACAAGCTTTAAAAGCAAATTATATTATGACTAGAGATGTTGAATATCTTGTTGACCAAAACAATGAAATACAATTGATTGACTCATTTACTGGCCGTATTTTAAAAGGTCGTGAATATAGTGATGGACTTCAACAAGCAATTCAAGCCAAAGAAGGTGTTGAAATTAAAGAAGAAACATCAACTTTAGCAACCATTACTTATCAAAACTTCTTTAGATTATTTAAAAAGATCGGTGGTATGACAGGTACCGCGAAAACCGAAGAAGAAGAATTTAGAAAAATTTACAACATGAATGTTGTTGTTATTCCAACAAATCGTCCTATTCAAAGAATTGATGCTCCAGATTATGTATTTGGAACTAAACAAGCAAAAATTAAAGCTCTTGTAAAAGAAGTACAAGAAAGACATGCAAAAGGCCAACCTATTTTAATTGGTACCCCTTCTGTCGAAGCAAGTGAAGAAGTGGCTCAATATCTTGATAGAGCTGGCTTAAAGTATGATATGTTAAACGCTAAAAACCACGAAAGAGAAGCCGAAATTGTTGCGCACGCTGGTGAATTAGGACATATTACATTGGCTACAAATATGGCTGGCCGTGGAACCGATATTAAATTAACTGACGAAACCAGAAAACTCGGCGGACTCTGCGTCTTTGGTCTTGAACGACACGAATCAAGACGTATTGATAACCAATTACGTGGTCGTAGTGGACGTCAAGGAGATCCAGGTTTTTCGAGATTTTATGTTTCATTAGATGATGAATTAATGATTCGATTTGCAAATGATAATTTAAGAAAAGTATTCGCCTCAGCTGGTGATGAAGCAATTGAATCTAGAATGTTGACAAATGCCATTACCTCTGCTCAAAAACGTATTGAAGGTCAAAACTTCGATGTTCGTAAGAGTTTACTTGATTACGATGATGTTTTAAGTAAACAAAGATCAATTATGTATGCAAAAAGAGATAAGATTCTTTATGCAACAGATATCAACGATTTAATGTTAGAAATTTTCTCAGATTGTGGCAAAGCTCTTTGTAAGCGTGCAATTCGAGAGGATGAAAAGTCCAAAAATTTGATTGATGCGAAGTTATTACAAAATCTCGTCGTTCCTAGATTTTTAAAACCAGAAGAATTTGATGCAACTTTATACGATGAAACTGATGCAAATGATGCTGGTGAAGATTTAGGCGAAGTTTTACTTGATACTTATTTAGCACGTAAAAAAACTTGGGATAAAGAATTTGCAGAACGACTTGAAAGAGAATTAACTTTAAGAATTATCGACCGTAACTGGACTCAACAAATTGATAATATGGCAAGATTTAGAGAATCAGTTTCTTTAAGATCATATGCACAAATCAATCCTTTACAAGATTATGTTAATGAAGGTTGGGCAATGTTTAGGGAAATGAATGAAATCATTTCTTTAGAAGTTGTTTTAAACTTACTTAATACCAAAGTTGAAGTGCAAGAAGAACCAGAGAAAAAAGAAGTCTTTGTTCCAAATGTTGATACAACAAAACAAGAGGTCAAGGCCGAAGAAGATAAAACCGTTATTAAAAAAGCAGATGACACTCGACCTGTCATTAATGGTAATCCTGTCGATCCAAGCAGCAACCAAAGCACTCTTCAACAAGCAATGAGACAAGCAAGAATTCAAAAAATGAAAGAAGACGCTTTAAATCAAATGAAACAAAGCGAAGAAAATAAAGCTGCTGAGCAAGAAATAAAATCAGTTGTTGATGAAGTTAGAACAGCCAACGAAGGAGCAGTTAAACCTATCCAAAAAGAAAATAAACCTAGTGCAGTTGTTCAACCAAATTTAAATATCAGTGATATTGATAAAGATAAAAAGGCCGCGGAAGATGTTGATGAATCAAGAATTCATACTAATTAAGGGTTAAGATGGAATTATATTTATTAAAAGAAGGATTAAATGCAGCAAAAGTAGAAATTACCAAGCTCGGTAATTCTCTTTGACCTTGCAAAAATCGACGAAGAAATTAGACAAATTGATAAACAAAGTGAGAATGACAATTTTTGGTTAAATCAACGAGAAGCAAACAAAATAATTAATCATAAAAACGACTTAATTCATAAAAAAGAATTATTCAATAAAGCAAGTAAAGAAGTTGATGACTTACTTGCCGTTTTTGAAACGCTTGATGTTAATGATGTTGAAATGATTGAACTTGCAAGCGATGAATATAAATTAATGAGAAAAGATCTTGATGAATTGAAACAAATTGTTCTTTTTAGTGGAAAATATGATGATTCAAGTTGTTTCTTGGATATTCATCCTGGAGCTGGTGGTACCGAAGCATGTGATTGGGCAAATATGCTTTTAAGAATGTACACTAGATTTTGTGAAAGGAACAAACTTGTTTATAAAGTCGCCTCTTATGAAATTGGTGATGAAGCAGGTATTAAATCTGTCACTCTTTTAATTAGTGGAAAATACGCCTATGGTCTTTTAAAAGGTGAAAAAGGTGTTCACCGTTTAGTAAGAATCTCGCCTTTTGATGCAAATAAAAGAAGACACACTTCTTTTGCAAGTGTTAATGTAGTCCCGGAATTTGATGACCCTACTGAAGTTGAAATTAAAGATTCAGATTTAAAAATTGATACTTATAGATCGAGTGGAGCAGGAGGACAAAACGTCAATAAAGTGGAAACAGCTGTTAGAATTACTCATATTCCAACCGGAATTGTTGTTTCTTGCCAAGTCGATAGATTCCAAATTAAAAATAAAGAAATTGCGATGAATATGCTTCGTTCAAAACTCTATGAATTTCAAAAAGAAAAAAACGAAGAGAAATTAAATGACATCATTGGTAAAAAAATGAATATTGAGTGGGGTAGTCAAATTAGATCTTATGTTTTTTGCCCATATACTTTAGTTAAAGATAATCGAAGCGGAATTGAAGATACTAATGTAAATGGAGTAATGGATGGCGATATAAATAAATTTATTTACGGATATTTAGAAACGATAACGAAGGGAGGGAATAATAATGATTAAAAATATTTTTAAAAAAATAAGTATTAAAAATACTATAAAAACAATTTTACTCACTCTAACTGGTACAGTAATTTTGGCTTTTGGTACAAGTGTCTTTTTAGTTCCCTTTTCTATCGTTAGTGGAGGAGTTGGAGGGATAGGAATCCTTCTTAGTAAAACTGGCCTTTTAAGTGTTGATATTTGGTCATACATTATAATGTGGATTCTTTTTCTTTTTGGTGTAATATTTTTAGGTCTAAAATTTTCTTTATCGACACTTATTGCAACAATTTTCTATCCATTATTATTGACTTTAGTTCTTCGTACAAATATTGGAGAACAACTTGTTTCATTATTAATTGTTGATGGAATGTCTGTTAAAAATGAGGGTGGAATTTTAAGTGTCACTAGCCTTGAATTGATGGACTTTGGAAGGTTAATTATCATTGCCATAATGGGTGGATCTTTAACCGGAATTGGATGTGGAATCACCTTTAATGGTGGAGG
>Ga0256404_1008751_pt1 | contig 14983 bp, 14 predicted proteins | sample RumenRJG_01DNA_FD_185990 | JGI IMG/M metagenome (GOLD analysis project Ga0256404, IMG submission 185990) | Bovine rumen microbial communities from Lethbridge, Alberta, Canada - RJG_01 | ecosystem: Host-associated > Mammals > Digestive system > Stomach > Rumen | place: Canada: Alberta | collected...
AATCCATCGACCGCGACCAGGCCGTCGACGAAGACGGCAAGGCGGTCTTCAAGTCCTACCGTTTCGAGATCGGCAACGGCTACGACGAGGATGTGCGCCAGTGGGAGTTCACGGCGGATGATGTCGAGGCTTTCGCCCGCACTTGGTGACCAACCCCACGGGGGGGGCGGCGGCAACCCCTTAACCCGCCACTCTTTGCCAACCGAAAGGAAAAACAAAAATGGTAGCACCTAAGCATCCCCGACGCTATTACAACGTTACAGTCACGAACAGCGTGGCCGACCCAGAAACCTATTACCGTCTCAGCAAACTGACCGTTTTAAACGTTATCAAGATGGCCCTGGATGACGTCGAAGATGACACGGCCGCGGCGCTCATCATCACAATCGATCAGGAGCCGAAGAGTCTGACTCAGCTGCTCCATAGCGGCGTCGGTCACCAGCACTATGGACGCTGAGCACGCACACAACAAAGAAAAAAGGAATTGGAGCATCTGCCATGAAGAATTTCTCTGAAATCCATTATTGCCACGGCCACATCCCGTGGGGGGTCTACGTGTCCGCGCTTGCCGAACTTATCGACAAGCCCGCCGAAATAGTCGGCTCCTACCTCTCCGCCCACCCGTGGTGTTCAATCGGCCAACGCGTGTGCGAAACGTACCACGTCGACTATGCGCATGACGGCTATCCCTGCATGATCGGCCGCGAATGCGTCGAAGCCACCTCCGTCGCGGAACTGCGCGACCTCGCGTCCTCCGTCCATGCCTGGGAAATGCACGTCGCCCATCTCTACATGGTGGCGCGTAACGCCGGCGCGTATGGGAGTCCTGATATGGCGTCGCTTATCGCCCAGATTCGACTGGCCGACATCAAGTGTTAACACCCCCCCCGCTTATTATCACTTAGCACGATAAAGGGCCCCGCACGGTATGACGCCGCGCGGGGCCCTTTGCGCATAACAGCAAACTGCGCTAGGAAAACCGAGGCACACCTTGTACCCGGCTAATAGCGTAGACGCTGACCCGGATAAATCGTGTACGGCGCCCGAATGCCGTTAAGCCGCGCAACCCTCTGCCAGTCACGGCCGAAAATCCCGGACAGGCATTCGCCGCGCCTGACCACATGCACGCGCGACGCCGGCGCGGATGTGCGAGTGCCCAGAATCTGATTAACACGCGCCTGGACTGCCGCATAATTGGGGCCGAGTGCCGCGCGACGCGCCGCGCCGGTACCGTAGACACCGCGAATCGTCTCACGCGCCAACGTCTCAATGTCTTTGGTCTGTTGCGCTGGCTGGCTGTCGATCGTGCCGGACGGAGTCGCCACGCTAGTGGACGGCGGGGCACTCTCCGCCAGCTTATCCCACGTCGACGTGTCGCCATAAAAGATGTTGAGATCGTAAGCCCCGACGTTGTTGAGGTATCCCGATGATGTGAACTGCCACATGCTCACCACTTGCCAACCGCGCACCTTGTACGGGAAGGCGGGCGGATTATAGCCGCTGAAACGCGTATAGCCCGCCGGGTAGCCCGCTACCCACAGTGGGTAACGGGTGCACTCTCCCCAATCGCGTGAGTTGACCCATGACGCCGACATGTAAATGCCGGTGCTCTGCCCCATCGTCTGGCTCACGATCTTGAGCCAGTCACGCGCCCAATCAGTCGCAGGAACATCCTCATAATCCAAAAACGTCCATATGCGTCCCTTATAAGGGCGCACCGCATCCAGGAAATGATTGGCCTCTGCGAGGCTCGACGATCTCGACGGCCTCGCATAGTGGTAGGCCGCCACGCGCTTGCCGGCGTTAAGCGCCTGACTCACGCACTGGCCGAACTGCGCGAACCTGAATCCCGTGCCCTCCGTCGCCTTGACGATGAGGAAATCGCCGGGAATGCTCGCACAATCAGTGCGCGCCTGGGCATTCCAACCGCTCACATCCGCGCCGTACATCGCGGCGTTGGCGGCCGGCACGATACCCATGCAAGCCGCGAACGCTACAACTAGTGCCACTAGCTTTTTGCAAACACTACGCATATCAACCCCTATCCGATGAGACCGACGATATACCCCGCCAGCGCGGTAACGACCAGACTCACAGCCGCCCCGATCTTGCGTCCAGTATCAGTGCCCAGCCACTCCATAAGACTCGCGCGGCGCGGGTTGGCCGACTCCTCGATCACCTTGACACGATCATCCAATGCCGACGTCGTATCCCTCATAAGATTAACGGTTGCCTGGATCTCCCCCAGCTGTTGGCGGATGGCCAACAGTTGCTCGGCAACGGTATCTTGCATCTCTCCATCTCCCTATATATACACAAAAGGGCAACGGCATGTAGCCGTCGCCCTCCTCTTAGTTATCTAAAATCATCACTCTTTGACGCGGATAGCCAGTCCATTGCCGTCGCTAACAAACTTCGCGCTACCATCCTGGATGATCGTGCCGAGCGGGTACAGGATGCCATTAGCCGCAACGAAAATCGGCGCGTCAATATGCCCCGTATTCTTGTCAACGCCCACCGTCAGCGCAACCGGCTGGCCCGACGTGCGGGAAATGTTGATATTCGGCACATTCCAGTAGTCGTAAATCAGCGTGTTCAACGACTGACTGCTCCCACCCGCGTTAATGTCGGTTCCGCCAACCACGACAGCCATACGGGCCTTAAATTCGTAATCGCTGTACGCTGTGACAGCCGCCGACGAGACAAGGATTAGAGTCTGCTGCTCCTTGTCAATGACAAGATTCCACGTGTTGGTACCCAAGCTGCTAGCGTACGACGTGGGCATCTGGATTTTCGAGAGGCCGAAAATCGCTGACGAATTATTAACCGTGATGACCTTGCCGGACGTATCCGTGGCCACGGAGTAGCCAGCCGCGCGGAACAGCTCGTTCACCGCGTTGTTAAAAGTATTGATGTCTTTGGCGACGATATTACCCTGGTAGATTTCCACACTCATACGTCTAATCCCTCCCGGTTATGCCTTGGCTACGACTTTGATGGTGATTTTAGACCCCGAATCCGTGGCCGATGAATAATAATCATAGGACGCGACGGCATCGCGCGGGAGCGTCTCGCAGATGTTACCCAAGAAGTACCCTTGCCACGCCATGCTATCCTCCAGCCTCATATATCGCGCGTCCATCTGGGCGCGGGTATACGTGTCATCGATATCCATCTTACCATTTTCCAAGGCCTCGACGCGAGCCGTCAACGCGGCGAAATTCGCGCCGGTCTGGGTCACGAAATCGTCGAACGCCTTTTCGTCCGCGTCGAGTCGCCTCTCGGCCGCCGTCATCCGGTTTTCAAGGGCCGTCAGGCGGTTATCCACGTCCACGTTGATGGCCGTCTGCTCCTTACGGAGCGACTCGCCCCAATCCTCAAGCGCTTGGCAATACTTTGCCAGGAATTGCAACCTCTGTTCCTGGCTGACGGCCTCAAAATAGAGTTTCGGGATAACCGCCTGACTCAGGAAGTTATCAAAAATGCTCAACCCATACATGTCTAATCCTCTCACCAATCGATCTGAACGACCATCAAGCCGGAAAACGCAAACTCAAGTTCGTCCAAGATATAGGCGTCCACGTCCTGAATCGTCTTGATGTCCTTGATGCTCTCCCACATGGGGCGACGCTGGACGGTCTCAGACTCCATATCCGTACCCGTTGAAGCGTAATCCTCAGACGCGCCACGAAGTTGCGTCTGCGGGAAATCCGAATAGATGTTCCTGCCCTTAGAATACACGTCGGAGTCATCGAGAATCGACGCGGATTCAAGCGCCTTATACATCGCATTGTACTTTGGCGCAATCTCATTGAGCTTGCGCACCAGCTCCCTACGCCATTGATACGGGGGCAAAACGCCGATATTGCGATTCGCGTACCGCGCCCGAATCTTGCCAATTAGGCGCGTCTTGGTCGCATCGTCGTACCAATCCACATGCCAGGCGGGGGCATCCCAGTCGATGAAACCGGCCTCCTCCAATTCGTCGTAGGTGATGGTGGCACCGTCATAATACGTGGCGGGGCTATCCGGCTTGCCGGGAAAATCACTAAGGCTAGTTGTCATTGCGCCGCACCACCCATCAGGCTCTGGATCGGATTCGCCAAATCATTGTAAACGTCAGTCTCGTTGTCCTTGTTCCACGTGACACTCAAAGGTTCATCTGGGTCGAACCTCTCGTTGAACTCGGCGCAAGCCTTGCGCCTCATATCCAGCGAGGCAAGGGCAACGAAATCCGTCACGTTAGCGTCCTGCTCGACTTCCTCGGCAACCATTCTCTCGTTTTTCGTCCGCGCGGTGCTCACGCCCAACGCTTGGAGCGCCTGACGGAATGTGTTTTGGAAGTCTGTCATAAGCTCGCCGCCAAGCCACGGGACGCCAGTCTGGATAGCGTTCACCGACACGTCATCAATCGACGAATAGCCGAGCACGGCGAACTCGCCGCCGGCAATCGATTTCAGAATCTGCGTCGCATCAAACTCCCGGCCCTGGGGCGCCGTGATAAGAAACGGCGTTCGCGCCTGGACTCGGTTGATTTGCTTAGTCCTGAGGATATCCTCGAGTTCCCGCGCCCAAAAATCAATCGTCGGAGTGATGGGCATGCGGTTAGGGTTATCCCAGATGAGCACCGCGTTATGACGGTCACACTTGTAATACCACCCATTATTACCGATGCTCGCCCACCTTGCCGGCGTATCGTAAACGTTCCACCGGCCAATCTGCGCGACCATCGTGCCATACCACTTATGTTCCGGCCCTTCGAGGCCGGGAATTTGCATCAGCGTCGCGCAACCGCCAAAAAACAGAGTCTTTTCCAGGTACCACGAATCCACACCGGCCGGAAGGTTATGCCAGTGGAACCGGCTCATTGCGATTTGGGCAAGCAGATTACGCATAATCTCATATACGCCCGAGTTTTGCTTGGCGCTCTCCCAGGGTACGCGGCGGCGCCTCTCGCGTCTTGATTTGCTACTAGTCATGACTCCAATTCTACAACAAAACAAAGGGGCGGCGGCTTTCGGGCCGCCGCCCCCACAGCGCTAGTTGTCGAATGGATCGACCGCGCCAATCTCCTCCGGCTTGCTCCACACCGTCACACCCTCGGCAAAGGCTTCGCGGATATCGTCGATGGCAGACCACGGAACACCGGGCGCCGGGGCCACCCACATCGTACCCCGCCAGTAACTATAATGCTTGCGCACTTGCAAAGTGTTGGCCGTGTCGATGAGTCGGCCGCCCCCGGCGTATCCCGTGAGGGCGAAATTGGACGCGGCCCGCTCCAATTCGGCCACGGGTTGCGTCCTGACGCGCACATGCACCGCGCCGCCCCACTCGAGCATGTCGACGTTACCGGAGTCCGCGCCCTGAGCGGTCGGCTGGGTACGCCCAGCCGTCCTGTAATCCGCCATCAGATCGAGACGCGCATTTTCAACGGCCTGTTTAGCCGCGTACTCCGATACATCGGTGCGCGAGTATCCCGCCGTTGCATTGGTCGTGGCCTCGACCGCGTCCGCGACATTGTTGCCGGTGTTGGCACTATCGGTGGCATTATCCACAGTGGTGTCGCGCGATCGCTGGGCATTGGCGTTGGTGGTCTTTTCCACGGTGTCCGCGATGTTGTTGCCGGTGTTGGCGCTATCCGTCGCGTTGCTCACGGCTGTGTCGCGAGACCTCTGCGCGTTGGCATAGGCCGTCGTTTTGTTAGCGTCCGCAACATCGTTCGCCGCTTTGACGGCGTAACTCGTCGTGTCACGCGCGGTGTTGGCGCTGTTCTGCGCGATCTGCGCCGCCTTATCGGTCGACGCATTAGTGACGTCGGTCGCCAGGTCTCTCTGTTGGATGTTGACATAATGCATGTTCGCTTCGACGCTTGCTTCCTTGGTCTGCATCATGTCGCGGTTGGCGGCAATGATGGCCTCTTCCTTGGTCAGGTTGATGCCATAGGAGAGACTCCCGCCGATCACGTTGACGGCCGCACCGCCGACAGCCAAGGCCGCCGCGCCGCCTCCGGCTATGGCCGCGTTACCGGCCAGCGCACCGAGACCCATGTGAGCGCCCGCCGAACCGGTGACGCCATTAAGTGACGCCGCCGCACCTACGCTGCCCTGGGCCATGTTGGTCACGGCCGTCGGCGCGATCGACTCGATGCCCGCCGTGACCGCCGCGCTAAATTGGGCAGTCAGCATGTTGTTGTCGGCAATGTAATCCTGACGGAGTTTCCAGACACTTGAGCCGGCCGGTGTTTTACCCGTCGGAATATCGTCCGCGAAACCCGTAATAAGGATATTGGCCTGGACATTGCGATCCGTCGTGTACGTGGCCAGTGCATTCGCCAGCGTCGTGTTGTCGATCGCGTTGGTGTTAGTCCGGGCCGTCACCTGAGTCTGAGCGTCCGTCTGCGTGGTGGTGTTAGTTCGGGCGGTATCCGCGCTTGCCTTGGCGTTGGTCAAGCCCGTATCCGCCGACCGCGTGGCGTTGGACAGCGCGAGGGCGTTGGACACGTGGGCGTTGCTCCGAGTGGTGGCGCTGGACGCTTTGGCGTTGGTCAGGCCCGTATCCGCCGACCGGGTTGCGTTGGAGAGCGCGAGGGCGTTGGAAACGTGCGCGTTGCTCCGTGATGTCGCGGCGCCAGCTTTGGTGTTTTCGAGCGACGTGTTGGCCGACCTCATGGCATTATGGTAGTCGGTCAGCGCGTGGCGGCCGGTGCGCTCCCACTGTGCGCCCTGATCGTAGGCCAAAGTGGCCGACGAATTGCGCCACAATGCAAACGTGGGAATATCCAGCTCGAATGAATGTTCGGATGGGTTCGTGCCGTAAAAAGTTTGCAAACCCTTGGAACCATCAAGGCGAGTGAACTCATAGTCATGTGAGTACAGCTTGCCGCGCGTCTCATAGTCCAGGACGAAAGCCGACGCCTTGACAAAGGGGAAAAGCGCCACACACCGAGTGTTAATAGTCGTGCCATTGGTACAATCCTCGATGCGGATTTCGAGTGTATGCCCCAGATCGTCAGAGACTTCGACGACCGCATACGGCCACGCATAGAGCTTTGTCCATTGCATACAGTCGACGGGATAGCCGAAATCGGACGCCTGAAACCTTATCAACCACAGAGGATTTTGGGCCGGACGGCACTCATACGCCTTGACGCCCAAAAAGGCGAACTCCTCGCCGAAAGAGAGGAAGGACGCGGGGACGATGATGGCCGCACGCACGGACTCATAGAGCCACGGCGCGGCGGTCTGTAGCTTGTCCATAACCCTGTTGGTGCCGTACACGTCACTGGCTTTGATCGCAATCGCGGTCAGTGCCGGGGCGCGGCCGTCAGGCGATGCGGTCGTGATGCTATCCGCCCCAGGCGCCGCGCTCCAATCCTCGCCGGCCGGGTTGAATCCCGCCGTCACGTCATATTGATGCCCATATCTGTCAGCCGTATCCGCGTAGGTGGGTACCGCGCCGGCGTCAACCTTGCCGGGCGTGGGGATTTCCGCCCGCCACGCGGCAACCGGGGCCGTAGAACCCAGCACAACATATTTCTCGCCACCCCACACGTCGAAAATCTGATGCGCGGTTATCTGTCGCGGGCCGGAGGCCGGCGCGTCCGGCTCCGGGATGCGCACCCAGTCCGACGTATCGATGGGATTGGCAAGATACGCCTCAACGGTAGGCGCTTTGTTAACGGCAAAGTGACCGCGATCGAGAGCGCACCGGCTAAAGGTCAGCCGATAGCGATACGTCTGCCACTCGTCCAACTCCACGATGGCGATGGACGTGGAAGGCGCGGCGCTACGCACGTCGATAATGCGATAGGCGTAGACACGGATAGGATCGTCAACCCTATCCACGGGGAAGTCAGGATAGTCGACAACACAATAATTGTACCGGCGTAGCGTGGTGAATGGGATAGGCAGTTTGATAGTGCCGTCGACGCTGATATTGGCAGATGTCTCGAGAGTGACGGCGGCCGCCGCATGCGCGTCAAACCAAGCGTCTCGCTTAGCCTCGCCCCCGAAATCCACGACGTTATCGCGCGTCCATTGGACGTGATAGAGCCGGAGGCGTGCGCCCGCCGTCCACCGGCTATAGTCGTATGTCGGCGTGGACGCGTCCACATCCACATTACGGGTATAAGGGTATTCCGCCGATCTAGCGGCGAGCATAGGAAAATTCTTATCGTCCATGCCACCTATTTTAGAGCATGGAAAAAGCCCCGACCACATGGGGCGGGGCTTGATGGCTTCCACTTGGCTCCACAATCCGACTGGGGGGGAAGGCCGGGCCAGAGAAGGAAAACAGAGTCCCGGCCACGCACTACCAGCCAAAGGGGGCGGGAATTGTCCGGGTTCCCGTCCTCTTACATCATATCACGATCTATGCGACCGTGACAACCGGCGCGGCCGTGTAGACAGTCGTTGCGCCACTCGGGTTGACGTACGTGGCGGCCACGTTGACGGTGATCTTGACGCCGCTCTTGACGCCCTTACCGACATGGAGATAGCCGCTACCGGTCAAATAGGTCGTGCTACCAAGGTCGACGGCCTTGGTGCCGTCGAGTGCCGTAATGGACGTGGCGACCATGCTGGCAGGCTTGACCTCCACGCCATCCGTCGGCGGCTCAATGGTACCCGTGAGCTTGGCCGTAATATGCACCTTGCCGCCAGCCGCGACAGTCTCGGCATCAGGCGTCGCGGTAAAGCCGGTGACAGACTGCGTCACGGTTGTCACGGTATCGTCAACCTGTGCCGTGGTCCATGCCACGACCGGCACAAACGGCGACACCGAATAGATACCGTGATGGTGGAGAAAATAATTTGTCTTGAGGCCGACGGGATCCCACTGCGAAGTGGTCTCCATCACGGTATCGGCCTGGATGAAAAATTCGTCCGTGGTCAGCATGGCATAAGTTCCGGCGTCCGGGAATTCATCGACCAGCACAATACGCGGATTAATCTGCGCATAATCAAGATTGAAGGCGGCGGCGAGGGCGCGAACATCAAGATTGGCCTTGACTTCCGGCGTGGTGAGCAAAACAAGCTCTTCCGGCTTGGCAAACACCGGGAGGTCACCGAACGCCGCCGCAATGTAACGCGACGACGGGAACGTGAAGAGTCCCGCATACTTACGAACGTCCGTCAGGAAATCCTTGGCCGTCGACTCGGTATTAGGCACCGCGTCCGTATGCACCGAGTAATAGCCGTGCTCACGGCCGAACTCGCCAATAAGATTAAGCATGATGCGATATTCGTCATAGTTGTCCGAATTCTCCGGCGCGAGGAGAATCTGACTAATAAGAGAGTTAAGCCCGTAGTCATCGACAAACGCCCTCTTGAGCTCGATCTCGTTAACCGAAATCGGGTAATAGTCCTGCCTGTTGATCGTGTGGAATGCCGCCTGGACCTCCGGGCGATGCATGGCAAAAATGTCGCCCTCATTACCTTCGTCGGCGTAGCGGTGCGCCTTGATCCATTTTGTGGCGATTTCCTCGATAGTGGAGCCGTAATTGAGTTTCGTGGTTTTGAAAACCGCAAGCGGGTTATTCCAGGTCTTGGCATTCCTGACGATCGTAAAGCCGATGCGATTCACAAGGCTATCCAAAAACTCGTTGTAATAGCGGCGATTCATCGGTGCCGTCAGGTATCGGACGGTTTCCGAAATGTCAGCAACATCAGGCTCGGGCACGCGCTGTTGGAAATCGTTAGTGCCATTCAGCCAAATGTTTTTCAGGATGGTTGAGTTCTTTTCTGCCATCTGTCTACTCCTTATCTACTAGTCTTCATCGAACGGCGTGGTGAGGTCGAGGGCCTCGACGTCGGAAATGTCGCGCTCCTCCTCATCCTCCTCCGTCTCGTCCTCGTCCGCGTCCTCATCATCGGCAAGACCTGCCTCCGCCAGGGCCGTGATAGCCGTAGTCATCGCATCGACCTTGGAGTCGATGAGCGACACGCTATCCGTGAGTGCCTTGATCCCGGCGATGATATCGGCCGGCGTGATGTCGGGCGTCGCGTCCGGCTTCTCAGCCGGCGTCTTCTCGGTAGTCTCATTGTGTGGCATTTGTCTGTCTCCGTCCTATGTTTGACGTATTGCGGTGCGGCCGGCCAATGCCGTAAGCCGTGGCGGCGGAAAACGTCGGCCGGGACGCCTCCGTGCGGCGCACCTTGCGGCGCGAACCCCGCCACACGGATACTCCTACCACCACCGGCAAGCCTGACCATATGGCCGCACCTTAACACCCATTATACAGCGCGTAGGCCGTACATGCGCAAAAGGTCGCATATACGCGGGTAGAGTTCGGCCCGGTCGAATCTCACGATACCCGCGCCGAATAGATCGGCGAACCCCTTCAACACCTTGTCCGCCTTTTTGGCGGTCATCATGTCCACCGAAAAATCCGCCGCCGTGATGGCAAATACCAGCGACGTGTCAGAGGGATAGCCGGATGTGACCCACAGATATGAGGTCGTGGGGTCAGACCACACGCCATATTTATCGCCGCGCCACACGATGCCGTATTCAATTCTCGCCGTCCTGGGCTTGCGCTTGACAAACGCGGGCGGCGCGGCGTCCGAAAACGTATTGTCCACGTTCTCGGTTCCACCTACACGGCCGGCGAGCATTCGACCGGCAACCGTGCCGGCCGCCTTCTCCTCCGAATATTTGCCGCCCGGCACGTAATCAAGCAAAAACGTTTTATTGCCGTACCAGTGTTTTCCGCGTCCGGGAACGCCGACATGGTAGGCCGCAAAATAGGGGTTAAGGATATCCACCGCGTTACCCAACAGGTACACGTGTGGTTTGCGATGCCGCACGTCCGCACGTTCGCGCGTCACCGTATCCACCACATTCGCCAAAACTTCGAACTCGTCCGGGAGATAGCCGTGATAGCGGTCGCGCCTATCCGCGATCGCCTCGTCAAAGCAAATATTACCGACATGAGCGAACGTCCGTTTCTTGAGTGCCTGGGCTTGAGTCAAACTGACGAAATAGCCACATAACTTCCACGCCGGTTTTTCACCGTCTTTGGGTTTGGCCGCAATCCACGCGGATTCGCTGGACGTGCGAAACACGTACCCCGAAAATTCGGGCATGTCTTGGATACGCCCGAAATACCCACCGGCCATGCCGCGCCGCTCGTCCCTATATCTGGCTATCTCACAAAAACATATGCCGCGCTTGAGGTAGTCACGGAGGAAACAGAGGCGTAGTCCGAAAGTCTTGCCGATGCCTCGCGCACCCACGACCATAGTTATATCAGCGTCATACGTCCGCGTTTCGTTCCAGTCATAATATTCGCTCATTGCTTCCCGCCTTCCCGGTAAATTATCTTCCCTTCCGTGTCCTTTGCAACGATTCGCCCGTCGGTTTCCCGTGAAACATAGTGCGGCATGGACACCGGGCGTTCGCCCATATGCACCCATCGCCACGCCTTAGTCTCCCGGTTGGTATCCGACGTGCTCGGCATAATCCACGTCGATTGCTCGCGCAAACGGATAGCGGCGTGCGCGTGGACAAAGGTTCGCCGGCCCGTGTAGTCAGTCACCACGCGGTCTACCATCTTGGTGGATCGCGGGCGGTCGCGTCCCATACTCCTGGCGATATCAGGCGACAGGCATGTATCCGCGTCCATCATGATTCGCGCCGTCCGCTCCAAGTCACGCCCCGTGTCCTCCCAGACGCGCCGCACGGCTTCCGCATAGCTACCGCGTTTGATGCCTGCCGCCGTGACGTGTATCCCCGTCGAGTCGACTCCCAGGCGCATCTTGTCCATAAGCTCGTAATAATCCCTAAAGGTCTCGCCGTCCGAAACGAATTCGCCCACATGCGCGAAGCCGTTGGCCAACGCAGGGAAGGTCTTACGGAGGCGCGACTGTGTTTCGTCCAAGGCTCGGCGCGTCGCGTCGTGCAACGGTTGGAGGGCACGACGTACATCGTCCTCGGTGACGCCGTTTCGCATGGCGATTTTAAGTGAGTCGGTGTCTCCGGAGATTATCCGCGCATCGTCTCCCAGCGCATCCCATATGAGCTGTACCGCCAGCACCAAGTGCAGGCGGCCGCGACTTATGACGCGCGTCCCCCACGGGTAGTCAACGTGTTGTTCGCGCGTCTTGCGCGACTTGAAATTTTCGGGCGTGAGGCGCGTCGCGGGATCGATGCGGATTTCCGCGTCCTGAGTCAGTTCCCAGCTCGCGCGAAATTGCTCACTCGCCTGATTGCCAATGACAGAGTTGAACTGTCCTTTGACAAGCGCATAATATGCCGCGAGTTCATCCGCCGCGAGGTCTCCCGTTTTTGCGAGTTCCGCGAATCCGTCCGGCAATGCGTCCGTGTCGCCAACATAAGGTTCGCCCGGCCGGTATGACTTGACAATCTCTTTCACTTCGTTTTTCCATTCGTACAAAATATTCGACTGGAGGGCCACATAATCGAACGGACGTTTCCATCTGTTCGACAGTTCGCCACCGACAACCGCCCATTCGTCGACCTCATAAGCCTGATTAAGTAACCACCATTCGACTTCATTCACGCACGTATCCACGATCCCGGCCGACATAAGTTTTCCGTATGCGAAAACCGGATTGCTAGTCGTATCACCGTCCACGTCTTGCACAGTATCGGACTCGGCGGCGTGGCGGATGTGGTCGCGGAATCTGTCGCGTGACATGATGCCAATCTGCCACCGTTCCCAGGGCGTGCCCGGCTTGAGCCGAACGCCCTTGAGCACGACGTGTGCATGAAACGCGGCGGGGAAGGGTTGCGCGTAATCCGTTAGAATCTCATCCGCAGTACGATCGAGAGTCTCCAAAAGGGCGCGGCGTAGCACCGTCACGCCCACCGCCTGGAAGTCGCACGGTACGCGGTCGCCATCGAGGAAAGCGTGATACATGGACACACAGTCCCAGCGGCTCACGTCATGCCAGATCCTTCGCATGGCGGTAGGACTGTTGATGTTGAGGCCGCCGCGCGTGCAAGCCTTACGAAGACGGTAGGTGTCGAGATTCTGTGGGAGTTGGGTGGCGCAAAACCTCGCATACGCATATCGCGTGCTCATGGTCTTTTTGGCATCGGTCTTCTTAAATTTGAGATTTCCTATGACAGTCTGGGCATACAAACGCACTATACCGGCGTTGGTCATGAGACGCGATCCGAGCCACTCCGGTTTAAGCCAGTCGTTGGCCTTGAGTAGCCACCGGGCATACGCCAGGAGGATATCCACGTCGTGTGTGCAATAGGCGAGTTCAGCCTCCGTCAACGGCGTCATGGCGTGACGAACCTTGCGATAGTCCAGACTCCCATAGAGTTTCGGGATTCCGACGATGCGGCCAAGCTCTACCACGCCGTTAGGGTTCATTCCGTGCAAATCCCAAAGGCGTAGGAGCTTTCCGCCGTCCTTGTCAACCAGGTCGAAAGCGTACAGCTCACTGGGTGTTTTGGCCACGATGTTAACCGACCACGTTGCCGCCACATCAGCAAGGAGAGTCTGGATATCAAAAGCCAAGTTGTACACAACCACGATAGGGATATAGCCGCCGTCCTTGCCCTCTTTGATGAGACGGCACAGCGTCATAACGGCATCTCCCTCGGTTCGGGCAAACACGTATTCCGTTTGCCCTGGCGCGTCTTCCAGCGCGTGCGGGTTGAGTGCAAAAGTATACAGATACGCAAACGCGCAGTCTCCCAAATCGGTTGTCTCCGTATCAAACGCGGCAACCACGCGCATTGGCTTTGGCGGTTTCTTGGTGGCGCTTTTACCGGACATATTGTGCGCCCTTCCTTCCTCTTTCCAGTAACGTCTGATATCAGCTTAACCCACGATGCTGTTTACGGTTTGCCACTGTCGTGGGGTCGAGGAGCTTCCCACGGATTTCCTGGGTATTTTGCATCAAGTGGTAGAGCTCCTCCCACGACACATCGCCAGTGATAAGGTCGCCAGACTTCCAATTCTTCAGCGCATCAAGCAAACGATAATCGCCCGGTTCGATGCCCTCGCCCTCCATGAGCTGGGCAATTTCGCCGTTGATACGTGACGCCACGATGTTATACGCCTCACTCAGGGTTCTAACTCCGAGTGCGTTAACGATCGCCTGGTTGCGGTCGATCCCGGCCGCCTCGGCCGGTTGCCAGACGGATACAGTCAGAGAGTACAAGAGCCGACCGGCAAAGGCTTCCTTAGGCGTGCTCGGGTTACGGAGTCGGTTCTCGGCTATCATGTTTTCGCGGATTTCCCGCACTGCTTCCTTGGCCGTGAGCTTTTCGGAACGTCTCAAAAAGGTCTGTAGCTGACGCCGGTATGCCGTTTGCTCACGCTTAAGAGCCGTCTTATAGGCCTTTTGCGTCTCGGCATCCATCGCGGAATATTCGGCCTTGGTGAGCTTCACAGGCTTGTGCTTGAGCGAGGCGGCCACCACGTTATAGACGTGCTGGCGGTACATTTCCGCCGCGCGTACCCGCGCACTATCTCCGGATTCCTTCGCCTTTATGACGAGTCTATCGGCGCGTTTCCTCACGCGATACCGCGCGTCTCGCGCTCGTTTCTCAACGCTTGTCTTGTATCTTTTGCGTGCCATGCTGTTTCCTTCTCTGGCTAGGTATGAGCAAGGCCCCAGACTATAAAAGCCCAGGGCCTTGCCGGCGGCTATTTTCAGTTATGAGGGGTAAGAATCAATCTTCTGGGAACTCCAGATAGGTGAAGGTGTTCCCGGACTTGAAGGCCGTTCCCTGCTTCACCGCAACGGGAACGTTAGCAAGTTCGGTCTTCTCCTCGGCGGAGAGGGATGCCAGAACCTCGTTGATGCCCTGGCTACCGAAGAAGAAGTTGTTGCGATTCTCCGCGATGGTGAAGACGGCATAGCGTTTCACTTCGCCGGTCTCAGGGTCAACGCGGTTGAGGAACGCGAAATCGGTGATATGAATCACATTGCCCACGAGGGTAGTGACCTTGGCCAGTGAACGGCCGTTCATGAACGGGACACCTTCGTGCATGTGGTTA
>Ga0256404_1008752_pt1 | contig 14982 bp, 16 predicted proteins | sample RumenRJG_01DNA_FD_185990 | JGI IMG/M metagenome (GOLD analysis project Ga0256404, IMG submission 185990) | Bovine rumen microbial communities from Lethbridge, Alberta, Canada - RJG_01 | ecosystem: Host-associated > Mammals > Digestive system > Stomach > Rumen | place: Canada: Alberta | collected...
AACCTCACTCTTAAGGTAGCCACAAAGCGTCTTCCGGAGCGTTCAAGCCTTCACGCTCGGCTTTGGCTACTAACAAGCACACCGGCTTGTTAGCTTAACGCGTCGCCCCAACTGAGCCACATCAGCATGAATTGCTAGCGCGCGTTTGAAAACGCTTGCTTCGCCTAACCGCACAAAGGGGTGATTTATCAGTCTTTCCTCCGTTTTAGAACCTCCGATGAGGAACCTCTATCGGGAACCTAAAACGAAGAAAATACAAGAGAAATCCCACCCTTTCTGCTGGCATATTACATTGTTTGATTATTGTCTGCGCATCAATTTATTTTTTCAACAAAATAGATATAAATGCCGTTATTAAACCTCGAATTTTGTTAGCTTATTAACTTAAACGACAACTTCTGATTGTCTTCGTCTTTGTCTATTACTTCTACTTGGACCTTGTCGCCGACTCTAACTATTTCATAAATATTCTTTTGCTTGTTTTCAGTCGCATTTGAAATATGAAGTAGTCCGGTTGCACCATTTTCAAGCTTAATGATCGCACCAAAAGCAAGAAGTTTGATTACTTCTCCCGTGTAAGTTTCACCTACCACAATTTCTTTGATTGCTTTTTCTCTTGGGCTTTCTTGCAACTGCTTTAATCCTAAAGCGACTTTCTTGTTTTCCCTATCAAGTTCAATAACTTTGAATTGAAGAGTTTCTCCTTCTTTCACAACCTTGTCTGGAGAATCGACTTTCTCATATGAAAGGTTAGATATATGACAGAAACAATCAACGCCGTCTACATCCACAAAAATACCATATGGAAGAATTTTCTTAACCTTTCCAGTTACAACTTTGTTTATAAAAATCGAGTTCCAGAATAGATTTTCGCACTGTTCTCTCACCTGTTCTTGAAGAAGCTTTATGCTCGCAATAATTTTCTTGTTTTCTTTGTCATACTCAGTTACCACAGCTTCAAACTGCTTTCCAACAAGATCCTTTGTGTTATGAATATAATGCGATGAAATTTCAGCCATTGGCACAAATATTTCATACTCTCCCATTTTTGAATGAAGACCATGCTCACCACTTGTTGCAACGAAAGAGAATCTGCTCCCTAATTTTAGTTTCTGAGCATTTTGTGTTCCGACAATTAATTCTTGAGCATCCCTTTTAGACGCCTCAATTAATCCTTCTTCGTTTTTTTGTTTTGTAATGACTACTTTAAATCTTTCCCCAATTTTAACATCATCATAGCTGTCAAAATCTGAAACTGGAATGAAAGCGTCGTTTTTCCCTCCAATATTAAATATCAATCCATCCGGTCTTTTTGTCACAACTACGCCGTCAAAGATTTGTCCTTTTTTATAACTCGTAAAAGTCTTGTCAATTTCTTCTAAATTAAATTTATCCATTAGTTTTTCCTCATATTCTCTTTTATAATATCAAACTAAAAGAGATTTGTCAAAAAGAATTACCTCAATTCTTCCATTTTTTCAGCGATGACTTTTGTCGCTTCTTGCAAGAGCTCTTCGTTTAGCTTTTTCCCATAAAAATCTTCAAGTTCAAAAGGTTTTCCAATTTTTATTACAGTTTTTCTAAAAACTTTTGGACGTCTAGAAATCCATACTGGAACAATAGGTGTTTTTGATTTAATAGCAATCATCGCTGTTCCAGTTTTAAGTTCTCCCATGACTGAGATATCTTCGTTTTTATTTCTTGTCCCTTCTGGGAATATTATTAGCTTTTTACCTTTACTAAGAAGCTTCAATGATTTTTTAATAGCTACAATATCTGAGCCTTCTCTGTCCACAGGGATAGCTCCATAACTTTTCAAAATTCCACTAATAAACTTATTTTTAAACAGCTCTTTTTTTGCAAGAGTGTATTTCTTCTCATGCAAATGTATAAGTAGCAAAACAATATCCATATTTGACGTATGGTTCACAGTCAAAATTGCCTTGCCCTTTGGAAGATTTTTTCTTCCAACAATCTTTGTTGGATAACAGATTGACAAAGGAAGCCAAGCTAAAAATCTTGAGATATAAAAGAACATAACTCCTCCTTAAAAATTATTTGAACAGCTTACTGCCGTCGCAAAAGCTAGTTGCAAATTAAATCCACCTGTAAGTGCATCTATATCTAACACTTCCCCGATAAAATACAGATTTTTCACCAATTTACTTTCCATATTTTTCGGATTAATTTCTTTTGTATTAACCCCGCCACTTGTGACAATTGCACAGTCTATGGGATATAGACATTTAAAACTTAGCTTAAATCTTTTGAGATTTTCAATAATTCTTGATCTCTCTTCTATCTTAATACTATTTACTTTTCTATCAGAAGAAATAGAACATACTCTCAGAAAAACTTCCACAAGTCCGCTTGGAAGTAAATGAGAAATTACGTTTGAAATGTTTTTATTTTTATTTTCTTCAAATTCTCTTAAAAGTCTATTATCAAGCGTTTTTTCATCAAGCGCAGGTTTAAAATCTAGAAGAAGTGAAACATCTTTCGCTCTATTAATTAGACTTGAAATTGTAAGAACAATCGGGCCAGTTATCCCCCTGTCTGTGAACATCAACTCCCCAAACTCTTCAGCACTTTTCCCGTCATATTTTGCTATGAGTTTAACATTTTTCAAAGATATTCCCTGTAATTCCTTAATAAACTTATCGCTTAGTTCAATTGGACAAAGTGCAGGTCTTGGCTCTACAATTGTATGGCCCAGCATTCTTGCAAGTTTATATCCATCGCCTGTGCTACCTGTCGCGCTGTAAGACTTGCCACCTGTTGCAATAATAACTGCATCAAAAGTGTATTTCCCCTTGTCAGTTATAACTAGAAATTTATCTTTTTTGTCAATTGCAACCACCTTTTCGTTATAGACAAAATGAACACCTTGGCAATGTTTTAAAAGTGCTTTAGTTACATCACTCGCCTTATCACTTTCTGGGAACGCACGATTACCTCTCTCAATTTTGCTCTTCATCCCTAAATCTTCAAAGAAAGAAATCGTATCGAAAGAATTCCACTTTGAAAGTGAGCTATACAAAAATTTTTCTCCGTTTACAATATTGCTATTAAAGTCATCCCCAATGCTTGCGTTCGTGAAATTACACCTTCCCTTTCCTGTAATGTAGATTTTCTTTCCCGCCTTCTCATTTCCGTCAAACACGCTGACATCATGCCCTTTTTTAGCAATAAAGCCGGCACACATCAATCCTGATGCGCCGGCACCTACTATACATACTTTCACATTTCCTCCAAAAGAAGACTGATTTCAATAGGCTTAAGCTCTTTCAACTCGCCTCTCTTCAATCCTCCAAGAGTAACCTGACCAATTCTAACTCTCTTTAAAAGCTTAATTGTCTTTCCAATTGCCTCAAACATCCTTCTAATCTGTCTGTTTTGTCCTTCGTCGATTACAATAGAGAGTTTTGTAAAGCCTTTCTCATAGCTAAGCCATTTTACTTTTGCCGCAGGCATTCTCTCTCCGTCAACTACAACACCTTTTCGCATAACAGCCATTTCGCTTTCAAGGACTTCTCCCTCAATTGTTGCTCTATATTCCTTTTCAATATGGAAAGAAGGATGAGCAATTTTATTTGCGAACTCACCATCATTTGTCAAGATTAATAATCCTTCTGTGTCGTAATCTAATCTTCCTATTGAAAACAACCTTTCAGGAACGTCAATTATGTCATAGATAGTCTTTCTTCCCTTCTCATCGCTTGCTGTGCAGACATATCCTTTTGGCTTGTTGAACTTATAGTATACAAATGCACTTGGAAGAACAACTTGTTCCCCGTTATAAACAACTTTATCTTTTTTAGGATTAACTTCAACTCCCATTTCTGTAACAACACTGCCATTGACAGAAACTTTTCCCTCTTTAATCAGTTCATCACTCTTTCTTCTTGAAGCTATTCCCGCTGTACTTAAAAATTTATTTAATCTCATTAAAAAATCACCACTGAGAGATTACATCACCTATCTTTTGTAATACTCCTTTCTCCTTTACATCTTCCATTGTAAAGATTTTTTCTGAAAATAGCAAGTCTTTATCAATAAAAATTCTAATTTCCCCTATTTCATCTCCCTTTTTTATTGGAGCTTCAACCTTATCTGACAAATTTAGCTCAACAGATATTTTTTCCTTTTCTCCCTCTTTTAAAGGATAAGTGCAGCTTTTTATTCTTGAAATTAAAACGCTATCCTTGCTTCCATTCTCAACTGATATAGATTCTGGATAGACAATATTTGCTGCAAGGTCAATTAATTCATATTCTTTAAAGGCTTTCTCCAGCATTTCCGCACTATCTTCAAACATCGGGTGGCAATCTAAGACTACACAAACAACCTGCATTCCTTCCCTTTCAACGGCACTAACCAAACATCTTCCAGCATCTCCAGTGTATCCAGTTTTAACACCTATTGCTCCGTCCAAAGCATTTAAAAGCTTGTTTTTGTTTCTAAAATATCTAATTTTCCCGTCTGTGTTAGTTATTTGAATATCCTTAGTTGAAACGATCTCCTTAAAAGTCTCATTTTTTAGCGCGTAGCTTGAAATAATGGCAAGGTCATATGCCGAAGTGTAATGTCCGTCAGCATCCAATCCGTGAGTATTTTCAAAATGAGTATTGAAAGCTCCAATTTGATGTGCCTTCCAATTCATCATATCAATAAAATGCTCAATTCCATTGCCAACATACTCCCCAATCGCATAGCTTGCATCATTTCCTGAGACTAACATAAGCCCATAGAGCAAATCCCTTAGTGTAAGTTCCTCTCCATCTCTAAGATATATGGAAGTCCCCGAAATACCAACGGCCTTTCTAGAAATTTCAAAAGGAGTGTCAAGATCCACTCCGCTTTCAATAGCTGTGATAGCAGTCATAATTTTTGTCGTGCTTGCCATCGCCCTTTTTTCGTTCTCGTTCTTAGCATAAAGAATTCTGTTAGATGAAGACTCAATGACGCACATAGCTTTTGCACTCGTAAATACATCCGCACTTGTACTTACACTTTGAAAAGGGACACAAAGAGCGGCAAACATTAAAATTAGCGATAAGAAAAATAGACTACTCCTTTTCATCCTGCTTGTCCTTCTTTTTCATTTTACTCATAACAGTGTTTATAATGTTAAGAACAGTCTGATACATACTTTTATCCTCAACATTTATAAAACTTACTTCTCCTCCCTTGTCTACAAGGAAGCCCACTGGCGTTATACTTGTTCCGCCACTACTACCTCCTGCCATAGGGAAATTGTTATGATATTTCTTTGATGACAGATCCGCATATTCTCCTCCACCAACAACATATCCAACCGATACACGGGAAATTGGAATTATAGTTGTGCCATCAACCGTTTCAATTCTCTCACCAATAATTGTACTTGAATCTACAAGCCCTTTTATCTTATCCATACTATTTTGAATAAGCTGACTTATTGTATCTCCGTCTCCGTAAATTCTCATAATACCTCCATATATAGTAGCAATTATGACATACTACCTACTTTTTATTGATTTTAATATATATCATTAGAATAACCGAATAGATCAAAGAATATACAAGATCAAACAAAGTTATCCTCGCTTTTACAGTTAATGCCCCTTCAAAAACAGTTGAATTATATGCCACATTATCACACACAAGCATCGACGTCGTAGGCTTTTCGCTCTTGATTCTAGTGAGTAAAATTATCAAAAAAATATTTATCCACCCCGCTATTAATGAAGACTGAAAAGCATCCCCCACACCAAAGTTATAATTTATTTGCATTAGCTGGATTCTCATTTTGTCTTTCACTTGAAGGAAAAGTTGTTTTAAGTAGACCGATTCCTTTTGTTCATCTGAATTGCTTTTCGGAATTTCCTTCCTGTCCTCATAAATTTTCACACCATGCATATCGGTTTTCAAGACTAACCCTTTCATTTTTATTCCACAAATATAGACCACAACAACTGCACTGAGTTTAAAGATATTCCCAGAGGTTTTAAACATCAATGGGATTGGAAAAAGAAATAACAGTATCAAAAACACTGGGATTAATAAGTAATAATTCACCATGTAAATATTTTTGACCAAATTCATGTTTTTATTGTTTTTTTATTTTTCTTGGAAAATTATTTTTAAAATTCTGATTAAAGTTGTATACTAATTTTGTATTTACAAGGGAGGAAGAATGGAAAAAGGTTTTGATAATCAAAAATATTTAAAATTACAGAAGGAAAACATCCTAAAAAGGATCGATTCCTTCGGAAATAAGCTTTATTTAGAAATGGGCGGAAAACTATTCGACGATCTTCACGCCGCCCGTGTTTTGCCCGGTTTTGAGCCTGATGTTAAGATTAAATTGCTATGCAGCATGAAAGAAAAAGCAGAAATAGTTATCTGCATAAGTGCGAATGACATTGAAAGAAATAGAATCCGCGCTGATTTAGGTTTAAGTTATGACAACGAAGTTCTTAGACTAATTGACAGCTTCCGTGACTTAGGATTATATGTTTCATCTATAGTTATAACGCTATATAAAGGCCAATCAAGCGCACAAAAGTTTGCAACAAAGCTTGAAAGAAGAGGTGAAAGAGTATATTTCCACCAGTATACAAAAGGATATCCTAACGACATCGATACAATTGTTTCAGACGAAGGATATGGTGCTAATCCATACATAGAAACAACTCGTCCCCTTGTCGTTGTTACAGCACCAGGACCATCAAGCGGAAAGCTCGCAACTTGCCTAAGTCAGCTTTATCACGAATATAAAAGAGGAGTAAATGCTGGATATGCTAAATTTGAAACCTTCCCTGTTTGGAATCTCCCATTAAAACATCCAGTCAACGTTGCTTATGAAGCCGCAACTGCAGATATTAAAGATATAAATATGATTGACTCATATCATTTTAATAAATATGGTAAACTTACAGTAAACTATAATCGTGACCTTGAAGTCTTCCCTGTTCTAAAAAACATCCTCAGAAAAATTACTGGAAAAGATATCTACTATTCTCCAACGGATATGGGTGTAAATATGGTCGGATTCGGAATTGTAAACGACGAAGTTTGCCAAAAGGCCAGCAAGGAAGAAGTCGTTAGAAGATATTATAGATATTATTGCGACTATAAGAAAGGAAATACTTCATTCGATACAGTTGATAGGGTTCAAATGTTAATGAATGAGCTTGAAATAAGCAAAGATTTCCTCCCTGTTATCCCATTTACAAAGAGGATTAGCAAAGAGTCGGGATGCCCTACAATCGGCCTAGAATTGCCAAATAAAGAGCTAATCGCAGGAAAAACAAAGAGCTTGCTTTCTGCTGCAGGCGCAGTTGTATTAAATGCGCTAAAAACACTTGCAAATATTGATGACGGGATCACGCTTATTAGCGATGAAATATTAAAGCCTATCTTAAACTTAAAGATTAATGTTTTAAAATCAAAATCAAGTGTTTTATCTTTAGATGACGTTCTCACAGCCCTTGCAATTTGCGCAACAAAAAGCGAAGTAGCAAGAAAATGCCTTTCAAGAATCGACGACCTGAAAGGATGCAACGCTCACAGCACATATATTCTCTCTGCTTCAGATGAAAATACACTCAAAAAACTTGGAATCAACATAACAAGCGAACCTCACTTCGAAAACAATAATTTGTTTATATAAACTGAAGTAAATATGAAAAAAAACTAGGAATTTCCTAGTTTTTTTGTTATACAATAATTCAAAATCTTCTACTTATTTATTTCTTACAGTTTCATTAGTTTCTTCTGTTCCAAGCTCTTCAAAAGAAGGTTGATAGAATTTCTTCCCATCGATATCAAAAGGATCCATGTTAGAATTTATTACATCTTCTCTATCCTTAATCTCATTCAAGAAATAATCTCCTAATGCATAGTAAACGTCATTGCAGTCATATTCAGGAAGAAAGCTTCTCAATTTTCTTATAAAATTGAAAACAGAATCAGTTTTTGGATAATCTCTTTCCATTTCATTGTAAGGATCAATTACAACAAGTGAATCGATGCTAACAATTGTTGGATTTTCATCGTCATCTCTTGTGATAATCTTCTTAACATTCTGATTTACTACTTGATATCCCTTGCTTTGCAAAACACCTCTTGCAACTGTATATAATTCTTCTTGGATCTCTTCGTCTTCATCTTTCAAATAGTCATTTACTCTATTAACAATACTTGTTGACTCAAACTCTCTATTAATCAAGCCACTCAAATAATTAGATTCATCTTCAAACTCTTGGCTAAGTGAGTTTTTCATAATTTGAAATTCTTCAACTTTCATTTTGCCAATTCTCTTGATGTCAGCTGAACGATCTTTAAGCATTCCGTTTTCTTCTCTGAGTTTTTTGATTTTTTCTCTATTTTCCTTCATCCAAGCAGACAAACGTTTTCTCTCTTCTTTAAAAGGCTTATAAACCATTCCCTTTTCTCTATTATTAAGTGGTTTATCAATAATCTCCCCTTGTCTTGTTCTTGATGACTCAATTTCATCTTTAATTATAGGCAATTCTTCTACATAATCTCTAAAAGTTTTCATTTTTTCTCCTTAAATTTTACTTTGATATTTTATCACTGCATTAAACAAAAGTCAATACTAAATTTTGACATTATCTGAAGTTTTGTCTGAACATATAAATAGAATATTCAAATAAAACTGGCTACTTAATAGATTTATGAATCTATGTATAATCAAGGATTGCAACTAACAAATAAATTCTTAATCTACTAAAATTTTTACGACATAAAAATTACAATTTCTTAATTATATCGTTTAACTGTGACAAAGCACCCGCGATTTTTTCAGTATTTTCAGCTGTTTTTGCCAAGTTTGCTCTCTCAATCTCCTTAGCTCTTTTTCAGCAGCCTCTTTTTCTTTATTTGTTTGGAAAAATTTTTTGCCACACAATGTATCTGTAAATTCATTAGCGGAATCCATAAGTTTCTGTCCATTATCACTCTTCTTAAATGAGTCAAAGCCAAATAAACTCAATAATGTACTCCCCAATGATTTTAAAGTAGCTTTTATTCTTCCTGCCATAATTCTCCTCCATACACTTTATTGTAACACATGCGCATATATTTTGTCAATACTGACATGGACAAGCAAAGACTATTTTAAAGAAAAAATCCATTAGGATCTCCCCTAATGGATATATGCAAAATAATTAGCTTATGATTTTTAAAACAAACTTTATTTTATTCATTATTTTCAGTGTTTATAGCCTCATGTCTCTTCTTATCAAAAATAGCCCTTCCCTTATAAACCAAAATTGGAACAAGAGTCTTCCCTTGCAATTCATTAAAAACTTTCTCACTTATTGGCTCTTGACTTTCACATAACTTTCCGTCGTCATCAGTGTATTCAAATTTCAAATTATAGATTGTATAATGAGAAACAGTGGTGTTGATTCTTTCAGTCACTTCAGTTTCAGTTAAATCAAGAATTTTGCCACTCTCCGGATGTCCCTTCTTAAGTACTTCATGAGATTTTTTCCCATCAACAATCATCTTAGCTCCGTCAACAATAAATCCAACACCAGCAATCATTATAATTCCCGCAATAACGCATAAAAACACACTTCCTCCAATATTTTCCGGATCCCATGATTTAAGTGTTGTTGTTAAAACAATGACCGCAATTATTATTGCCACAGCAGCAATAACAATTCTAATAATTCCGCCTTTTACCGTGCCACGTCTAAACTTCTTTCTTTCCATTTCTTTCTCCTTTAGCTTTTTACTGTAATTTTTATTTTTGTAATTATATCATAGAATTTCAATAATTCAAAACATATAAAGAAAAAACTTTAATAACACCTCTACATCGCAACGTTCATAAGCCTTAAAAAAAGACTTCAATCGAAGTCTTTGAATTAATTGGTGCGAGCGGTGGGACGCGTTAAGAAAACAAGCCGTTGTCTTGTTTTTAGCAAGAGAGTGAAGCTCTCGATAAGCCGGGAGCGACTTGTTCGCGGTCCGGGTCCGACAGGAAGGACTTGAAAAGTCCCACCTAAAAAATTTGCTCAGATTTTAAACAAAAAAAAATAGTAACAAACGTTACTATAATTTTTGATGGTGCGAGCGGGGCGACGCGTTAAGAAAACAAGCCGTTGCGCTTGTTTTTAGCAAGAGAGTGAAACTCTCGACAAGCCGGGAGCGACTTGTTCGCGGTCCGGGTCCGACAGGAAGGACTTGAAAAGTCCCACCTAAAAAATTTGCTCAGATTTGAGACAAAAAAAATAGTAACAAACGTTACTATAATTTTTGATGGTGCGAGCGGTGGGACTTGAACCCACACTCTTTCGAACACGCCCCTTAAACGTGCGCGTCTGCCATTCCGCCACGCTCGCATATTAATTTCGCTTACATAATAAAAATATTTCACCACGCTCGCATATTAAGTTATTTTGAATACAATTGAAGTGGCGGATGGCAGACGGGGCTGCACTAGGAGGAAACCTCTGTTTCCGACGCATCGATTGTAATTCCCTTTTTTCTAAAAGATTTCTAAGGATCAAATCTTTTAGCTTCGCTCACTTGGTGGAGATATTCCGCCACGCTCGCTTAACTTGTACTTTGTTATTATACTTGGTGATAAAAAAGTTGTCAAGCAATTTTGACAACTTTTTTCTTTGTTTTTACATTATTTCAACTGTTATATTGCCCTCTTGGTTTTTATCTTCGATTTTTTCAACTTTATAGATGATTTCTGGTTCTGCATCTTTATCTTTTATAAAGTTTTCATTTATAACAATCTTTTCGATATTCTTATGGCTTGGAGCGTCAAACATTGTCTTCATCATCTTGCTTTCAATAATTGTTCGAAGTCCTCTTGCTCCCGTCTTTAGCTCAATTGCCTTTTGAGCAACTGCTCTTACAGCTTCTGGAGTAAACTCTATATCAATGTTGTCCATTTTGAACATCTTTTTGTATTGTTTTACAATAGAATTTTTAGGTTCAACTAAAATTTTACATAATGCATCTTCTGTCAAATCGTCTAATCCAACTACAACTGGCAATCTTCCAACAAATTCAGGGATTAAGCCATATTTAATTAAATCATCCGGCTGCATTTCTTTAGCAAAATTGATCTTATCTTTCTCAACTTTTGATTTAATTTCTGCATTAAATCCCACTGTTGAGCTGTTTTTTCTCTCCTCTATGATTCTATCAAGTCCAACGAATGCACCCCCGCAAATAAAGAGAATGTTCGTTGTGTCAATCTGTAGCATTTCTTGATGAGGATGTTTTCTGCCACCTTGTGGTGGAACGCTTGCAACTGTACTTTCAATAATTTTTAAAAGTGCTTGTTGCACACCTTCGCCGGCAACATCTCTTGTGATTGAAACATTTTGACTCTTTTTTGAAATTTTATCGATTTCGTCGATGTAAATTATTCCTCTTTGAGCCTTCTCTATATCATAATCTGCTGCTTGAATAAGTTTTAGAAGGATATTTTCAACGTCATCCCCGACATATCCAGCTTCAGTTAATGTTGTAGCATCTGCTGATGCAAAAGGAACTTTTAATATTCTAGCCAAAGTCTTTGCAAGCAATGTTTTTCCAGAACCTGTAGGTCCAATAAGCAAAACATTACTCTTCTCAAGCTCAACTCCGTCATTTTCACACTCTTTTTTATCGAAATTGTGATTTATTCTCTTATAATGATTATAAACTGCAACAGCTAAAGCTTTCTTAGCCTCATCTTGCCCAATTATATATTCATCAAGTTTTGATTTAATTTCAGCTGGAATTGGAAGATCAATCTTTTCTAAACTGCTCTTCTTATCCTCTTTTATAATATCTTTACAAATGTTGATACATTCATCACAAATGAAGGCATCCCCATTAGGACTTGCTACAATCTTTTTAGCATTTTTCTGAGGTTTCCCGCAAAATGAGCAAAAACACTCGTTAGGATCCTTCATAACACCCCCTATTTAGAAATCTTTCTTGACACAAAAATTTGGTCAACCAAGCCATATTCCTTGGCTTCCTCTGCAGACATATAGTTATCTCTATCAGTATCTTTCTCAATAGTTTTTATTGATTTTCCAGTGTTCTTACTTAAAATACTGTTTAATTTTTCTTTAGTCTTCTGCATATGTCTTGCTTGGATTGCAATGTCACTCGCTTGTCCTTGCGTTCCACCAAGTGGTTGGTGAATCATAATTTCACTATTTGGAAGAGCAAATCTCTTTCCTTTAGTTCCGCTTGAGAGCAAGAATGCCCCCATTGAAGCAGCTAATCCCACGCAAATTGTACTTACATCACATTTGATGTAATTCATAGTGTCATAGATAGCCATTCCTGAGCTCACGCTTCCGCCAGGGCTATTGATATACAAGAAAATATCTTTGTCTGGATTCTTCCCTTCCAAATATATCATCTCAGCAATGATTGTATTAGCCACTGCGTCGTTAATTTCTCCATTCAAGAAGATAATTCTATCCTCTAAAAGTCTTGAATAGATATCATATGATCTTTCATTATTGCCTTTTTGGTCAATGACCATAGGTATTAACATGCCTACCTCCTAAATTATTTGATTGTGTTCTTTTCTTTCAACATGTTGAAGAGCTTAGTCATTAAAATATCGTTGTTAATGTATGCTCTTTCATAATCTGATATTTCCTTATCAAATTCGTCAACAGTCTTTCCGCTTCTTGTAGCAAATTCTTCAAGTCTATTGTCATAATCTTCTTTAGTAACTTCTAAGTTATTTTCCTTAACAATTTCCTTGAGTACAAGAGTTGTTTTTAAAGATCTAACAGCTTCATCTCTTCTTTGATCTCTAAATTCCTTCATGCTAACTTTAATAAATTCAAGATATTGTTCTAAAGTGATTTGTTGATATGATAATTTTCTTCTTAAATCCTCAACAATATGGTCGATTTCGTGTTCAACCATTGAGTTTGGAAGTTCAATTTCACTTGAGTCAACGATAGTTCTAACTAATTCGTCCTCAGCTGCTCTCTCTGCTCTCTTTTCAGCATCTTTAGTAAGTTTTGCCTTTACGTCTTTCTTGTATTCAGCAAGAGATTCAAATTCTGTCGTATCTGAAATAAATTTGTCAGTAAGTTCAGCAACTTCTTTCTTTTCAACTTTCTTTACTTCAATAGCAAAAACAGCTTCTTTCCCAGCAAGTTCTTTTGCAGGATATTGCTCTGGGAATCTAACTTTGATATCCTTTTTATCATTAACTTTCATTCCGCAGATTTGTTCTTCGAAATTATCAATAAAAGAGTGTGAGCCAAGTTCTAATCTATAGTCTTCAGCTTTTCCACCTTCAAATTCAACTCCGTCAACTGATCCGATAAAGTCGATTGTTGCATAGTCTCCCATAGCAGCTTCTTTATCACTCTCAACAAATCTTGCGTGAGCGTTTACAAGTCTGTTAGCTTCAGCATTTACTTGCTCAGCTGTTACTTTTTCAACTTTCTTCTCGATTGTTAATCCTTCATATTTTCCTAACTTAATTTCAGGCATAAGTTCAACAACAAGAGTTGCTTCAACTCCGTCAGCAGTAATTTTATTTACTGTAACATGAGGATAATCAACTGGATTTACATCTTCATTAGCGTTCAAGAAATCGTTATATTCCTTTGAAACTACTCTTTCGAAAGCTTCATCATAGAAAATTGTATCGCCATATTCTTTTTCGATAACCTTTCTTGGAGCTTTGCCCTTTCTAAATCCTTGGATATTAAATTTTCCCTTTGTTGCTTCATAGGCAACTTCTAAAGCTTGTGCCCAAACTTCAGCAGAAATCTTTACGTTTAATTTTAAAGTGTTCTTTTCACCTTTTTCTCTAGTAATCATTTTTTTCTCCTTTTTTTGCTTTTGTAGTATAACACAATCTATGTTTTTTATCAAGCAAAAAAACTACGCTAGCATAAAATTTTTATACTAACGAAGTCGATTTTTATTTTTAAATGTCATTCAATCTTAATTCTACATGAAGAATCCGCACATATCTGCAATGACAATACCAAGTAAACAGCAAATTGTCGCAATTCTAAACGTTGATTCCTTAAGTTTTGTTCTCTTGAATTTCTTATAATATCTCTTTTTGCCACTATCTATCATTTCCATTGTGAGGCTTGCATTTGAATTAAGAAGTTGAACTTTGTATATGTCATACTCTTTTATATATCTCTTTCTAAAATCAACATAATCGAGGATCAGTTCAATCATCCAGTAAAGCGCAAAAACGCCTGCAAAAACTAATGTTGCATAGTGATGACCTACAACGTTTCTCTCAAAAATCAATGAAAGTATAAGGCCTAAAGATAAGGCGCTACTTATTGAAATCCTTCTTATCATAAAACAATTCCTAAGATATATAGTACAACAATTGCAACAACGAAAACTACATAGCAGATAAGCCAAGCAATATGCTTTTTCCCTCTAACCCATGAGCCTGCAACAATCATTGTAATTATGTATGCGATAGCTTGTCCAACTTGGCTACAAGCTTTGGAAACTGTTCCGTTTCCCTTAAAGATTGTAACTAGCATAAGAGCAATCGCGATTAAAGCTGTTCCGATGTACGCAATAAATTGCAAAACCTTTTCAATTGACCAGTTTTTACTCATTTTTATCCCCTTTTTATTTTGAAATATGAATTGCTAAGTCTACCACTCTGCAAGAATAACCCCATTCGTTGTCATACCAAGCAACTAATTTAACAAACCTATCATTTAACATAATTCCAGCGTTTATATCAAAGATACAAGATCTTGGATCTCCAATAAAATCACTTGAAACAAGTGCTTGATCTGTCCACCCAAGGATACCCTTCATCGCTCCTTCAGACTCTTGTTTGATAGCTTTAACTATTTTCTCATAAGTTGTAGATTTTTTCAATCTGCAAGTGAGGTCAACAACAGAAACATCAAGTGTTGGCACTCTAAAACTCATTCCAGTTAGCTTCCCCTCTAGTTCAGGAATAACCTTTGTTACAGCTTT
>Ga0256404_1008753_pt1 | contig 14977 bp, 14 predicted proteins | sample RumenRJG_01DNA_FD_185990 | JGI IMG/M metagenome (GOLD analysis project Ga0256404, IMG submission 185990) | Bovine rumen microbial communities from Lethbridge, Alberta, Canada - RJG_01 | ecosystem: Host-associated > Mammals > Digestive system > Stomach > Rumen | place: Canada: Alberta | collected...
CCATCCCGATGCCGCTTCGCTCCGAAACCACTTTAACGTAGCGGTCGCGCTCCACGGGATCGAGCCTTGAAAGCAGCGCGCAGGCTCTTTCGGCGTATTTCTGCCTGCCGTCCGCTGTGGAAAGCCCCGTTTCGCCCTCGATATAGTTCAGCTTGAACTGCACCGCGGTTATCGTTGAGTCCTTTAGGGCGAAAAATGCTTCCCTGCCGTATTTTCTGATGAATTCATCGGGATCGAGGCCGCTTGGTATGACCATTACGCGCGGCTCGACCGAGCTTTCCGAGAGCACGTCAACGCCGCGAAGCATCGCCTTCTGCCCCGCCGCATCGCCGTCGTAGGCATAGACGGCGCGCTTGGCGTATCTGCCGATAAGCTTCGCCTGATTGCTTGTCAGCGCTGTTCCGAGCGATGCAACCGCGTTGTCCACCCCGTGCTGATGAAGGCTGATAACGTCCATATAGCCCTCGCACATGATGAGCTCATCGAGCTTTTTGCCCTTCATCATGTTTATGGCATAGACGTTATGCCTTTTATTATAGATAAGCGTGTCGCCCGTGTTCATGTACTTGGGCTCGCCGTCCTTATCGAGAGTTCTTCCTCCGAACGCAAGCACCCTGCCCCGCTCGTTTATAACGGGAAACATAAGCCTGTCGCGGAAGAAATCGAAGGTTTTGTTTTCATCCTGCCTGCCCTTGATGCATAGGCCGGCTTTTATAAGCTCGTCCCTCGTGTAGCCAAGGGAGCTTAGATGCACGAAAAGCGCATCCCAATCCGCGGGCGAATATCCGAGGCCGAATCGAACGGCGGTCTTGCCGTCTATCCCGCGGTTTAACAGGTAGCTTCTCGCCTTTGCGCCCTGCTCGCCGAGCAGCATATCGCAGTAGAACTTTGCGGCGGCTTTGTTTGCATCGTACAGCCTGTCGCGAAGCGCCTTCTCGGCGCGAAGCTTTTCGTCGTTTATCTCGTTTGGCATATCCATGCCCGCGCGCTGAGCAAGAAAGCGCACCGCATCGGAATACGGCAGGTTCTCCGCCTGCATTATGAATTGGATAACGCTGCCGCCCGCCTTGCAGCTGAAGCAATGGAAAAGCTGCTTATCGGGCGAGACCGAAAACGAGGCCGCGCGCTCGGGATGGAAAGGGCAGAGCCCCCACATCCTGCCGCCCTTGGGCGAAAGCCGCGTGTATTCCGAAATGACGGAAACGATCTCATTTTTATTCATAAGATCGTTCATCCAATGCTCCGGAAATGCCATGCTTCTCACCACGCTTTTTAGGGAAAAATAAGAGCGGAAGCCGCGCGGCGGAAAAACCCGAACGCGCAAATTTCGCTCGCTATTACTATAATACTGCATGAAACCGAAAATCCCTGCATTGTTTGAAAATTTTTTGCGGTTTTTTGCATATATATTATCTTTTCGTTCGTCACAGCACGTTTCCGAGGGAAACGGTGTTGTTTTCCAGAAGCAGATGAAGCAGAACCCGAAGCGCCGCAAGCTGCTCGATATAGTCGTCCCGCTCGCCGTCTGCGCCGAGCGCGGCAAGCTCGCCCGAGCAGCGCAGAAGATCGATCAGATCCCTGTGGCCTGTGCAGATCATCAGCGCGCGCTCATGCGATTTGAGCACTCCGTCTATCTGCTTTCCCACCTGAGCTGCGCTCTCAAGATCGCCCTCATACGCCGCGCCCATCGCCTCGTCTATCAGCGGGCAGAGCTCGCCTTCGAGCTTCAGAACGCTGCGCTTTGAAAAAGTGAAGATCGCCGCAAGCAGGGCTATGGATAGAAAAAGTGCGGCCGCGCTCGCCCTGCTTCGCGCACGAAGCAGCTTTTCCGTTTGCGAGCCCGAGTTTTTGTTCCTTTTCTTATTCATTCCATGTTTCCTCTTTGCTTTTTTACGCTCCCTTTGCAAGCGAGCCTCACTCCCCCGCCGCTCTTCGTTTTTCCGCGCTTTTTTTGAACGAAAAGCTCTCCCTTTGCATCGAGTATCGCAAACAAACAGCTTTTTATTCCAGCTATCCCCTTTTCCTTCAGCAGCTTTTCCAGCTTTTCGCGCTCAAGCTTTGCATCCTCCAGCGCGTTTTCATCTATGCGCCCGTCCGCAATCAGCATAACAGCGGGCTTTGAGCCGCCCACGCTCAGCTTGAGGTCGCCGTTCGTCGGCTGCCGATGCTCGGCTTTGAGCAGCACGCTCAGGCTGCCGTTGGTTTCAAGAATCGCGTACTCGACCTCCGAGAGCGAAAAAACGTCCTTCAAGCGCAGCTGCTCCGTGAGATCGGAAAGGCTGTAGCTTGCGCTGCGCATAACGTCCTCGCGCACCGTGCCGTTTTCTATCACCGTAAGCGGACTGCCGCAAACGAGCCTGCGTATCCGCTCGCTTTTCAGCGAAGCATGAGCAACGAGCCTCTGCACTATGAAAAGCCCGATTATCGGCACGAGTCCGTAGAACAGCGGCACGGCGGGCTCGCTCATCGGTATCGAGGCAAGGTTTGCGATCAAAAGCGTTACCGCAAGATCGAAGGGCTGCATCTCGTTTATCTGCCGCTTGCCCATCAGCCGCAGCACCGCGAACATAAGCGTGTAAACTATCAAGGTTCTTATAAAAAGAGTGGACATGCGCTTGCTCCGTTTCCTGTTTTTGACCTTATGATAATTCTTTACCGTTTCAAATAAAAAATGCGAAAATAGCAAAAGCGCCGAGGGGCGTATCCGCATAAGGATGCTTACAGCCTTCGGCGCGTCGTTGAATTATCCGTTTTATCAGTTATCGAGCTCGGAGCGTTTATCGCGAGTCATCAGCCACATCACGGCCTCCTTGGGATCCATTCCGTTGAAAACGACGTCGTTCACGCGATCGGTTATCGGCATCTCCACGCCGTATTCCTCCTTGAGCTGCATCGCGGCGGGAAGCGCGTTTATGCCCTCCACCACCATGCCGACCTCCTTTATGGCCTCTTCCGCTGAAAGCCCCTGCCCGAGCAGCTTGCCGCAGCGGTTGTTGCGGCTGTGCTCGCTGGTGGCAGTCACGATCAGATCGCCCATTCCAGCCAGGCCGGAAAAGGTGGATTCGTCGCAGCCCATGCGAACGCCGAGGCGCTTTATCTCCGCAAGTCCGCGCGTTATCAGCGCTGCCCGCGTGTTGTCGCCAAAGCCGAGACCCGAGGAAACGCCGCAGGCGAGCGCCATGATATTTTTGAGTGCGCCGCAGAGCTCCACACCCTCCACGTCGAAATGGGTATACACCCTCATACAATCGTTTGTGAACGCATCCTGCGCCTTTTCCGCCGCCGCCATATCGGAGCTTGCCGCAACTATCGTGGTGGGCAGATCCCTCGAAACCTCCTCGGCATGGGATGGACCCGAGAGCGCGACCACGCTGTTTTCAAACTTGCCGTGCTTGGAAAGCTCGTCGTGGATAACCTGAGTCATCGTCAGATGGCTGTTTGGCTCGATGCCCTTTGCAACGTCTATGAGTATCTGCTCGCTCGTTATGAACGGCGCCGCCGAAGCCACGGTGGAGCGGATATAGACCGAGGGCGTGGAAAACACTATGAGCTCCGCATTTTTGCATGCTTCATCTATATTTTTTGTGAACACTATCGCCTTTGGCAGCTCAACGCCGGGCAGATTGACGTGCTCCCTCTTCGAGTTCAGCATGTCTATCTCCTCGCTCAAAGCCGACCAGGCATAGACCTCGTGTTCGTTATTTGCAAGCATTCGCGCGAGCGCGGTTCCCCAAGTGCCCGTGCCGAGAATCGCTATTTTCAAAGCTAACCTCCATGCGCATATTCTGGCTGCGCTTTTTCAAAACAACGGTATGCGCAGCCTCGCACAAATACATTATACCACTTTTTTCCGCTTCGCTCAACGGCGAAAACGGTCAAATGGCAAAATGATCTCCGAAAGACGGCGCTTGCACCGTTGGGCTCAAACGGAAGCAAAAAGGAGAGCGCGTTTTCACGCGCCCTCCCGTTCGGCATACGCCGAAAGATCAAATCGGATTATTTGTTGTAGAGACCCCTCTTGGTGTAGTGGGTGTGGAGCAGCTCGTGGGACTTGTGGCCGTTGGGCTCGCCAAGGTACTCATAGAGCTCCTTCATAACGGGGTTCTCGTGGGACTTGCGGAGAGTCATAGCATCGTCCTCGCCGTACAGACCCGCAGCGCGAACTGCGCGAAGGTCCATATTGTTGCGGACGTAGCCGGGCTGATGGGGCTGACCGCCGCCGTTGACACAGCCGCCGGGGCAGGCCATGACCTCGATGAAGTGGTAATCCCTCTCGCCGTTCTTGACCATGTCAAGAAGCTTGGCCGCATTGGAAAGGCCGCTGGTGACGGCTACGCGCACCTTGGTGCCCGCAATGTCGTACTCGGCTTCCTTGATGTCCTTAAGGCCGCGAACCTCGTGGAACTCGAGCTTCTCAAGGGGCTTCTTGGTGACGACTTCAACAACGGTACGAAGCGCAGCTTCCATAACGCCGCCGGTTGCGCCGAAGATGTGACCCGCGCCGGATGCGATGCCGAATACGGGATCGGCAGTCTCATCGGGCAGCTCGGTGAACTTGATGCCCGCACGCTTGATCATGGAAGCGAGTTCGCGGGTGGTGAGGGATACGTCGATATCCCTGAGACCGTTTACTTCCATCTCCTCGCGGGAAAGCTCGAACTTCTTCGCGGTGCAGGGCATGATGGATACGGTTACGATATCCTTGGGATCGATGCCCGCCTTCTCGGCGTAGTAGCTCTTGACCATCGCGCCAAACATACCCTGGGGCGATTTGCAGGATGAGAGGTTCTCGGTGAACTCGGGATAGTAGTGCTCGCAGAACTTGATCCAGCCGGGCGAGCAGGAGGTGATCATGGGAAGCTTGCCGCCATTCTGGAGCCTGCCGAGGAACTCGGTGCCTTCCTCCATGATGGTGAGGTCAGCAGCGGTGTCAACGTCGAACACCTTGTCGAAGCCGAGCCTTCTGAGAGCCGCAAGCATCTTGCCCTCGACGTTGGTGCCGATGGGCATGCCGAAGCACTCGCCGAGCTGAACGCGAACAGAGGGAGCGGGGCCGACGACCACGTGCTTGGTGGGATCGTTGAGCGCAGCCCAAACCTTCGCGGTGTCATCCCTTTCGGTGAGAGCGCCGGTGGGGCAAACAGCGATGCACTGACCGCAGTTTACGCAGCTGGTCTCCGCAAGACCCATTTCAAACGCGCTTGCGATGTGGGTCTTGAAGCCGCGCGCATTGGGGCCGATAACGGAAGCATGCTGGTTGAACTTACATACGGCAACGCAGCGGCGGCAGAGGATGCACTTGCTGTTGTCGCGGATGAGATGGATCGCGGAATCATCGATATCGGGCTCGAGCTCGCCGCCGAACTGATACTTATGGTTCTCGCACTCATACTCCTGAGCAAGGGTCTGCAGCTCGCAGTTGGTGCTGCGGGAGCAGCCAAGGCAGTCCATCCTGTGGTTGGAGAGCAGCAGCTCGAGGGTCTTTTTGCGGGAATCGCGGATAGCGGCGGTGTTGGTCTGAACCTCCATGCCCTCCGCAACGGTCTGAAGGCATGCAACGGGGTTGCTCCTTGCGCCCTTGACCTCAACAACGCAGAGACGGCAGGCGCCGATCGCGTTGACATCCTTGAGGTAGCAAAGGGTGGGAATGCGGATACCGGCCTGTTCGGCAGCCTGCAGAATGGTATAGTTCGCAGGAACCTGAACGTCCATGCCGTTTATCTTCATGTTGATCATATCCATATCGGTTCTCCTTACTTCTTGATGATGGCGTTGAACTTACAGGTCTCGATGCAGGCGCCGCACTTGATGCACTTCGCAGTGTCGATGGTGTGGGGCTCCTTCACGGTTCCGGAGATGGCGCCGACGGGGCACTTACGCGCGCAGGCGGTGCAGCCGCGGCAGTTCTCGGGAACGATGTAGTAGTTCATTAGTTTCTTACATACGCCTGCGGGGCAGCGCTTTTCAACAACGTGTGCCTCATACTCATCGCGGAAATACTTGAGGGTGGAGAGCACGGGGTTGGGCGCAGTCTGGCCGAGTGCGCAGAGGGAATTGCCCTTGATGTAGTTGCAGAGCTCTTCGAGCTTGTCGAGATCCTCGATGGTGCCGTTGCCCTCGGTGATCTTGTTGAGCAGCTCAAGCAGCCTTCTGGTGCCGATACGGCAGGGGGTGCACTTGCCGCAGCTCTCGTCAACGGTGAAGTCGAGGAAGAAGCGGGCGAAGTCTACCATACAGGTGGAGTCGTCGGTAACGATCATACCGCCGGAACCCATCATAGCGCCGATGCGGGTAAGGTTTGCATAGTCGATCGGGGTGTCGAGCATGGAAGCGGGGATACAGCCGCCGGAAGGACCGCCGGTCTGAACCGCCTTGAACTGCCTGCCGTTCGGGATGCCGCCGCCGATATCATAGATGATGTGGCGAAGGGTGGTGCCGAGCGGGATCTCAACAAGGCCGGTGTTGTTGATAGCGCCGCCAAGAGCGAATACCTTGGTGCCCTTGCTGTCCTCGGTGCCCATGGAAGCGAACCAATCGGCGCCCTTGAGGAAGATTTGGGGAATATTCGCGAGAGTCTCAACATTGTTGATGATGGTCGGCTTGCCGAACAGACCCTTGTTTGCGGGGAACGGGGGCTTGTTGCGCGGCTCGCCGCGGTTGCCCTCGATGCTGGTGAGAAGAGCGGTCTCTTCGCCGCAGACGAATGCGCCCGCGCCGAGACGGATCTCGCAGTCGAAGCTGAAGTCGGTGCCGAAGATCTTTTCGCCGAGCAGGCCGTATTCACGAGCCTGATCGATAGCGATCTGCAGACGGCTTACCGCGATGGGGTACTCTGCGCGAACGTAGATGTAGCCCTTGCTTGCGCCGATCGCGTAACCGGCGATGGCCATAGCTTCAAGAACCGCATGGGGGTCGCCCTCGAGGATGGACCTGTCCATGAATGCGCCGGGGTCGCCCTCGTCCGCATTGCATACGACGTATTTCTGATCGGCTTCATTCGCCGCCGCAAACTGCCACTTCATGCCGGTGGGGAAGCCCGCACCGCCGCGGCCGCGAAGGCCGGATGCCTTCATAACGTCGATAACCTGAGCGGGGGTCATCTCGGTAAGAACCTTGCCGAGCGCCTGATAGCCGTCCATCGCAATGTACTCTTCGATGTTTTCGGGATCGATAACGCCGCAGTTGCGAAGCGCAACGCGAAGCTGGGTCTTGTAGAAGTTGGTCTCGCCGAGAGCGGGGACCTGGCTCATATCGAGCTCTTCATTCTCCTTATAGACGAGGCGCTCCACGATGCGGCCCTTGAGCAGATGCTCTTCCGCGATATCGGTAACGTCCTCGATCTTAACGCGGCTGTAGAAGGTGCCTTCGGGATAAACGATCATAACGGGACCGAGAGCGCACAGACCGAAGCAGCCGGTGCGAACGATCTTGATCTCTTCGGCAAGGCCGAGCCTGTTGAGTTCCTGCTGCAGCTTATCGCCGATGGCAACGCTGCCGCCGCTGGTGCAGCCGGTACCGCCGCAAATCAAAACATGTGAGCGAATCATAAAATACTCTCCTTAATTATTTCTCAGCAGCGCCGATGGTGTACTCGGCGATGGGCTTGCCGCCCTTAAGGTGCTTTTCAACGATCTCCTTCGCCATTTCGGGAGTGACCTTGACGTAGGTAACGCGCTCGTTATCGCCCTCGAAAACTTCAACGATGGGCTCGAAGCGGCACATGCCGATGCAGCCGGTCTGGCTGACGGTTACCTTATCGCTGAGGTTCTGATTTGCAACTTCCTCAACAAAGGCGTTGAGAACGGGCCTTGCGCCGGCGGCGATACCGCAGGTCGCCATGCCTACAGCCACGCGGGTGGATGCCTGACCTTCGCGGAGAATGACCTTGTTCTGCATTCTCTCACGGATCTTTGCGAGTTCTTCCAATGATTTCATACGGATCGTTTTCCTTTCGGTTTATTGAATTTTGAATTTTTATTTTTAAATTTTGATATTCTTAAAGCAGCAGCCGAAAATTATTGAGCATACTGTTCTTCAAGCATCTGCTTCACCCAAACGAGCACCATCGGATCGGAAAGAGGCACGTCGTCGCCGAGGATGATGCGCATCTCGCGCGTGTCGAGCGCGATCAGCTTCTCGCTCCCGTTTTCCGCGATCCTGTGCGTGAACACGTAGTCAACTTCGGGGAAGCCCTGAAGGAGCGTGGTGATCGTTGATACGATGTCGCCGATCGGGGTGAAATCGAGGTGATCCTTTCGGAAAAAAGCCTTGATCTCGGTTCCGCAGTTTTCGGGGTCGATGCTTCGCTGGGTGCTCGTGAGCTCTATATGACCGCCGGTCTGTTCGGCGGCAAGCTTCAAAAGCGGTATCCCGAGCCCGACCTTGCGGGTGGTGCGGGTGGTGGAGAACGGATCGTGCACCGAGGCGAGGAACTCCGGGCTCATGCCGAAGCCGTTGTCCTTTATCGCGATGGTAAGCTCCGTTTCCGTTTCATCGAGGGTTATCTCAACAAGATCGGCCTCCGCTGTGATGGAGTTCTGAGCTATGTCGAGAACGTTGAGGGATAATTCCTTCAATACAGCCTCCTTTCCGAGCCGCTTTTCGCGGTTCGCTTGAAAAACCGTTTCGTTATTTATGCCACTCGTCCTGCGCGCGCCTAAGCTCCCTGAAGAGCGCGGCGCGGATCTGCTCGGCAGGCGCATCGAGCGAAGCGTCCAGATGGAGAAAGTTCTCCGCCTGATTCAGCTCCCAAAGCCTGTGCGCATCGCTTGAAACGACAAGCTTTCTGCCCTCCGCAAGCTCGATATTCTTCCTTTCCCGAAGCTCGGCCAGTCCGAAAACGGGCTGATCGGGAAAAGTGCCGAGCATGGCGAGCAGGCCGTTCGATTCGCGGTCGATATGCGCCGGATAGCATATTCCGCCAAACGAGCGCACCATCGCCGCCGCATCCTCGATCGAAAGCGAGGTTGCGCCGGGCAAAAACCACGGATCCTCCCCCGTCACAACGTCCTTCGGCCCCATGATGAACTGATTGCCGAAGATCTCGACCTTGTTTTTGAGCTGCATCCGATAGGGTTGAAGCGCCTCGTCGAAGCGCATCGCCGTTTCAAGGTCCTCAAAGATCGAAACCATGTGGATCTCCTCGGCGGTGGTCAGCTCCATGCCGGGAACCGGCGTTATGCCGTATTCCGCGCAGGCCTCGAAGAAGGCGGGGCAGTTTTTGCAGGAGTTATGGTCGGTCAGCGCAACTATCTTCAGCCCGTTCAAATAGGCCATGCCCGCGATGTTGCAGGGCGTCATATCGTCGTCCCCGCAGGGGGACAGGCACGAATGCACGTGAAGATCATAGCTGAAAGCTTCCATAATATTATCAGCAGTCCGCCTCGCGGTAGGCTTCGGCGGCTTCAAGCGCATCGCCCCCGCCGTTTTGCGGAGCGATCAGCCCATGTATCTTGCCGCACAGAGCAAAGGTCGGCTCCTTGGATGAAAACAGGTTCACCCCGCGCATCTCGGCCGCAGTGATAAGATCCTCGCCGGGCTCAACGCCCTCCGCAAGGATGACGCAGGCGACGTCCGTAAGCTGAGCCACCGCGATGACGTTGATATTGCTCATTATCGTCACCCAAGCATCGCCGCTGACGGCTCTGCCCATGACCCAGCTCAAAAGATCGCCCGCATAACCGCCGGTGACCTCGCGATCGCCGTCATCGAGATTATGGGCCGAAAGTCCGAGCTTTTGTGCAAGATCGTTTACGCTGATCATCTTTTCCTCCTGCATTATTTAGGGGATAAAATAACGAAAGATAAGTATGAGATATTGCCGTTTAAAGCCTTATTCGGGCTTTTTCTCGGCTCCCTTTTGCTTGTTCACCATCGCCTTGAACCGCTCGCGCATGAGGATCAGGCAGTCGTCCATCTGCGCCTCGCCGCGAACCACGTCCTCCGCAAACGCGCGGCAGGTGGGGGCTCCGCAGGCGCCGCAGTCTATCTGCGGCGTGGCATCGTAGATGGATTCGATCTCCATCATCATGCGGATGGATTCGGCGCGGCTCAGATTGAGCGCGCCCTTGTCCGGGCTGACGTAGGTGAAGGGTCTTGCATCGACGAGCTCGTCGGGAACGTAGGTCTCGGGGTCCTCGCCGGTCTTGGGCACCCTGTTCATCGAAACGGGCAGATACCTTCTTAATGATTGAAGCTTTACCCTTGCGATATACGGGTTTTCGACCGTCATCGTGCCGCCGACACAGCCGCCGGGGCAGGCGTTGAGTTCAACGAAGCTTACGTTCGTGAGCTGACCGTTCTCGATCTTGTCGAGCACGTGGATAACGTTTTCGATGCCGTCCGCCGCGAGATAGCCCTCGTTGAGAAGGCTCGAGGCTTCGCCGCCGGAGGATGCCCAGCTCAGACCGATCATGCCGGTTTTGCTGGCGGCCTTCGGGGAGGCTTCGCGCTTCATCGCGGAGATGAGGCGGAAGTAGACCTCGCTTGCGGAAACGACGTTGTCCACGTAGACCTCCTGATCCTGCATCGTGCTCTTGACCCAGCTCACCTTTGCGGGGCAGGGCGATATGAACACGGTGCGGATATCCTCGCTCTTGAGCTCGGGATGCTTTTTGAGCGCCTCCCTGCGGGCATATTTGCCCGCGATCTCCATGGGAGCAAGAAGCGGGAGCAGGTGATCCGTCAAGGTCGGAAAACGGTTTTTGATGAGTCTGACCACAACGGGGCAGGCGGAGCTGATGAGCGGAAGCACGATATCGCTTCGGTTCATATAATGCCGCGTGTATTCCGTGTGGATCTCGGCGCCCCTCGCGACCTCGTAAACGTCGTTAAAGCCTATGTCAAGCAGCCCTTGGATGACGTAGTCGGCATCCGTCAGCGCATTGAACTGGCCGAAGAGCGACGGAGCGGGCAGGGCGATCAGATACTTGCTCGAATCGAGATCCTCGAGCTTTTCATAGACCGCGCGCTTTGCCTTCTGCTCGCAGACCCTGATGCATTCACCGCAATCGATGCAATCGTCGGGGTTTATGACCGCATGACCGTCCCTGATACGGATCGCTTCCGTGGGACAGCGCTTTAAACAATTAGTGCAGCCCTTGCACTTCTCGGTTTCAAGAAAAACCGAATGCTTATATCCTTCCATGCAGTCTCCTTTTCAGCTTGCTCAGCTTACCTTGAATTTGAGTTCGATCGTCGTGCCTTTGCCGACGACGGAATCTATGCTCATTTCATCGGAGTAGTTCTTCATGTTCGGAAGCCCCATGCCCGCGCCGAAGCCGAGCGCGCGGATATTATCCGGCGCGGTGGAGTAGCCCTCCTGCATCGCGGTCTCAACGTCCGCAATACCGGGGCCCTCGTCTGCGAGCACGACTCGAAGGCAGTCCTCATCCACGTACACGTCGGCGGTGCCTCCGTTGGCATGGATGACCATGTTGATCTCTCCTTCGTACATGGCGATGCTCACCCTGCGCGTGAGCTCGGGCGAGAAGCCAAGCTGCCTCATCAGCTTCTTGACCTTGACCGATGCTTCACCCGCCGAGGTGAAATCGTTTCCGTCCACATCAAAATGGAAATTCAGAGTTTCGTTTTCCGCCATCCGATCACCTTCCCAGTCCGGCAAGATACAGCCTTCCGCAGGACTCGTACATAGTCAGCTGAGTGGTCATGAGCACGGTGCCGATATTCTCGGCAAGCTCGATCATCTCCTCGGTGGGAGTCTTCCCGCGAACGAAAACGACGCAGCCCATGTCCATCATCAGAGTTGTGCGAATGACCTGCGAGTTCACAAGCCCCGTAAGAAGGATGCCCTGATCCTTCACAAAGGCGAGCACGTCGCTCATCATATCGCTGCCGCACGCGGAGTGAGCTTCCTTATCGAGATGCTCGCTGCCGGTAAGAACCTTGGCTTCAAGGATTTCGGCGACCTGACTGAGTTCCATTTTAAACCTCCGATTTGGATAAAAGAATTAGTACTTTGCGATGATATCGCGAACGATGTTCGGCGCAAGCCTGCCGTGCACGTCGTCGTCGATCATGATAACGGGAGCAAGACCGCAGCAGCCGAGGCAGCGGGTGGGTTCAAGGGTGAACTTGCCGTCGGGGGTGGTGTGGCCGGGCTCGACTTCGAGAACCCTCGCCAGCTCGTCGAGCACCTTCTGAGCGCCCTTGACGTAGCAGGCGGTGCCGAGACATACGCGGATGATGTGTTCGCCGCGAGGTTCGAGGTTGAACATGGAATAGAAGGTGGATACGCCGTAGATCTCCTCGAGGGAGCGGCCGAGACCTTCCGCAACCATGGTCTGAACTTCGATCGGCAGGTAGCCGTAGATGTTCTGTGCAGCCTGAAGCACGGGCATCGTGGCGCCTTCCTTACCCTTCCACTGGGCTATGACTTCTTTGAGCTGAGCTTCCTGCTCCTTCGTGCCCTTAAAAGGAATGGTAGTTGTTTGTTTAGCCATGCTGTTCCTCCTTATACCGCTTTGCGGTTGATAGAAAATTGACTTCATCGGCGAAATAAGCCCCGATGGGCATAGTTCCGCCAACATATAACGATTATATCACAAATAATCACCAATATCCATAGCCAAAATGCCGCTAAATCGTATATTTGTTTGGTAATTATTTCGTTTTTTCTGTTACAATCCGTTTATTATTTCCGAGTAAAACAGTAGGGTTTTCTTTTATGATATATGCCCCCGCCCACGCCCGCCGCAACTGTTCCCCATTCATTCTTCACCATTAACCGTTCACTTAAAATGGACGAACGCCCCTCGGCATCCGTCCTCCGAATATTTCATTAATGCACTCCGGTTTCCGCCGTCAGCAGCCCGCAAGCTCCGCAAACAGCCGCGCCGCGATGCCGATAAGCTCATCCGAAAAATCGTATTCAAGCGTATGCAGCGGCGCGTGGCTTTCGCCGCAGCCGATATAGAACAGCGCGCCCTTTGTTTTCTTCGTGTAATATCCGAAGTCCTCGGAGCTTCTGAAGGGTTCGTCCCATTCGGCGATGGGAAGCTCGAGCGCCCTTGCGGCGGCGCGCACCCTTTCGGCGCAGCCTTCATCGTTTCGCGTTTCGGGGAAGGGATCGCTGCGGGAAACGGTGCAGCTAAGGCCGTGCCTTCTGCAAACCATGTCCGCAATTCCTTCGATGCTTTTTTCAGCAGTTTTCATGCAATCCTCATCCTCCGAGCGGATGGTGAGAGCAAGATGCGCAAAGCCAGCAGAGGTGCCGAAGGCATCCGCCCTTTCGCAATCCCGACGGCTTGACACGCTCGCGCCGACGACGGTGCACATCACCATTCCGCGCGAGCCGAACGCCATCATCGGATCAGGGCTTTCAAGCTCGCAGTCCACCGCCGCAGCCTTCACAAGCTCCGGCACGGCAAGGATGAGCTCCGCGAGCGCAAAAGCGGGGTTGCTTCCGTTTTCCGGCTGGGAGGCGTGGGAATTTCTGCCGATCAGCCTTATGACCATGCCCGTTGAAGCGCATGCGGCGCAGCCCGTGTGCACGGCAACGGAGCCGAGCGGAAAACCCGGCATATTGTGGTAGCCGTAGATCTCGTCTATATTCTCAAGCTCTATCAGCTTTTCGCACTCGACCGCTCCCGAGCCGTTCTCCTCGGAATGCTGGAATAGGAAGAACACGTCGTTTTCACAGCCGTTTTTATCCACGAATTCGGCAAAAGCGGCGAGTGAGGCGCAATGCCCGTCGTGCCCGCATTTATGCGAAACGCCGCGGTTTTCGGAGCAATGCTCAAGCGCCGTGCCCTCGTCTATCGGCAGCGCATCCATATCGGCGCGGAAGGCGATCCTCTTTTTGCCGCCGCCCTTTGCGCGGCAGGCCGCATAGAACCATGCGCCCATATCGTGAAGCTCAAGCGAAGTTCTTTGGGAAAGATACTCTATCAGTATCCGCTTTGTTTTCTCCTCTCGCCCCGAAAGCTCCGCGCTTTTATGCAGGGTATGGCGAAGCTCCACCGCCGAAGCGAGGATCTTTTCGGGAATATTATTGTTTTTGATTGTCATCTTTTTCTCCGGAAGTGTCGCGGGCAGCTTTTTGGAGCAGAAATTTCATCCGAATGCCCCGCCCGTTCGTTTAATAAATGGTCGATCGCGCAGCGACTCTCACCATAAATTAAATTATAAACATATCGGGCGCATTTGTAAAGTGCATAGGGCGCAGCTTCGCTCTTTCGCCCTTTCGGTGTGCGAATACGCCGTTTTTCATTCGCACGGCGGCGCCGCTTTGTATTGAAACGCATCCGATATTGTGGTATAATTTAGAATGGATTTGTATAGCGCTTCGCTTCGACGAACACTCATACATAATTATGCGGTTTTTCGCATGAAGTAAAGAAGGAGTAACCAGTATGAAACGCATCTTTTCACTCGCAGCGGCTGTGATCCTTGCCGCGCTTACAGTTCTTGCGCCCGTTGCCCACGCGAGCAGCGGCTCAGTTGTTTTTTCGATGAACAACGTTGAAAACGTATCCCCCGGCGACAGCTTCACCGTTACGCTCAGCATCTCCGGCGATTATCAGGCGCACGGCATGCACCTTTCCGTTGAATACGATCCCAACTCCATGACGCTTGAGAGCTGCGACCAGGGCGGCTATCTCGATGCGCTCAGGGCACTCAACGGCTTCCCTCTTCTTGACGCGGAGACCCTTGCCCCCGAGGGCAAGATCAAGCTCGGCGTTATTATGCCCTCAACTGCGGCGACCGGCTCCGGCGAAGTTCTCGTGATGAGATTCCACGTCAACGAGGGCGTTACTGTCAATCAGCAGGTGATAATGGTGATCCACGAGTTCATCTATATGCCCATTGGCCAGAAGACCGGCACCGACATTCCCTTCAGCACCCATAACTCCATTATTACCCTCAGGGGCGGCGCCACTCCCGAAGCGGGCTACAATGAGGGCGACGACGGCATTGGCAACAATATCTCCTCCTCTCCCAGCCACCCCCCGAGCCC
>Ga0256404_1008754_pt1 | contig 14975 bp, 14 predicted proteins | sample RumenRJG_01DNA_FD_185990 | JGI IMG/M metagenome (GOLD analysis project Ga0256404, IMG submission 185990) | Bovine rumen microbial communities from Lethbridge, Alberta, Canada - RJG_01 | ecosystem: Host-associated > Mammals > Digestive system > Stomach > Rumen | place: Canada: Alberta | collected...
TCCTGGAAACAAAGGGCCGGCTCGAGCTCCTGGAGGCCCACGCGGCGGATAACGATCAGCTTCGGACAGATCTCCGGCAAAGATCAGAGGAGATTCTGGAGCTCCGGGGAAAGGTCGACGACGAGATCCGGAAGAGACAGGAAGCGGAGCAGGAGAGAACCGACGCGGTCCGGATCCAGAAGGAAGCGGAAGACGCCAGGGACGCGGCGGACCAGCTCCGGCTGGAAGCGGAAGCAGCGAGGGCTGACGCAATCCTCAGCCGAGACAACCTGGAAGGCGCCAGGGCGGAGACGGAGCAGCTCCTGCAGGAGGCCCGGGCGGAGATCCAGCGCCTGAAGGGCCGGGGGCTTCTGGACCGCATCTTTAACCGTTGAAAACGTTCGGAATCCTCTCTTTTTTACTTTCCGCCGCTCCAGATCCGGACAAAAAAGACCCGGCGCAAGTTTGACACCCGGCCGGATCCTGCCTATAATGGACTTGACAAGAGAGCCGGACGCTGGGCGCCACCAGCCGCCGGCGGTTATAAGTTCCTACAAAAAGTAGCACTCAGCCGCCAAGCATGAGGGTGCTACTTTTTGCGTTTAAAGATAACAACAAGAGTTATGACTTCGCAAAGCATAATCACAAACTGGAACAAGTCCGTGTATGTGACCATAGGCCCCAGCTCCTTCCTTTTGTAAGTCCGGCGCTGACGCAGCTCCCCTCCGGCTCCCCGGTCAAATCCATTATTCTGTTTTCATGTCAGTATATCACACCCCGATCAAAGGTCCCACCGTTTAGCCTGCACCTGAGGTCACAATAGTCAAGTTATCCACAATCAAACCTGCACCTGAGGTCACAATAGGGCCCCTTCCCGATCATGAAAAACCTGCACCTGAGGTCACAATAGGCGAGTTATCCACAATGAAACCCGCACCAAAAGTCACAATAAACTGCACCAAAAGTCACAATAAACTGCACCAAAAGTCACAATAAAAACCCAGGATCCGCGCGGTTCCTTGGCTTTTCGGCCCCTTAAATATAATAAATATAATAACTAACTAACTTATAGAATTACATAAGGCTTCGCCCCTTTTATTGTGACATGTATTTACAAAAAGTCACAATGTGGTATCATGGACACGATAGGGGGACAAGTCACAATGAAAATTGAGAGCTTAGAAGAGCAGCGTAACCATTTTGTGGTCAAAGCTAACGACATTATCAGAAAGGCCCGGTATGACCTCGGGCTCCAGGAGCTGAAAATCTTGTCTTACTGTTTTTCCCTGATCAAACCCACCGACGGCCTGGATACCCTTTACACGTTTTCCATCGTTGACTTTTGCAAGATATGCGGAATCAGCTATGACAGCGGCAGGAACTACGCCCTGATCAAAGATAGCCTGGCCGGGATCCTTTCAAAATGTTTTTGGCTCATGGAGCCGGACGGATCGGAGGTTTCGGTCCACTGGCTGGAGAAGGTCCGGATCAACCGCGGGAGCGGGAAGATCGCAATTCGCTTTGACGAGGACCTGAAGAAGTACATCCTCGGCCTTTTTAAGAATTTCACCCAGTACGAGCTTATGTGTGTGCTGCCGATGAAATCCCAGTATAGCTTTCGGATCTATGAGCTCCTGAAGAGCTACGCCTTTACGAAGAATCACTATTTCGAGTTGGACGAGCTGAAAAAGAAACTCATGGTAGAGGGCTATGATCGCTTTCCTGACTTCCGGAGGAAGATCCTGGAACCGGCCGTCCGGGAAATAAATGAGTACACGGATTTAAAGGTGAATTGGGAGCCGACCACGAAGGGCCGGAAGGTGATCGGGATAACGTTCTATATTGTGACCCTGGATGTGATCAGATACGGAATGAACCGCCAGAAGGCGAGAGCCGAACTCGATCACCAGCAAATGACCATCTTCGACTTTATCCCGGAAGACAGAGGAAAAGGAGAGCCGAACTATTAAAGGCCCCGGCGCCCGGGGACCCCGAAAATAAGACACGAGAGCCTAACCGCCCTGATCTGCTAGTCAGAAGGGCGGTTTTTTTTGTCCGCTCTGCAGCCGAAGGGCGGGCCGGATCCGGCGGAGGGTTAGCCGCTGGGAGGACCTCAAAGAGGAGTGGAGACCGCCGGTGGGGAGGCAGCAGGAGCTGGACGACGGCCCTCCTGGACGGCCTCGAAGTTATCCGCCTCCCTGATCCTCCATATTGTCATAGGAGGACGGCGCGGGATCCTCAGGGCGAGGAAGAGGATAACCAGAAGGGCCGGAACGTCCGGCGGCTGCAGGGGGCAAGGACACCGCGGAGCTGGTGGACGCGCAGGAGGCCGAAGGCCTCCGGAGAGCCGGGTCCAGGGCGGCAGCGCCTGGCATTTAAAGGAGCCAACGGCTCCGGTACCTAAGGGCGGAGCCCTTAGGTATTAAATGCAAGACCTAATAAATTATGTCCGCCCGCCGCCGCGAGGGGGGGGAGGAGCCGGCCGTCCACACTATGAAGGAGGTGAGATTATGGCGTCTGTAGACTGGAAGAAGATCCACGGAGCCGGGGAGGCAGGAGCCAAGAAGGCCCACTTCGACGAGGAGCTCCGGGCCACGGTTGACCACGAGAACGAGCACATAGACCGGAGCCTGTCACACATGAATTACGCCCTGGGAGCCGCAAGCTATGCGGAGGCGGTCCGGGCCCTGGAGGAGAGAACGAAGGCGGTCGACGCGGTACTCCCGCCGAAACGGATCCGGAAGGATCGGGTGACCGGCTTCTCCCTTTATACGGTTTGTCCGGAGGAGATCCAGAAGGCCGGGAAAGAGGACGAGTTTTTCCAGAAGGCGCACGAGGCGTTTTGTCGGATCTTCGGTCCGGAGAATGTCCACGGAAGTTTTATTCACAAGGACGAGTGCCACGAATACGTGGACGCGAGGACCAGAGAGACCAGGACGTCTCTCTATCATGCTCATACGCTCGTTTCTGCATTCGTCCCCGGGAAAGGGATAAACGGCAAGCAGGCCTGCACGAGGTCCTCCATGAAGACCGTCAACAAGGCCCTCGAGGAGATCTGCAGGGAATACGGAATAGAATGGCACACCGGCCAGGGAAAGGAGACCCGGACCATGGACGAGCTGAAGGCCGCTTCCGCGAAGGCGGAGAGGGAGCGGCAGGAGGAGCTGATCCTGGAGCCGGAGCGGGTCGAAGAGATCCAGCAGAGGAAACCCTTCCTCTCGAAGGATGAGGTGATCATAAAGGCGGACGACCTCGCCAGGCTGCAGGAGACGGCGGCCATGGCGCAGCCGGCGCTCGAAAAGGCTAAGAAGCTCCAGAAGGAACGCGATCGGCTCCGGGCCGCCCTGGATGCAGAACAGCGCCGGGCCCCGGATCTGATCATGGAAGCAGAGGCAGAAGCGGAGAGGATCCGGAAGGAAGCCAGGGAGGAGGCCGACAGGTCCCGCCTGGAGGCCGCCGAGGAGCTCCGGCGGATGGAACGGCACCAGGAAGCGCTCCGGGCCGCTATTGGGCGTCTGGACAGCCTCATGGAGAAGAGGGAAGAGACCTTCGACTCGCCGGATAAGAACATCTTGAAGCTCCACCGGATCATTGACGAGATCGCGGCCCAGGAAAAAAGAGGCCTGGAGGCCCTCGACTTCGACAGCATGACACGGTTTAGAGATGGGATCGAGAAGATCCTGCACGTTGCCAGGGAGACCTGGCGGAAAAATGTCCCGGAGAAGCACAGGACGCCGGAGCTCGACAGCCGGCAGCACCGGCAGCGGAGGCGGGACTGGGACCGGGGCGGACGTTGAGGAAGACACTGGAAAATAACGAATGGCCGCGCCAGCGCCCGCCGGCGGCCCGGAAGCGGTCGCCTTCGAGGGTTTTATCGTCTGAGAGCAAAAAGCCCAGGAAACGGCTCCTAGCGCCTCAAAGGGGGCACCTTGAGAAGGTCTGAAATAAACGACCGTTCAAATCGTACTATTGCAAGGGTGTACAAACTTATGCTATATTGTACTAAGTTAAACGGCACGTTTAAAACAGCACAGGAAGGAGCCATGAAGAAGAAACCAAAGATTTACGGATACTGCAGGATCTCCAGAAGGGGCCAGAACATCGACCGCCAGGAGAGGAACATCCTCGCGGCCTATCCGGTGGCCTTGATCAGAAAAGAGATCTACAGCGGCAGGACTGAGGACCGGCCGGAGTGGCAGCGGATCCTCCGAAGCGTGGAGGCCGGGGACGTGATCGTCTTCGACAGCGTGAGCAGGATGTCCAGGAACGCGGAGGAGGGCTTCAAAACCTATCAGGACCTTTTCACCAGGGGCGTGGCCCTGGTCTTCCTGAAGGAGCCAATGATTGACACAGGGACCTATCAGAAGGCCCTGCAGGCGTCGGTCCCGCTTACCGGAACGGCCGTCGACCTGATCCTGGAGGGCGTTAACAGGTACCTCCTGAGCCTCGCGGAGGAACAGATCCGGCTCGCTTTCCTCCAATCGGAGAAGGAAGTCGAGGACATGAGACAGAGGACCCGGGAGGGACTGGAGACGGCGAAGCTCAACGGCCGGCCGCCAGGCCGACGGAAAGGTCAGAAGGTGGTCACGGAAAAGTCCGTCCGGATCCAGAAGGCGATCCTCTCGAAGTCGAAGACTTTCGGCGGGGCATACCTGGACCAGGACCTTATAAAGATCCTGGGAGTGAACAGATCGACATACTACAAGTACAAGAAGCAGCTCCGGAGCGCATGGGAGACAACGAAAGGCCCCGGAGAAGATACAGATCAACCCCGGGACCTTTCACAAAAAGGAGAACGATGAGCAACTGAAACTCTGGCAGGAGATGGAAGGATACTTAAATTATAACATGAATATGTACAATTGTACAATTGTACGGGCGAGGAAAGGCGAAGCTCATGGATAAGAAAACCGAACAGAAGCCGGATTATATGAACATTGATGTTACTGGATACAAGCCCTATCTTCAGACCATGGCAAGAGCGCGGCGGGTCAGCATAACGAAATATATTCGGGATCTCATCGGCGCGGACTACGAGGTCAACAAGGACGAATTCCGCCGGATCTATCTTGAGGAAGCTATGGAGGCGCTGGAGAAGGCGAAGGAATATTGAACGTTTAACAGCGTTGTTGTGAGGTCTCCGAAAATTAGTAGAAAGTGACAACAGAACACCCTCGCCGGCGGCCGGATCGGGCCGGGCCGGCGGCCCAGGAAAGGGCAAACTGCACAAAAAGGAGGAAGAGAGAATGAAAAAGAACATGATCGAGAAGAAGATCCAGGCGGCCGGCCTTCCGATGGGCTACATCCTCCAGGAGCTGGGACTTAAACAGGAAGCAACATTCTGGAGGCAGATCGAGGCCGGGACCTTGACGGCGCCCCGGAGCCGGAGGCTGTGCGAGATCTTCCGGCTCAGGCCGGAGGAGATCCGCGCCCTTCTCGCAGCATAACAGGCGGCTATATTTTTTTTCAGAGCTCCGGAGAGATCCGGGGCTCTTTTCTTTTGCGGCGGGGCCCTCTGTGGTATAATGTGTATATGTACAACTGTACAAATATACACGAAAGGAGAAGCAGGAAACTATGGCAAACAGAACCATCGACGCCGTCTTGAGGCTGACAAACCACTTCACGGCGCCGGCAAACGCCGCGATTAAGAGCATGGTCACAATGTCAAGGACCGGGATCATGGTCGGGAAGGACATCCAGAAGGTGGGCGAAAGCATCACGAAGACCGGGAAGGGGCTCACAGCGTCCCTCACGATGCCGATCGCCGGGGCCGCGACGGCGGCCGTAAAGACCGCGGCGGACTTTGAGGCCAGCATGTCGAATGTCCACGCCATCATGGGCGCGACCTACGACGACAAGCTGAAGCAGTTCGCCCAGGAGCTGGGAGCGACGACCGCATGGAGCGCCCAGGAGGTCGCGCAGGCTATGCAGTATACCGGCATGGCCGGATGGTCCGCACAGGAGAACATTCAGGGCCTGAAGGGCATCCTCGACCTCGCCAGCGCCTCCGGAGCAGACCTTGCCAGGACTTCGGACATTGTCACCGACGCAATCAGCGCCTTCGGCTACACGGCCGCGGATTCCGGGCGCTTCGCGGACGTCATGACGGCCGCGTGTACGAGCGCGAACGTGTCCGTGGACACCCTGGGAGAATCGTATAAGTATGTCGGATCCCTCGCCGGATCCATGGGCTACGAGCTCGACCAGGTGACGACAGCCCTCGCCACCATGGGAAACCAGGGAATTAAGGGATCGGAGGCCGGGACGGCCCTCCGGACCGCAATCTCTAACCTCGCGGCGCCAACTAAGCAAATGAGGGAGGGAATGGAGGCGCTGGGGATCTCGCTCCTCAACCAGGACGGCACCATGAAGAGCTTCGAGGACCTGATCCACAACATTCAGGGATCTTTCCAGGGGCTCACGGCGGACCAGCAGGCAGCTTATGCGAAGACGATCTTCGGAAAGAACGCCATGAGCGGGATGCTGGCCATCATCAACACGTCCTCCGAGGCTTACGACAGCCTGGCGGCCTCGATCGACGCCTCCGGAGGAGCGGCGGACCAGGCAGCCAGGACGCAGCTCGACAACCTGAACGGCCAGATAACGCTGCTTAAGTCCGCGGTTGAGGGGGCCGCGATCGCCTTCGGGAATAAGCTCCTGCCGTACATCAAGAGGGCGGCGGGTTTCGCGCAGGAGCTTATGGAAAAGATCAACGGCCTCTCAGACGCCCAGATGGACAACATTATCAAGTGGGCCGGCATTGTTGCGGCGGCCGGGCCGGCGCTGATGATCTTCGGCAAGGTCGTTTCCGGCGTCGGGGTGGTGATCCAGACCTTTAACAAGCTGGGAGTTGCCGGAAAGGCCTTTTTGAAGGTCACGAAGGGAGCAAAGGACGGATACGCGGCCTTTAAATCCCTCAGTACCGGCGGGAAAGCCCTTCAGGGGATCCTCGCAGGATTTGCGTCCCCGGCGGCCCTTGTTGTGGCGGCCATCGCCGCGATTATCGGCGTTGTCCTGATCGTCCGCAGCCATATGGACGTGTTCCGTAACAGTCTGAAGGCACTCTCCCCGGTCTTCGAGTCGATCAAGGGCCACGTTCAGAGCATTATCCAGAAGTTCCAGGCGATCATGCCGGCGGTCTCTCCGGTCGCGTCGTTTATTGCGGACGTCTTCGGGACCGTGATCACTGCAGCCGTCGGCGGCCTTGTGGGAGCGATTGCGGTGGCGGTCGATACCATTACGACCGTGATCGACAGTATTATGACCGTCCTCCAGGGCGTGATCGACTTCGTGACCGGAGTCTTTACCGGGAACTGGGAGCAGGCCTGGAGCGGCGTCGCGCAGATCTTCGACGGCATTGTCGGCGGCATCACTGGCACCTTTAAGGGAGCAATCAACGGAATCATTGGAGCGATCAACGGCTTCCTCGGCGGCCTGAATGGGATCAAGATCCCGGACTGGGTGCCAGGAGTGGGCGGGATGGCCTTCAGTATGCCCCTTATTCCGATGCTGGGCGTCGGCACCGATAACTGGCCCGGCGGCCTTGCCCAGGTGCACGAGAAGGGCGGCGAGATCATCGACCTCCCGCGCGGCTCCCGGGTGTATCCGCATGATGAGAGCGTCCGCATGGCCAGGCAGGAGGGAGCGGCGAAGAGCGGCGGCTCCGGCGGCGTTACAATCCATATCGCCAACATGGCGGTAAGGGAGGAGGCGGACATCGAGAAGGTGGGCGACGCGATCTTCCGGAAGATCAAAAAGGCCAGCACCAACCGCGGCTCCTGGACCTATGCCGGAAGCATGGTATAACCAGGAAAGCCTCAGGAGCCCCGGAGGGATCCGGGGCTCTTCTTTTGCAGATCTGTTCTTTTGGGTGGAAAAGGTGGATGTTCTTACTACTACCTAACGTAGAAAAAAAATATATAAAACATAAAACTATGAAAAAACGCATGCTTGATAAAAGATAGCGCTGAAAACATCCACCTTTTCCACCCTTCGGTATAGGAGGGCGGAAAATGACCAATGAAGAGATTGTAACCAAGATCCGGAACAGCGGCAGGAAGGACCCGGAGGACATGCTGCAGCTGTTCCAGCAGAACAAAGGGCTGGTAATGAAGCTCATCCAGCCCTTTGCTCGGTACTCCGAAGAGGCAAGGGCCCCGGGCGACTTCTGGTGTAAGGACCTGCAGCACGAGGTCTTTCTTTCCCTCTATGAGGCCGTCGACGCCTTCGATCCGGAGCGCGGGGCGTCATTCGTTACCTTCTGGGTGCCTTATGCCCGGCGGGCGTTCATGAGATACGCCGGGAGGAGCGGCGGGATCTGTTTCTCTGAAGACGCGAGGCTGGAGGTCCTTCATTATCGTAAGACCCTGAGGTCGTTCCTGCGCGAATACGGCCGGGACCCTTCGGACGAGGAGCTCCTCCGCTTCGGCGACTGGCCCGACATGGACGCCCTCCGGCGGGTCCAGAAGCTCGCGGCCCTTCAGGAGAACGTGAGCCTGGACGAGCCCAGGACGGAGGACGGCGACACCCTGGGAGACCTTCAACCGGCACCGGGTCCGGCCCTCGAGGACGCCGTCACGGATCGGCTCGCGGACGAGCAGCTTAAGGCGGAGCTTTGGAAGGCAGTGGACGAGCTGCCGGCGGACAACGCGGAAGTGATCCGGAGAAAATACCAGGATGGCCAGACCTCGAAGCAGATCAGCGAGGCCCTGGGTGTCTCCATAACGACAGTCTCCAACAGACACGGCCGCGCTTGCGACCTGATCCGAAAGTCCGCCAGGGCGCCATGGATCCAGGAACTTTATGACAGTATGCCGATATGGGAGAAGCAGAGCCCTTACTCCGGGAGCCTCATGTCCTGGAAGCGCTCCGGCTACAGCCGGCCGGAGCGCCTGGCGATCTGGAGCGTTGACGGCGACGTTTAAACGTTTAAAACCATGCTTATGGATCCGGGCCGGATGCTCCGGGAGACGATCCCGGGGCTTTTCCTTCGGCCAGAAACGCGGAAAACGCGGAATTGTGAACTACACTTCAGGTGTAGTTACTCAATGGCTCCTCAGAAGGCCGCGCCGGAAAGCCCTCAAAATGCCCCGAAAAAGCAATTACACCACTGGAAATAAAGGAAAGTGTAGTTTGCAGAAATCGGGCAGATCGGGCCGGTTTTTCTTCTTTTTCGGACGTCTGAACGGCCGTTTTTGAGCCCTAATATCTTATAAAAACCTAATGCACGAGATCCGGATCCGGCGGATCCCTCCGCGCTTCCAGCGCTCCGGGCCCGGCTGATCAGCTCCGGAGATCTTCGCAGAAAAGAAAAGGGGACCCGCTCCGGGTCCTCTCTTTTATTCTGCCTAAAATTCCAAAAATATTTTTTTTTTCTGAAACGCTTGACTAGGAAAAAAAGGGAACGCAGAAATAGCAGGCAAGAACAGAGCAATTCAACATGAAACTTATTTGTACGAGAGAGAAGGAGGTAAACGACTATGAAGGTAACACTTACACCGATCGACGGAACGCTGCCGAAGCTGCTCACCTCGAAGGAGCTGCAGGCCTACCTCAGAGCAAGCCGCGGGGCTGCTGAGAGATTCGGCAAGGCCTGCGGGGCGGAGCGCCGCGTCGGCCGGAAGATGCTCTTCGACCTGGAGACCATCAACAGGGCCATGACATCCAGAGAGTAAGACTGCCAGAAAGGGGAGCACGATGACAGGACAGACAGGAGGGAGGCCGGCGGCATGAAGCTATACAGGGGATATTTTAACCTGGCTGGAAAAACTCCCAGGATGAAATGGAAGCGGGAGAATGTACCGGACGAGGCCCTTCTCACTCTTAAGCAGGCCCGATGCTATCCGGAATACGGCGCCCCGCTTACGGAAGAGGTCGCGCTGGTGGACATAGACGACCACGACCAGGCGGAGAAGCTCCTCGACATTGTCCGGGATCTTGCGCTTAATTGCCGGGTGATCAGGACGGACCGGGGCCTTCACTTCCTCTTCAACAACAAGGAGAAACGCCTCCGGAAGTGCGTGTCCGGCGTCCGCTTCGCCGTCGGCCTCGCCGGCGACGTGAAGGTCGGCCTTACGAACGCCTACGAGAAGCTGAAGGCCCACGGAGAGGAGCGGCCCTGCATTTATGGGCAGGATCTCACCGACACGGACCAGCTGTCCCCGGTCCCTGAGTGGCTGCAGGTGATCGGCAAGGCGATGGACACCGTCAATTTTCCTGAAATGCATGACCACGACGGCAGAAATTCGGCCCTCTTCAGTCATTCGTTCAACCTCCAGAAACGCGGATTCACAAAGGAGGCTGTCCGGGAGACCTGCAGGCTCATCGGCTCTTATGTCTTTGCTGAGAAGATCGAGGACAACGAGCTCGACCTGATCCTCCGGGACGAGTCCTTGAATGTCGAGCCGGAGTTCTCAGATGAGGAAGAAGGGGGGAAGAGTTTCGCATGGAAACTAAAGTTTCACAGAATGGCTCAGAGCGGCCGGCCGATCGACGTCGTCGACACAAAGATAGTAAGGCATGTCCTGGAAAACAATACGGTAATAGTGATCGAGGGCGAGGCGTATATCTACCAGGACGGCGTCTTCCGTTATGACCGGAACGGCGTCCAGATAAAGGCGAAGATCCGGGAGTGTATGTTTGACGAGGTCGAGACCATCCACCGGATCGACCGCGTTTATAAGCTCCTTCTCTCAGAGGAATCCCTGCAGCATAACTCCGACGACCTGAACCGACACCCGCGGAGCTGGATCAACTGCAGGAGCGGGATGCTTGACCTTAAGACGCTGGAGCTCCACGAGCACCGGCCGGAATACTTCAGCCTGAATCAGATCCCCTTCTCATACTCTCCGGACTACTCGCTTCCGGCGGAGTCGATCACGATCGACTTCCTGGACGCGATCCTGCCGGATAAGGAGGACCGGGAGATGTTCCTCGAATATGCCGGGTACTGTCTCAGCACCTACACCGGATTTCAGAAATACCTGATTCTTTCCGGAAAAGGCGGGATCGGGAAGTCCGTCCTCGTGAAGATGATCAACCGGGCCGTCGGGGAAGAGAACATGATCTCTATCTCCCTGCAGGCCCTCGCCGGCCGCTTCAGCACCCGGTTCCTCTATGGGAAGCTCTTAAACTCCTGCGCGGATCTCTCCAGCGCGGCCATGACCGACACCGGGCCGCTGAAGATGATCGTCGGGGAAGACCAGGTCCCGGCGGAGATCAAGGGCGGCGCGTCCTTCTGCTTCCGGCCTTATGCGAAGCTCCTCTTCTCTGCGAATCGGATCCCAACGTCCAGGGACGAGCAGAGCAACGCCTTTTACCGGCGCCTTATGATCCTGCACATTGATAAACGCTGCCGGGAATTTCCGGATCTCGAGGAGCGGCTGGAGGCCGACGCGGAAGTCTTCTTCTATCTGGCCATCTGGTCAGCACATGAAGCCTTTCGGCGCGGCAAGCTCACGGAAAGCGCCAGGAGCCGGGCGGAAGTCCTGGAGCTTTACCTCCGGACCGACACCGTCAAGGCCTTCCTTCACTACAGGACGGAGAAGGACAAGGCGTCCAGGATCCGGACCGCGTCGGCCTACGATGAATATCTCAGATACTGCGAAGAGACCGACCGGCCTTATCTCTCCCGGAACGGCTTCCGGGCCAATCTCCTGGAAAAGGGCTTTTCCGTGAAGACCGTCCACGGCGTCGAATACTTTGACGGCCTGCGGATCGCCGGCCCAGACTACGAGCCCGGAGCCGTGGACTGGGACAGCCTGGAATAACCACGAAAAAATCTATTGGGTGGAAAAGGTGGATGTTCTTACTACTACCTAGCGTAGAAAAATCAATAAATACACATAAAGGTAATAGTGAGCCCAATATCTATGAAAGATAGGGCCTAAGACGTCCACCTTTTCCACCCTGAGGATAAGAACAACGAAAAGGAGGGAAAAGCATATGACACTGAGGGAAAGCATCGAGACGCGCCTGCAGCAGCTTAAAAAGCTGGAACAAGCCCGCCGGCGGCACCGCGTAGCGCCCCGGGCAGAGTTCCAGATCCGGAGCTTCAGCGCTGATGAGTTCCGGTCCTATGACCCGGAGGAGGAGAACGGCCTGAAAGGCTGGGACACTGAGAACATGGAGTCAAGCGACAGGTTCAATCTGATCGAGGGCATAATCAAGGATCTGCTTCACCAGATCGAGCAGCTGGAGACGGAGCTCGACGGAGCAGAGAAGGCGATCAAGATCCTCTGCAAGATCCTCGACGCCAGGGAGCAGGGTCTTGCTCTCAATGACGACGAGCGTCATGCGCTGATCATGTTCAGGAGCTGCGGCTTAATGGCTGGGTGTGATGTAGGTGTGATTGAACAGGCACGTTGACACAGCGACACAGACAACGAGGCAGTGAGGAAGACAACGACGAGGGCGACTGCAGCGTCGGCAGCCGATCGGCGGCAGGGGGCCGCAGAGGGGCTGCAGGGGTACCCCCCGGAGGTCAAAACTGAGAAAAACCTTTTCCCCCAAGACCGACGCCCAGCCTCTTTACATGAAATATTCGCATTTCGGCCCAGGGAGCCCCCTAAACCGCCTCAAATTTCAAAATAAGGAGCCAAAAAAATGATTATTTTATCCCTTTCCATGATCTCACTCGTAATCATGATCGCCGCCATGGCGGAGAAGGTCCGGCGGATCGAACTCCGGCTCCGGGCCCTGGAAGCCCGGGCGCGTTATCAGTTGGAGGTGTAAGAACATGGACAGCGTAATCCTTACCGGCTATGTCAATGTGACACAGCGGGATTCTTCCCCGATATGGATCGGGAACGAGGTTAACGCCTGGGTGCTGGAACAGGTCCAGCCCGGAGCCTTCGAAGAAGCTCTCGAACAGCGGGAGGTCCCGATCCTCCTCGACCATGACCCGGCGCGACAAATCGGCACGACCAAGAGCAATTTCGACTTCGAGGAGAACAAGATCGGGCTCCGGTGCCTGGCTGGCATTGTGACGGATCCTTACGTGATCAGAAAAGCCAGAACCGGAGCTCTCCGGGGCTGGTCCTTCGCCTTCAAACCGAAGCAGACGGCCTGCGAGCCGGTCCGAATGAGTAAGCGCCTTATAGAGGAGATCGGCGGAAAAAACATTCGGCTGCGGCGAAATATCCTACGTATGGAGCTCCTGGATATCAGTCTCATTGACGACATGAAGACGCCCATCTATCCCGGGACTCTTATCGAGATCGCGCGGGACCTGAGAGGCAAGAATCCGAAGGGCATGACCCTCGACAGCATGATTTCCTGGCTCAAAACCCAGCGAATGATCAGAAACGCGGAAAAACTCAAAATTATATTTTAAGGAGGATTAAAACATGGGAAAGAAATCTATCACGGACCTTTTCAAGGGTGCAACTGAAACCACATCCGGAGAAGAGCTGCTTTATGCGGCTATTGAGATCGCCAAAGAACTGCGCGCCGATATCAAGGCGGCCTATGAGAAGGAGATCCAGGACGTTGTGGGGGCCATCAACAAGTACAAGGCCGACGCCGAGAAGCTCCTGCAGAACGTCCGCGATGACGTCGGCCGCCGTAGCGGAAAGATAGTCTCACTCAAGGAGCAGAAAGAGCTCTTTGCGGCACAGATCCAGGAGCTCAACACGCAGCTCGGGGAGGCTATGGTCAACGGCACCGAGGCGGACCAGGATAAGATCCTGGAAGAGATCCAGCGCCTTAACCTTAAGATGTCCGCCGTCGACAGCATGGTCAAGATCTTTGCGACGACCGCTTATTCCTTGAGCGAATCAGACAGGGCCCTCGCTGACAGCCTGCAGGAGCAGGCGGCGGAGATCCTTGATATGATCTACCGGGGAAACTCCCTTTTCAACACCTTCCGCGGCTGTATCGAGGATCTTGATATTCGTCGCAAGGACAGCGTTCTCGCTGACGACTATCTCTTCCTCTATGGATCCGCAGCTATCAACCATGTGCTCCCGGTCGATCATGCCCGGTGTATGCCTCGTGCCCTCGACCTTCCCCGGATCAAGTTTTTCCAGAGTCCGGCCCTTACCCTTGGCAGTGTCCTGCAGCATCTCGAGGAAGATGATAAGGCTCCGAAGGTCGTCGTTAGCTCCTTCGGCAATGAGAGTAAGTCCGTATGCCCCTGGTAAAATAGCCGTATGGAAGACGTCCTGAAGGCCGTGAAGCTCATCCGGAAAGCGGCGAGGCTTAACGCCGCGGCGAACAAGGCGAAAGAGCCAGAAAAGGCGGCGGACCTCCGATTCCAGGCATGGGTCGCCTCTCGGCAGGCGGCGGAGCTGATCAGAAAATCATAAGGAAGGCCCTCAAGAACCTGAACGGTGCAGGTACTTGGGGGCTTTCTTTTCGTATTCTAGCGGTTGCGTCCGCCGGACCACCATGGTATATTTTCGTTGTTGAGTGTCGTTGTTGTATGTCCGCCGGGACATACAACAACGTTTACAAACGTTTAAACATTGGTGGAAGGTCCGCCGGCGGAGGAGATCATGGAGCAGCTAAAGACCATAAAACAATATGCTGAGTACGCCGGGGTGACGCCGCAATCCGTTTACCGGCGCCTTCAGACCGAACAGAACGCCGCCGCCCTGGAAGGCCATGTCGTCCGGAAGAACGGCACGACCTACCTCGACGAGTTCGCCGTCCAGTATCTCAACGAGAGCCGGCGGGCTGCCTTCGCTGCTTCACCGGCGGCCAGGCAGGAGCTTATGCTTACGGAGCTAGCCGCGAAAGCCCAGGGGCTCCAGGAGGAGAACGAGGCCCTGCAGAAGAAGCTGATCGACGCCCTGGAACGCCTCGCAGCGGCCACGCAATCCGCGGCCGAGAGCAAGGTCGCGTTCCTGGAAACAAAGGGCCGGCTTGAGCTCCTGGAGGCCCACGCGGCGGATAACGATCAGCTTCGGACAGATCTCCGGCAAAGATCAGAGGAGATTCTGGAGCTCCGGGGAAAGGTCGACGACGAGATCCGGAAGAGACAGGAAGCGGAG
>Ga0256404_1008758_pt1 | contig 14961 bp, 6 predicted proteins | sample RumenRJG_01DNA_FD_185990 | JGI IMG/M metagenome (GOLD analysis project Ga0256404, IMG submission 185990) | Bovine rumen microbial communities from Lethbridge, Alberta, Canada - RJG_01 | ecosystem: Host-associated > Mammals > Digestive system > Stomach > Rumen | place: Canada: Alberta | collected...
TATACAGAAAAGGCGGGATCCAAGTCTTACGCCGGCGGATGGAGGCTAACATGTGAGCCACCACCTCACCGTGCGCATCGAATGCCACAGCCATATAAGGTCGCTGACCGGGCGAGTTCTCAATGATATGGAACATCTCCGGCGAATGAAAGAAATTAGCGCCCGACAGTTGGGGCAGCTTGCTCCCTTTCGTATACAGGTTTATCTTATATTGGCTCACAGATCGTTGGAAAACAGTTGGTCAAACTATGATTCTCTGAGCGCAAAATTAAGCATTTTCTCACAAACACCCAAACAAACTTACCTGTTGTTTAGGCTTTTATTGCGTGGTTCCTTCAATTTTATTTTTCGGATAAGACAGGACTCCTGCTTCTTATACCATACAGCACATACGAACAACGGCTTGCCGACATGAATCTCTTCATGCGGGCAAGCCGTAATAGTTTCCGGCCCGTGGGGTGATTTTCATAAGGCTGTACTCATTTATATTTACATTACCCCTCGTGAATATCAATTCTTTTCAGTCAACTGGGCTCACGTTGGAACGGAGGGCCTTCTTGGACGAGGTTCGCAACTTGCTATTAATAAGTCAATTACTGTACAATCCCTCTTTAAGAGGTTCGCTATGGCTTATAAAAAGCAGCGTTGGAGGCGCAAACACCGGAGATATCCGTGCTTATGCCAGAATCGTTGTCCTTTCACACGATTTTTACGCTCCCGAATCACCCGTTTTGTCCCCTCAGTCTCTCTAAAAGCACGTGTCTTCAAGTGTTAAAATCTTGCTAATAATCTTTACATATATACTGTTTGTCTAAAACCCGGAGACAAACGAGTTCATCGTTTTGTCACACCATACCGACACCTGCTTATCTGCGATGGCGAGGCGGAACTCACCCTCCTCTAAGTGCCGTTTGCCGTCCCAGCCTACGAAGGCGAGGTCATTGACGGGCAGCCGCAGGGTCACCGTCTTCGTCTCCTGAGGCTGAAGACTAATCTTGTCGAAGGCGCGCAGACGTCGTCCGTCAGGTGTCATCGACGCCACGACATCGCTGCTATAGAGCAGCACGCTCTCCTTGCCCTCACGGGCTCCGGTATTGGTGACATCGACGCTCACCGTCAGCGTGTCGCCTGCCAGGAAGTGCGTCTTGTCGACACGCAGGTTGCCGTATTTATAAGATGTGTAGCTCAGACCGAAGCCAAAGGGCCACTGCTGGGTGATGCGGGCATTGTAGTCGTAGGCGCCTTCCATCGTCCCCACTTCCTCGCTCTTCTTGAAGTCGTAGTTGGCCAGAGAGTTGATTTCCTTCGGATAGGTGACGGGCATCTTTCCGCTGAAGTTCTCGCGTCCGCTGAGCAGGGCGGCCAAGGCGTCACCGCCCCGGTTGCCGGGCAGGAAGATGTCCACCACTGCCTTGGCCTTCGGCTCGATGTCGGCTACGAGGCGCGGACGGCCTTCATTGAGAATGAGGATGACGGGCTTGCCCGTAGCTTCAAGGGCACTGACGAGGCGGCGCTGGTTGGCAGAGAGCGTGAGGTCGGTGAGGTTGCCCGGTGTCTCGGTGTAGGAGTTCTCACCGATGCAGGCGATGATGACGTCAATGCTGTCGGCGGCTCTGACGGCCGATGCTATGTCGGGCTCATTCTCCTCATAGTATTTTCCTTTCTCATTGTAGGTGACGCCCTGCCGGAGCACCACCTTGTCCTTCCCGTATTCGTTGCACAGTGCCTCATAGATGGTGTTGTATTGAGAGGTGAACTGGTCGGTGAGATGTCCCTGCCATGTGTAGCTCCATCCACCGTCGAGGCAGCGCATCTGGTTGGCATTGGGTCCTGTGAGCAGGATGCGTGCGCCTTTCCGCAGGGGCAGCATGTTGTCTTCATTCTTCAGCAGCACCATGCTCTCTACGGCTCCCTTGTAGGCGCGCTCGGCAAACTCCTTACCGCCGAACTTAGGATAGTCTTTGAGCTTCTCAGTAGGACGGTCGAAGAGCCCGAGGCGGTATTTCATTCTCAGGATACGGCGCACGGCGTCGTCGATGCGGCTCATGGGGATGGCACCCTCCTTGGCGAGCTCTTCGATGAGGTCGACGGCATCGGGGTTATAGGGTTCCATGACCATGTCGATGCCGGCGTTGATGGCCATGCGCAGCGCGTCTTTCTTATCTTTGGCCACACACTCGCGCTGCCACAGATTGTTGACATCGGCCCAGTCGGTGATGAGCATGCCGTCCCAGCCTGTCTCCGTCTTGAGCCAGTCGGTGAGCAGCGTCTTGTTGGCGTGAACGGGCATGCCGTTGACCGATGCCGAGTTGACCATTACGCTGAGAGCACCGGCCTTGATGCCTTCCAAGAAAGGCAGGAAGTGCTTCTCGCGCAGGTCGGCGGGACTGATGTAGGCCGGCGTGCGGTCTTTTCCCGTCCAGGGCACACCATAGCCGAGATAATGTTTCATGCAGGCGGCGATGTGGAAGTCGTCGATGTGGTTGGGGTTGTTGCCCTGGAAGCCACGGACCATGGCTTTGCCCATCTCGGCGTTGAGGTAGCAGTCCTCGCCGAAGTCTTCCCAGATACGTGGCCAGCGTGGGTCACGCCCTAAGTCGACGGTGGGACTGTAGGTCCAGGGCACGCTCACGGCGCGGGTCTCATAGGCTGTGGCCTCGGCGCAGGCGTGTGCGATGTCACGGTTGAAGGTCGCTGCGACGTTGATATTCTGGGGGAAGAGGGTGCCGCCCTGGGTATAGGTGGAGCCGTGGTTCTGGTCCAGACCGTAGAGGCAGGGTATGCCGATGTTCTTCATCGAGCTCTTCTGTATGTCGTTGATAATCTCCTGCCATTGTGCCGCTGTCGGTGCCATCGTGTTCGGTGCGTTGAGGATGGAGCCTATCTGATAGCGGCTCAGCAGCGAGTCGGTGCGTGCCTTGTCGATGTGGAACACTCCTTTGGCATCGTTGTGGCCGAAGAGGTCGGCGACGAGCTCCACCATCTGTCCGGCCTTCTGCCGCATGGTGAGCTTGCTGAGCGTCTTCTCTACCTTGGCCTCGAGATTCTTGTCCCGGGGATATAAGGGCGATGCCTGAACGTTGCCACCTATGGCGAACAGGATGAAAAGCGAGAGAAAGGTCTTCTTCATTGTTGTCAGGTATGTTTTTTTAAGAAGGCCTGCCGGAGTCCAAGAGCTGGCTCCCGCAGGCCGGTCAAACGAAAGTAAAATTATAGAGGAATGATTTGTTTCTATCAACGTATGTCTATTGCGCGGTGACGCGGTCCACATAGAAGCCATGTCCGCCTAACTGGAAGCCGGACTGAGCCTGTATCAGGTCGAGGGCTTCCTGCGTCAGCGTGTAGGTATAGGAGCCGTTGCCATTGACATCCATCTTCTGAGTTCCGGGCAGCAGGGTCCACCAGCCGGTCATGAGCTGCATCTGATGATACTCGGCAGACGGCTCGGTGGAGTAATAAACCTTGAGGATGGTTCCTGCCTTGAGTTTTGCGAATACATCCATGCCGATGAGGTTGAACGTCTTGTTGGGGTCGCCGTCGGGTTTGTCCCATGACACATAGTGGTGTCCCTCCCATAGCGTACGCTCTGAGGAGATAGTCACTGTCTCGTAGTTGGCGATACCGTTGGCGGTGTAGAAGGTCAGTTCACTGCCGTCCTTGGTCTTTCCGGTTACCTTATGCTCTCCCTCGGCAAGAGCTGGGCATGTGAGTACGATCTCGTCACTGTTCTGTGATATGAAATCTGTCACTGTCTGGTCGTCGACAGTGATGGAGGTCACCTTGTCGAGGTTGATACCTGTCAGCGTCCAGGCGGCGTTGGCATTGGCACGGCTGGCACCTGCCGTGACGAGCGCCTTGGAAGATACAGTGACCAGATCGGCACCGTAGCGCTTGCCCTCGTTATCGATAAGGGAGATGCGATAGGTTCCGTCCTTGATCGTCTCCGGCACCAAGTACTGCAGCTTCTGTCCGTCGTCGGTGGTCTCCAGCTCTATGTCCGTGACCTGCTGACCGTCGATGACCACAGCCATGACCTTGGTGAGGTTGGTACCGTAGAGGGTGGCTACATTCCCTGGTGCTACGATGCGCTCAAAGCTCTTTGTGGTGACAGTGGGGTCTCCATCCAAAGGTTTCACTTTGACCAGTCCCTCACGGCTTGTCGACTTCCCGGCTGTTGTGGTGGCTACAATCTTCAGGTCATAGGTGCCAGCCTCCAGCTCTTTCTCTATCGTCTTGCCTTCAGCCACCTTCACGTTGTCGAGGAACCATTCGCATGTGGTGTAGTCGGCAGGAGTCACCGTCAGCGTCATGCTGAGTTTGCTGTCGCGGTAGAATTCAGCGAAGGTAGCGAGCTTTCCGTTCTCCCTGTCGGGGAAGACAGGGTCGATGATGCGTGGGTCGTCATCAGCTGAGGCTGTTGAGATAAGGTCATCGTTGCTGCATGAGATGAACGTCATGGAGAGGATGCCCATGGAGAGGACACCCATGGCGAGCAGCAGGTAAGAATATATCTTTTTCATTGTCGTTGCGTGTAATTGTTGCTTTGATTATTTCTGTTGGTTCCACCACACGTGCGTGTGCCAGTTGTCGGTGCCTCCCATGCGGCTCAGGGCCTCGTCGTAGTTGGCTTTGTTGTAGGAAGACTCCAAGACGGGGTAGCAGAGGCGGACAGGGATTTCTTTGCCGCCAGTGAGATACTGGCCCCAGCCGTACTCGTCGGGCGACTTCAGCTTGGGATAACCGGAGCGGCGCACGTTGGCCCAGCACTCGGCAGGATTGGTGAAATGGAGTATCCAAGCCTGCGTGTTGATAGACTCCTCTTTCTGAGCTTCGGTATGGCCAATGTTGTTGTTGGCCTTATAGCTGTCGAACTCCTCATCGGTGATAGCCTTGCAGCCGTAGCGGTTGGTGAGGAGGTCCATGGCCTCGCGCACGCCCTTCCAATAGAGGTCCTCGACGCTGCCCTTGCCTACGTTCCAGCCTTTGAGGGTGGCCTCGGCGAGGAGGAAATGGACCTCAGCCGATGTGATGATGATACCGGGATTATTGGTCTTGAGGAAGTTGTTGGCGAGTTTGGGGCGAACCTCTCGGTTCAGCGACGGGTTAATCTTCTGATTTGTCTTAGCCAGCTCCGTCAGCAGGTCGCTGGTGTATCCTGTCGGCCATGCGTCCCAAGAATAGGCACCCGGGTCGCAGGGCTCCATCTTGATGCCTTTGCTGATAATCTCGTCGGTCAGGTCAATACGGTTGTCAGTGCCTGTGGCACTCATCAGGCCGTCGTAATAGAAGCGTGCGATGCGATAGGTGCGCGGGTCGCCGCTGTCTTTCAGCTTATTGAAGAATGTGGAGCAGAGGTAGCTCGGGTTGTTGGTGGGATCATTGCCGAAGAGCAACTGCGAGAGGCGGTTGCCGCGATAGTCGCTGTACGACTCCTGTCCGAAACTCATGGATGTAGTCATGTAGTTGATGCATGCGTCGTCATTGGCTGACTCGATGATGCCACCGTCAGCATTCAGCGCTTTCTCAAATTCCTGCTGTGCCTTCTCCGGGTCTACATTGGAGATGCGCATGGCAAAGCGCAGGCGCAGAGAGTTGGCAAGCTTCTTCCATTTTGCCATGTCTCCACCATAGATGACGTCGCCGCTGACCTTGTCTTTGGAGGCATCGATATTTTTCACAGCGTTGTCGAGTTTGTCGAAGAAATCGTAGTAGATATCCTTCTGCTTGTCGTATTTGGCGTTGGCGATGCCTTTGATGAATCCGTATCCTGCCTCGCTGTAGGGGCAGTCGCCGTAGATATCGGTGATGACAGACATCAGATAGACGCGATAGATGTTGGCAGCCGCATTGATATTGGGTTTGCCATCGGTATGTTCAATGGCGTCGACGATATTCTTCACCGCGGTGGGATAGAGCGATGTCCAGATGCGGCTCATCTCCTGGTTGTCCACGGTGTGGTGACCGCCGTAGTTGGTGGTGTTCCAGCAGCCCATGAGCTGCTGGTCGAAGGCGTAGAGATAGTTGCGGTAAATCTCCACCATGCCCAAGTCACCGTAGGTCTGCAGCTCTGCTGTGGTGAGCTGTGCGTTGGGGTCTATGGAAGATGCCTTCGACGGGTCTGTGTTGATGTTGGTCATGGCGTCGTCGCTGCTACACGAAGCTCCCGCCAGCGAGACAAAGGTCAAGGCCGCCATGACAATATATTGATGTATCTTCTTCATAATGATTGTTGTTGTTGGTCTATGGATGTGTTTAGAACTTGACATTGACGTTGAAGCCGTAGCTCTTGCGCGAAGGCAGCGAACCGTATTCCAGCCCCATGCCGGTGGTGTTGTTGTAGTTGGAATCTGGATCGATGTCGGGGATATTCTTCCACACGATGAAGGGGTTGCGGGCTACGAAGGAGATGCTCAGGCCTTTGACCCAGTTGTGGAGCCAAGCTGTGGGTACCTGATAGGACAGGGTGAGCTCGCGGCACTTGACATAGGAGTTGTCGTAGATAAACATCGACGGTGCGTTGCGGCACACGCTCATCCAGTAGTCCTCGGGGTTGATATAGATATCGTTCTGCCTATAGGTGCCGTCACCATTGTCGATGACTCCGGGAGCGATGAAGCCCCCCGTGGGCTTCCATGAGGCTGCACCTTTCTTGATGCCGGCAGCCTCACGCTGCTCCTCAGAACGATACCAGTCATCACGTCCCTGCAGGGTAGCCTTCGCCTTGCCACTCTCGTAAGCGGCACGCTCCGACATCGAATAGAGATCGGCGCCGACCTTGACGTCGAAGATGGCGTTGAGGCTGATGTTCTTATAGGTCAGGGTCGTTGTCACACCGCCTGTCCAGTCCCAAGAGGCGTTGCCCAAGACGTGGTTGCTCTTGTCATATTCCGGCAGACCGGTGGAGGGGTCGATGAGCACCTGACCGGCAGCGTTGCGCTTGAAGTCGGGACCGACGATAGAGCCGAAGTTCTCACCCACCTTGGCAGCGACCTGTACGTCGAGCCATGTGGCCTTCTCAAGTTCGAACATGTCCATGCCGTCAACGAGCCGCTTGACCTTGTTGCTGTTCTTCGAGAAGTTCAGATTCAGATCCCAAGAGAAATCCTTCATCTGGATGGGGCGCGTATTCAACGTAATCTCAATACCGCTGTTGTCTATCTCTCCGGCATTGATGAGACGGTAGGTGTAGCCCGATGTCCACGACGTGGCCATGCCCATGATCTGGTTCTTACTCTTCTGCGTGTAGTAGGTGATGTCGAGACCGATGCGGTTGTTGAGGAACTTCGTCTCCAGACCCATCTCAAAGCTGTTGGTTTTTGTCGGCTTCAGGTCCTTGTTGGGGATGGTGCTGTTGTTGATATAGCCGATGGTGTGACCGGGATAGGTATACTTCGACTTTGTGTAGACGAGTCCGAGCTGATAGGGGTCCGTGTCACTGCCTACCTGCGCCCATGACATGCGGAGCTTGCCGTAGGGCAGCTTGTTGCCGGCATGGAGAAGCTCCGAGAAGACGAAGGAGCTGGAGAAGGAGGGATAGACATAGACGTTGTTGCTCGTGGGCAGCGTGGAGCTCTGGTCACCGCGCAGTGTGGCGTCGAGGTAGAGCATGTGGCGCCAGCCTAAGCTTGCCGAGCCGAAGAGCGAGTTGATGCGCTTGCGGTAGCTTGCGGGCTCTATGCTGGTCTCGTTGAAACTCGTGATATTGACCACGTTGCGAATCTGCATGTCCTGCGCCGTGGTCACTGTGGTCTCGTTGTTGACCTTATAGATGTTGCCGCCGGCGGTAGCGTTGAAATCGAAGTCGCCCCAGGAGTTGTTGTACAGTGCCAACAGCTCGAAGTTGTACATTCGGTTGTGGAAGTTGCTGGTCTGCAGGCGTCCGGCCTCGAAGCCCGGTGTTGTAGGAGCCTTGAAGTCGTTGAACGTGAACCAGTTGAGGTCAGCGCCGAGGGTTGCCTGCAGGCGGAAGTGCTTGGTGATGTTCCACACGCCTTTACCTGTCAGACGGAAGATGTCCTTGTTGGAGTTGTTGTTGTTCTTATAGAGGTCCCAGTAGGGGTTGACATTGTAGGGATCCATGCCGTTCCAGTTGGAGTAGTTGCCGTTCTCGTCCTGGTAGGTCTTCAGCCAGGCCTGGTTATAGGTCGTGGCGAGTGTCATGAGGTTCTTACCCACGTTGGACTTGCTGTCGCCCAATGCCGGGCGGTTCTTGACATACTCGCGGGTGTAGTTGGCACTGAAGTCCAAATCCATCTTGCCCAGACTGGTGTTGGCCCGCAGGTTGAAGATGTCGCGGCTCATGTGGGTCTTGGGCAGGATATCCTTGTTGCGCATGTCGGTAAAGGTGAAGCGCAGGCCCGTCTTGCCGTTGTTCATGCCCACGATGGCGGTGTTGGTAGCGGTGAGTCCCGTGCGGAAGAAGTCGGAGACATTGTCGGGGATGATGAGGTAGGGACGTTCCACACCGTCGAAATATTTCAGCATATTGGAGCCGTCGGCCTTCGGACCCCAGCTCTTGTTGGTGTTCGACACGGCGTCGATACTGTACTTACCATTGCTGCCCATACCGTAAACCTGCTGTACATTGTTCCATTTTGCCAACTGTGTGTCGAAGGTCAGCGAGCCGTTGTATTCCACGCTCATCTTGTCCTTGGCGGCTTTCTTCGTGGTGATGAGGATGACACCGTGGCTGGCGCGGCTGCCGTAGAGGGCCGAGGCAGCCGGACCTTTCAGCACTGACATCGACTCGATGTCGTCGGGGTTGATACTGGAGATGCCGTCGCCGAGGTCGAAGCCTCCGCTGGTGCCGGCGCTGCCGAAGTTGGTGTTGTCCAAAGGCACACCGTCGACGACGTAGAGTGGCTGGTTGTTGCCCGTCATCTCGGTGTTACCACGCAGCACGACACGGGTGCTGCCGCTGGCGCCTCCCGCCGTCTGGCTGACGACAAGGCCGGCGACCTTACCTGCAAGGGAGTTGATGACATTCGTTTCCTTGGCTTTCTTCAGCTCATCGCCTTTGACCTCGCCTACACCATAGCCGAGGGCTTTTCGGTCACGCTTGATGCCGAGGGCGGTGACGACGACCTCATCGAGGGTCTTCTTGTCCTCTTCGAGCACGATGGTCATGCCGTTCTGGGCTTTCACGGTCAGAGATTTGTAGCCGATGTAGCTTACCTCCAGGACGGTCCCGGGTTTGATGTGCAGGGAGAAGTGACCGTCGAGGTCGGTGACGGCCCCCAACTCTTTGGAGCCTTTCACCTTCACGGTAGCACCGATGATAGGCTCGGTGCCGTCGGTGACGGTACCTGACACCGTCTGCACCTGGTCGGTGATGGTTACGGCCTTCGACGGTACAGCGGAACGTGTAGCAATCCATGGTGTCATACTGAGTGCACAGAGACACAGCATGTTGGCTGCATTTCGGTTGATTTGTTTCATTGTAAGATTGGTTTTATTTGTTTCTAATAATCTTTTTCCCTTGATGGATGTAGAGACCGACGTGATTGTTGCTCACACGTTGCCCGGCAAGGTTGTACCATGCCAGCTCCCTATTCTCGCTCTCAGCCTTTAGACGGTTGATGTCGGTCGTGACGTTGTGCCGGTCTTTCTGCTGATAGACGCGGATGTAGTCGACGAGCATCTGAGCCTCGTCACCAGCCTCTGGGAGAGCGGTCACGGCATCGGCGTTGGCGATACCCGTATAGTCGCCGCCTACAGCAAGGTCGAGGATAAAGTGATAAGGTTTGTGGAAATAGGCTGACTTATCGAAACCTTTCTTTATCGTGGTGGAGAAATAAGGTGTGGCATCGTTGTCGACGTAGAATTTCAGATAGTTGTCGTCCCAGACGGCGGTGAAGATATGGTAGCCGTCGGTGAGGTCCTGGCTGACGGTGACGCTGCCGGGCGTGTACTGCTGATGGCTGCTGATGCTCTCGCCCCAGTGGATGGTGCCTGCCACGGTGTTGGCTGTGGAGCCGTTGGCGACGGCGTCTTTCATGCCCATCTCCATGATGTCAATCTCGCCGCATTTCGGCCAGTTGACCGTGTCGTAGTCCTCGCCCATCATCCAGAAGGCTGGCCACAAGCCGTTGGCAAGCTTGGGGAGCTTGATACGGGCCTCAATCTTGCCATGGGTGAACGACACCTTATGGAGACTGTTGATGCGCCCAGAGGTAAACGCCTTGCCATCGTAGCTCTCGCGGCGGGCAGTGATGACGAGTTTGCCGTCGGCAATGGTCACATTCTCCGGACGGGCGGTGTAAGCCTGCATCTCTTTATTATAAGGTGTGTTGGTAGCCTCGACGTTCCAGTTGGTGCCGAGGGTGTTGGTGTCGAACTCATCGCTCCACACCAGGTCATAGTCTTGGGCATTGCCTTGTGCGCTGACGGCTGTCACTATGTGCAGCATGAGAGCAAGGCAGAGATTTTTTTTCGAATACATACGTTTCTAAGTTTTCTTACGGGTGCAAAGTTAGGTAAAAAAGACATTGAAAGGGTTTGGTTGCTGACAGTAAAAGGTTTGAATGCTGACAAAACAGGAAATGCAGGAGCCCGGAAGAAACTAAGAAGTACGGAAGATAGAAGTACGGAAGACGGAAGTACGAAAGATAGAAGTACAGAAGATAGAAGCCCGGAAGTAGGAAGTACAGAAGGCGGAAGTCCGGACTTCATAGTTCCTTCCGGCCTTCTCGTTTTACTTCCCGTACTTGCTCGGCGATACTCCGAAGTGTTTCTTGAAGAGTGTGCTGAAGTATTTTGCGTTGGTGAATCCCGTCTTGATGGAGACATCGAGGACGGTATCGCCGTCCTTGAGCAGGGTAGCGGCTCGCTCGAGGCGTATCAGCCGGATGAAGTCCTGCGGCGACTGGCCGGTGAGGGTCTTCAGACGTCCATAGAACAGCGTGCGGCTCATCGCCATCTCACGGCACAGATGGTCGATGGAGAACTCAGAGTCGCTGAGATGCTCCATGACGAGTCGTGTGGCCTTGTCGACGAAGGCCTGGTCGTCGGCATTTAGCGACACGCTCACGGCATCGGTGGGCTCGTTGCTCACGGCATTTTCCGTCATAGGACTCGTGGGCTCCGACCTATTGTCGCCGGCTTGTTGTGCCAGACGCAGGCTCCTGCTGAGATAGTACTTGCTCAGCCGGCGGCGGTTGGCGAGGAGGGTGTCGATCTTCGTCTCGAGGAGCTCGGTGTCGAAGGGCTTGGCGATGTAGTCGTCGGCACCTTTCTGCAAGCCGTCAATCATAAACTCCTTGGTGCCCTTGGCCGTGAGGAGGATGACGGGGAGCCAGGCCGTCTCCTCGTTGTCCTTGATGCGTCGGCAGAGCTCATCACCCTGGATACCCGGCATCATGACGTCGGAGACAACGATGTCGCATTCGTTATGGTTGAGGTAGTCCATGGCCTCCTCACCGTCGGCCACAGTGACGATATGGTAGCGTTGCCCGAAGGCCATGCGCATATATTGCCGCAGGTCACTGTTGTCGTCGACGAAGAGTAGGGTGTCCTTGCTTCCTCCGTCGTCATGCTGTTCCGTGACGGTTTTTTGATGTTCCGGCAGTGGCAGCACGAGGGTGAAGGTACTGCCCTTGCCCTCCTCGCTGTCCCATCTCAGTTCTCCGCCGATGCGGGTGGCCAGGTCGCGCGTGATGTTCAGCCCCAGTCCATAGCCTTTTCCTCTGCCGGCATTGGTAGCGCGGTAGAAGGCGGTGAAGAGACGGCTGCGTTCGGCCTGGGGAATGCCCATGCCCGTGTCGGCGACATCGAGGTAGACGTGTCGGGTACCGGCGTGCGCCCGCAACGTGATGGTGCCGCCGGAGGGCGTATATTTGATGGCGTTGGAGATGAGGTTTTCGAATATGAGGTCAAGGATGGTGGTGTCGGAGATAAACGACAGTTCCTGGGGCGGGACGTCGGTCATCAGCGTGATGCCGCTGTCGGTAGCCACCACCATGAACTTATGGGCCAACTGCTGTACGTATGTTGTGGCGTCGAGGAGCTGGGGATGGAAGTCGCGACCCTTCTGACTGGCTTTCTGGAAGTCGAGAAGCTGGGAAAACATCGTTAGGAGCCTGTTGCCGTTCTCCATAGCCATGTCGAGAAACTGATGGCTGCGCTGGCTCATGCCTTTGTCGGCAGCAATATCTTTCAAAGGGGCGAGGACGAGGGTCAGCGGTGTACGGATGTTGTGTGCGGTGTTGACGAAGAAATCTATTTTCTCCTGGTCGTAACGCTGTTGCAGTCGGTTGCGGTAGTAGTTCCAACCCATATAGACGAGCCAGAGTAAGAGTGCGGTGTAGGTCATCCATGCCCAGAGGGTGTTCCACCACGGCTGGCCGATGGTGATGGGAAGGGTGGCCAGGCCCAACGTGCGGTGATCGCTCTTGCTGGCACTTCGCACATGGAGGGTGTAGCTGCCCGGTGGAAGGTTGGCATAGCGTACATCCTGCCGCCGAAAGAGCGGGCTCCACTGCCGGTCGAAGCCTTCGAGATAACATTGGTAGACGATGTCGTTCTGGTAGCGGTAGTTGATGCTCTCAAAATGCACTACAAGACTGTTGCGGTCGTGCCTGAGTCTGACCTCGCCTTGCCGCATCATCGTGTAGAGGTCCCGGTGCCAGATGCTGTCGGCTTTGACTCCCTCGACATCAATGTCGGTTATCCTTAGTGGTGCCTGATAGGAGATGCCGGCGGCCTGCTGCGGGGAGATGATGACGGCACCCTGGTTGCTGCCGAAGATGAGCTGTCCGTTGGGGATGGCAGTGCCCGCCTGTCGCTTGTATTCGTATTCCAGACCTTTCATATAGTTGATGTTCACAATGTGTTTTCCCCGCAGACAGGCCAGCCCCCGGTCGGTGCCCATCCACAGGTTGTGATGGCTGTCCAAGACCAGAGAGGCTACGGCATCGGAGGGCAGCCCCTGACGGGTGGTCATGTTGCGCACCTTCTGCGCACGCAGGTCGTAGTGGTAAATGCCGCCGCCGTCGGTGGCTATCCACAGGCTCGCGGGTCCGTCGAAGCACATGGCATTGATAAAGTAGTTGTAGTCGACATTGCTGAACTGTTCGGGATAGAAGAAGCGGTCGACGCGTCCTGTGGCGAGGTCGACGCGGTAGGCACCATGGGTCGTTCCCACAGCCGCCGACGCATGGTCGGGCGACTCAATGACGCACTGCACCTCCTTGATGGGATATTCCTTGCGGCCTGACGGCGTAAGGTGCACCAGGGGCCCGTCGAGACATCCTATCCATAAGCCGCCGTGACTGTCGGTGAGCAGACTGTAGACATAGTTAGTCTTCAGGTTGCCTGTTGTCGTGGCGTAGGCCAAGTGGCTGCTGCCGTCAGCACTCACGGCAAAGATGCCGTCGCCGTAGGTGGCGGCGAGCATGGTGCCGCCAAATTCAGCTAAGCTGAGTACCACATTATTAAATAATGTATGTTTCCAGGTATGGGACTTCCTGTTGTAAATGCTTACACCGTGGTCGGTGGCATACCAAAGGTTGCCATTATGGTCCTGCTTGATGAAGTTGACGCTGTTGTTGATGAGACTCTGATTGTTGAGATACTCGTGTCGGACAAAGACCGGCATCTGCCGGATGGGCACGGCGAGGTCGACACCGCCGGAGTAAGATGTCACCCAGAGGTTGCCCCAGTGATCGCGCAAGAGGCTGTAGACACCGTTGCCCTGCAAGCTCTCGGAAGGGCTGCCGTCGGTATTGAGGAGAAGGACGGTCTGATGAGTAGCGACATTATAGCCATAAACACCGGCTCCATCAATGCCAAAGAGTAGTGTGGAGCCTTCCCACGGCTGGATGTCGCGCACGGGCATCAGCGGCAGCGACAGGCAGGGCTGGGAGACGGGGCGGAAAGTGCGGTCGTCGAGAGCAACTGCGCCATCATGGAAGGTGCCGAGCCATAGACGATGGGCGACGGCATCGTCGAAGGAACACTGCACAGACTTCAACGGCGAGATCTTGCTTATCCGGCCGCTACGAATGAGGTAGGCACCGTCGGCAGCACCGGCGAGGACTCCCCGACGGAACAACGCCACATGGGAGATATAGTGGTCTTTGAGCAACAGCCGCAAGTTGCCTTGACTGCTGATATGGCAGATGCCACGGTCCAGGCCAGCCCACATCCCCTGATTACCGTCGGCACAGACCTCGTTGAGCACCATGGTACCCTTGAGGGAGACCGTGAGGTCATGGCGCATGGTGAAAGCATCCGTCACGGGGCTGTAGCCGTAGATATGCCCTTTGTTGTCATAGGCCATAAGGGTTCCGTCAGAGGCTTTGAAGAGCTTGATGACCATGCCGCTGGCATCGCTGTACTGGTGCTGACGAGGCAGGCGGTAGCTCTTCACTGTGAAGCCGTTGTAGCGGTCCACGCCGACCTTCGTGGCTATCCAGATGGCACCGTCACTGCTCTCTAAGGCTGAATAGGCGCGTGAGCTCGACAGTCCCTGGTCGGTGTTGAGATTGGACGTGAGGAAGGTGCCGTGGCGGGCTGACACCAGATTCTGGCACCATCCGGCAGTAAGCGAGATGGCAATCAGCAGCAAGGTGAGCACACGCAGCATACGGTTGTTACACGACGTTTTTATGTTAGAATGTCTTGACATCGAATTGAATTTAGCATCGCTCGACTGCAAAGATACGAAGAAACGGACGAATATAAAACGCTATTCCACTCTTTTTCTAAGAAAAGAGGACGTGAGGTAGGTTAATACCTGATTCTGAAATAGTCGGACAGCTCCTTAAACTTGTCTTGCGCGGCCAGGCAGGTAACGATCAGATAGCCGCGGATGTGAGGATATTCGCGCAAGCCTCGCCTGACTTCGTCATTGCGTCACCCTAAATGCCCAAATGGTCAAAAAGAGGCTTTAATGACTGTTGGGCAGGGGTCAGCATCATTGTCTTGCTGATAATTTTGTTATTTAGTGGTAATCTCAAGCGT
>Ga0256404_1008759_pt1 | contig 14961 bp, 11 predicted proteins | sample RumenRJG_01DNA_FD_185990 | JGI IMG/M metagenome (GOLD analysis project Ga0256404, IMG submission 185990) | Bovine rumen microbial communities from Lethbridge, Alberta, Canada - RJG_01 | ecosystem: Host-associated > Mammals > Digestive system > Stomach > Rumen | place: Canada: Alberta | collected...
AGGTTCAAGTCCTCTCTACCGCACCATTTCTTTTAAAACTTCATCATGCGGTTGTGGCGGAATTGGCAGACGCGCTACTTTGAGGGGGTAGTGAGAGCGATCTCATATGGGTTCAAGTCCCATCAACCGCACCATCTATCATGCGGTAGTGGCGGAATTGGCAGACGCGCTAGTTTCAGGTACTAGTGGTGGTGACATCGTGGAGGTTCAAGTCCTCTCTACCGCACCATTTGTAAATATAGCGGACAGGAAATTTTCCTGTCCGTTTTTATTATTTCATGTTCCAGAAGGGGGGGCGGGCTTTATGTGGATTTCGAGGCTTCAGAATGCGGTATGGCAGGTGACAGGAGCGATGCTGTTGGCAGTCCTGCTGACTGTTGGATCGATGACAGCGCGTGTCGAGGCGGCTCTTTCCGAGGCGGAGCTCGATTTCGGAGCGTCACTGCTATGCATGGCCTCATATCAGGACGAGCTGAATGTGTTGACGAGGGACTGGCTGCAGCGGACGGGCTGGACGATTGACTCACGCTTTAACAAAGTGGGCGTGGCCGAGGGACGCTTTCATCTGGCCCACCGCTCGCTGCCTGATGGCAGCGAGATTTATATGCTGGCTTTTCCTGGGACGGAGACGTTGCATGATGCCCAGATCGATCTGCGCGTACGCCGTGTGAAATTCGGCGGACATACGCCTGCGGAGTTCGCCGCGACCGCGCAGGAGGACGGCTCGGGCAGTGATGCGCTGGTCCATAGGGGATTCGATGAATTCACCCGGGCTGCGCTGTTCAGCAGTTCCGGCGGCCGTACGGAGCCGACGTCGGGCGAGGTAATGGCGAGTGAGCTCAAGAAACACCCTGGAGCCCGGATCTATATCACAGGGCATAGTCTCGGTGGGGCTGCAGCTACGCTGACGGCTGCACGGCTGGCTGATATGGGTGTGTCTGCCGATCAGCTCGAGGTCATTACCTTCGGAGCTCCGGCCGTAGGGAATGAGACATTCGCCCGCGCGTATGAGTCAAAATTTCACCTGCGGCGCGTGACGATAGCAGGGGACCCGGTAAAGGCGGTACTGCAGTCACTTTCTGGTGGCTTTGTGCAGTTCGGCCAGCGGGTGGAATGGCAGCAGGCGCGCTCGACAGCCAGGTTCCCGCATTCGCTGTCAGTTTATCTCGACCAGGCGTTGCGGCACTATATGGATGATTCGGCTCATACCAGCAGCCTGATGAGTGCCGAGCAGACGGAGACAGTCAGTGGTGGCCTTTATGTGGCGGCTCCTGTGCTGGAGCTTGATGATGCTATGGCTGCTGACGCACCGTATATGAAACGTCTCCTGCATGATACGCTGGCCTCAGCCTGCGGCAATGTCAGCTGGGCGCCGGAGTGGCAACAGGAGCAGGGACAGATGGCGGCGACATCGGCAGACAATCTGCCGCAGGTGCTGTCGGCAGCTCGTCAGCAGGGCTGTCATTATATCCTCAGGCAGCATTTTACAGGGAAACGGATGAAGAAAGAGGCGGACAACTATCGCCTGACGCTGGAGGAAGCGGTATACGACGACCGGGGGCAGGTAGTGTCGCTGCAGTTGCGCAGTACCACAGCCCGCGAGCTGACGCCTCTCGAGGCGGCCGGCTATCTGAATGTCACCGCCGGAGCCCAGCGCATTGCCGACCTCCGCCAGCATCAAAAGCCTAGTCAGCCGAGCTATCAATAGGGGAGTACCGCAACTCAGCAGCTCGCCACTTCATCTGACTCGCGACTACGTCGCGAGCCGAAAGAGGTGTAGCTAGAGGAACTTGCTACATAGAGGATTTAACTCGAGGTATCGAGACGTGTCGAGGCTACACCTCATCCACCGCGGCATAAAAAAAACGGAGTGAATTCATATTCCGAGTTCACTCCGTATTTTTTCTTCATCTGATAGATAGCCGTTCTCAGCCCTTATTCTCTACATGGTAGGCAACTGCGTACATGGTCGGCAGGACGAGCAGCGTCAGCACAGTGGCGACGAACAGGCCGCTGGCGATGGCTACGGCCATCGGGCCCCAGAATGTGCTGGCCATGAGTGGGATCATGCCCAGGATGGCTGCCGCCGCCGTCAGCATGATTGGCCGGAAGCGCAGCACGGCCGAATCGATGATCGCGTCATAGGGCTCCTCGCCGGCGGCCAGATGTTTCTGTATCTGGTCGATCAGTATGACCGAATTACGGATAATCATACCCGACAAGGCCAGTATGCCCAGCTCGGCGACAAAGCCGAGCGCGCTGTTGAACAGGAGCATGCCCCAGGCCACACCGATGATGCCGAGCGGCGCCGTCAGTATGGTCAGCAGCATGAGCTTGGCACTGCGCAGCTGCAGCATGAGCAGCGTCATGATGATGAATATCATGGCCGGTATCGGCGTTACGAGATATTTCGATGCATCGTCACTGTCCTCGAGCGAGCCGGTGGGCTCGATGGAGCAGCCGAGCGGCAGGTTGTCGCGCAGCTGCTGCGTCGCATCATAGGCTTTCTGCGTCGCATCGTTCGCCGTGCCGCTGTGGATGGCTGCGCGGACGGTGACCGTCGGCAGCAGGTTGTGACGCTTGATGAGCCCTTCTTCGGCGTCATAGGAGATTTTGGCAATCTGATCGAGTGGCACATAGCCAGCGCTGCCGAGGTAGATCGGCAGGGACTTCATGTCAGCGAGGCTGTGCCGGTCCGTATCGGCGAGGCGCAGGTCGATGTCGATGGTGCGGTCGCCGCTGTAGAACTGGGCGGCCTGCGCTCCGGTGAGCTCCGTGTATATCATCTGGGTGACGACCTGCGAGGACAGCCCCAGCGAGCGCAGCTTGTTCTGGTCAAGCTCGAGGTGCATGACCTTGCTTTTCGGTCCCCAGTCGGTCGTGATGTTGTAGTTGTTCGGGTCGTCAGCGACGATGTCGGCGACCTGGGCCGCCAGGTCCTTTGCCTCATCGACCGTGCGACCAGTCACGCGCAGCATGACCGGGTAGTCAGCCGGAGGGCCGGTCTGGATGAACTGGATATTCGACTCGATGTCGCTGAATTCATCCGTGAAGGCTTCCTCCAGCTCATTGGCCAGTTTGGTACGCGATTCGGTATCTTTGGCCACGATGACGAATTCGCCGGCACTGTCGGTATTCGCTTTCGGATTGACCGTCAGCACGAAGCGCGGTGCGTACTGGCCGACGTAATAGGAGTAGTTGTCGAGCATGTCCTGCCGCTCGGACAGCCAGTCGGACATGCGGTTGCAGGCTTCCTGAGTCGCAGCCATGGAGGAGCCCTCCGGCAGCTTCATTTGCACCAGTATTTCCGGTCGCAGCGACGGCGGGAAGAATTCCTGCTTGATCTTCGTCATCGCGAAGCAGGAGACGAGGAATAGCAGCAGAGTACCGATGAGCACCGGTTTCCGGTGGCTCAGGAAGAAGTGCAGCAGCTGACGGAAGTACGTGTAGAACTTGCTTTGATACGGGTCGATATGCCCTTCAGCGTCCTTCTTGACCTCGACCTTTATCAGGTGGTAGCCGAACAGCGGGGCCACCATGACCGAGACAATCCAGGACAGCAGCAGGGCGATGCTGATGACCGGGAACAGAGCCTGACAGAACTCGGCCGCCATACCGATGGAGAAAGCTACGGGGATGAAGCCGCAGCAGGTGATGAGCGTACCGGTCAGCATCGGTTTCGCGGTCGCATTGAACGCGTAGCAGGCGGCCGTGAAGCGGTCATGGCCGCGCTCGAGCTGGACGCTCATCATCTCGACCGCGATGATGGCATCATCGACGAGCAGGCCGAGCGCTATGATGAGCGAGCCCAGCGAGACTTTGTGCAGGTCGATGCCGAACAGGTACATGGCGACGAACGTGCCGCAGAGCACGAGCGGTATGCAGCAGGCGACGACGAGGCCGGTGCGCATGCCGAGCGACAGGAAGCTGACGGCCAGCACGATGACGATCGCTTCGAACAACGTCTTGACGAAGTCATGGATGGAATTCTGGACGACAGCCGGCTGGTTCGATACCTGATGAATCTCGAGGCCGACCGGCAGGTCATCGCTGATGCGGGCAATCGTCTTCTTCAGGTTTTCACCGAGCTTCAGGATATTGCCGCCATCCTCCATGGAGACGGCGATGCCGATGGCCGGTTCACCGTTGAAATACATCTTGGGCTCCGGCGGATCGACGAATTTCCGCTCGACCTTTGCGATGTCGCCGAGGCGCAGGACGCGGCCGTTGGCATTGATCGGGGTGTTGCGGATATCGTCGAGGTCCTTGTACTCGCCGCTGACGCGCAGATAGACGTTGTTGCTGTCGGTTTCGAGCATGCCGGAGGCCGTCATATTGTTTTGGCCAGACAGGGCCTGGGAAATGACCTGCGGGCTGATGCCGAGCTCAGATATCTTGGCTCGCGAGAGCTCGACATATACATGCTCGGGCTGCTCGCCGATGAGTTCGACTTTCTGCACGCTGTCCAGCTGCAGGATCATGCGACGGGTATTTTCGGCGTAGCGCCGCATTTCCTCATAGTTATAGCCGTCGCCGGTCACTGCGTATATGGAGCCGTAGACGTCGTCGAAACGGTCATTGTAGAACGGTCCATAGACGCCGTCCGGCAGACCGCCCTCGTTCTTGAGCTCCTCGCAGAAATTGCGCACATCGCGCCAAGTATCGCGGATCGAGCTTTTCGGGACTTCATCCTTCAGCGTGACATAGATGACGGTCTGGCCCTCGCGGGTCTCGCTTTCGAGTTTGTCGAGCCCCGGGATATCCTGTATCTTCTTCTCGAGTTTGTCCGTTACCTGGTCCTGCATCTCGCGGGCCGTAGCGCCCGGCCAGTTGGCCTGGATGACCATCTCGCGGATGGTGAACTGCGGGTCCTCCATGCGGCCGAGCTTGTTGTAGGCGAATATGCCGCCGATGGCTGTCATGATGATGAAGTACCAGACGAGGACCCGGTTTTTCAGAGCTATTTCAGTGAGATTTCGCATAGGCACCTCACTCCTGTGTCCGCACGGTCTCGCCCTCGCGCAGGCGATGAACACCCGCGATGACTACGAGATCCGTAGGCGCCAGGCCATGGACCAGTACTTTGTCGTCGCCGAAATCCTCGACTTCGACGGATTTCAGCTGCACCGTAGAGTCGTCCGTGACTACCCAGACCTGCGGCGCATCGCCGGTCTGGTAGATCGCGGCGAGCGGCAGGATGCAACCAGTCGTCGTCTGCGCATTATTCGGCGCGGCAGCGGTATCAGGCAGAGCATTTGCTGTCTCGCTGAGGGTGACGCTGGCCGTCATGCCCAGCTGCATCCCCTCAGGCGGCTGCGGCAGGGAGATGCGCACGCGATAGGTACGCGAGGCCGAATCCGCCATCGGGGCGATCTCGCGCACCTGACCGGAGAAAGTGCCCGGCAAGGCCCAGAACGTGACCTCGACCGGCTGGTCTACAGCTACTTCGTTGATGTGATTCTCAGGGATATTGATCTCAATCTCGAGCTCGTCGGTCTGCACGAGCGTCAGCACGGTCTGGCCGGCGGCCACGACCTGTCCCTCTTCAGCGGTTATGTTCGTGATGACGCCATTGGCTCCTGCCGTCAGATTCGAGTAGCCGAGGGCGTTGTGTCCCTCGGCCGACTGGGCCAGCGCCGACTGATAGGCCGCAAAAGCGGCATCGTAGTTCGTCTGATACTGGTCGAGCACCGAGGCAGATACAGCTTCCTCGCGGTAGAGCTCCGAGTAGCGGGCCAGGTTGGCCTGCGCGAGACTCAGCTGGGCGCGGGCCGAAGCCACCGCAGCGTCACCGCTGTTGGCCTGCTGCTGGACATCGCGCGGATCGAGCACCATCAGCGTGTCCCCGGCACTGACCCGGGAGCCGGCCTGGACATTGCGGGCGATGATCTGACCGCCGACCTGGAAGGCCATATTCGTCTCATAGCGGCCGCGCACCGTGCCGGAGTAGACATTATCCATCTGAGCGGATGCCGAGCCGGCTTCCTGGGTCTTTACCAGGGGCGGCTTGGGACTCGTGGCCTCTTTACCGCAGCCGCTCAGCAGGAGGTTCAGGCTCAGCAGGCCGGCCAGCGCGCCGAGTACAGCTTTATTCCTGCGCATAGTTGATATCTCCTTTTTGCACCTTGTGGTTGGACAGTGGCAGCGGTTTATCCATGGGGATATTCTGGGCCAGCCTCGTTATATCGCAGGCGATGGCCTTGGTCACGAGCTGGTCGAACCCCTTGATCATGAAGTTGATCTGCTCCGGGGACATATCTTCGACGAGATAGTCGACCCATTTCTGTATGATATTGCGCAGATAGATGTGCTGGCGCTTGCCGTAGTCCGTCAGATAGATATGGCGCACCCGCCGGTCGGAACTGTCCTGCTCGCGGTAGATGAGCCCCTTCTTCTGCAGCGAATTGATCGTACGCGTCACCACGGCCTTGTCCAGGCAGAGCAATGTAGCCAGCTCATCCTGTTTGGCACCCTCATGATCGAATATACGGATCAGCATGATATATTCCGAAAAGGTCAGCTCCAGTTGGGCGCAGGCCTCATTGACGAACTGCTGGGAACGCCTGTGCAGCAGCGTGAACCAGCGTCCTACATTTACATAGTTATCAGCTACGAACTGATCATCCATAATCCAAATCCCCCATTATCATCAGGCTGCAGCAGTGTTCTCTCTTCACCGCTCCGCCCGCAGAATCTCAACCATTTTTTGAACGATTGATGTTGTCAAATAAAGTTTAACACACTGCGGATAAATGTCAATGAAAGCAAGGTGAAAAAGACATCCCGGGACTCTTTGCCGAGGCAGGGAAAGCAGGCTTCGGCCGCAGGGGGGGCATTGTATTTTGAATACATGTAAACTTCAGAAAACTTATTGACAAACGCCAGGCGTCACGCTATAATATAGACAAAGATAAGGAACCAGAAAAGCTGAGTGGAGCAGCGATGGCGACTTATCTGGAGCGGCGATAAGCAGTCCGACGGGGCTGGGGATCAAAGCCGCTTCCCATCGAAGGTACCGTAGCAATTGCAGATGGGAGTTACCGTGACACACGGTATACAAGCTCGGGCGGTCACGTAAGGCGCAGGAGAAGACGCAGTGGCTGGTAAACCGGGAACTGGTTGTAGCTCGCTGGCATGCGGAGAGTGGCAACCGGAGTGTCAGGAGTGTTTCACTAGTACGAGTTGGAGATAAGTTCAGCGTCTCCGACGGCCGACATGGAATCTCTACAGAGCAGAAGGGAGGAGAATCCGATGGGCCGGTAAGGGCCATGGAAAGCATGGTATGGAAAATAGCATAACGATCAATCCGTAGGACCGCCAGATGGTGACGAGAAAGCCGCTGGCGGTCATTTATTATGCTTTTTTCGTATGACGGACACTGCGCAGAAAGTATGGCTCTGCGGGCAGGAAAACTCGGATTCCGCATGGAAATTACAATAGGAACTGTGTAGAGAACCAGCTTTCGAGCTGGATTTAGGAGGAGCAAAATGGAAAAACCAAAGGTTTATTTTACCGATTTCCGCGTACAGGTCGGCACGAGCACGCTGCAGAAGCTCAGGAATCTGTGCCTGGCAGCCGGAATCAAGAAAATCGATATGAATGGCAAATTCGTGGCCATCAAGATGCATTTCGGCGAACTCGGCAACATGGCTTTCCTGCGTCCGCAGTACGCCAAGGTCGTGGCGGATCTCGTAAAGGAGCAGGGGGGACGTCCGTTCCTGACGGACTGCAACACGCTCTATCCGGGCAGCCGCAAGCATGCCCTCGAGCACATGGACTGCGCGAATCTGAACGGCTTCAATCCGACGACGACGGGCTGTCAGATCATCATCGGCGATGGTCTGCGCGGCACGGACGAGGTCGCCGTGCCGGTGAAGAACGGCGAGTACGTCAAAGAGGCGAAAATCGGCCGGGCCATCATGGACGCCGATGTATTCATCAGCCTGGCGCACTTCAAAGGTCATGAGATGACCGGCTTCGGCGGCGCCATCAAGAACATCGGCATGGGCTGCGGCAGCCGGGCCGGCAAGATGGAGCAACACTCGTCGGGCAAATGCAAAGTCGACCAGTCGCTCTGCCGCGGTTGCCGGCGCTGCGCGCGTGAGTGCGGCTCGGATGCCATCAGCTATCCGGACGGCAAGGCCTACATCGATCCGGAGATATGCAAGGGCTGCGGCCGCTGCATCGGTGCCTGCTCGTTCGATGCGATTTCCAATGAGCAGTGGGATGCCGGCGACCAGCTGGATAAGAAAATGGCCGAGTATGCCCAGGCCGTCGTGCAGGACCGTCCTTGCTTCCATATCAATCTGGCCATGGATATCTCGCCGAACTGCGACTGCCATGGCGAGAACGACGCCGCTATCCTGCCGAACATCGGCATGTTCGCTTCCTTCGACCCCGTGGCCCTCGACCAGGCCTGCGTCGATGCCTGCCAGAAAGCCACCCCGCTCGCGAACAGCCAGCTCTCCGATCACCTGGCTCAGCCGGACTGGCACCATCATCACGACGTGTTCCTCGACTCGAATCCGAACGTACACTGGAAAGAAACCCTGGAGCACGCCGAGCAAATCGGCATGGGTACGCGCGAGTATGAGCTCGTAACGCTGAAGTAATCGTTTCGCTGCCGAGTGGGCAGCACCGCGGCAGGTATCTACGATATCAACGAGGCGCTGTTTGCCTTTGACCAGAAATTACTCGGCACGCATATGTAAGTGCGGATTTGTCGCCTGACCGGCAACCGCAGTGAACATCGGCATCGACCGCTCGCGCACTGTCGCGTGGCGAGATTGATTTCACCGTCACGCAATTCGGAGCATATCTCAAACAACGCCATTGTTCGTATTTTGTCTGTAGCCAGATACGAACAATGGCGTTATAATATAATTGTTAATCGTCTCGCTAGGGATTCTTTTTGGCGAACTTAATAATGATAAAAGTTTTTCATGCGAGAGCACAGCGATACAAGAGAGGTACTGAATTCGATGAAGATATTAGTTACAGGGGCTTCGGGGCAGCTGGGGTATGATTGCGTGCGGGATCTGACGCGGCGCGGGCATCAGGTGCGTGGCGTGTCGAGTCGCGAGCTGCCGCTGACTGAGCCGGCAAAGGTGCATGAGTATATAGAGGCTTGGCGGCCGCAGGTTGTCGTTCATTGCGCTGCCTATACGGCAGTCGACAAGGCTGAGGATGAGCCGGAGCTGGCGCGGGCGGTCAATGCGGCGGGGACGCAGGCAATCGCGGCGGCGTGTGCCGCGGTCGGCGCCAAAATGATTTATATCAGCACGGATTACGTTTTCCCCGGTGATGGCGATATGGCCTATGAGCCGGACGATGCCAAGGGGCCGCTCAATGTCTACGGCCAGACGAAGCTCGATGGTGAGCTTGCGGTGCAGCGGGCGCTCGATCATTATTTCATCGTGCGCATTTCGTGGGTGTTCGGCCGCAACGGGAACAACTTTATCCGCACGATGCTGCGCCTCAGCGAGACGCACGACGAGCTGACCGTGGTTGATGACCAGGTCGGCAGTCCGACGTATACGTATGATCTGGCACGGTTGCTCGGCGATATGGCGGAGAGCGATAGCTATGGCGTCTATCAGGCGACGAACGAGGGCTTCTGCTCGTGGGCGGAGTTCGCGGCGGAGATATTCCGTCAGGCCGGACGCGCGACGCATGTGACGCCGGTCCCGAGCAGTGCCTATCCGACAAAGGCCCGACGTCCGCATAATTCTCGTATGAGCAAGGCTTGTCTCGATCAAGCCGGCTTCCAGCGTCTGCCGCGGTGGCAGGATGCTGTGGGGCGCTATCTGACAGAGCTCGGGGTCAGTATGGCCGACAGCTGCATGCGGTGATGATGGATTTCTGAATGGTGAACATAAAAAAATCGGCTGCCGGAAAGGCAACCGATTTTTTGTTGTTGCAGGGAGGCTCAGACTTTGAAGTGAGCGACCTGTTCTTTGAGCTTGCGTGTATCTTCTTCTGTGAGCCGTATCTTTTCGAGGATGGTGTTGGCTTTTTCTGCGACCTGGGTCACTTTTTCGGCGACCGTGGTGTTGCCGGTAGCGCCTTCCTGGGTGGCCTTGGCGATCTCGCTGACGGCCTGGTTCATGGTCGCTACGTTCTGGGCGATGTCCTGCGAGGAGCTGCTCGTCTTCGTGGAGAAGTCATGCAGGTAGGTGGCATCCTGATAGTACTGCTCGGCCGTCTTGTTGATGAGCTCGTAGTCCTGGTTCACGTTTTCGTCCATGAACTTCAGCAGGTCGAAAGCACTGCTGGAGAGATCCTGAACGGCGCTCGTGACGTTGCCAGTGAGCTCCTGGATCTTTTGGGCGGTCTGATGGCTCTGGTCGGCCAGCTTCGCAACCTCGTCGGCGACGACGGCAAATCCGCGGCCATGCTCGCCCGCGCGGGCGGCCTCTATGGCCGCGTTCAGGGCCAGCAGGTTCGTCTGCTCGGCGATGCTGGTGATTTCCTGAGTCAGCGACGTGATGTTGTCGACGACTTTGACGGCCTCGATCGCCTGCTCTACGGCCGGCTTCGTATTGCCGTACACCGCCGTGGCGCTGCTCTGGGCCTCGTTCATCTTCGTTTTCAGCTCGGTCGCGCGGGCCGATACTTCGTTCGTGTAGGCTTCGCTCTTCCTGGCTTCGGCGGCCGAGGCGTCGATGCTCTCGCTGATCGTGTCGGACAGATGTTCGAGGTTCGTCGTGGAGGCTGCGGTCTCCTCCATGCCGGCAGCCATCTCTTCGGTCGTGGCCGACATGTCCTGAGCCGCCTCGGTGAGCTCGTTTACGAGACTTTCGACCTCCTGCACGACGGCGGCGCTGTTGTCAGCCTCGGTGCTGACGTCATGCAGCACACTGCGGAGCGAATGCTGCATGGTATCCAGGGCGGCGATCAGCGTCCCGATTTCGTCCTGACGATCCTTGAGGTCCTCGGGCAGTTCCTGGGTGAGGTCGCCGGAGGCTACTTCGTTGAGCAGGCTGATGCCTTCATTGAGCGGGCTGGATAGGTTCTTGGCGATGATGTGGACGGCGATGGCACCGATGATGAGGCCGACGATGATGATGGCAATGAATATCTTTATCGTGCGGTCATATACAGCCGAGCTGTGCTCATAGAGCAGCTTGCCCTGCTGGACGTTGTCCGGCGTCAGTATGGACAGGCTGGAGTTGACCGCTTTGGCGCTTTCGAGCGTCTGGAGGAATTTCGCTTTATCCTCAGGAGAGTTGGTGAGGTTCTTGGCAGCCCCGATCTCGCTGATGAATTTATCCAGGTCCTGCTCGATCTTCGTGATGGTTTCCTGCGCGCGGTCGCTGCGATCACTGCCCTTTACTTTCTCGATATCGTTTTTGATGTTCTTGGCTTTGCTGGTCAGGTCGTCGAGGATAATCTGGCGGTTGGACGGGTCGAAATCCATAAGCAGCAGGTAGTCCATGTCGCTGCTGATACCATGCATCTGCACGGTCGCGTCAGCCAGGTACTGCGTCGTCATGAGGTTGTAGTTGTACATGTCGTTCGTAGCCTGCTTGGACTGGGAGTTCGAGTATATGCCGACGGCTGCGATTATGCAGGTTATCACCATCATAATAGCCGCCAGGACTAGTATCTTTGTCTGTACGCTTAAGTTTTTCAAAATGGTCACCTCCAGCTCAATTCAGGAATTGTGAGATGTTATCGCGGGTGATGTTGATGAACGGGACCTTCACGTTGTCCGTCGTCTGGCCGCTCTTTACCATCTTCTCTACGAGTTCCCAAATGCTCTTGGCGGAGGCGCCAGCATCCTGTTTTACCGTTTGGCTCATCTCGCCCGCCGCTATTTTCTGGAGGGCGGTATCCTCGGCATCGATACCGGTCACGAGGACATCGCTGTTGAGACGGCCGGCGGCTTTCATGGCCTCGATGGCGCCGAGAGCCATTTCATCGTTGCCGGCGACGACAGCATCGATCTGCGGGAATATCTTCAGCCACATCGACATGTATTTCACAGCTTCGCTCTTGTTCCAGCCAGCATCGGTGGAAGCGAGCAGCTCGACATCCGGCCGTTTGTCGAGGCAGTTGGACTTGAAGTTTTCCCAGCGCTGCTGGGCAGATGTCAGCGAGCTGTCGCCCATGAGATACACGATCTTGGCGCCCTGCTTCAGATGCTGGGCCATGTATTCGCCCTGCAGGCGTCCGGACTGCTCCTCGTCGGAGTAGACCGTAGCTACCTCGCCACCGGCGATATCGCGGTTCGTGACGACGACCGGGATGCCGGCCGCATTGGCTTTTTCAACGGACGGCTTCAGAGCCTGAGCCTCGACTGGCAGCAGTACGATGGCAGCAGGCTTCTTGGCGATGATCTCGTTCATCTGGTCGATCTGCTTGTTCGCATCCATTTCGGCATTCGTCGATTCCAATGTGTAGCCGCTGCTCTGGGCTTCCGCATTCAGGGCATCGTACAGCATGCCGGGATAGCCAGTCAGATTATCATGCGATACGAAATACACCTCTTTGGAATTGCTGCCCGAACTGCCACAGCCGGCTAGCGTGAAGGCCATCAGGCCTGTCAGCAGTAAAGCTACTATGAATCTTACCGTTTTCATTGCAACACGCTCCCCCTGAAAATCCTTTGCTTGCAATAGATATCCTTGGACTATGGGCATCGTAGCGGTCCATGGCCGTGTAGTAAATCTCCTTACAGAATAGTTTTCGTTATTTTTTTATCTTTTCCTGTCTTGAACTGGTGCAAATTGAGAAAAAAGTTTCAAGTTAGCGATAGAAAAAGCCCCGATGATCCTGAGGAGTATCGGGGCTGGTGATGGGGCGTTCACTGGGAGTCGCGCGGGATGGTCAGGTAGTCGCGCACGGCCATGATCTCGTCGGCGATGAAGAGCTTTGTTGGCGACTCGCGCAGCATGACCTCCTCGAGCTCGTGGCTCTGGATGGCCTGATCCTGAGTAAACTGGTGCTGCGGGTCGGCCGCGGCCCGGGTCAGGGCTATGGTGCGATGCTGGGTCGCGGCATAGGTGCGGGTCTTGGCCAGCAGGGAGGCCAGCTGGTCATAGCAGGCGCTGTCGAGTTCGAGCGGTGGGGCGTTGCCGGCGATGCGCTCTTCGAGGGCGAGGCTGTCTTTCTCGAGCTGTTGCAGGCGGACATAGGTTACTTCTATGGATATGCTGTCTTCCTTGAAGGCTTCGAGTATCTGGTGATACCATTGCCACTGTCGGTCGAGGTCGGTCAGGTCTTTTTGATAGCCTTTGTACCAGCTGGCGAAAAGTTCCTGCTGCTCGAGGAGTGACTGGCGGTCAGCTGCGGATAGGGCCGGCTCGGCCGGGGCCTGACGGGGCCAGGCGAAATAGACGATGCCGGCGGCCACGATGAGCACGGTGCAGAAGGCCGCGAATACCTTGCGGCTCGGTATGTAGCGATAGAGCAGCCAGAGCAGCACCGCCGCAATCAGGCTGAGAATGAATATGACCATGTAGATCTCCTTTTATGTATTCTCTATTGATGGGCGGCAACCAGCCACCATCCTATATTCTACCACATCTGGCGGGAAAGCCGCAGGATATTTGTGGCCGAGGGCGGATATGACTTGCAGTCGGGGTGGTAAAAAGCTATACTGATGGTATCCGACCGTGGCGGCCGGCCACGGCAGATCAGAAAGAGGCGTGAGGCATATTGAGTAAGAAGCAACTTTTGCATGGCTTTTGGCAGATGTTCCGCGGCTATTGGGTGAGCGAGCAGAAATGGCGGGCCTGGGGCCTGCTGGGCATCGTCATCGCCCTGACGCTGGCGTCGGTCTATCTGCTGGTGCTTATCAACAGCTGGTATAACGATTTCTACAATGCGTTGCAGCAGTATCAGATGGATCAGTTCTGGCCGCTCGTGGGCAAGTTCACGGGACTGGCTTTCCTCTATATATTCATCGCCGTCTACGCGATATACCTGCGGCAGATGCTGCAGATCAAGTGGCGTACCTGGATGACGGACAAGTATATAGGCAGCTGGCTCGATCGTGAGACGTATTACCGGCTGCAGGTGCTGCGCAGTGACACGGATAACCCGGATCAGCGTATCTCGGAGGATATCAATCAGTTCGTGCAGCTGTCGCTGGAGCTCCTCGTGGGGTTCGTAAAGCAGCTGACGAGTCTCGGTGCGTTCGGCGTCGTGCTCTGGAATCTGTCGGGGGCGTTCACGGTGCCGGTCGGCAGCCATGAGTTCGTCATATATGGCTATATGTTCTGGTTCTCGCTCATCTATTCCATCGTCGGTACAGGCGGGGCTCATCTCGTGGGCCGCAAGCTCATCGGGCTGAATTTCGATCAGCAGCGTTACGAGGCTGATTTCCGTTTCAGCATGATGCGCATGCGCGAGAACAGCGAGAGCATCGCTTTCTATCATGGCGAGGTGCCGGAGGGCGAGGGCTTCCGGGAGCGTTTCGGCCGCGTGGTCGGGAACTACTGGCAGCTCATGAAGCGCACGAAATTGCTGAATTTCTACGTCAATGGCTATGGCCAGCTGGCCATCATCGTGCCGCTGGTGCTGGCGGCGCCGCAGTATTTCGCGGGGACGATGGCGCTCGGCGGACTCATGCAGACGGTGTCGGCGTTCGGGCGCGTGCAGGATGCGCTGTCGTACTTCGTCGATTCCTATTCGACCATCGCCCAGCTGGCGGCTGTCATACGACGTCTGTCGACCTTCACGCATCACATGGAGGAGGTCAGCGGCATCGAGAATGGCGTTCGCGAGGAGCGCACGGCGGCTGGCGGCGTGGGCAGCATCCTCGAGCTCGATGATCTCGAGGTGTCGCTGCCGGATGGCCGCGTGTTGCTGCACGACTGCAATATGGAGCTGCCACAGGGGAGCCGGGTGCTCGTGACCGGGGCTTCGGGATGTGGCAAGAGTACTCTGCTGAGGACGCTGGCCGGTATATGGCCCTATGGCAAAGGGCGCGTCGAGCTGACAGCCGGGAGCCGC
>Ga0256404_1008761_pt1 | contig 14956 bp, 6 predicted proteins | sample RumenRJG_01DNA_FD_185990 | JGI IMG/M metagenome (GOLD analysis project Ga0256404, IMG submission 185990) | Bovine rumen microbial communities from Lethbridge, Alberta, Canada - RJG_01 | ecosystem: Host-associated > Mammals > Digestive system > Stomach > Rumen | place: Canada: Alberta | collected...
TGGACCGTGGTTTCTGTAAGCGCTAACGCTATGGCAAGCATGAACAACGTGACCGACATCGTCATGCCCGACACGGAGAAACCCATCGAGATTGAGGCAGGCGCATTCCCCAGCACGGCTACCATCCACACCACACTGGCTATGCTCGACGACTATGCACTTATGGCTGCACTGCAGAGCAACTACGAGGGCGCGAAGGTGGTTTGCACCGTGACTCCCGTGAACAAGTACTGGACGCTGGGTACTGGCTGTGATGTCATCATCCCCGATGGCATCGACGTATATACCGTGCAGGTGAAGAACACCGCCGAGGTGGCTACGGAGATTGTTCCTGAAGACCAACTGAAGTACGGCAACGAGCGCATCATCAAGGCTAACAACGGTGTGCTGCTGCTTGGCACAGCCGGACAGAGCTACGACCTGGTGGCTTACAGCGGACGCATTGCCAGCGGTATGCCAGTGGCTACGAGCGACAACAAGGACTATGGTCAGAAGAACTGCCTGGAGCCCGTCATCGAGAAGAAGCACTACGACAGCGGCCATTACTTCGTGCTGCAGAACAACGAGTTCCACGCCATCCTGGCTGAGGGCAACGAGGTGAAGGTACCTGCCGGTAAGGCTGTGCTGCACCTGGGCGATGAGCAGGCCGGAGCCCGCTCGCTCGTGCTTGGTATCGACGATTCTGCTACAGGAGTTAAAGAAGTTATCGAAGTTAACGGAGTTAACGACGGTAGTTTCTACGACCTGAACGGCCGCAAGGTCAATGCTCCTACCAAGAAGGGCGTGTACATCCTGAACGGCAAGAAGGTCGTGGTGAAGTAAGAGTTTTTTAACCACAGATTACGCAGATGACACGGATTATTTCTTTTCTGTTTAATCTGTGCAATCTGTGGTCGTAAAAGAAAGAAAACGATAATTAAAGAACAAAATATATGAAAAGGAAATTAATATCAATGCTCGTGCTGTTCATGGTGGCCATGGCAACGGTGACGACACAGGCGCAGACGAGGGACTCGGTGGCCTTCCAGCCACACTGGTTCGTCCAGCCCCAGGTGGGCGTGGGCTACCATGTCGGCGAGGCCAAGTTCTCGAAGCTGCTGTCGCCTACTGCCCAGCTGAGCGTGGGCCGTCAGTTCTCGCCGGTCTTCGGACTACGCCTCGGCGCATCGGGATGGCAGGCGCGAAACTGGCAGACACACCCCGTGGCAGAGTATAAATGGAACTACGTGCAGGCAAACCTTGACGCTACGGTGAGTCTGACCAACCTCATCTGGGGGTGGAACGCCGACCGTAAGTGGAACGTCTATGGACTGGCTGGCGTGGGACTGAACATCGCGTTCAAGAACGACGATGCCAACAAGCTGGCTGCCCAGAACGAGAGTGCGGGCATCCCTGCACTGGCCAACGGTGGCTTCGAGAAGCTGTGGGACGGCACGAAACTGTTCCCTGCCGGACGTCTGGGTGCCGGCATCGAGTACGCCCTCTCTGAGCGCGTGGCACTCGGACTGGAGTATAACGCCAACGTGCTGCCCGACAAGTGGAACTCGAAGAAGGGCAAGAGCGACAACATGGACTGGCAGCAGAACCTGCTGGTGGGCGTGAAGATCTCGCTGGGCAAGACCCGCAAGCACATCACCATCGAGGAACCTGTGCAGCCCGTTGTGGAGCCAAAGCCTGTAGTAGAGCAGAAACCCGAGCCTATAGTGGAGAAGCCGAAGCCCGTGGTAGAGACCAAGCAGGTGGTGGTAAAAGCCCCCGACATGGCTGAGGTGAAGGTCTATTTCGCTCCCAGCTCGTCGAAGCTGACGTCTGCCGAGGCTGAGAAACTGCAGTCCGTGGTGGAATACCTGAAGAAGTATGGCGAGAAGAACGTCATCGTCAGCGGCTACGCCTCTAGCGACGGCCAAAAGGCTTACAACCAGCGTCTGTCAAAGCGTCGCGCCAAGGCCGTAGAGCAGTGGCTCAGCAACAACGGTATCGATGCCACTCGCATCAAGGCCGAGGGCAAGGGCGAAGTAGATTTCGGCAGCCGCAAGGAGAGCCGCGCAGCAGCTACCATCGCAATCGAAAAATAATTATTGATAACTAAAAAACAATACGATATGAAAAAGAACATTTTTTATGCATTGATGATGCCCGCACTGTTGCTGGGCGCAGTGTCCTGCACCGACTATCAGGACGACATCGACAAACTGGGCGCAGAGAACGATGCCCTGCGCAGTTACAATAACCAGACCATCTCGCAGCTGAACTCAGTGGTGTTCCAGACCGAGGAGGGACTGAACGTGATTACCGTAGATCAGCCCGCTGCTGCCATCATTATCTATGAGGTGGAGCCGAAGGAGTTGGCACCGACGCTGGCTGCTGACATCAGCCGTCTGAGCTTCGTGAGCCAGCACGGTGCCGCCATGGCCATCACCGCTGCAGCAGCAGACGCCTCCAAGGGTACGCTGACCATCACGGCTACGCCCAGTGGCTTCGACGGCAGCAAGACATATAGTCTGTCACTGCTCTATAAGGAGGATGGTCGCTCGTACCAGACCGCCTACACGCCGGTGTATGTCATCACGCATCCCACTGCCGGCAGTCTGGCTATCAACATTCCCACCACCGCTGGCGGTAAGTATGCCGTGGGTGCCAGCTACCAATTGGGTGCTGTGTTCACACCTGCCTATATCACCGAGACCGACGTGACCTGGAGTGTGGACGACACCACACTGGCCACCATTGACGCCAACGGTGTGCTCACCCCGATTAAGAACGGCACCGTGACCATCACCTGCACCTCGAAGGACAATCCCGCAGTGAGTGCCACTGTCACCATCGAGATTACTGGCGGCAACATCCCCTTGGACGAGGGTGGTGTCAGCCAGGGTGGCGCAGAATAAGCATAAACAATAGGTATTAAGTAAAGGATAACAACACAGCCTCTCCGTCAACATTTGTGGCGGGGAGGCTTTCTTTTTTGCGAAGACCCACCCCAAATCTTCTGAAACCCTTTTGTATAAAAAATACAAGTAGGGCACGCTCCACATGGTGAAAGACCTGAAGTTACCCACGATGAAACCACTCGATCCAGAGACGATGAAACTGATATTCAAAAAGCAGAGATAATATGGACTACGTAAAACCTATGACAGGTACCTGGTACCTGTCATACTCATCGTCTGCGCTCACTTCCTCGCCCGTAAACTTACGGTGCGAACGGCGCTACTGTACTAAATCCTTAAAGTCCATTGTTCTTTGTTTATGATATATCTGCTGCAAAGGTAGTGCAAAGCGAGCGAAATACAAAATAAAAAACAAATTTTGTTTCCATTTCAATGGACTTTTGGGCTATTCGTCAAAATCGTATCGGCGGGCATTAATACCGTCCTCTTCGGCATCTGTCGATCCGCACAGTAATATGGGCATCCTTAGCTTAATAACGTCCAATGACGGTTCTTGGTATTCTTTCTTTTTATTAGTCATAGTTGTTTATTTGTTGATGTATTTCTTTCCGTTCTTGATATATGTACCCTTGCTAGGCTTGCTGTTGAGCGAACGACCACTGAGGTCGTAGACACGTTCTGTACCATCAAGATCAATGGTCTGAATGATGGGACTGATGACTGTGGCATCATCTTCCACCTCAAAGTCTATATCGCTATAGTAAGCATCAGCAGGAAAATCGGTAACACCTTCATCTTCAGCAGCACGATGCAGACGGGCATTGCTATCTTCTGCCTTGTAATTGGTAAAGTAGCGGCTACGAGTAAAGCCATCTGTGCGACTGAAGTAAGAACGACTTGGCCAGATTTTCACATTTCGCTGTTTTTCTGTCGTGTTGTTGACTCGGTGCCAGTTACCAGTAGACTGAATGATAAAGGCATGGTCGGCTACAGCCTCATCGTTACTTACAAATGCGGTAGTTCCTTTATAGAGTCCTACGATGGCACCCGTATTATAATCAGTAACTGTCAAAGGATGAAGTTGAGTACTAATCTTTGTCTTTTCCTCACTCAGCAGAATGTAACCTCCACCATTGATCACTATAAAGTACGGTTCACCAGCCTTGAGCTGTTTGGCCACTTCCACGAAGATGAAGTGCAGGTTGTCCTTGACATACTTCAGCTGGTACACCTTCAGGTCACTCTCGTCATTGGTCGCCACTTTGTCGAGGTCAATATCGAAGGGCAGACAGAGCGTATAGGCCTTGCGGGAATACTGGATATCGAAGAGGTCGAAATCACTCTCGCGAGCCAACGCCTCGTCGGTACCATCCTTATGGTCCACCGTAACCTCCTCCAGGTCGCTTGCCTCGTAGTTGCTGACGATGTCTGTCTCAGCCCATAGCTGACGGTTGTATTGCAGATAGTCGGCAGTGAAGTCACGGGGTGGACAGAACGACTGTCCGTCGGCCAGATAGAAGAGTTTACACTCGTCGCCCATCACCACGTTCCACTCCTCATCGGGTGCCGTATAGTTGGCACTCTTTTCAGGCAGATAGATCATCACGTCGTCAGAGAGTCCGAAGAACGGGTTGTTCTTCTCCCCGCGAGCCACGCGCAGCGTCTTGATGCTGCTGGGAACAGCGACAGACCAGATGGGGTCTTCGTAGCCATAGAACAGGTTCTTGCCCAAGCCTGTGACGGGGATGCCTTCCACAGTGGCGGGAATGGTGATATTCTTTGCATCACCATAGTACCACACGGCACGACACGACTGACCGTCGTCGTTCATCTTGTAGGCGAAGAGGGCATCGTAGAGGTCTGCTTCTGATTCCTGGTCGGGTTCCTCCTCTTCAAAGTCAATCGTTCGTGCATGAACGGTGTTGACGGTCAGATAGGCACGGAAGGGCTTCACGAGTTCGTTTTTGTAATAGTAGAAGCCCAACTTCTGCTCTCTGTTGCGGCCCAGCGTAAGACAGTTACCCTCGTTACTGTCACCCTGGTTGACGCGCAGGCCCTCTTCCCCCACTCCATTCAGGGCGTTGAGGTAGAGCGGTATCTTGGTGGCATCTGTACCCGTATAAGGCAGCAGGTTGTAGGTTCCCTTCTTCGGACTGCGTACTACCACAGAGGTCCCTGCACCCAGTTTGTTGTTGATCTTTTTACTGATGTTCAGCAGTATGACCGAAGCATCCTCCACCAGGTCTTTATTGACGAGATAGACCTTCAACTCCTCAGGCAGTTGGGTGGCAAAACCCAGATACAAGGTGGCTGCCTTAGCGTCGTTAAAGGTCAGCGGGTAGTAGCGGTCTATGCGCTGGTTGTCGTCGTACAGACTCCAGCTGGCATCATTTTTGTAATTCTTCAGCAGACGCTGGTCGAAACTGCCATCATTGACGAAGATGCGCATGGCAGGCTCTGTGGCATCTTCATCCTGTGAATAGTGTACGATGCCTCCCTTCGCCAGTTCTGTCACATCATGGAGATTCGTGCCATCAAGGAAAATGGTATCGAGGTTCTCTATCTTATAGATGGCATCTTTCAGGATGCGACGGGTTGTTCCTGAGAGGGTGATGCTGGTAGCCTTACGACCATTCGGATAGCATACCAGTTCGTCGTTCTTGGTGTACAGCATGCTGTCGCGCGACACGTAATTGGGGTTGCCATTGTCTACGCAGATATTCTTCACGTTGGAATGATAGAAGGCCTTTCCCGAGACACTGGTAATTTTCTGTGTCAGGGTGACAGTCTCCAACTGATCGCAACCTTTGAAGGCCTCTTCGCCTATCGTTGTCACACTCTCCGGGATACGGAACTCCTTGAGGCTCTTCATATTGTGGAAGGCAGTACCCTCGGCAGCACGTCGTGGAGCCCCAGCGACATGCTCAGAAGTACCTAACTGCGTAATGCCGCGGAAGAGAGCAAACTCGTTGAAGCGGATAATCTGTTCTGCCTCCTGCTGACTGTTATTGACAGCGCTGACAAGCTGACTGTCACTAATCTTACGCAGTTCGCTGAGCGACAGACGATGGTTGCCGTCACTATCGAAATTGGTCTCACAGAGCATGCGGGCATGTTCATCGGCAAAGGTGACGCCAGGCACGAAACCACTGGTCACCGTGATGGGTGTCGTGATGCGGGCACGCTCCAAGGTACGTGTCAGGAAGCAACGACCTTCCTGTAGCGGAGCAATGGCCGTCATGTCCTCGTCAACCTCAAGGATGCTGGCGTCGTTCAGCGTGACTTTTGCTCCATAGCGCAACTCCATCTGTCGCTTCATGGCGTCCAGTGCATTGTCGCTATCCGTAAAGAATGGCAGTGACAACAGACGACCCCAGTCGTTGTTGGCAAAACTCTTCAGCATGGGGAAGTAGCCCTGTTCTGACTGCCAGCGCTCTTCGTTGGCAAAGACGGTACCGTTGGTAAGCTCTTCCATGCTCCGTTCGTAGCGATTAAATCCCTCCTGGTCCGGATGACTGAAGTAGCCCTGTGGGAAATAGCAGGAGGCTACATTCCCCTGGTTGTCCTTCATCACATAATCCTTTGCCGCTCCACCCAGAATCAGGTTGCGACGGACGGTGGTGACAGCACCTTCATAATCGTCCCATCCGCCAGCTTCGCAGACATTGGCAAAGACATTCGCCTTGATATTGTTGTTCCAACTGTAGAAGGCTATCACACAGTCCTCAATGGTGGGGACGGCATTGTTCTGATGGAAGAGATAGCCCACCAGTCCATGAGCATCGTAGGTACCCTCCCAATGTTCCATGAGTGGATTCACGCGCACAAGACCCTGAAACATACAATTACGGACCACCGCATTTCCATACATCTTACTGGCCAGGAAGGAAGACGTTCCCTGAATGGCTCCTGCACTCGGACTGGCTCCATAGACGGGTTCCATGTATGTATCCACAAAACCGACATTCTCGATGGAGGCACCACTAAGGATTTCTCTGAAGATGCCGAAACAGTTGATCTTATATAGTCCGCGAACCAGATGACTGTCGCCGTCGAGATGGGCCTTCCAACTGATATCATTGATAACGGTAGGAAAGTTCCTTGCATTCGGATTGATGGTACCATCTGTCAGAATCAGGTCCTTGTTGAAGATAATATCCTGCGTCAGTTTGTAGTACTCGCCCTCTTCGTTCTCGTTCAGCATCTTGGCAAACTGACGGGAATTATGGATGAGGAAGGGATTAGCCAGTGAACCGTTACCACCGTCATAGCTGTCTGCATAGGTACCGTCCCATAGTTGGCCGAAGGTCACCTGAAGGGTCAAGTCCTTACTGATGTTCTTGTCAGACTGTACGGCCAAGGTCACTACGCCTGGGTCGGTGGGTGTCGCCATCTCGTCAGCAAACAACAGTAAGTTTGAACCGCCAGAGCGATAGTAGATAGCCTTTCTGCCGTCGGCCTTCTTCTCAGCTACCGAGAAGGGCGAATACAAATCGTAGGCCTTGTTCACATTGGTAAATCCCAAGGGGACAGACACCAGCCAGGCATAGTCTGGAAAGAGAGCGGGTGTCTTCAGGTTGGTATTGTCACCCCACACGCTGAGCGCTCGTTCGATGAGTGAGTCATACAACAGCCCCGAACTGGCATTGTTGGCTCCATTAAAGGAGACGCATGGATAGTAGCCCTGCGTGAATTGCCAACCAATACCGGTAACATTGATCATGCCTCTGTTCATATACAGGTTCTTCAGACTGGCTATCTGGGCAGAACTACTCGGCAGACTGCTGCTCTGACCGTTGGTCAGCAGTTCGATGCTCTTGCCTTCGCCACCGGCATCCGACTGACTCTGAATCAGATTCTGGTCAAAGTAGCACATGCTGTTCTCCTTGCTTCTTCCCGACCCGTCCAGACTGATGGGATGTGAGTTGGCGGTGACCGTCGACTTATCCATCGTTCCCAAGAAGAGGGAATTGATCTCGCCAGTAGCAGCAGAGTGTGCTGCTACGCCACCCACATACTGGGCACCCGAGGCACTGATATGTCCGCTATACGCACAGTAGATGACGGTACCCTGCATCCACTTACCCTGGAATTCCAGGGTTTCGTTCTTGCCCACGATGCCACCCACATATCCTGACCCTTGAAGGGTTGCGGTGCTGACGCAACCAATGATGTTGCCCTTGTTGCGTGCGCAGATGCCTGCCGACGTACCATTGTTGTCGGTATGGATATTGCCCTGCGAACCACAGGCTTCTATGTTTCCGCCCTCATTATAGCCACAGATACCACCCGCATAGCGTGTCATCTCGTCTACGCTGTTCACCTTGCTCGTACAGTCAAAGACAAAGGTTTCCAACGGTCCGTTGGTATCTTTCCACCAATTGACCTGTTCTATGGAGTAGTGCTTGACATATCCTACGATACCGCCAAAATAGCTGCATCCCGACACTTCCATCCAGACATCGGTATGACAGCGATAGATACTTGCAGGATTCTGTACAAAACCTACCAGACCACCAATGGCGCCACGCTCGTTAGGCTCGTACATCCGTCCTTGGATATGACCTTGTGCCGTACAGCCGTAGATGGCTCCAAACTGGTTGGTGTCACGATTGCCACCCATATAGCCGCAGAGCATTCCGATATAGAGACTCTTGACGTAACTGTCCTGAGAGATGCGGATGTCTCCTCCCTTGATGTGGACGTTGCGGATATAGCCCCGACTAGTTCCAAAGAGACCATAGTGAAAGTTGTTGTTACTTTCACCATACCCTTTGACAATCATACCCGTAATGGTATGCCCCTTGCCGTCGAAGTTGCCCTCAAAAGGATGGTTCTGGTCAATGCCAATGGGAATCCACATGGTGGGATAGCCATCGATACGATAGTCCTGCAGATTGACGTCACCAAGCAGTTCGAAGTATTTGCCTTTATAGCTGTTGTGACGCACGTTGACATCATAGGCCAACTTGGCCAAATGCTGTCCTTGCCAGATGCGGTAAGGACGTTCCTTGGAACCGTCGCCACCATAGAAGCTGTCATCTCCTTCTCTGATGATATGGTCGAAGATCCACTCCCAGCTATTTCTTTCTACATAGTAGGACGAGGCCGACAGCTGCTCCTGAGGTGCCAGGAATAGCACGGCGAATAGCACGAGGCTGATGTATGTGATACGCTGTTTCATCATCGTTATACATATATCTGATTAGTAGTTGTACTTGAAGATTTCCTCTCCCGTGCTGACGAGATAGACGCCATGCTGTTGGAGACCCACCAACTGACTGTCGGCAGTGACGGTAGCAGAGTATTCCACCTTGCCGTCGGCAGCAAAGACGCGCAGCCGGTTGCCAACGGTCAGCCCACTCAGGCGAATACCGTTGTGCTCCCTACTGACCGTCGTCTTATGCTGACAGTCGTCCTTGCTGATCAGGGGCAGGCCTGTCTGCTCGTCTTCCTCAGAAGGAATCAGTTGTACCGACCAGAGATTCTCCTTCTCTGACAGGTTGTCGATAACGGAGAGGCCCATGTCGTCGTCTTCACCCATCATGTCCCACAGGCGTTCATCATAGATATGAGTGTTCAGGAATGCTATCTGCTGTTCCTCCACATGCTCGACATACAACGTAGCATAAGCCTTGCGCTCGCCACCTATCTCGACAAAGTCGTCACTGGTGAGTCGCACGACGGCATCGTCACTAATGGGAATGTTATAGCCTGGATGCGGGAAGATACCCACATACGCCGTGTGGTTCTTCTGCAGACCATACAGGGAGTGGTCTGTCAGTTCTACCTCATAGATATTGGTACTGCCGTCTACCGAGTGGTTCACCAGCTCGCAACTGACATTTTCGAAACCTATCAGCAGGTCTTGCGTGTTCTCCTCCTTGGCGACACGTCTCAGACTGGCCCCGCGACGTGGTGAGTACGTTGCCTGGAAGACGTTGTCGAAGTCGCATTCCACATGGTCGCAGGTCAGCAGACCGTTGAAACTCTCGGGAACACTGTAGTTGACGGTAAATGTCTCCTGTTCGTAGGGACCGACATAGAGGTCTGTCAGTTCGTAGGGGGCATCGTTGATGGTGAACGAGACGCGCTTAATGGGCGATGTTCCCGTATTGTACAGTCTGAAGTTGACGGGCAAAGTCTGTGTACTGATAAGCGCCTTGTCCGTATAGCTGATGTCATATTCGAAGTCATTGTAGAACTCCTGGGTATTCATCATCACCCTCGACTCCTGGATGCCGTCGCCGTCAGACAAGCCATACACCACGCTGATGCTGTTGTCGTCAAGGAATCCGTCGTAGTCGGTCATGATCAGGTTGTCGCGCGAGGCACCCACCGTCACGTAGGGCGTAGGGCGCAGATTGTCGTGCATAAAGATACGCGAGGCGTTGAGGATAGACTGTGGCTTGGGGAATCCTACCGTCTCTTTACCGATGCGTACTGTATTGTCCATACGTGTCCACAACAGACAGAAGTCGTTGGGATAGTCTACCTGTTTGTCGCTTACCACCTTCATACTCTGAGGCATAAACTGTGTCAGATTCATGTCCGTAGCACCGTGACCGCTGTAGAGTCCATTCATGTTGAGCATCTTCACATAGACGTCGCGCAGACTGTCGGAGGGTTCATAGAGCATCGCCATCACGACCTCGTCGCCGACACGCTCCATAGAGATGCTGATGGGCGACATCGGGTCGATGGTGTGTACGCAATGGGACATGCTCAGCGGGCGACAGCTGTACCACACCGAACTCTCTGTATTTTGGTCCTTGTCATTTTCCTGCGGATAGGTGGTGTAGTGGATGGCAGCCAGTACGGTGTCGTTGGCCATCACCAACTGTAGGTCGTTGACGATGCTTTTGCCATCGATGGGCAACAGGTTCTCGGGCTCACTCCACTGCGTACCGTCAAAGACTGACATCACCACATAGCCCTTCATGTCAAAGGTGGGAATCTGGTATTTCGAGATATAGAGTGGATTGACATACTCGCCACGCTTCCACACGGCAGCGGCACGCCCATCTTCCTGAATGGCCACGGTCAGCGACTGGTCGATATAGTTGTTGTCATCGGCAATAACCGTCTGCTGCCAACTACCATCAGCCTTACGGATCTGGGCTACCAGTTTGCTCTGATGGGCCGTCTCTTTTTCTTTGTTCAGAAGTGCGTCACCCGTCAGCGTGTTCTTCTCCAGCGTGGTCTTCATCTGTTCGAAGCCTACAATGTCGTAGTCGCCAGCATGACAGACGCTTGGCGTGGTGGCGCGCAAACTGTTCTCCGACAGTTGGGCAGTCTCGCTGCCGTTCACATCCTGACAGACAATACGGTCTCCATTGATGTTGTTCTCGTCCTGTTCCTGATTGACCACCACGTCGCTCTCCGACATAAACAGGGGTTTGGGATTGCCGAAGGAAGAAGAAAGAATCGATGCGCCAAAGTCCAGATACTGGTTGTCTGTATCGATGGGGTGCATATCGATGTCACCGTCATCAGCTCGACGCTGCGGAACTTTCGGGGGTGTCGTGCCCTTCAACCACCAGGGATAACCTGGATAGAAGGGGTTGGTGGTATTCTCCGGACCCCATGTTTGTCCACCGATACAGGCTGTAAAACGGGGACGCCAGCGCAGGATGTAGAATTTTATGTCCAGGAAGGCATCGAATCCTGCCAGGGCCATGGCTTTCCACCCCTTGTCGCTGGAGGTCCATTCGCCACCACTCTGCCAACCGACCTGTCCGCCAAAACCACCCGTCAACAGCAGTTTGGCTCCCACACGGGCCTTTCCTCCTAGTTTGGCTTGTTTGTTGAGTGCCTGACACTCTTCCACCTCGCTTTTTTCTTCTGGAGTCATCTCTGAGGTAGGCTCCTGACCTTGTGTGGCATCGGCATCAAAACTGACACTCACGCCACCCTTCAGACTGGCTTCAGCATAGGCCAGCCAACCCATCTTTCCTGACTTCAACGAACCGAACTTCTTTTCAAAACCGTAGCGTTTCATGCCTACACCGACCTTGCCATAGGCTGACAAGACGGCAGAGGCACGCAGATGGATGCCCTTGGAAATGAAGGTGATAAAGGTCTCATTCTTGATGTATTTTCTCAAGATGGATTCGGGGTCGAGATTGAGGAAACCGAAGAAGCCACCGCCGGCGCCTACTTCCAACTTCTTTAGGTAGAAGCCAAAGGGGTCGAGGGGCATAGTAACGCCGACCTCTCCGTCAACGAACCATCCCAAGCCAAGCTTATTGCCAGAGACCTTGAAGATGTCGTCAAACTCGTTCATGAACCATTTCTTCTTGTCCAAATTCTTCAGTGCTCCCGAGTCATTGTTCGAGTCCCAGCTAATCTTTCTGCTGCCCTTCTCCTCGCTGATGGTATGGCTACGACTGACGGAGTTGTTCTTCAGGTCCTGTTTCATCTCTGAACCGTCAGCAGAATCGCTCTTGCCAAATCCGAGCGAGAAGAGGACGTCGACATCAAACAGTCCTCTGTCCAGATCCAGCTGTGGCACCAACTTCAAGGAGAATCCTGGCATCTTGGTCAGATCCAGCTGGAAACTGGGGGCCAGCAGCCACTGCATACCCATGTCTCCTGCCGACTCTCTAATCATCTTGTCGTTGTCCTTACAAGCGGCATCCTTGGCTTGGTTCTCTGCCGTTTTCTCTGCCTGTTCCTTGTTAAAGGTGATCAGCTTCAGATAGGGGAAGTTGCGAAACTGCTTATCGCCGCTTTCCAGCACAGGCTTGCACACGATTTCCTTGGGCAACTTGCCCACCAGGTCATAGCGCAACTCAAAATAGTTGCGTGTCAGCGAAGGATGGTCACTGGCCAGAATGGTATTTCTCGACACGAAGTCGAAGTTGTATTTAGCCTTGTCGTTGTCCTTCTCTAGAGCATAGAACAAGGGAGTTGGCTGATTACCAGCAGACTTAGGTACAGAGAAGGTTAGCGCCATCTGCGCATATTTCTCTATCAGGTTGTCGTTCAGTACCTTAGGTTCGTCGGTACCGCCATTCTCTAAGAACTTCATCTCCGTCTCCTTGCTCTTCGTCGAGAGGTCAATGCTGTCGACCATGAAACCCTTGTAGTTCTTGCCACCAATGGTGCGCGTCACACCGCTTTTCTCCTTCAACAGACAGAGTGTCTGGTTGGAAACGGCTATTTGGTTACTATTGCCCGAACTGGGGAAGAGGCGCACGTTGGCATTACACTTCTCCACGTTCAGCACCTTCGTTACGGGGTCGAAGGCACCCGCATACTTATAGATGGTGGGATAGTAGTCGGGGGCCAGGATTTCAATGAGCACGGGGTTCGTCATGGTCTGAATCTTATACGACTGCGTAGCGTCGTCGAAACCCAACACGCGGACGGTCTCGTCGGGCACGTATTCGCCCTTCTCGTTGACGCGCTCCACATGGATGGTGGCATTCTTCACTACGCGCTCCTTACCCTTGCTGCTATTCTTGGCATAGGGGCGCAGGTAGAGGATGTCGTAGCGCTCCATGAGTCCCGTTCCCAACATATTGAAGATGGTCAACTCGCGTCCGGCATGCTTGTCCATGAAGACGTTGGACTCCAGTTTCAGGTGGTTGAAGTCCTGACAGACCCATGCACCGTATTCCAGTTTCGAACGGTCCAGCTTCAACTTGCGCACATCGTTCTGGTCGTTGTTGACGAGGTATATCTCACTCAGTGTCTTGCCCTGAGGCACGTAGAACGACTGGAACTTGTCGCCCTTCACGTCGAGTGTCTTTGTCACGGGCGACTGTCCGTTCTCGGTCAACACATACTCTATCTGGTAGGTCAGCCCCGTCTTCTGGCGCTTGGAGTCCAGGCGGAAGGTGTACAGGTTGCGGTCGTCCCAGTCATAGGCATAGTAGCGAAACCTCAGCGTGTCGGTCGAGGCTTCTCCCCTCGCCTTCTTGTTGACCTTTACCAGTACGGAATCTGTGGCCTGGGGCAGGTTGATGAAGAAATAGTCACTGACCGTCATACTCATGGGCTGCTGCTCGTTATAGACCACATGCACCTCATAGGCCTGTTCACGCTCCCGACCATCATTGATGCGGAAACAGAGTGTGGTATTGTCGCGCATCTTCCAGAAGAGCTCCTGTTCCTCGCGACCTTTCATGGCAGTCTTGGCGAACATGTCCTTCACCTTTTGCACATCCACTTGGTTGCCACCAATGGTGTTATTGCTGATTTTCGTCCAGCGCAATGCCGAATTATGGCGTGTCACTGTCCGCAGGTTCTGCACATCACTGAGATTGTTGGCAAAGTACAAATCAAAGTCCTGTGCCTGCACACTGATGGCAGCCAAAACCGACAATAGTAGGGATATTATTCGCATCATACTAGTTTTAGGTTTTAAATTTTAATCACACTTTTAGCTTCTGTAGGTCAGAAAACCAATTCTGTCTGCAAATATACACATTATTTTTATAAACAAACATTTTATACAAAAAAAGTTTTGATTTTTGCGAAAAATATGTATTTTTGTCCTCACTGAAGACCAATTATGCATTACTAAACGATTGTAACATATTCATTTACTACCAATCTATGAAACGTTATCAACTATTCCCAACCATCGCTGTATGTCTGTTAGGCAAGACGACGGTCAGTGCGCAACCCTACGACTTCCAGAACACGAAGCTGAAGGACGACAAGCGTGTTGAACTCTTTTTGAAGCATCTGACGCTCGACGAGAAGATGCAGTGGCTCTCACCCATGCTCGGCGCACCGCGTCTGGGCATTCCTGTTACCAGCAGCAATTTCGACGAACGACTGATGCGCTCACTTATCGTCAGCAGCCGCAAGGCTAACGTGAATCCTGAGGACTACGAGGCTCGCTCGAACATCATGTGGACAGCCACTTGGGCACTCACACCTCATCGATCCTGAGTTTGTGTCTGCTTTGGAACAGGAGGTCAGGCTGATGGACGAGGGATTCCCTCTGCCGAAATACGATGTGTACAATCATCTGAAATGGATGGATGAAGCCGGCGTTGAGACTTCCGTGCTGACGCTGGCAGCTCCACAGCCGACATCTGCCCAAACAG
>Ga0256404_1008762_pt1 | contig 14955 bp, 3 predicted proteins | sample RumenRJG_01DNA_FD_185990 | JGI IMG/M metagenome (GOLD analysis project Ga0256404, IMG submission 185990) | Bovine rumen microbial communities from Lethbridge, Alberta, Canada - RJG_01 | ecosystem: Host-associated > Mammals > Digestive system > Stomach > Rumen | place: Canada: Alberta | collected...
ACGACCAGGGTGTTGGCCAGAATCGGCGGAACAGGGGCCAGGAAAGAATGCGCGCTGCGCAGCTTCCAGGTGAAGAAGGCCCCGATCAGGGTGGCGAGGCTGCCGCAGATGATATCCGGGAGCAGGGCGCCGCCCACGGTGTTGCCGATGAGGCAGCCGATAAAGAGACCCGGAACCGCCGCCGGTGTAAACACCGGAAGAATCGTCAGCGCCTCCGCGATGCGGACCTGAATTTCACTGAACGAAATGGGAGCGAAAACGTAGGTCAGCGCGACATAGATCGCGGCGATCATGGCGGCCTGCGTCATGAACAGCGTAGTCTTGTTTTTCATATGCAGTTTTCTCCTTAGTTTTGTTTTACGTGAGGATGGTTTCGAACTCACGGATTTTGCCGTACTCCCGAGTGGAAGCGAGAAGCACAGCCGCGATATGATAGCATGCTTCCCGGTAAAAATCAAGAAGATTCTGATCAAGGCTTGCATTTCGGGCAGAACTGAGTTTTTGGAGACAGCTTCAATATTCCGTGGTGAAGACCGCATCTTTCTGCGGTTATTGATTCCTTTCTTGACGCTGCATCTGATAATATACAGGAAATCTTAATTTGTCTAAAAATATACAGAAATTAGTTGAAATATTTCCGGTAAAATGGTATAGTAAAATTACAATATTGTGTCAAAATGGTTGCCTCTAACTGTTGATTCGGAATCTTCAGAAAGGAATGCAGGTAGTAAAATGGAATCTCTTTTGAAGCGGATTGAAAGGAACAGGAGGGAGCATGACCGCCTGATCGCACTGATCCTGTGTCTGTCCTTGATCGTATCGATGGGCACCTTTGCGGTTTTCCATAAGAAAGCGGTAGCAAAGACCTATATCAGACAGGTTTTGGACTGTCCTCTTGCGACAGAGGGCGCCGGACTGGTTGTGCATACCCACAATGATGACTGTTTCGATGAGAATCATAATCTTGTCTGCACGCTGCCGGAGCTGGAGGCACATACCCATACCGATGCCTGCTATACGGAAGTTCGTGTGCAGGTCTGCGGCCTGGCTGAGAGTGTCGGCCATGTACACGGTTCAGACTGCCGTACCCTCATGCTTACCTGCGAGGAAGAAGAGCGGGAAAAGACTTTCGACGAGGAAGGCAATATGGCGGATCCCGGGCATATCCATACGCCGGACTGCTATTCCGAGGTGCTGAGCTGCGGCATGGAAGAGGGAGATGGAGCGCATACCCATACCGATGCATGCTATGAGACCGAATATGTGCTGGCCTGCGACAAGCCGGAGATCCGTCTGCATGTGCATACCGATGACTGCTATCAGAAGAATGAGGATGGAAGCATCTATGTGGATGAGGATGGTTTCTCCTGGCTGATCTGCGGCCTGCCGGAAATCATACAGCATGCCCACGGACCGGAGTGCTTTAAGATCTATGAGCTGGACGACGGAGAGCCGGAAGAGGCAGATGAGATCGTTGCCGCGGACGAGATTGCCGCGGAACCGGCGGAAGATACTGAAACGGCAGAATCCATCGACGAAGAGAAAACAGACGCAGAAGAATCCGGGGATAAAGAGAACACCGAGCTGACCGAAACCCAAGAGACCAAAGAAAGCACAGACACAAGAGACATTCCCGTGCCTGCTGCTGACATGCCCGCACAAAGCTGGGAGAGAACGGCCGGCGGCATCAAGGTCACGGTCGAAGCCCCGGAGGGTGCCTTCCCGGAGAACACCCGGATCGCCGTTACCCCCGTGAACGGCAGCAGCCTGATGGATACCGTCTCTGACGCGGTGAACGGCGAAGTCCTGGAAGTCCAGGCCGTCGACATCACGTTCTTTGACTCCAATGGACGGGAGATCGAACCCGCAATTCCCATCCGCGTGGTCATGACCCCGGCAGCAACGGAACACGCGGAAGAGAAGACGAACGTCGTCCATATCGATCTCGCGCAGCAGACCGCCGAAGTGATCGAACAGGCCGAAGGCACCGAAACCGACAACAGCGAGGTTGTCTTCGACGCGGAAGCCTTCACCATCTATGCCATCGTCTATACCGTCCACTTTGAGTACGAAGTGAACGGTCAGGTCTATACCTCCACCGTACCCGGCGCCCAGGACAAACTGCTTTCGGAGCTCATCCGGGAACTGAACGTGGTGAATGAAGAGCAGCTTCCCGAGTTCATGACGAAGATCAGAGAGGTCAGCTTCTCGAATCCCGAAGTCCTGAAAATCACCGAAACCGAAGGGGACTGGATCATCCGCCCCCTGAAGGATTCCGATCAGGAAGAGGGCCTCACCATCGTCATGCAGGACGGCGCAACCTTCCGCATCACGGTCGAGGCGGAGGGCATCACCGAGGTCAGCGACGAGAACGAAGTCGCCACCGTCAGTACGGTGAATGACCTCTATCTGCCTGCGAGCAGCGAAGTGAAGGCAGAGCTCCTGACCGAAGAGCAGAGCGGAAATGCCATCGCCGCCGTGCAGACCGCGGCAGAGGGCGAGGAAAACGGCGCGGCAGTAGAATCCGCCACCTATCAGGCGTTCAGCATTGCGCTGGAGAACGTGGATGTCACGGCGTATGACGGTTTCAACGTCGCGGTCGCGCTGCCTGAGAACGCGGTCGTCGGCCGAGACTTCCAGCTGTACCAGGTCAAGGAAGACGGAACCGCGACCGATCTTACGGAGAGCCTTACCATAACGGGCGAGCAGAACGAAAACGGGCTTCAGAACGTATCCGGCATCTGCTTCACGACGGAGGATTTCGCGGACTTTGTCCTGAGCTATTCCATCGAAACCAATTATACAAGCTTTGACGGCAAGACCTTCAAGATCACCCTGAACTACGGCCCCAAAGCCGGAATCCCCGAAGGCGCGGACCTGAAGGTGAAGGAGATCCTGCCCGAGGATGAGAGCTACATCAATTATCTGAATAAATCAGCGGCGAAGCTGGGCGTGAACAGCGGCGACGTGTCCTTTGCACGCTTCTTCGACATCGAGATTCAGAAGGACGGAGAAAAGATTGAACCGAAAGCCCCGGTACAGGTGACGATCAGCCTTACCGATGCGCCGGAGGAGAACGTACTGGAAGACCTCAAAGTGCTTCACTTTGCACAGAACGGCCCGGAGACAATCGATGCGACCCAGGCGGAGCAGAAAGAAGGCGCAACGATTGATCTTAGTTTCGAGACAGACGGCTTCTCGGTCTATGGTGTGGTCTATACGGTGGACTTCCACTGGGAAGTGGACGGGAAAGTGTACAAATTCAGTATCCCTGGAGGCGGATATGTCAGCCTGGAGCATCTGGTCGAAGTGCTGGGGATCCATGTCAGTGATACAAACGGCACGAACGATATCACGGGCGAAGAATTTGAGCAAGAAAACGATGAAGGCAGCATAGGAACAGGTTCAGCGACTGCAGAAGATGTAGTGGAAGCAGAGACAGAAACGGGCAGCGAAGACGATAACGGAGACACAGCCACGACTTCGTCCTATGAGCAGGCCATCAATCTGAACAGTGTGCCAGTCAGCGGAGAGACCAGAGCCTTCGTCGCGGATATCGAAACCGTGGAATTCTCCAGCCCGGAACTGGTGTGGGTCGGAAAGGTCTATGAGGCGGCAACCGTTGGCGAGTTGAAGGTAGCCAATGGCCTGGAAGTGGAATACAGTACAGACCTGACAGAAGAGCAGATCACGGAAATCAATGCGCAGGCGGTGGAAGCCGGGGATTGGGCGCTAATCAGTATACATCCGTTTACAAGCGAAGAAACACTGACAGTCACCATGAAGAATGGGGATCAGTTTGTTATAAACGTAACGGATGCGCAGATCAAAACGAAATATATCGATGCCGCGGGCGATACCTGGGAGATCATAGTAACCTATGACGACAATGCACAGATACCGGATGGCGCAGAGCTTAAAGTGCGTGAGATCACGGAAGAAGACCAGGAGTATTCCAGCTATTATCAAAATGTCATGGCCAAGACCAAGGGATATGACTATGTCGATACTCAGGGAGAAGACGAGGCCATGAACTTCGTTGAGGCTGTATTGGAAGACCATGGCGCTTATACCGTTGATCCTTTGGCAGAAGACAACGGGGATTCTATCAATTTCGCTGAGGGAAATTTAGAGAGTGATCCCTATGAGGGAGCAGAATCAAGCCTGACAGAAGAAGAGAGCCATGGAATAACCTATGAGGTCACGGAAGCGAGCCTGACCGACGAGGGACAGACCGCATATATCCGATTCTTCGATATCGAGATCTGGGCGAATGATCAGAGAATTGAGCCGAAGGCGGAGGTTTCCGTTACCATCTCTTTGGCAGATGTTCCACAGGACATTCCTTCTGATCTGCAGGTCGTCCATTTTGCCAAGGATGGCACAGAAGTGATGGAAACAAAGAAAAGCACCAGAAGCAAGGATGAGGAAACATTCACTGAGATCTCGTTCGTCACAGATGAATTCTCCGTATACTCGGTTACATCTACGGCCAGTGGTACAGTGGATAATCTTCTGAATAAGAGTTATGTCCTAGTCTGCAATGGTGTTGCCCTTTCCCCGGAACAGAATACAACACAGGGTTATACAGATAACCTGCGCGGTATCCCTGTCACTGTCAGCAATGGCACAATCAGCACAAACGACGCATCAGATTCTCTTCCGGTATGGACAGTGGAACGATATCATAACGATCAATACCGCTATCGGCTTAGTACAATTGTAAACGGTGAAACCCGGTATTTGAATCTTCAAAGCAGTAACGGTGGCGGAGCTTCTGTCAGCGCACAGGAACAGATTCTTAGCATAGAAACGAGAAACAACAGTCAGTACAGGTTCAGGCTGACAACCACAAATCATGCGCTTGATTTGTTTGGCGGCAGCAGCAATCAGGGATTTGGCTCATATGACGGAAATCGGGACTATGAATTCTTTACACTTTATGAGCTTGGCGATGAAATTATAGAAAAAGTGACCATTCATTTTGTTGATCGTGACGGGAATCCTCTGAGCGGTGTGTCATATACGGGAAGTCTTGGAAACCAGCTGGTTATACCGAATGAAGACGGCACTTTCTCTGTGCCCTATAACTGGCATGGAACCACGGGAACGGTGAATGTGAGCGCGGATTTCGCAAAGAGCGGTTATACCTATGCCAATACGCATCTTGCGAAGAATACCACGAATAATTCTTGGACAGGCTCAAACTACAATCAGAACGGCATACTGATCGAATCCGTATTTACCTCAAACGGGCACAGTCTATCTTTCCGGACGGATAAGGGTGATAATCAAACATACGCGACGAATGGCCATCCGGGTGACTATGATTTCAGTGCGAGTTTCACGACGTTCCCACCGAATGACGGGACAGAAAGAGAATACGCTGTTGCGGGGGATAAGGATGTGTATGTCGTTCTTGATCCTGTACCAAGTTCCGGCAGCAGTGGGTCTAGCGGCAGCGGCAGCAGTGGCAGCGGGTCCGGCAGCGGTCAGCAACCCGAAGACACCGATCCGCAATTTAAAAAGCAGGTGACAAGCAATGGAGACGGTACCTACAATCTTGCTCTGAGTGTCACCGGTCGGGCATCGAATCACACAGAACAGCCTAAAGCAAATATTCTACTGGTGGTTGATACTTCCTCGAGTATGGTGTCAAACAACGACCCTCAAACCGGGCATACCAGATTGGAAGAAACACAAACGAGCCTTAGGTCGTTTGGCGAGAAGCTTTTCAAGAAAAATGGGACTGGTGAAGAAGGCTCCACACCAGCTGATACGGTTCAGGTCGCAATGATTTCTTTTGACTCAGCTGCCAGGAGCAGTCTGACCTGGACAACTCAGGAGGACACTTTTGACACAGCAGTAGATGCTCTGAAAACTAATAAAGGCACAAACTGGGAGGAAGCGCTGCAACTGGCCTATACGACGGCACTGGCGCAGTACAATTCGGATCATGATCCGACGTTTGTCGTCTTCTTCACCGACGGCGAACCTTCTCAGTACACCAACTTCCATCAGACACCGCATCCTTCAAACAGCTGGAAGTATTTCTTCGCTTTCCTGAGCAGGGAAGCCGCGAAGGATGAGGCTCGTGAGATCGTTTCGTCAGGGCTCAGGCTTTATTCGATGTTTGCCTATGGAGCTTCTAATACGAATACATTCAATGGTGAAAGCGTCAACGGCCTGCTTAATAATCTCGTGAATTATGCGTATAATAGTGATGGGGCAAGCAGTAAGTATTCCTACAGTGCGGAAAACGCATCCGATATGAATAAAGCGTTTGAGGCCATCCTGCACGGTATCAACAGTGTGCTGGGCATCAGTGACGTGGAAATGAACGACAGCATCACGTCGTTGACCAGCATTGGCGCGTCCCTGGTTGGCAGTACCACCGAAGTACAGGGATTCATGTACACTCGTACGGGCGGGCAGTATGGATCGACACCTGTGAAATGGGACAATGCGCCGCCGGTGACCTACGACAGCGATGGCATCCACTGGGATTTGGGCAACCAGGTTCTTGAGGACGGCGTAACGTATACGGTAAACGTCACGATTTGGCCAAGCCAGCAATCGTACGACTATGTGACGATGCTGAATAACAGTGAGAGTTTTACTATTGATCAGATCCCGGAGCCTGACAGGTCGTGCTTTGTGTATAACAGCGGCACCGGGAAATATGAGGTTGTTACCAATCCGGAGAGCGGCCCGCACGGCGATAAGATAACCAATGAAATCAACTATACCAAGACCCAGAGCGAGACGGTTACGGAGCTTCCCGAAGGTGCTTCTACAAACCCGAATAATCCGGTTGTCGTCTCTCCCGGGCCTGACGATTGGCCCAGAGTGACCACGAAGACCTGGTATACAGAGAATGGTGACGGAACGTGGACGAAGCATGTTGAAACAGATGTGACGACTGCCTTCAATCCTCCGGATCAGAACATGGCGCTGGAAACAACTGATTTTAAGGCACGTAAGGTCTGGGAGGTTGGAAGAAAAGAGGAAATAATCTATTACCTCTACGACGTGACAACCGGACTGCCCTATGATAACCACAAGTACGTTACCTTCGTCGTGAACCAGATCGACGACCCGGATAATCCTGTAAAGTTCGCTCAAACCGTTCTCGGTTACAATGAGACAACCGGTGTATTCGAATGGAAAGGGACAACTCAGACTGTGACGGTGGAAGGTCATGATTACACAGTTGGCGATTACTGGGAAAAAGATTTGAACATTTCCTTTGGCCTGATCCTGAGTGAAAACCATGCCGATGCTCGCGGCATATATCTGGATGACCCCAGATATATCAGGGTGTATCGGAGTGAAGCGGACAGAGCAGCTGACAATGTGGCTTATTACGTGCTGGAAAGAGGCCATGACTATAAGATTGAAGAACCTGACCTGGATTTCCGTTTTGAATTCCAGACCGAGGTTTACCATCCCATGCTGGTGGACGGCGTGCCCCAGAGTGTCAAGATTCAATACAAAAATGATGACGGTGTTGAGTACGGCATTCTGGAAGAAACAGATAACATGAGCTGGCTGCAGGGCAGGAATATTCTTCGCGGCCAGTTGGAGATGAGCAAAACCGTTCTTGATCCGGCAGGTAACGTAGACCAGAATAATGACGAAGTGTTCGAATTCGTTGTTACGCTGGAAAATGACAGTGATCCCGGACCATTTTATAATGATCCAGTAGACCCGGATGAGCAGAATATTCCGTGGTATGGCGTGGAGGATGCCGAGACTGGCGCTATTCTGTATTACCATAAGATTGAACCGTTGGAAGACGGCAGCATCCTTTATGTCGATGAACTGACTGCCTGTGTCAACGGAAACTACAACAATGGTCTGAAGGACGGATATGCCGGTAATATCATGGTTCAGGAGTCAAGAAACAAGGTCACCGCGGACATCAGGATGAACGCAAAAGACAAGTGGGTCATTACCAATGTCCCGGCAGGAACAAGGTACAGAATTGAGGAGGTAAACATTAAGGAAGGGTATGAATTCGTCCGCGCTGAGCAGACGGGTTCCACAAATAAAGTTGAAGCACCTGCAGATCCTGCCATAACCGGCAGTATCCCCATGAATACGACCACGAGCGTGGTGTTCACCAACCAGATGCATCTTGAGATCCATATCACCAAGGTTGACGTGGGGGATCTGAACAAAGAAAACCCGCCGAAGCTTGCCGGAGCGGAATTTGAGCTGCAGAAGTATAATAATGAGAATTTCAGAGGACTTGATACCGCTTGGGGGACCAATGGAATAAAAACAGCAGTCGAAACTTCGGATAATCCGGGTGAGTTCAGCTTTGCCGGCATTCCGGAAGGATACTACAAACTCGTTGAAACGAAGTATCCGGATGGATACATAGGGGCAAGAGGCAATCCACTGTTCCGGGTGGTTGAGGGAAATGGTCGATTTATGTTACAGTTGCTTGAAGAGAAAGCAGATGGGACCATTGCTCCGGCAGAGAATAACCGGAGTGACACGGTTATTGTGAACGATGCCGACAATACAATCAAGCTTGTAACCTTCGGCAACACCCCCGGTACAGCCCTTCCCATGACCGGTGGGAGCGGCACACGTCTCTTCACGATCCTCGGATCGATCCTCATCGCAGGAGCGGGACTTCTGCTGTGGAGGAGACGGAGATTGATTTAACACAAGGTTTACAGAGAAGTCAGTCACTTCGGTGGCTGGCTTTTCTTTTGGGGAGGTGGTTAGCAGAGGCTAACTTCCAGATATAAAATGACGCTGCCCGGGAATGTGCCGGACAGCGTCGGTGTGATTATTTTGGTTCGTTTACTTTCTCCTGATAGAGCTCCATCAGCCATGCGACACAAGCTGCCTCGTCGGTCTCTTTGATCGGCATGCCGTATGCCTGCATGACGGCCCGGTCATTGTCCATATGAGCCTTCCGGAGCTCTGGCGGCATAAAAGTTGGATCGTACAAATCAGCCAAGCAAGAATTCGAATAAAGAGAGCGGGCATCAAGGATTCCCTGTGCAGTTTCTGCTATATGTGAACTTGGGCTGGAGTATCTGGCAAAACAGATAAGGAAGATCAGCCTTTTTCTTTACTCTGTCAATTTTACTTTCAGTTCTGAGTTGCCGGACACGTTCTATTCGCTCTTTTACTTCTGGAATATTTCTGATTTCGGACAAGTCGGCCTTATCCAGCCAAAGACAATATCGGGAGTACTGGCCGATCCGATCATGTAGAAATTCGTGAGCGCCAATGAAGGGTTTAATGTATTTATCCAGGACAGGATATTTCGAAACCAGCGTTTCTCTTTCCTCTGCATCAAGGATGAAATTCCATAGGAGGCCGGGTTGTTGTTTTTTCAATGGACTTTAATGAGATAAGACGGTGACGCGGGAAAGCACATTCTGCTGACAAACACAAACAGTAACAATAGATAATTGAAAATGTAATTACTTTCTGATAAGGAGAGGTTTTTGGATAGGTTTTGTTGCAGTGTGAGAGTATGGAAAATGTTGAAGAGCCCTCGTTTTTAGCTCTTCTGAATTGACGGTAGGTAAGCGAATAAACAAAACTAGGCCTGCATTCCTCGTTTGGGGAGTGCAGGCTTATTGAATGATGGTTAATTGAAAGGTGAAGGCTGAGAAACTGAGAGCCGGAAAAACAGAAAGCCGGAGAAGCTGAAGGCCTGTGAAAACAGGCACGGATATCATTTGCTCTTCAGCTGAAGTAAGTCACCGGACGATGCTCGCGAGACTGCTCCTGCGGGCTCTTCCCGCATTCCTGCTGCAGACGTTCACTGAGCTTCGTGTTTCGCTTTGTGACGGTGACGGTGCGCACCGCGTGGGCGATGGCCTTTTTTGTCCCGACGAGGACGAGGCCTTTCTTGGCCCGGGTGATGCCGGTATAGATAAGATTGCGCTGCAGCATCACATAATGCGTCATCAGGACGGGCATCACCACGACGGGATACTCGCTGCCCTGGGCCTTGTGGATGGTGGTGGCGTAGGCCAGCACCAGCTCGTCCAGCTCCGTTGCGTCGTATTCCACGAGCCGGTCGTCAAAGCGGACCGTCAGCGTGCGGTCCTCAAGATCCACCCGGTCCACCGTGCCGATGTCGCCGTTGAAAACTTCCTTCTCATAGTTGTTGCGGATCTGCATGACTTTGTCGCGGGCGCGGAAGACATAGCCGCCCCGGCGGAGACCGTCCTGTCCGGGGTTCACCGATTCCTGAAGAAGCTGGTTGAGATTCGATGCGCCGACCACTCCGCGCTGCATGGGCGTCAGCACCTGGATCTCGGCAGGCGGCATCCGGTAATACTTCGGAAGCTTTGTCCGCACCAGCTCGACGATGGCGGAAGCGGCTTCCTCCGGCGCTTCCCGCTCCATGAAGAAGAAATCCGTATGCTTCCCGTTGGAGAGGTCCGGCATCTGACCGTGGTTGATGCGGTGGGCGTTCATGATGATGCGGCTGGTCTGGGCCTGACGGAAGATCCGGGTGAGCCGGACGACCGGGAAGCAGCCGGAGTCGATCATATCCCGCAGAACGTTCCCGGCACCCACGCTGGGGAGCTGGTCCACGTCTCCGACGAGGATCAGGCGCATGCTGTCCGGAACGGCCCGCAGCAGGCTGTACATTAGCATGATGTCGATCATGGAGCACTCGTCCACGATCAGTACGTCGCCTTCCAGCGGGTTTTCTTCGTTTCGCTGGTAACCCTCGGGCGGTTTGACCTCCAGAAGGCGATGGATGGTTTTGGCCTCCATGCCCGTGGCTTCGGACAGGCGCTTCGCGGCCCTTCCGGTGGGGGCGGCGAGGAGAATCCTGGCGCCCGAGGTGCGAAAGGCCCTGAGAATGCCGAGCGTGGTGGTGGTTTTGCCGGTGCCGGGGCCGCCGGTAAGGATGAAGACCTTGCTCCCGACCGCGGTCAGGATCGCCTGCATCTGAACCTCGTCATAGTTCATGCCCGTGGAAGCCTGGATCTTCTGCTGCAGGCCATCCGTGCGCACGGTCACGGCGCTCTGTCCGCGGAGAACTTCCCGAAGCCGCCGGGCGGCGCCGACTTCGGAATGATAGAAGGGGGGAAGATAAACCGCCTCTCCGTCGAGAAAGACGTCACCGCTCTTGAGCATCTCATCCAGCGCGTCGGCGATCAGGGCCTGATCGACCTCCAGCAGCTCTGCGCCGGTTTTGCAGAGCTGTTCCCGTGTGGCAAAGCAGTGCCCCTCGTTCCCCAGCGTGTTCAGGGTATACATGATGCCGCTGCGCAGCCGGGGATAGCGGTCATGGCCGAAGCCCATCTTTTCGGCGATGGTGTCGGCGGTGCGGAAGCCGATCCCCCAGATGTCGTCGGCGAGGCGGTAGGGGTTTTCCTTTACCACCCGGATGCTGTCGCTTCCGTAGGTCTTATAGACCTTTGTCGCGTGGGCGGTGCTCACGTCATGCCCCTGGAGAAAGAGCATGATGTTCTTGATCTCCTTCTGCTCGACCCAGCTCTTCTTGATGCGCTCGACCCGGACCTGCCCGATCCCGGGAACATCCAGCAGACGGTCGGGCTCCTCCTCAATGACGTTCAGCGTGTCCGCGCCGAAGACCCGGACAATCCGGGAAGCAAACTTGGGCCCGATCCCCTTGACCAGTCCGCTGCCGAGATACTTTTCGATCCCGTAGACGGTTGCGGGAAGCGTCTCCTCAAAGCTTTCAACGGAGAACTGCCGGCCGTATTTGCTGTCGACGCGCCAGCTTCCGCCGAGCGTGAGCACGCTGCCCACATGGACCTCCGGCATGTTCCCGACGACGGTGACAAGATCCTGCCAGCCGCGGGCGCGGCACTTGAGAACGGAATAACCGTTCTGCTCATTCTGATAGGTGATGCGTTCCACCACACAACGAAGCTGTTCCAGGATTCTTCACCTGCCTTTCGTCCATGTCATCGGCGGATTCATGTTTCATTGGTTTTGCATCTCCCCGCCGGAGGCGGGGAGATGTGTCGTTCAGCAGTTGTTCTATTCGTATAGGCCCAGGCTCCCTGTTACGCGAGGTCCGTGAGCTTCAGCTTTCGGATGCGGCGAAGCGCATATCCGTTGGTCACCAGGGAGAAAACAAAGGTGAACAGCGCGGCAAAGAGGAAAGACTCAGGCCTCGGTTCGCGGATCATCTGGATGTACGGTGTCTCGGTAACGCGCAGAATGCGCTGGCCCATCACGCCGCCGACGCCCAGGCCCAGCAGGGTTCCGAGCACCGTGGTGAGGACGAGATCCACCGCCACATAGCGGATGCATCCTCCGGCGGTAAAGCCGTTGATGCGCATGATGGTGAGCTCCGCGGTCTTCCGCTGGATGAAGGTCATGGTGAAGTTTGCCACGATGAAGCAGGACATCATGGCCGCGATAAACAGCATGAGATAGACGACAAAATTCAGTCCGGAAGTGAACTGTTCGATCATGGTGCGTTCGGCCGCGGCATCATTCACGCTGACGACGCCTTCCACCCCGTCCAGCTTTTTCTGCAGCTCGTTCAGGGAGAGACCGTCGGTCTTGACAAAGAAGCAGTTGTTTTCCGGAGCGGTGCCGAAGACCTCCTCATAGCTCTGCGGCGTCAGGAAGAAGATCTGGCCGTAGTAGTTTTCAAACACGCCGGCAATCTTGAGATCGCGGCGGTTCATCGCGGCATCAAAGACCGTGAAGCTGTCGCCGGAGCCGACCCGGTAGTGCTCCGAGAAGCGCCTGGGAACCAGCGCACCGCTCTCCGGCAGCGGGACAGGTGCTCCGCCGTCTATGCTGCGCAGCGTATAGTAGCCGTCCAGCGCACCGTCTTCCGCGACGATCAGGGTCGTGGCGCTGAGCTCTCCGTTCATCTCATAGACCGTGTCCTGCCTGCGGAGATTGACATGCGGCAGGGCATCCGCATCCAGAACGGCTTCGATCTCCGCGACGACATTTTCGTTTGCGTCGGTGTCGTAGACGACCTCGGCATCGTATGTCATGATCCCGCCGAACTGCCGGGCGGGAACGCCGCTGATGCCGTAGCGGAGCGTGAATCCAACCACCATCAGCACACAGCCGCCGGCGATGCTGACGATAGTGACCAGGACACGGTTCCAGTCCGTTCTCATGTTGCGGAGAATCAGGCGGGCGTAAAGGCTTCTCCTGGCGGACTTGCGGGCCTTTTTCTTCCGGCTCATGGCAGCCCCTGCCCCCTGCATCAGCGCAAGAGCGGTCTGCCGGAGCAGCTGGGAGCAGCCCAGATACACCGCGAGAACCGAGAGCCCGAGGGCACCGCCGATCACGATGCCGGTCTCATAGGGCAGAAAGCAGCGGGGCCCGGTACCGTAGTTGAGATGTGCTTCATAGCTGTTCAGAACGGCGCGCTGCATCGGAAGCCATGCCAGCAGCACCCCGAGCCCGATGCCCAGCAGAACCGCGCTGCAGGCAAAGAGCAGGTATTTCCCGAAGATTTCACGGTTGAACAGCCCCATGGCCTTGTTCACGCCGATCAGCTTGCGCTGCTGCTCGACCATGCGGGAGATGGTGGCATAAATCACCAGGGCTCCGACGACGAGAAAGATCGTGGAAAAGGACATGCTCAGGGAAGCCAGCTTGTCGGAATTGGCCGCGGCATAGATGAAGCCGGGGTTGCCGTTGTTGTTGAGCGTGATCCAGCGGCAGGTTCCGATGTCGTTGAGGCGTTCCTTTGCCGAAGCCAGTTCCTGCTCGGCGTCCTGAAGCTTCTGCTCGCCTTCATGGAACTCCTTCTCGCCCGCGAGAAGCTTCTTCCGGCCGTTGTCGACCGTGGTCAGGGCGTCCAGATACTGCTCCCCGGAGTAGTAGTAATCCAGGCGGCCGCGCTCATATTCCTCGATGCCGTCTTGAAGCTGTTTCAGTTTCCCCTTGACGCGGCTGAGATCCAGCGTTCCGCCGCTCAGTCGCTCAATCTCCGTCAGCGCCTGCGGTACCGACAGATGCTTGAACTTCTCAACATTCTGTAAGTAGAGATCGATTGCTTCCTGCGGAATGGTATCGACAATCATCTCATGTGAGATGCCTTTGCCGGACAGGTAGCGCTGAAAGAAACTGACGGAGTTGTTCAGCAGATTCTGCACCTCATCCAGCCTGTCAAGCAGACCGGCGTGATCTGCAAGCTGGATGCCCCACTTGTCCAGGAGCTCCAGGGCGGTTTCCAGCTTTTCTTCACCCTGGTTCAGCTTGGCCGCGCCCGCTTCGAGCATGCCCGGAACCGGCGCAAGCTGTTCTTCAACGCTCGCAAGCTCCCGCCAGCCGTCCTCGATCTTCTGCTGAGCCTGACCGAGCTCGACCTTCGCGGTTTCGATCTTTTCCTCGCCCTCGCGGATGTTGTCTTCAAAGCGTGCCCGGATTCCCTCGACACGGGCGACGGTTCTTGTTCCGGCCAGATCCTCCAGCGCGGCGATCACGGGATTGACGACGTCCCAGTATTCGTCGCTGTAGCGGTTCTCCGGTGCGTCTTTCACACGGATCCGAGCCTTCATGAAGGCGCCTTCAAAGCCCTCGCGGTTGAATGCACCCTGTCGGACAAAAAGATACGGCGTCACCGGAACCATATAACTGAAATGGTCCGGGGTATGAAAGATTCCCGTGATTTCAAAATCGCTTTCCGTGAGCGGATCCACTTCCATAATCGGGTCACAGTGGACGGTGATGTGCTGACCCACGGAGAGTCCGCATTCCTCCGCCAGATTCCGCTCGACGGCACACTCGTTGCTGCTCTCCGGCAGACGGCCTTCCAGCACCGTCGGGATCGACATTTTTTCCGGCAGGGAAACAACCGAGACGGCGACCTTCCGGTCACCGAGGTGGAGGCGGGTATCGATCTGCCAGACGCGCTCCGCGTCCCCGACGCCCGGCACCGCCCGGATCGCATCCAGATCCTCATCCGTCATGAGCATGGTGGAAGTAACCTCCACATCCCACAGCTCA
>Ga0256404_1008763_pt1 | contig 14954 bp, 16 predicted proteins | sample RumenRJG_01DNA_FD_185990 | JGI IMG/M metagenome (GOLD analysis project Ga0256404, IMG submission 185990) | Bovine rumen microbial communities from Lethbridge, Alberta, Canada - RJG_01 | ecosystem: Host-associated > Mammals > Digestive system > Stomach > Rumen | place: Canada: Alberta | collected...
TAGAAACAGAAGTTTACGAGATTGTATCCATTTTAGAAGACAAACTTTGCCTTAAACGTGATGGTGAAAAACTTGAGCTTTATCCGGCAATTTTTTCGCACGACTATTTTTACTACAGCCTTTGTAACAGCAACGCTTCCGTCTCAGCCTCATTATATCTTAAAAGCTACAATGCACTCTTCTACGAATGGAGCCGCGACTACATAGTCAACGACTTGAGCAAAAAAATGCAATTCAACGAAGTCTTTTACAAGAACATGAGCCTTATGGGAATTGAACTTGAATAGCCCTGCTGCCTTAGTTTACGTCCAGGTTGTATGTTACGCTCTGGGCGGAATTGAGCATGTCCACAACTGTAACCGAAAGACCCACGTGGCCGTAGGGGAGTGAAATCTTTCCAAGAAGCAGCCTTGTGTCGTCTGGGTACATAAGCTCTACCGGATAGTTATTGTTGCCGGTAATGCAAAGCCTGCCGTTGTATTCCTTTAGCGTGTCGTAAGAAATGCGTTCCACTGTGGCACCGTTTATTGCAACTATTGTCCTGAACGGAACTGCTGTTGCGTCGCGGGTCTTGTAGATGTAGTAGGTTCCAGCCTTTAGGTTGCGTTCGTTAACAAGGTAGTGGGTAACTCCCTTTTCGTCATCAAGGGTGATGTAGCCCATGCTTACGGGAAGCTCCGCACCAATCTTTGGCATGAGCATTCTTGGGTTGATTGAAATACCGCTCTTTGTGTCCAGCACCTGGAATTCGAGGCAGCTTTCCCCTTCCTGCCAGCCTGAGTTTCCGCTTGTGCCGAGTGGAGTTCCTGTAGAAACAAAGGATGATGCGCCAAGGGATGCCGGAATTGATTCTTCGTCAAGGTTTGCGTAAATTGTTACTCTCTGGTCGCTGTGGCCAATTATTACCGCATTGCCAAGAGTTGACTCGAACCAGCCGTAGTCTTCCGTGTGGTCGTCTATGACTGCCAGTATGTCTCCGGGGTCGGCGGTCTTTACTTCCGAATTGTCCTTAAAGATAAGGGAAGAACTTATTGTGCCACCCCTAAGCTGACCAAAGTATGAATGGAAGGTGTCCGAGTTGGTCTGTGCCTGTGGCCAGCTGAATGCAAATAGGGCAGCCGCTGTGCCAAGGAGTGTTACCGCAAGGGTTCCTGCCACCAAATATTTCTTTTTGTTAAGTGCTAATTTTTTTCCAAAGCCAAAGTCTTTATTCATTTTTGCTGCCCCCTATTTTCTTGAAACCGAAAGTTTTGAAATCTTGTCGTTGCGGCCAACAAAGAGGGAGTTTCCCCTTACCTGTATGAATGAATAGTTTGCGTTATAAGAGAAGGATGCAACGCTCTGGTTGAATTTTTCTATTACGGTTATAGTGTATTTTTTTCCGTACCTGCTAAGGATGAAGGCAAGGGTTCCCTCTTCATTTTCTTGAATTTGAACCACGTGGCCGTTTAGCGGAAGTTTGTAGCTCTGCATTTTTTCCAGGTCAACAACACCAAGGCCTCCTTCGTAGCCGTAGTAGACGATGTTGTCCTTGCTGTTGAATTTTACAAGCTCCTGCTTTACAGAAGCCTTTTCAAGATATTCGTGGAAGATAATTTTGCTGTGCTCTCCGCTTTTCTGGGCCACAACAAAACGCTGCTGGTCCTGTCCGCAAACACATGCAACCGTGTCTCCGCTCTTGGAAATGCCGGCTCCAAGTATAACGGAAAAATTGCTTCCTCCCGGCTGGAACTTCTGGTCAACGCCGCCGTCCTTTGTAAAAGAAACAAGGGTTCCGTCTGCAAAGCCTGCTACTGTTCCTCCAGCACTGGAAGAGAATGCAGTTACCGGACAATAGCTTTCGTAGGCCCACTGTCTTTCGCCCGAACTTGAGCACTGGACAAAAGAAGACCCGCCCGGCAAAAAGACGTAGATTCTGTCTTCGTCAAAGAAGGGAAAGCCTGCTTCCTTGATTGTGCCGGCCTTTTCTCCGCTTGGCAAAAAGAAGTCTGCGCTTGTGTTGTTTGCGGAATAGGAAGTGTAGTATGAGTCGGAGATAGAAGCCTTGAAGGGGTAGGTTACAAGGTTTGTGATTTTTCCTTCGGGCGTAAAAAAGCCCATGTTCTGCCCCAGCTTAAAGGGAATTGTTTCCTGGGCGGAGCTTCCCCCCTGGACCCTGGTGATTCCTTCCGTCCATTCAGGGGTAAGGTGCAGTTCTGTGCTCAAAGGCCTAAGGGCCAATACAATATATAGAAAACAAAATGCCGCCACACCCAAAATCCTGTTGCGCATGGCCTTGTTAAAGATGTCATATTTTTTCATTCCTATATAATAGTAAAAGAACGCATTTTTAGCAATAGAGTTGGACCTTCTGCCAGTTCACTTTTACAGGTTGGGGGGCTGAAGGTGGCATATTAAGGCACGGCAGGGATTGTGGCAGGCGGAGCCTGCCCTGGAGTTTTCTGCGAAAACTCCGTTAGCAAGTGCAAGCACGGCAGGGATTGTAGGGGCGCAAGGGGCGAAACGCCCTGCAGCGTTGCGGAACGCAGTGGAGCAATGGAGGCGGAAGCCGGAACCCCGGAAAGCCCATAAAAAATGGCCTCCTTGCCATTTTTTTCTTATGGGGAAGTGGCGTCTGTTTTTAGCGGTCCTTCGACCCTTCGACAGGCTCAGGGGCCGCAGGAAGCGGCCGCTGTCTGTTTGCATTAAAAAATGGCAAGACCTTCTTTGGGGGCACTTTTGTTGCGCAGATGAAAGCGCCGCAATAATAAAGAAGAAAAAAAGACCCTGTAACAAAAAAGGCTTTGCTTGTTTTAAAATATGATTTTTCGTAAACTTATCTAATAAAAAAAGAGGAAAATTATGAAGTTTAAATTTTTGAATTCCGCATGGCAGGAGCTAAAGAATTCTGCCCTTAAATTTCCGGCATTTTTTTCGGGAACTATAGTTGCCGCAGTTTCTGCAACGCTATCTGTTTGCAGCAACGACATTTTCAGTGGCCAGTACGAAGCCTTGCGTAAGTCCGGCGCTTCCTACGACAGCGAGCCATATTCGGCCCTGCGCGAAAGGGAAAATGCCTTTTCTGAGAATGCTAGCTTTCTTGCACTTTCTGCAGTCTGGTGCTGCGCGGCATCTTTTTTTGCGGAAATGCTCTGCCGCGTCTTGTGCGCAAATAAGGACATTCAGGGTAAAAAGAAGGCTCTGATTCACGCTGCGGGACAGGTCTTGAGTGCAGTCCTTTCTGTTCCAATATTTTTTCTTTTAAAGTCTGGAAGCGACTGGAGGCCCTTTGTCTACGGTTCAAGCCTGTTCATTTTTGTGGCCATGGGGCTTTGGATGCTGCACAAGTTCCAGGATGAAGAAAAGGTCGTGCCCAATGCGGTGGTTTCTCTTGTTATGCAGGGGATTACCGTAACTTGCCTTGTACTGGGGCTTCTTCTTGTGATTTTTGCATTCAAGAACCTTATCTATTCTTTTTCCAATAACATTCCTTTTGCGGCATGCTTTTTCTTTTCGTCTTTCGTGATTGGAATGAACCTTTTGGTTTCCTGCGTTACCCGCCCCAGGGAAAGGGTTTCCATACCAAAGGCTTTTAACGTAATTGTTTCATGTGCTCTTCTTCCCATTTACGCAATGCTGCTCCTTGTGCTTTACGTCTACTTTGCAAAGTGCATCTTTACGCGCAGCATGCCTGTTGGAATGGTGAATCCGTTTGTATCCGCCGCAACTGCCGTCTACCTTTTCTTTTACCTTGCCCTTCCGCGCGAGGGAACTTTTTCTGCCGCCGGAAAATTCCTTCGCAGATGGGGTTCCGTTTTTCTTTTGCCGCTCATTGCCCTGCAGTGCTTTTCTTTTGGAATAAGGATACGGGAATACGGCTTTACCTTTTCCAGGGTGGCAAGTCTTTACTATATAATTGCAAGCATAGTCTTCTGCATTCTTCCTTTTGTAAAGAAGGGAAAATACATGAAGTCTGTTTACCTTGTGGTTTCTCTTGCCGCGTTCTTGATGGCAGTTCCGGGGACAGGCTGCATAAGCATTGCCCTCTTTAGCCAGACCTCCCGCATTGTGGGCATTTACAAGGCACATTCCCTCTATGAAAATGGAAGGCTTGACGCTGCAAAGGCAGAGGCTCTTCTTTCTGACAAGGAAAAGGCGGCTGTTGTTTCTGCTGCCGATGAACTTAATGACTTTGGGAAAATGCCATCCTGGTGGGTTGTGTCTTCCAAAGAAGGATATAAGTATGCTGATTCTTTTGAAAAGACCTTTGGTTTTGCCCATTCAACAAAATATGCAAGGCGGGCAAAAGGTGAGGCTATGGAACTTTACAATTCTCTTACGCTTTACCTGCCAGCTGGGTCTGCGTTGGACGTTGGGGAATTTTCCACCCTCTATTCATTTTATGAATCAGGCAGGGGGAGCAGTGAAGGAAAAGGTGTAATTTCCTTTGGCCCCGAGTCTGAAGAAAAGGAACTTGATTTTACAAATGAACTTAAGGAATTCCTGCTTAAAAATTCAAGCAAGTCGGAGGAGCACTATTCCTATGGCAAAGAGGTGGATCACGTTCTTACCCTTAAAAAGGACGGCTGGACTGTTATCTTTACCCGCCTTGAGCTTTCCATGAAGGATGGGGATTCGACCTTTTATGAGTTTTCTGCGTCGGGGTATGTGTGTAAGTAGGGATATTTTTTTGTAATGAATTTTTTGTGCATCCACTGACTCTTAAATTTGGGGCATCGTCATTGTAAAGCCTGTCCATTCAGGCAATGATGATGTCCCATTTTTATTTGGTACGATGAAAATTTTATTTGGTACGTTGACTTGCTTTATTTGGTACGATATAATTTTTTATATGAAGTACAGCAAGGAGCTTGTGCAAGCCATAAAAGACAGAATCCTCATAAACGCACCGTCACATCCCAATGACTTGGTTCGCTATTCCATAGAAAATCTTTCTATCTCGCGGAATACTGCACTAAAATACATCAGTGAACTCATTGAAGAAAAAAAATTGCTCCGCTCAGACGCAGGCCGCTACACATCATATTCCCTTCCGGTTGAAACAGCGGATTTTACCTTCCGCATGAGCAAAAAACTTTCGGAAGAAAACATCGCAGAAAAAATACTTTCCTTTATTGGAAACATCCAGCCTTCTGCGGCTCAGATATTTGACTACGCCTTTATGGAAATAACCAACAACGCAATAGAACATTCCGGCGCAAAGAAGATTCACGTCCAAGCCCAAAAATCCATAGGGAAAATAAGAATTACAATTCAGGATGACGGCATTGGCATCTTTAAGAAAATAAAAGACAGCTTGGGACTGCAAAATGAAAAGCAGGCTGTTATAGAACTTTCCAAAGGAAAATTCACTTCGTCACCGGAAAACCATTCGGGAGAAGGAATTTTCTTTTCGTCCAAACTGTGCGACAAATTTTTCATACTGTCTGATGGCCTCATCTTTTCTCCCCAGCAGATTGACACGCAAACAGCCGGTGGCGAAGAGCTTGGAAAAGGAACAAAAGTAACATTCGAAATTAATCTTGACACAAAAAAGGTTGCAAAAGAAATCTTTGACGAATACGCAGGCTTTGACTACGACAAACCCAAATTCAAAACAGTGGTCCAGCTGCGCTTTATGCAGCAGGAAGGTCTTACTCTTACCTCCCGCTCACAGGCAAGAAGGCTTTTGACCCGCATGGAAAAATTTACAACCGTTGTTCTGGATTTTCAAGAAGTAAACTTCATAGGCCAAGCCTTTGCCGACGAAATCTTCCGCGTCTATGCAAAAAAGCACCCGGCCATAAAGTTCCAATCCACCAACGAAAGCCCCCAAGTCCGCGCGATGATAGCACATGTGGAGGCGCAGTAGGTCTTATATTCCCAGCAGCTTATTCTTTTTGGCTTTATAATCAGACTCATCTATAAGGCCTTTTTCGAAGAGCTTTTTTATTTTTTCCAATTCTTTTTCCAGATTATCAGCATTATCATTTTCTTCTGTTTTATCAGCACCTGATACATCGTTTTTCTCCTCTGATGAATTTTCTGTGGCTTCTGCATATGCTTCTTTTGCAATTTGAAGAAGATACTTTAATTCTAACTTTTCTCCATCTTTCAACGTATAGCGATAATCAGGATTGGTTTTTCTTATGCATCCTTCTATTAAATTTATTTGTGATTTCATTTTATCCAGGGTTGGATACCCCTTAATAAATATTTCTTTTAGTTCTTTCCAACGGTCTTCTGTTGGCGCAAAAAGGTCCAGATCTTTAAAATCATTATCGTCATCATCATCCAAATCAAAATTTAAATCATCGTCATCCAAATCATCGACATCGTTTGAATCGAGCCCAAGTTCTGTCATAGTAGCTCTAGCAAATGCTTTTGCCTTTTTTTGGTTTTCTGATATTGTTTTTAATAACTCCTTAGCAAATCCAACATCACTCTTTATCTCATCATAAACTTGTTTAAGATTGAATTTTCCGGTATAGTCGTCTTTATTCCTGTAAACCAAATGAGAAACCATACCTATCTTTTCTCCCGCATCTATTCTGTCAGCGAGTTCTTGTAGTCTTTTTTCAAGGCATCCTTTCTTTAGCCATTCCATGGCAGTATCAGTTCCGTCGGATGCAAGTAATTCGTGTGTAAGAACTCCCATGTTTTTCTCCTTCATGTAGGTTTTATCGTTTATCAAAAGCACATATACTTTGCCTGTGCAATTATGACAAAAAATTAATTTTACTTTGAAGAATATTTGTATCAACAGCAAAACAAGAAACTATATGTTTACTGTTTTTGACATATATCCTTCTATTGGATTCTGCGTCAGAGGAGTACTGCCCTCTAACGATGTTTATTAAATTGTTTTTTAGATTTTTTTGTAGATGTTATTGAAAACATTTCTTGTATTTTCAAACAAATACGAAATATATGTGTCTGAAATATCCAGTCTATTATTTGTGTCTATTGAAATTCCTTTTTCTTTATTGACTATCTTTTTTATTTTTTTAGTCATTTCGGCTGATTCTTCTGTCAGATTTCCATTTGTATGGGCAATTGCATTTCGAATTGTATTTGTACTGTTAATAAAGTCCTCATCGGGTTTGCCTAAAGAAATTGAAAACACTTTTTTTAAGTAATTAAGTGCTCTATAGCTTCCGTTGCCAGATAGGTCTTGGTAAGATATTTGTTTTTGATTCTGTTTACAAAGAAAGTCACAGATATTGTTTAACCTATCTTCAATAAGAGTGTAAATTTGGATGACAACAGAGTATCTGAAATACCTTTTAACAGTATCTTCATTCATTTTGTATTGCTCACATATCTCATCGAATATTGCCTCTGCCTGTTCGTTTGTGGTTGAGGTTTTTCTTAATTTGTTTATCTTGGTGTTCAAGTCATTTTGCAAGTTTTCTATTTGGGATTTCAAGGTTTTGTAGTATTGCTCTATTTCACCCAAATATATTTGAAAAGATTGGTTGTTGACAAAAAGCGGAATGTTTTTCATTGTCTATAATCTATCCATTTCTTCTCGTACTTCATCTGCGTCAATATCATGAAAACATTCGGGAAATAGTATTTTCCATTCATCTCACAGGCAGATTCCTGACCCAGTGGAATTTTCTTTTCTCCACATTTTGCACATGGAATATCCGAATAGTGAATTTTGTTATAGCAGCCAGATTCTTCGTTATGTTTGTCCATTGTCTTATCTCCTATAAAAGTAGTAGCAAACGGATTTGGTCGGACTAACGTTCATACCGCAGAATAACTGCGAAAATCGTTAGGATTGACCAAATCTGTTTTGTTTATTCTGTGTTTGCGAAGTTATCAAAAACGAACTAGCTCGACTCTTGCAATGTGACTGAAACGTCCACAACCACGGCTTACATATTGAAGGCTTATTATAGCGTCCTGAGGTCTGGAATCGAGGTCTAGAGAATTTATGCTAAAGTCCCCGTTCCTGACCGATTTTTCTCCACATTCGGTGCAATAGGCATAAAATTTGTACCGTCCATTAATGTCTCTGGCTACTTTTTCCTTAGCTACTTTGATTGCAGCTTTGTCTCGAGGTGTCAGTTCGTAATCATCATAATCGTCATCCCTCTGGTACTTCTTGCCCCCTGTAAGATAATCCATTAAAAGTCCCATAATTTTTTCCTCCAAGCTTTATTTTAAGAACTCACCCCTAAATATTACATAGGTAATACCAAATGCCAAAAGAACTGAAACAACGAATATGATGACAATTGCAATCAACAAACCTAACAATCTCATTATGCATCCGTGCCCCTCCATTAAGCGGTTCAGCCACCCCTTCATAGCAATCCTCGTAAATACAATCATAAATACAACTGTAAGTATTGCAAAAAAAACACTGGCTCCTTCCATAAAATCACCTCTGAAATTCGGTTTGCTATTTTATCTTAAACCTAAAATATTGTATTGTCAATACAATATTTTGCAATATACGTATTATAAATAAGTTTCAGAATCAGCAAAATTGTCGCACACTTACAGGGATGGAATCACAAGAATTAAGGGAATGCCTTAGCCATAACATTAAGAAGTACAGGAAGCGCAAGGGGTGGTCGCAGTTTCAGTTGGCGGAGACGGCGGAGATTTCTGAGCAGACTGTTAACTCAATAGAAGGGCTTAGGCTTTGGCCAAGCGACAAGACGCTTTCCAAAATTTCAAATGCTTTGGAAATAGAAATGTACAAGCTTTTTGTTCCGCAGAATTTTGACTTGCAGTCCAAGTCCCTTGTAGAACTTAAGCATGCCGTGGTAAAAACCGTAGAATCCCTTATTCATGACACTCTTCAGGACTGGGAGAATCAATAAGAACTGTTTTCTGCGAAAACTCCGTTAGCAATTGCAAGCACGGCCGGGATTGGAGGGGCGGCGTAGCCGTTGCCGTAGGCAATGGAGGCGGAAGCCGGAACCCCGGAAAGCCCCTAAAAAATGACCTTCTTGCCATTTTTTCTTATGGGGAAGTGGAGGCTGTTTTTAGCGGTCCTTCGACCCTTCGACAGGCTCAGGGGCCGCAGGAAGCGGCCGCTGTCGGTTTGCAGCAAAAAATGGCAAGATGTGCTTTGGGGGCACTTACCTTGCGCAGATTAGAGTGCCGCAATAAAAAATTCAAAAATCTTTTTCATGCTTGCACAAGAGGAATAAAAATTGTATAATTATGTCTAGTTTGTCAATGGTGACTGTATAAATATTCAGTAAGGTAGGTGGCTCGCATGGCTGATTTTTCTTTCATAAACAAGTTGTCGGTTTTGGCCCAGAATAATGACCCCATAGATCCTGCGCTCTATCAGAAATTTGATGTAAAGCGCGGCCTTCGCTATGCAGATGGAAGGGGTGTTCTTGTTGGTCTTACAAGAATCGGTGATGTTGTTGGCTACAAGGTTGACGAGGCCGGTAACAAGATTGCCGTTCCTGGAAAGCTTATCTACCGCGGCTACAATGTTGAGGATATAGTTCACGACAGCCAGAAGAACCACCAGTTTGGCTACGAGCAGTGCGTTTACCTGCTTTTGTTTGGACAGCTGCCTACTGCTTCCCAGCTTGAGGAATTTAGTGCGGCCCTTGGTGCCCTTAGGACTTTGCCTCCCAACTTTACCGAAGACATGATTATGAAGGCCCCTTCGAGCGACATTATGAACAAGCTTGCCCGTGGCGTTCTTGCTTCCTATTCTTACGACAACAATCCTGAGGACCGCTCAATAACGAATGTCCTTCGCCAGTGTATTGAGCTTATTTCCCGCTTTTCTACCCTTGCGGCTTATGCTTACCAGGCAAAGAGGCGCTACTACGACGGAAAGAGCATGTATATTCACAATCCGTCCCCGGCCCTTAGCACTGCGGAAAACTTTTTGCGCCTTATAAGGAGCGACAAGAGTTATACCCGCCTTGAGGCTGAGATTCTTGACCTTGCGCTTATCCTGCACGCTGAGCACGGTGGCGGTAACAACTCTTCTTTGACGATTCACGTTGTTTCTTCTGCGGATACGGATACGTATTCTGCGGTTGCGGCTGCGGTTGGCTCTTTGAAGGGTAGGCGTCATGGTGGTGCCAACATCCGCGTAATGGAAATGATGGACGACATAAAGAGCCATGTTAGCGACTGGAGCAACGAGACGGAAATCCGCGAATACCTTAGGAAGATTGCCACAAAACAGGCTTTTGACCATACAGGCCTTATCTACGGTCAGGGGCATGCGGTATACACTATAAGCGATCCCCGTGCACTTCTTCTTCGCGAAAAGGCTGCCGAGCTTGCACGCGAAAAAGGCATGGAGGAGGAATTCAACCTCTACCGCTCAATCGAAAAGCTTGCACCCGAGGTTATTTATGAGCTTCACGGTGACAAGAAAAAGATCTGCATAAACGTGGACTTTTACACAGGTTTTGTGTACACCATGCTCAACATTCCGCGCGAGCTTTTTACTCCGCTTTTTGCAATAGCACGTATTGCAGGCTGGAGCGCACACCGCATAGAAGAGCTTGTTGCAGGTGGCCGCATTTACCGTCCGGCTTACAAGAATGTTTCCGAAGAGCGTGACTATGTTCCTATGGAATGCCGCAAGGAGTCCGATTCTGACCAGGCTACGCTTTTGGCTTCGGATTCAAGTGCGGATTCTAACGAAGTTCGTACTTCCGGGCCAAGCGACTAGTGTCCTGCTGCTGCATCAATCTGGTGCAGTGATTGCCGCTTCGCACTGTGTGGCGGTCAGTGTCTCTAGTTCCTCAAGGGGAATCTGGGTGTATTCGGATATTTTTTCTAGCGGAAGGATTGCGTCTTTTAGCATGCTAAGCGCATATTTTTTTAGGGCTTCTTTTTGGCCGATTTTTTGTCCTTCTTCGAGGCCTCTGTTGTAGCTTAACTGAACTTCCTGTTCCCATGTCATAAACTGCTGCCTCCACTGTGCATTGTGGCGGGCAGATGTTACAAGAAGGTCAAGGTCTTTTGTAAATTCTGAGTCTGCACTGCCACCGCTTAAGAATTTGAAGAAGTCTTTTTCTTCCTCTGACGGCATTATATCATATTTTTGCGCGTTAAAAAAGATTTTGTAAGTTCCATTGTAGAAAGCAAGTACAAATCTTAATGAAAACATGTAAAGGTAAATATTAACACGAAAGCACTTCCATTCCCGGCAGGAACCGCGTCAAAAAAGCCGAGCGCGGATATAAGGTATCTGACTCGCTTCGCTCGCACCGCGCAAATGCTTTTTTGCCGCGTTTCCCGCCTCCATTCCAGTGCTTTCTTAACATATTTTTGCATTACGAGTATTGAAAATATGCACTTGCCTTCTGCATTCATTAGGGCAAGGGTTGCGTTCTCCCATGACGTAATCTGTATTTTGTTCATTGGTACCTCTTTAGGATTTAGCTTTTTGGAAAAGATTAAATTTGCATTCAAAGTTTTCTATATATTATATAGTTGCAGAAAATTCAGAATCTGACATGTTTTCGTATAAAAAGTTGAAAAAGATTTTGCTTGCAGCATCTTCCGGCCCTTGGATGCAAGCTGCATTTTTTCTTGCTCATATCCTTCCTTGCAAAGCAGCCTAGCCCGGATTGGAGGGGCCCGCGATAGCGGGTTGCGCCAGCAATGGAGCGGGTAGGGTCCCGCGGAACCCCGCAAAGCCGGATTTTAAATGCCCTGCCTTTAATGCCCTGCATTAAAGGCACAGTAAAAAAAGAGAGCAAGCTCCAAGAGAGAAAGAAAAAAAATATGCTGCCAGCTGTGGCTTTTTGAATATGGCTATCGAATCGCCTTGCTTATGATTCCGCCGCCCGCCGTGATTCCGTCCCTGTAAAAGACAACCGACTGGCCTGGCGCAACTGCCCGCTGTTTTTCCTTAAATTCCACAAGGTAAGCCTTTCCTGCAAATTCTTCCCCATCTTTGGGAGTGTAGGGCGAAAGCACCGCAGCAACCGGTTTTGCAGCAAGACGTATTTTTACCTGGGCTTCAAAAGTGCAGTCTGGATCGTAGCCTGCTGGCCAAACCAAATCGTCTGCAATGAGCGAAGAGACAAAGAGCTCGCTGTCCGGGGCAAGTACCACAAGATTTTTTTCCTTGTCGATTGCGCAAACGTAAAGGGGCATTTTTGCGCTTACGCCAAGCCCCCGCCTCTGGCCAATCGTATAGTGCTCGATTCCCCTGTGGCGGCCAAGAACGTGCCCGTCCAAGTCTATTATGTCGCCCGGAACAGAAGGCTTGTCCGCAAAGAGGTAGTCAAGGTAGGCTTCGGGAATAAAGTCCTGGCTCTCCTCCCTGTTAGCCGCAAGAAGCCCCCGCTCCTTTGCCATGGCAAAAATATCTTTCTTGGAAAATGTGCTAAGCGGAAAGCGGACCTTTTCCAGCACGTCCGAAGGTATGCGGTAAAGAAAGTAGGCCTGATCCTTTGTTGCGTCTTGTGCCACCGCAATCTGTGCAGGCTTTGAATTTCCTGCCTGGCTTTGGGATGCCTGTGAACCGTATGCGGATGCAATGCTTTCACTTCCGCGGACAACCTTTGCATAGTGGCCGGTGCAAAAATAGTCGTATTCAATGCCCAGCTTTTGTATTCCGGAAAGCAGCGCCCCGAATTTTATAAAGCGGTTGCACCTTATGCAGGGGTTGGGGGTGCGGCCCGCCCGGTATTCAGCTTTAAAGTAGTCAAGAACCTCTTTTTGGTATGCGTCCTTTACGTCTATTACGTGGTAGGGAATGCCGTTTTTTTGGCAGAATTCCCTGCATTCGTCAATGTTTTCCTCTTCACCGGGGCCGTAGCAGCTTTCGTGCATTCCGACTGCTTCTGGCAATATGGGAAGGTCGCCTTTCCACAGGGACATGGTAACTCCGGTTACTATGCATCCCCTTTCCTTTAGGAGAACTGCGGTCATCGTTGAATCAACACCGCCGGACATACCAACTACAACGCGGTCTCCGGCCTTTGGCATTTCTAGTTCTGAATAGGTCATTCCAATAATATATCAATATAGTAGGATTTATGCAATATTGGCTTTAGGACGAAAGTCCTGCCTGTTCTACCATTTTACTCTTTGGCTATAATCGACAGCCGGTGCCTTTCGTCACCCGCTTTCCGGTGCTTGCCCGCCTTACGGTGCGCGGCCCGTCCATTCTGGCCGGTCGCCTTCGGCCACCTACAATCGGGCGTAGGCTGGTGCGTGCGGCTTTTGCTTAGCCTTGATTCTGCAAACCTTTAACTTCTTCTATGGAAAGGCTTGTCATGTCTGCAATCTGCTCCAGGCTGCATATCTTTGCTTCCAGCATGCGCTTGGCCGTCTCTATCTGTGCCTTGTGTTCCCCTTGTTCAAGGCCTTGCCTTAGCCCCCTCTGCTCTGCGTTGTAAAGGCCTGTATTGTAGTCCATCCGGGCTTTAAAAATAGAATTCTCTATTGCCCAGTTTATGTCGTCTTGGCTTACTTTGCTTAGAGCGGTTTTTGCATTCATAATCCCTTCCTCGGAGAGTATGAGGCTTTCAAGATAGTCTTTCTTGGTCTCGTCTTCTGCATAAGAAAGAAACAGTCCCCATTTCTCCAGTTTCGTAAGTTTTTCTGGCGGTGTACCCAAGAGTTTCTTTATCTTGAGCAAGTCAAAAAATATAACATTGAGCCTTTCGCCAAGCTTTCCTCCGCTGGCCTTTCTCATAGTATACCACTCAAGGGCAGATTTGTCATCTTTATCAAAGTGGAAGTCAAGCACGGAAATTTGGTAGACTTTTGCCACTTTCCAGTTCTTGCCTTTGCGTGCGCTCAAATTCAGCAGTCTTGCCGCCTGGGTTTCTGCGCGTACGGCATAGTCATATTCCTGCTGCCGGGCCTGCATCTCAAGGTCTGCCCTTTCATCGTCACCAAAAATTACGCTTACGTCAAAGCTCATCTGCATCTCGCCAATCATGTCCACCGGTGGTTCGTTGGGAACAAGTTGAACTTCCTTGACCTGCCTTCCAAGTAGTGTAGAAATAAAATCCTGAAGAGCCGCATGGGATTCCTTTGTTTCCTGTGTGAACATGGCCTTAAAGGAAGCGTCGCAGCGAGGATTTAGCAGTGCCGTAGGTGACGGTCTTAGCCTTGTCATTTTTTCCATTTGTCCATCCTGCCTGATTCATCATTTGCTTCTATAAATATATATGCTTTAAAAGATCCATTTCTGACGCAATTACGGCAATTTTCTTTGCAAAATGTTGTACCGCAAAAAGACATCTGCAATTCCACTGTTTAACATCTTTCCTATGCTCTCCATCAAGTGTATAAGCAAGTGCTTTTTCCAAACAGAAGTTTCACTATACGATAAAATTATAGGTACGCTGGAATGGAGTCGGGGTTCGTGACGAAAATCCATTTTGCGCGGTACGAGCGTAGCGAGTTAGATACCTATTACCGTGCATGCGGTTGCTAGCAACCCTCTGGATTTTCGTTACGGTTCCCGGCGGGAATGCAAGCGTACCGTGTTTTCTAATAACGCTTTTCAAGATTGATTTAGATTTGCACTTAGCTTCTACAGTTTCAAAATCCACTGTTGAACATCTTTCCTTAAAACTGTATAATGGAAAATAAAGTTTTTTCTAAGAGGTTGATATGTTACTTAACGGTTCCCAGATAGTTGTTGAATGTCTTGTTGAACAGGGCGTTGATACGGTTTTCGGTTATCCCGGAGGAGCCATCCTTAATATTTACGATGAACTCTACAAGAATCAGGACAGGATTCACCACATTCTTACAGCCCACGAGCAGGGTGCATCCCACGCAGCAGACGGATATGCGCGTTCAACTGGAAAGGTCGGCGTCTGTATGGCAACATCCGGCCCGGGAGCAACAAACCTTGTAACAGGCATTGCCACCGCCTACATGGACTCATCCCCAATCGTAGCAATCACATGCAACGTTCCAACACCGCTTTTAGGCCGCGATTCATTCCAGGAAATAGACATCACCGGCATCACCATGCCTATCACAAA
>Ga0256404_1008764_pt1 | contig 14949 bp, 6 predicted proteins | sample RumenRJG_01DNA_FD_185990 | JGI IMG/M metagenome (GOLD analysis project Ga0256404, IMG submission 185990) | Bovine rumen microbial communities from Lethbridge, Alberta, Canada - RJG_01 | ecosystem: Host-associated > Mammals > Digestive system > Stomach > Rumen | place: Canada: Alberta | collected...
CTTATCTTTTCAGCTATTTCAAGGGCGAAGAATGGCGTACACAGAAAGAGGTTACCCGTTTGCTGAATAAATACTACACAGATAAACCATCTGGTATTCCTGGTAACGATGATACAGGAACGATGTCAGCATGGGCAGTGTTCTCTATGATGGGTATCTATCCTGATTGTCCAGGCAGTCCTTATTACACTGTAACATCACCTGTTTTTGACAAGGTAACGCTCCATCTCGACAAACGTTATTATCCTGATGGTGATATTACAATCACAGCTGATCGTTCAAATGCAACTGGTAAGTATATTAAATCAGTTAGCTTAGGTGGAAAGAAACTAAATAGTTTCAGAATTAGTCATAAGGATCTTATTAAGAATAAGAATTTGATAATGAAGTATTAAATTAAAAAAAGTGGATGTGTAAAAATGCACATCCACTTTTTCGTTATCTCAAATCTCAAACTTCAATTAATATTTTCTTAATCTAAGTTGAAGGTTGAAGTTAGTCTGATATCTTCTGACGATGCTCCAACCATAACCTTGAACTCTCCTGGCTCAACCACTCGTTGCATCTCTCGGTTTACAATACTTAGATCTTCGCTGTTCAATTCAAAGTTTATGTGCTTTGTCTCGCCTTTTTTTATCATTACTCGAGCGAAGTGCTTTAGCTGTTTCATAGGCTGAGAGGTTGATGCCACCTCGTCATGCAAATAGAGTTGTGCTACTTCTTCTCCGTCACATTTTCCTGTGTTTGTTACATCAAAGCTCACTTCAAAGTTTTCTTTGCCTTTCTGTGAAATTTTTAGGTTGCTATATTTAAATGTTGTATAGCTAAGACCATAGCCAAAGGCATAGAGTGGCTTACCACTCATTTCTACATAGTTGTGAGGGATAGGTGCTTTCTTGTTGTAATAAACAGGTATCTGACCAATATTCTCAGGTACGGAAATTGGTAAACGACCAGCAGGGTTGTAGTCGCCAAAGATTACATCTGCAATAGCCTGTCCGCCTTGCTGGCCAGGATAGTAGGCTGTGAGGAGGGCATCGGCATTATTGTGAGCCCATGTCTTGATAAGTGGACGTCCTTCTATATACACAACTACCATTGGTTTGCCTGTTGCTTTGAGGGCTTCAAGAAGTTCCTGCTGACGTCCTAACAGTCCAAGTGTGGCACGGTCGTAGCCTTCTCCGCAGTCCATGTCGCTAACGCTTTTAGAATCACTCACAGCGGCACCTGTTTCCTTGTAGCTGGTCTTGAAGTCACGGGCAGAACTTCCGCCAACAGCAACAATCACAACATCGGCACGCTTGGCTGCTTCTACTGCTGCAGGAATATTTGTATTGTCCATGTCGCGCACAGCACAGCCCTTAACATATTCAATGTTCTCTGCTTCCACCTTTGTACGAACTCCATCAAGGATGGTCTTTATGTTGCTGTCTTCCTGTGGGGCTGTATAGTCACCGAGCATGTTATAGCGATTGTCGGCATTTGGGCCTATAACTGCCACCTTAATGTCTTTTCTCAAAGGAAGAATATTGTTTTTGTTTTCCAATAGAGTAACAGATGCCTGAGCCACCTTACGTGCAAGTTCAATACTTTCGGCTGTACGCACGTTTTTGGCAGCCTTCTTTGGGTCAACGTATGGGTTTTCAAACAGTCCCATTTCGAATTTCTGTTGCAGAATATGTGCGCATGCAGTGTCAACATAGGCTTCGCTCACCATTCCTTTTTTTACAGCATCAATAATGAAACTGTATGCTTTTGCACCTAAGTCGGCATCAACACCGCTCTTTAAGGCTAATACTGCTGCCTCCTGATCGGTGTTAGTAACATGATGAGTCTCCCATATACCGTCAATGCTGTATAGGTCTGATACTGTAAAGCCTTTGAAGTTCCAATCGTTTCTCAGCACTTTTTTCAGATAATAGTCATCAGCGGTAGAAGGTATTCCGTCAAGAGAGTTGTATGATGTCATAACCGACAGAGCGCCTGCTTCTATAGCTTTTTTGAATGGGTAGAGAAACTGTTCGTGAATCTCACGCTTGCCTAAGAATGTAGGAGCACCGTTCTGTCCGCCTTCTGTTGTACCATAACCGATAAAGTGTTTCAGGGTAGCAATAGTAGAGTAGGGGTTTTTAAGATTGCCACCGCCAAGTCCTTTAACTTCAGCAGATGCAAGAATAGCTGTTAGAACAGGGTCTTCGCCCATGCTTTCTTCTACACGGCTCCAGCGCGGCTCTCTGCTAAGGTCAATCACAGGACCATAGCTGATATGTGCACCTTGCAGGCGCACTTCCTTTCCTATAACCTTGCCTACCTGTTCAAGAAGGTCAGGACTCCAGGTAGCAGCCATGCCAAAGCCAGTAGGGAATACTGTTGTACCTATTGCCATGTGTCCATGTGGAGCCTCTTCGGCAAGGAACAAAGGAATACCCAGTCGGGTGTTCTCCTTCACGTATTTTTGTAATGCATTACCTGCTTTAGCTGCAAGCTCAGGGTCAAGACCTGTTTCAAGAGTTTTCTGTGTCCAAGGGTCTGCACGATATGTACCCCATAGCATACCAATATTTCCCTCCTTTATGTCCTTTATGAACGAAGCTGAAGGTTTAATCTTTTTACCATCTTTAGTCCAGTAGTTCCATGCTAATGTGCATCGCAACTGTCCAACCTTCTCTTCGAGGGTCATTCGGCTAAGCAGATCAGCAACGCGTTCCTTTACTGGCAGGTTAGGATTCTGATATGCATATTTAACGATTTCTTTTTTAGCTGTTGCAGTTGTCAATACACAGGCAACAGCAATAGTTGATAATAATTTCTTCATGCTGATTTAGGTACTTATTTATTCTGTCGCAAAATTAATAAAAATGTTCCAATAACACGTTTTGTTTTTACTTTTTGTTTTCCAAATATGTTTTATAATTCCTCTATATTGCCTCTATAATCCGTCTATATCGCTGAGTATAAAAAACTCCGAGGAAAAATCCCCGGAGTTTTTATTATTAACAAGTAGTTTTTACTACTTTTATTAGTTTTCTTTATCCCACCATACTCGTGTAGAGAATGTGTCACCACCTTGACGAGCTACAGCTGCATCATAGTTGGTTTTGTTAACCTGTGATTCTGTACTTGGATAACGGAAGCGACGTGGAATAGAACCGTCTGTAGCACATGAACCATCAAGCGCAGCCATTGGGGCAGATTCCAGTACAGGATAGCCTGAACGACGCCAGTTTGCAAACACCTCATGTGGATCACCGAAAGTATTGATGTAATACTGGGTGTTAATCTGCTCTAAAGCCTTTGCTTCGTTATAAGGATTAGCTACGAGGTATGCATTTGCTGCAGCTGTTGCGCCTTCTGGGAATGCAACCTTTGTTGCACCAGCAGCATTTGGGAATTGCTCGAACTGAGCGAAAGCAGCCTTAACGCCATCCTCATAATAAGTCTTGGCATCGCCGCTTATATATCCTCTTTGTGCAGCTTCTGCCATGAGCAACTTGGTCTGAGCATAAGTTAATACGAATGTAGGAGCCTTCTGGTCTGCATAGGTGTAGCGGTTTACTGTTGAATAATGGTTGTAATAAACCTCATAGTTATAGATGGTATCTTTTTTGCCATCTTCCTTTACATAGATGTAGAAGATATTAGCATCATTCTTTGCCATCCAAGGGTCAACAGCGCTTACGGTATATTTGCTGGTTGGTGAAGAGCTATAACCACCTACTGGCATACCATTTTGTGCGTCCATAGCCATATTTCCGTAGTCACCATAAACATCTTTATAAGCAGAGTTATTCTCACTCCAACCACCAGTCTGCTGAATATCAGTTACCTGGTCGCTTCTTTCAGGAACACCATTGCTACCATATCTTGTACCGCAAATAGTACCAATAGCAGAAAGACGTGGATCGTTGGTATTCTTAAGCATGTTTACGAAAACGTCTGAGAGATAGAACTCTCTATCTTCGTGAGCCATGATTTTAGCAAATGGCTCTGCTGAGTCGTTGGTTGTAACACCATCAGAGTGTTTCAAAATACAGTTGTCTGCATTTGATTCCATAACACCATTGGCTACAGCTTTTGCTGCATAGGTTTTTGCTGTAGTTGGTTCAACCTTTACAAGACGCATTGCCAAACGGAGCATCAAAGAGTTAGCAAACTTCTTCCATTGTGAAGCGTTTCCCTGATAGTACAGATCCTGAGAGCCCATCTTTGCTGCTCCTGTAAGGTTTGCCTGTGCCTCGTCAAGTTCTGCAAGCATGCTCTTGTAGATTTCTTCTTGAGAGTCATACTTTGGATAAGAATACTGACGTGGACGACCTGCCTCGCTATAAGGAATATCACCATAGAGGTCAGTCATCTTAGCGAATGCGTAGATGCGCATTACACGTGCCATATTCCAGTCAACCTCCATTCCTGCAACTCCGTTCCATTTATCGTAGCAAGTGGTAACATCACGCATGGCACCACGGTCGCTTGAATAAGTGTCCCAGAATGATGCTGAATAGCCATCGCTATAGTTGTAGCGACCATAGCTATCCCACCATCCTATAGAACTAAGCTGCTGAGTCCACTGAGCAGAATATATACAGCCAGTACGCCACATATCCCAGTCAGAACCTAAAGCCTGATGCTGAGCGTTAGAGAATAGCATCTCGTAAGGTACATTAATCTCGTTCAAGTGTTCTGGGTCTGTGTTGAGATCACCAAAATCCCCACAACTTGTCAAACCAAGTGTGAACACTGAAGCTAATGCAAAATATTTTAATGTTTTCATTATGAATCAATTTTAAGATAGTTAGAACTTAACATTTACATTGAAACCAATGTTGCGTGTTGTAGGATATCCATTAAGCTCCAATCCCTGACCGTTAGTAGCGTTAACTGCTGATTCTGGGTCGATATTTGGAGTATGCTTCATGATAGTCCAAAGGTTACGAGCAATAAGACTTACGCTCAGACCCTTAACAACCTTCATGCTTGAAAGCATGCTCTTTGGGAATGTGTAGCTCAAAGAAAGTTCACGAAGTTTGATGAATGATGCATCGTAAACAAATTCTTCAGCAATGTCTTTGTTGCATATTGCCTTGTAGTAATCCTGTGCTGTTACAGCTACAGTATTAGCCTGACCTGTTGCTTCGTCGATACCAGCAAACACAGTCTTTGCGTATGGACTCTCTACAGTACGTCCGTTGAGAGTGTTCTTGTGCATACCATAGTAATAAAGCTGATAGTTTGTACCAGAGAAGATCTTAGCACCAAACTTAGCATCAATCAAGAAACCGAGTGTGAAGTTCTTGTATGTGAAAGAGTTTCTCCAACCGCCAGTCCATTTGTAAACACCATTACCAAGTGATGTCTGTTCACCTGCCTGTGGAAGACCATCTTTCAACAAAAGATTACCATCAGCGTCTCTCTTGTATTTGTTACCTACGATTTCACCATAAGCGCTACCTACTATGTTATAGATATAAACATTACCATTACGGCTCTGTGCACCCTTAATAGAGATACGATCTACACCTTCGCCAAGATATTCAACTTTTGACTTGTTGTATGCGAAGTTCAATGTAGTGTTCCATGTGAAGGCCTTTGTCTTTACAGGATAAGCATCTACCATGAACTCGAAACCACTATTCTTGATCTTACCAACGTTAACAACCTTTGCGTTGTAACCTGATGCAGAAGAAGTAGAAACAGTAGCAATATCATCTGAAGTCTTCTTCTGATAGTAAGCCATATCGAAGCTCAAACGGCTCTGGAAGAAGCTAAGGTTCAAACCAGTTTCAAATTCTGAGATATGAACAGGCTTGAGGTATTCGTTTGGCAATGTGTTATCGTTGTTCTGAGTAACAGTATTTATGCCATTAATGGTGTAGTTGCGGAGCTTGTAAAGCAGAATGTTCTTATAAGGATCTGTACCATTAGAAGCTGCAGCCATACCAACACGAAGCTTACCGAATTCAAACCACTCAGGAAGTGAATTGCGGAATGTATCAGTGAATACCCAAGAAAGAGTTGCAGATGGGTAGAAATAGCTGTTGTGACCTTTGCTCAAAGTTGAGAACCAGTCATTACGACCTGTAAGGTTCAAGAACACCTGATTAGCCCAACCAAGGTCAACAGTACCATAGAATGAATTTACTTGATAGCGAATATCTTCTTTACCATAGGTTTTATCTGAAATAGTGTTTACTGACCAAACACCATTTACGAGGAATGGACGACCACCATCAGCAACTGTAAACTTCTTAGTTTCGTTATACTGCTTGTTTCCACCAAATGTTGCACCTACAGAAAGCTTGCCAAATTCCTTGTTGAAACCAAGAAGGAAATTGTAGTTGGTCTCATGGAAGTTCTTCTCGTATTCTGTAATCCAACCTGTTTTGTCTGCTGCAGCACCAATAGGCTGAACCTGCTTGAACTCAATGCTGTAACCGTCGCGCTGAACTGCACCCTGCAAATACAACCAGTTGGTGATATCCCAACGAAGTTGAACCTGACCTGTTAAACGGTTACGATCCATGTTATTGGTCTTGCGATACTGCAACCAATATGGGTTATTGAAATAATCGTTGTTACCACCAATCATTTCGGTGCCATTGAGGTTTGTACCCCAACCTGCTGCCGTGCCCTTCATCCAATCAATATCGAATGAGTTACCACGATATATAAGTGAAGCATTGGTGTTTCCGTTGCCGTCAGAAAGGTTTGAACGACCATTTGACTTATCAAATACATAGTTTGCAGTAACGTTCAAATGAAGGTTCTTAAGAATATCGTATGTGGTATTCATATTCAAACCAATTTGGCGATTACCTGCGTTAGGAAGAATACTCTTCTCTGTATTGTAAGAACCACCAAAACGATATACAATATTCTGAGCAGAGCCAGAGATAGATGCTGATGTGTTAGAAGTGATACCTGTGCGATAGAACTTCTTCCAGTTGTCAACATTGCTATAAGCATACTTCTCACCGAGGAAGTTCACTGCCTCGCTACCATCGAGGGCTGCACCCCAGCTATCACTTTCTGCTTTCTTTGCATCGGTAACATTGGTAGGTTTTTTTCCTTCACGGCCAATACCAAATGTGTCCTGCCAGTCGCGATAATCATAGATAGAGTTGAAAGTAAGGTTCTGGTTAACCTCAATAGTAACAGGCTGGTTCTTCTTACCGCTCTTTGTTGTGATAAGGATAGCGCCATTACCACCACGATAACCATAGAGTGCAGAAGCTGCAGCACCCTTCAAAACCTGGATGCTCTCAATATCGTCGGCATTGATATTGCTCAAACCGTCACCCATGTCGGCACCACCCCACTGACCTGCAGAGCCTTGGTTTGTGTTGTCGAAAGGTACACCATCAACAACATACAAAGGCATGTTGTTACCTGTAAGTGACGCATTACCACGGATGATAACACGTGATGTACCAGTTGAACCTGTACCATTTCCTGATACGTTTACACCTGCAACCTTACCAGAAAGGGCATTACCGATGTTAGGGTCACGGGCCAACTGGAAATCGTCACCACCAACCTTTGTGGTTGAATAACCAAGTGAACGAGCCTGACGCTTGATACCAAGTGCAGTTACAACAACTTCATCAATAGCTTGTGACTCATCCTGAAGTGTGATGTCAATAGTGTTTTTACCTCCGATTTTGACTGTTTGGGTTTTGCTACCAATGTAAGAAACTTCAAGTGTAGCATTTGAAGGGCAATCAATAGTGTAGTTACCATCAATGTCGGTGATTACACCCATTGTTGAGCCTTGAACTTTTACAGTAGCACCGATTACAGGTTCGCCAGTAGCGTCCTTAACAGTACCCTTAACTGTTGTGTTCTGCGCCTGGATAGCCAGAGCGAAAGTCATGAACATAACAGTCATACAGGCTCTCATAGAGAACCATAACGCATTCTTTTTTCTCATGCTCTTTTAAATTAAGGATTCAATTAATAAGTTAGAAAATTAAACTAAGTATCCTATGTTAGTTAGGTTTACTTTTTACCTGCAAAAACTTGCAATTAATTCTTAAAGCTAATGAGGTAGTAATATACCTTATTTACCTATTTCTTTTACGTTAGTTAGGTTTTTAATGTCGCAAAGGTAATGATTGTTTTTACATATTACAACATTTTGGAATATTTTTATGTTATAGATTGTTAAAGGAGGTGTGTGTTTAACTTTTATGGCTTATCAAGATCATAAAAAACAAAATCCCTGGCAAGTAGAAAACTGCCGGGGATTATTGTCCTACATTTACTGATGTAATGGAATGTTAATTGTCAAGGCTAAGACAGAAATCTATGAGCGCTAAAGCCTGGCGAGCTTCCATCATAATAGTCTTGTTTGAACCTACACATTCCTTGATTTTATCAGTGTGTTCTGGGAATGCTTTATAAATGCTTTTTAAGTTATTAACCTTACATTCCTTCCCTTTGCGTGTGAAGTAATAGGTGTTTTGATTCTTGTTGCTCCACACATCCATATTACGTCCGCCGTTCTTGTCGTTCACACCAAAGGAACCATTATACATTCCACCGCCAGCACCGGCAATACCGCCCATACCGAAATGGTCGCCCAGTTCTACTCTCTGTGATGGCACCTGTGATATTCCATAAACTCCCACGTATCCATCATGCACCTTGGTGATGTTCCAGCCGATAAGAATCTCGTGGTTATCACGTTTCACTACCTGGCAGAACTGGTTGTTGTGATACACCCATTTCTGATTGTCGAAGAAGATAGTATCTACCAGTTCTGGACTCACAAGTTCCATGAGTTCCTGATTCTGGTAATACATCACCTTTTTGTTGGCTGCATCATAGTTTGCCATTATCATGAATTTGGCACCTGCCTTATAGACAATCTTTGTCTTTACAAAGTCAGGGAAGAGATACAATCGCTTCTGCTGAGCAAAAGCGATTGTACAGAGAGTTAAAAATATTAGTGTGAATATCTTACGCATAACTAATTAGTTTGCAAAGCCTGAACCCCACTGCGGAGCGTTCTTGTCCTGCCACAAACGTTCTGTGTTCAAAGGAGCGTTGCCGGCATTAAACTCACTTCCCTGACTATTTGTGCCAAGATGAGTGAAACCTTGCTGTTCGTAGGCTGCTGTCTTGATAGAATACATAAGGTCAGTCTTCAAAGGCTCGCTGATAACGAAACGGCGTGGAATAGCAGAAAGTGCAATGTTTTCAAACTTAACGAAAGGAAGTAGGGTAGAACCTATCTTTGGATAACCAGAACGGCGGGCTGTTACGAACTGGTCGTCGCATTGCTCGCTGAAGTTGATGAGCTGCTGCAAGTAAATCTTCTCAAGCTTTTGTTCCTTAGTACCTTCAAACTTAACGTTGTCGGTAGCCATCATTGCCTCGATTTCTCCTGCCTGCAAGTCGATAACCTTTTCGTTCTCGTCATAGTTGTAGGTTGTGCCATAGTAAGGAATCTTGTTGTCCTTTGCTAACTTGTCATATTCTCTAACTGATGCCTGAACACCTGCGTTATACCATTCTTCTGCGCTCTTGTTGCCAAGATTGGTGCCACTAAGCACAGAAAGCTCAGCCATATAAAGGTTCACCTCGGCTGCACCCATATACATTACATATAAAGGATTATCATCGGTGTCCTGAATAATGTTCATGTCGATACTGCCGTCAGCCTTTTTAGTCATAGCTGTAGGAACGGTGAAGTCGATACGTCCACGGTGCAACTCGTTGGTGTAAGTTGAGAATGGACTGTAGCTCTTTTGCTTGTCGCCCATGCTTATCTGATAGCGTGTTCCAGGATTGAAATATTCTTCGTAATACTCGTCTGATATTTTTCCTGCATCGTGAGAAGCCTTTGGTGAGTATGTAACAGGTAGAGCTGTGTAGCGTACCCAAGGCTCTCCCATGCCGCCCCATTCTTTGAAGTTGCCGTCGTTATCAAGAACAACGTTTGCTTTCACATCAGTAGGAAGCTTGTCATATTTGCCGTTGTCGATAAAGCTCTGAACAACCTTTGAGTTAAAACCATTCTTTGTGTAGATGAAACGCACACGTGGGTCTTTGCTCTTTAGCAGGAAGTTGATAACCTGGTCTGTACCATAAACGGTAGCCAAGCTGTTACCTGTACCATATTCATAGTCGAGGTTACCTGTGCTCACGTTTGTTGCCTTGCAGAACATAAAGTCGTCAGCCATTTCTGTAATTAAACCAGCAGAGTTTGCTGCAGCTTCTTTAGCTATATCTAAAGCTTTTGTTGCATCGTTGTTATACAAGCGAACTGCAATCTTCAGCTTCAATGAGTTTGCAAGTTTAGCCCACTTTATCCAATCACATCCGTAGGCTGCGTCCTGACGGCTGGCGTCAGCCAAGTCGTTTCCTTGCAGCATGGTGATGTATTCGTTCAGTTCCTTTATCCACAGGTCGTAGAGTTCCTCAACAGTTTCATACTTAGGAGTGATGTTTTCTGTATCGTCATAGCGACATGCCTCGGTATAAGGGATAGAACCATACATATCGGTATCAAAGATGCCGAGATAAATGGTCATAATACCTGTTGCAGCAAGATAACCATTGTTTTGTGTTTCGCCTGTCTTAGCGATATGACTCTGGATCTTATTGCGATATTTCAATACTTTGAGGTATTGTTTGCCTTGACCGCCTGACTCCGCCTGACCAGTATAGTCGTCAGCAAAACCACCGCCAGGTGTACCCATCTGACTCCAGCGAGTGAAATAAGTCACATTATAGAACCACACAAGATAGTCGTTAGGCTGGAACTCATTAATAGCTGCAGCCATCAGACCTTCTGGTAGGTCTTTGGTTACGTTGGCAGGATCCTGGTTCAACTCTTGAAAGTCATCTTTACAAGCTGTGTTAAGAGCCAGTAATGAAGTCAAAGCACCTGCAATGAAATATTTATTTATTTTCATAGTTGTTCTTCTTTATAAGTTAGAATGTAGCTTTGATAGTGAATGTAAAGCTTGTTGTAATACCAGAGAACTGACGCTGACGGAACTCGGCTGTTGTTGTTCCGGCAATAGCTTCTGGGTTCTCGTGGTTAGGCATTGAGTTCAACAGATAGCCAAGGTTGTGTGCCTGAGCGCTGAGTGCCAGACGACGGCAACCAATTACGTTTGCTATCTTTGAATCAAAAGCGTAGCTCAATGACAGGTCACGGAATGCAATGTAGTTAAGTGTTACGAACCAATTGTCGTTGAGCACACCCTGTCCCCAAGAATTAGTGAAGTAGTGCCATCCACCAGCATGAACATATTCTGCATGACCACCCTTGACGAGTTCCTCGTAGGTTTCACCTGAGCTATACTGACCTGTACCAACTGTGTACATTGTGCCGTCAGGCTGAAGAATCTGAGCACCCTTAGTTACTATACCTTCTGGGATGATACCGTCGTCATAGGTAACGCCGTCAAAGCCAGATTTGTAGGTTATACCACCGTTGTTGGTGCCACGACCAGCAAGAGAAGTCTTGGTGTAGCCATAAGCTGTACCGTAGCGAGAGTTGTATGAAGCAACTTTACCACCGAAGCGTGCATCGAAGCTTGCACTAAGAGTCCAGTTCTTGTAACGTAGGCTTGTGTTGATAGAACCGAGGAAGTCAGGAACAGAGTTGCCTACTTCTTCAACCTTACCTGCACGTGGAATGTAAGGTGTGTGATAGCCTGCGTTGTAGTATGCCATACTGAGAACTGGTAATCCTGATTCTTCATCTCTCTTTGCCTGCGAATCTGACATCAGCATACCATAAGTACCACCTACCTTTGCAACGGCACCGATACGGAAGTTTCCGTATGCAGGATCACCAGCAAGTGTGATATAGTCGGCACAGAGATCAGAAAGTTCTACAATCTTAGAACTGTTCTTTGTGTAGGTGAAGTTCAAATCCCACTGCCAGTCCTTTGTAGCTATTGGGGTGGTGTTCAATGCCAACTCTATACCTGAGTTCTGAATGTTACCAGCGTTGATAAGGGCTTTCTTGTAACCTGATTCTTCAGGGATAGATACCTGCATAATCTGGTTGGTAGTGTTCTCCTTGTAGTATGTGAAGTCGATACCGATGCGGTTGTTCAAGAAGCGGATGTCGGTACCAAATTCCCATGACTTCTTACGCTCTGGTTTCAAGTCCTTGCTGTATGTTGTTTCTGGCAGGGTGGTAGAATAGCTCTTACCAAAGTTGTTGGTGTAGCTCTCCAAACCGTATGCTGTGTTGATATAGTAAGCATCGCAGTCGTTACCTACCTGTGCATAAGAACCACGAATCTTCCAGAAACTCAACCATGTAGGAAGTGTCTCGCGGAAGGTGTTAGTAATCAACCATGATGCACTTACTGATGGATAGAAGTATGAGTAGTTACCATGACCATCGGCGTAAACCAGTGATGATGACCAGTCGTTACGACCTGTTACATCGAGGAATACCTGATCTTTCCAACTTGCGCCTACCTGTGCTGCAATAGAGTGGATGGTCTTTGTGCCTGAAACTGCAGCACTTGCCTCATATCCATCAGAACCATTAGCGAGGAAATACTGGTTAGGAACAATGAAGTCGCCCTTTGTATTTGCGCTCATGCCTGCACGGTAAGCGTTGAAGTATTCGTAGCGCAGGAAGCCGTTTACTCGCCAGTCTTCGTTTATCTGCTTGTCAACCATGAGGTTGGTGTTAAAGTTCTTTTGCTCTTTACGAGACTGAGATGTTGAGTATGAACCACCTTGGTTGTAGTAGCCTGAACCAGGATATTTACCTTCGCCTTGTACGAAGTAGTAGTTGTAGTTGCCTTCTGTAATCCACTTTAACCATGGAGTGAGCTGCCATGTGAGCTTCAAGCTTGGACGGAACACGGTTTCCTTCTGGTAGTATTCGTTTTCCCAGATGCTCCACCATGTACCACGACCAATAACAAATCCCCACTCATCACCATATTGTGTTTGAGCAAGACCACCATGAACGCCTTTATATTTGTCTCTGTAGTATTTAGCGTCATACATACGATCCCATGTACCATTCACGAAGTTCTCGCCAATGTTTGGCTGAGCATTACGTGGCTTTGAGGTTGCGTATGTCATGCTTGCCTCAATTTCAACGTTGTTTGTGAGTTTATGACTTGCTTTAGCAAGGAAACTGAAACGACGGAAATCGTTGTTAGGCAATGTACCATTGTTGTAACGATAAGAGAGTGAGGTGTAGAAGCTTGTGCGGTCGTTACCTCCTGAGATTGCAACGTTAGTATTTGTGTTGAAGCCTGTGTCGTAAGCATCCTTGAAGTTGTTCTTGTAAGGTTGAGCGTCATATAGCTGTCCATCATACATCTCAATCTTTCCGTCCTTTGCATGTTGACGTATATATTCGAAAGAAGGTCCAAAGGCAGTTCCCATCTCACCATAACTGCTGAGCACCTTGTATGAAGCATACCCCTGTTCGTTTGTCCAATACAGGTCGTTTACATTGAAAGGACTGTTTGGAGATGAGCAGTAGAAGAAGCTCTCTGCATATTCATTCTGAAGATCTGGCTGGCTTGTTACCTTGTCAAAACCGAATGTCTGGCTGAACTCAATACCAAGACCTTTCTTGCCCTTACCGCTCTTTGTGGTGATGACGATAGCACCGTTCAAACCACGTGAACCATAAAGAGCAGTTGCAGCTGCACCTTTCAGTACAGATACAGACTCGAAATCGTCAGGGTTGAGGTTTTTCAACTCATTACCGTAGTTCTGTGCACCAGAAGCCCAGTCGGCATCGTTCTCTACAACACCATTGTCAAGGATAACACCATCAACAACATAGATAGGCTGGTTGTTCTTGTTAAGGGTAGAAGCACCACGAATCAAGATCTTAGATGCACCGAACATACCACCGTCTGAAGAGTTGATTTCTACACCAGCAACCTTTCCTTGCAGGGCAAGTACAGGGTTAATGAGGTTTCCGTCAAGTTCGTCGCCCTTCAGCTCGGTAACAGCGTAACCAAGGGCTTTCTGGTCACGTTTCATACCCAAAGCTGTAACAACGACTTCCTTGAGGCTTGTTGATTCCTCTTTTAATTGCACGTTGATAGTTGTGCGATTGTTAACATTCTCTTCTGATGTTACGTATCCTATATAAGAGAAGGATAGAGTAGCATTAGGAGCACATTCGATAGAGTACTTACCATCAATATCGGTAATAGTACCCTTGTTAGCACCTTTTACCATTACGGTACCGCCAACAATAGGTTCACCAAGTTGATCCTTTACGGAACCCTTTACGGTTACGTTCTGTGCATAGATGCTTATGGCAAAGAATGCCAATAACAGCGTCATGCATGCTCTTGTGAGCCAAGAAAAGGTTTCTTTCTGTCTCATGTTCTTTAAATTAAGGATTCTATTATTAGTTAGATAAAAAAAACTGAAATCATTTTATTTTAGGCTTCTCTGCAAAAGAACAAACTGTTAATGTTGGCTCTATAATATTTGGCTATTATCGGTATTAATCAGTTAACTCATGTTTACACATGGTTTTGTTTTTTGAGGTGGCCTTTTGTAGTTGATTATACTATTCGGTTGCAAATATAATATAAATTTCACATAAAAGAACAAAAAATACTAATTAATGTGTTAATTTAGTTTAAACGACGTATCCTGTCTTTCTTTGTATGCAGACATATAGGCAAAAGTCTAATCTTTACAAGCATTCATTATAATCTATCGCTCCAAGTCTTGTTAAAGCAAGTTTGGAGTTTTTACTCAACAGAATTGTATGCGAACGTATAGAAACGTTTTGTTGTTTCAAAAAAAGTGCTATCTTTGTGTTGTTAAATTCGATGAATTACACATGCGTGATAAGGCTCTTTCTATAACCTTCCTCTAAGGTAACGCTAAGGTAACGCTAAGGTAACGCTAATGTAACAATAACCCGGCTCTAACCAAAAATTAGAGAATCGTTAGAGAACGATTAGAGAAAGGTTAGAG
>Ga0256404_1008765_pt1 | contig 14948 bp, 10 predicted proteins | sample RumenRJG_01DNA_FD_185990 | JGI IMG/M metagenome (GOLD analysis project Ga0256404, IMG submission 185990) | Bovine rumen microbial communities from Lethbridge, Alberta, Canada - RJG_01 | ecosystem: Host-associated > Mammals > Digestive system > Stomach > Rumen | place: Canada: Alberta | collected...
TGGCAATGACTATTGATGCAGCATCAACAAGGGCTGCCGAGCCTACGACATTCTGTATCCAAATCGTAAACGTCATCAACGACGATGATGACATGTTGAAGGAATTTCCCCACCGCGCCCCTGCCCTTGCGGACGTGTCGGGAACCTACGAAGCCTCTTCTGGCACGCTGAGCCTTTGTGCCTCGTTTGACGTCGCGTGTGTACGTATCTATAAGGACGACACGCTCATCATGGAGGACAACCATCCCGTGACGGACGACGGCACGCTGTACTACAACCTCTCGTTCTACGGCAGCGGGGCCTACAGGATCTGTCTGTTCGACGAAGAAGGAAACAGTTATATGGCTTTTTTTACTATTTAAGAAAGTAATACACCATGCAAACAGTCAGATTAAAGTCTAAGACACTATTAAACATTTGTGTCATACTCTTGCCACAGGTCAGCATGTCGCAGACAATCAATCCAGGCACTCCCGTCGGTCCTGTCATACCGATAACGAGGAACACCACTTACACGTATGATGCCTGCGGCAACAGGACAAGTGTATTCTCCATGATGTTTTATCGGAATACCGCTGACGGAGAGACGGAAGATAATGATGACACACCGATGTTGATGAAAGTAAGTCAACGTGCGGCTACAAATATCATTGACATCAAGATAGGAAACCCTTCCGGAGGCATTCTGAGTTTATATGACACGGAAGGTCGCCTCTGGTTCTCCAAGGAAGCAGAAGAGTCTATGTCTGTAAACCTTACTGAATACAGAAAAGGTTGTTACATCCTGAAATTAGAACTACGGGATAAAAATGAAAGTTGGAAAATCCTAAAGCAATGAAAGCCATGAAAGTACATCTTTACAGATTATCATTACTGTTACTTGCCACGTTAGTATGGGCAACACAGGCAAAAGCAGCAACCTTATTTGAAGAGGAAAACGACAGCACGCCTGACGGTTCGTATGATGAGGAAAACGACTCAACCTACCGACTGCTATTCCCAGAAGCCATCGAAGTAGGACCGGACACAGGTTTTGTCGTCCCGGCCATACAGCCATCGCCAGAAATCCTTCCCGACCATGTGCTTAACAGCGCTGTGCCCGACATCGGCCCGCTCGTATCCAGTGTTGCAGGGCAGATTCCCATTGAAGGTAATGTCACGCCGACTGGAGCCAGGACATATACCGTACCCATAGAATTGCCAGACGGCATGGCAGACTTTACTCCTCAGCTTTCTCTCGTGTACAACAGCATGTCAGGCCAGGGTCTTGTCGGAATGGGTTGGACGATTGCCGGCCTTTCCTCCATATCAAGGGGTAACAAGTCTGTCTACTATGACGGGATTGCTGACGGAATTGGCATGACCGGAGACGATGCGTTCTTCCTTGACGGAATGCGACTGATTCCTACCGGCTCCAACACCTACGAGACAGAACAGGGCAGTATCCTCGTCACGTCACACACGTCGGGAAGCGACGTCCTGTACTTCGATGTGCGTTATCCCGATGGCAGGACTTGCGTTTACGGATACACATCAAACGGGACGAACCGCCTGTCCTATCCTATGACGAGCATGGAGGACATTCATGGAAACAGCATCAGCTATACCTATACTTTCAGCAATAACCATTACCTTCCCAATACCATTGTGTACAACGGGAACAGCGTCCAGTTTGCCTATACGAACCGGGACGATGTCGTAGACCGATATTGCAAGGGCCTTTCTTTAAACGAGACAAAGCTGCTCTGCAGCATGACCTGCCGTGTCGGCGGAAATGTCATCCGAACATATCGACTGAGCTATACCGTCAGGGACGGGAATTCCCTGCTCACTTCCATAGGTTGTGAGGGTTCGGACGGAACCTCTCTCAACCCGCTCTCCTTCTACTACGGTACAGGATACAAGGGCAATGTTTATTCTCAAAAAACGATTACCCTACGGAGTGGTGTCTATACGGGAGAAACGGTGTCGGTCAATGTCGCCGAGGGAAAAATTGATTACTTCAATGGGAGCGACGGCCTGCTCATCTTCAAGAACGAAGATCCCTATTGGTATGTTCATGAACCCGGACATCTGTTTAGTCACAGCAAAGACTACTTTGTCAACAAGTATGCCGCAAACCAGAGGATTTTCGTGTATACGGGTTTGGGAGAAAACGGTTCTGCCTACGACAACAATGCGCTGCTGACGGAAAAAGGCTTCATCGATATATTCTGTGCAGACATAGACGGCAAACAGTTTGAAAACGTCGTCCAGGTGAACAATAGTGTCGAGAACAACTTTGACCAGGTGCGATTCAAGGTGTATGAGCCGACGGCAAACAGTTCCCTCAGCTACTCCTACATGAGGACATTCCAAGACAACACTGTCTTCGAGGATCAGTCAGGCCACAAAAGTATCAGCCCGAAGCTGTTCATGGCCGGCGACTTCGACGGTGACGGACGGATGGAAATCATGGCCGTCTCGGCAGACAAGCCTCTCGGTGACAGCAGCTTCCCTTCAAAGTGCTATATCTACGATTTACGGACAGGGACGACCATGTATAGTGGAGAACTGCTGACCTACGAACGCCAATTCCTCAGCAACGGCGATGACGAGGATGACCAGTTCAACAAACAAAACAACCTGACTGACAGGCTTATGCCTATCGACTATGACGGCGACGGAAAGACCGACTTGGTACACATCAACAGTACCGGCCTCCACGTCTACACGTTCGACGTCACCGGGGCAGGCCTTTGCGGGAGACTGGCCGCCAGCTATACTGGCCTCAGCCGTTCCACGCTGAACAACCGCAGCCTGATGCCCTGCGACATCAATGGCGACGGCCTGCTTGACTTTCTGCTCTCACCCGAGCGGGGCAGCTCTTCTGACCAATGGAAAGTATACAAGAGCAAGGGTAACGGCTCCTTCGTCTACAGCACAAAGTCAGGTCCCACATACGCAAGAAAACAAGAGTTCTATGCCCACGACATCAATGCCGACGGGAAAGCCGAGCTTCTCAGCCGTTTGCATGAGATACTTCAGACTTACTCGCTTGACGGATCCTCGATGCAGCTGCAGAACACAGAGTTCCTGCCCGCCGACAGTACAAAGCTGGTGATGACCAACATCAGTTCGCGCAACTATACCGCAACATTCATGACTCTGCGCAATGACACGGTAACGAAATATGCCTTTGAGAAAAACCTCAGTCGCGACGCTTTGCTGACAGGTATGGCCAATAGCCTCCGACTGGTGGAGAAGACAGAGTACAGGAACATCTGCTGTCCCAACAGTTCATTCTACACAAGGGGTACTGATGCCGCGTTTCCGTTTGTGAATATGGTAGAGGAAATGCCCGTCGTCTTTGCACGGGAGACATATCTTGACGGCAATGCCCAAGACATGACCTACTACCGATACTCTGATGCTGTCTTGCACCGGCAAGGACGCGGATTCATGGGATTCAGGGACGTTACGACCGTCAATTCAAGGGGAAGGCAGACCCTGACAGCCTTTGCGCCCTACGAGTTCGGGCAGATGATGTACAGCATATCGCCGAAGGAAAAGACGTTCTGCGAATATACTGTCGACCTCCAGGCAGACAAACGGGTGCAGGTGCGCCTTGAAGAGAGACGCCACGAGGACCTCCTGACGGGATTCTCGTCCACCACGACTTACGAATATGACTCATACGGCTATCCTATTCTTGAAGAGACCGTATACTCCGACGGTATCACGAGGACGACAGAAAACCTTTACCAACATAAGAAGACAGACTCTCTTTACAAACTCGGTACCATCAAGAAGTGTGACAGGACAGTCAGCAACGGCAGCGACAGCCATACCGAGACGGAGCAGGTCTTGTCCTTTCTGACGGACATGTCGCCTTCGGGGAAACGGTGGAAGACTGACGGTAACACCGTGAAGACGGAACGCTACGACTATGACACACACGGCAACGTGGTGAGTACGGACGTCGTGAACTACACCTCCGACATGGAGCTGACCACCGACTATGAGTATGACAGCTACGGCCGGCTGACCCTCGTGTCCGACCCGCTTGCCAACGAGACAACCTATACATACGGCAGCCTCGGACATGTAGCGGGCAAGACCGACAAGTATGGGACGACAACCACATACGAGTACGACGGCTTCGGGCGCGTCGTCAGTGAGTCCGTACCGTGCGCATCGGACAAGAACAGACAATACGACCGCTATCAGGGTGCCTTGCGCGTGAAAACCTCACAGACCGGCTATCCGGAGGAATACACGGTCTACGATGCCTTGGGACGAGAGACACGGAAGTCGCTGAAACGGCTGAACGGTGACGTCTACGTTGACAAGGAATATGATGAGTACGGAAGGCTTTCGCGGGAGTCGCTCCCCTATTATCCTTCCGACAACCCGCTTTGGAAGACGTATAGCTACGATGACTTTGACCGGTTGGTTTCCGTCGCAGAACCATCAGGCAATACCACCACATACAGCTATGCAGCCAACGAGGTAACCACGACGAAAGATGGCATCAGCACTACCCGTACTTACAATTCACAAGGTCAGCTGACACAGGCCGAGGATGACGGAGGCACCGTTACGTACAGCCTGGATGCCGACGGCAAGCCGTCGAGCGTCAACGCTCCGGGAAACATCACTACGACATTCTCCTACGACGCCTACCGCCGCCGTACATCAATGGTTGACCCGAGTCTGGGGACAGTCACTTATACCTACGACAATGCAGGCAATGCCAGTTCGTCCACCAACGCCAAGGGAGAGACCGTCAGCTATGTGTACGACGACTATAACCGGCTCGTTTCCAAGTCCATGCCGGAGCAGGAGTTCACCTTCTCTTACAACAGCAAGGGCGACATGACATCTGTCGTTTCTGACAACGGTACATCCAAGGCGTTTACTTACGACTCCTTCGGTCGCATGGCATCCGTAACGGCTCATGCCAACGACAGCGTATGGCTCAAGAAAGAGTTTACATATAACGCAAACGGGCGACTCAACAGTACGAAATACATCTCACAGGACGGGGAACTCTGTACGGAGTCATACGCATACTCATACAACGGGTGGCCGGTAACAAACAAGCGTGACCTTACCACATTCTACAGCCTTCAGGCTGTCAATGCGTTCGGCCAGCCGACAATGGCAACGTCGGGATCACTCGCCCGTGAGTGGGAGTACACCCCTTACGGGCTCGTGTCTGAAATCTATGCAGCACAGGGCACAGAGCGTCTTTTCCTTGCGTATACATACGACGGGAACACCAAGAACCTTATACGCTACGACGACTACACGCATGGTTTCCATGAAGAGTATGAATACGACCACCTTAACCGGCTCGTTGCGTACGGTGACAAGACAGTAAGCTACGACAACCTTGGAAACATCACGGCAAAGAATACGACAGGCAACTACTCCTACGAGGGCAGCAGTCCGTACGCGGTGAGCGAGGTAACCGGGGCGGAGCCTACCATTGACTTCACCTATACATCGTTCTACCGCCCTGCATCGATTGGCAGCTCACTCACAAGTAGCTCTTTCCTCTATGACGAGAACTACGACCGCGTCTGCATGGAGAACCATCGCATGAACATGACGCTGTACGGCCAGCCGCAGACAGAGACCGTCACCTGTAAGTTCTATCTGGGCGGATGCTACGAGACCGACGGCCCCGGCGGAACGGAGTGGCTCTACCTGAACGGCGATTACTACACCGCCACGTCGGTACTCCGCAAGCAGGGAACGGTGAAGACGCTCTACCACATCGTCCGCGACCGCCTCGGCAGCGTGCGCCAGCTGATAGATGCCAGCGGCAACATCGTCTGCGAGAAGGACTTCGACGCATGGGGCAACAATCGGACGTTAGACAGTTGCACGTTTGCAAACACCGTACCCTTCGACCGTGGCTTCTGCGGCCACGAGCATCTGCGCGGCTATATCAATATGAACGCCCGCCTCTACGACCCCTTCACCGGCACGTTCATCTCGCCCGACCCCTATATACAGTCGCCGGACAACAGCCAGAATTTCAACCGCTACTCGTACTGCCTGAACAATCCGCTGAAGTATGTGGACCGGGACGGAGAATGGTTGATTCTATCTGCTATCGGGGGATTCATAAAGGGTATAGGAAAACTCATCAAGCATGGAACATGGCATGCACCTTTTACTTATGCCTATAAGAATTTTACTAATGACTTAAAGATTAAGTTGGGGCTTTTCAAAGGAAGTTGGTCACAAATAAAATCACGCTTTTCGAAGGAAATTCTTCAAACAATTATTGGCTACGAGTATTCAAACTGGAGATTAACATTTAATGATGTGGACCATGTAAGGTACTATGGAGGAGCAACATATATTATCAGTAGTCATAGAAGCAGTCAATGGGGGGTAACTCTTGGGAGTTTTATCAATATTAAAAGCTTTTCGGGAGTGCCAAAAGACAATGGAAAGTTTGCTCCATGGACTGACGGTCTCTATGTACACGAATATGGACATTACATCCAAAGTCAAGAATGGGGATTTAGATACCTTACCAAAGTGGGTATACCGAGTTTGTTAAGTGCACATAAAGCCGAACGAGACTGGTATTATTCTCCATATGATAACCTTCCATACATAATATCAGACCATTCTTTCCAATGGTATGAAATGGATGCCAGCAAAAAGGGCCTTGAATACTTTAAGAGTAGGCATGCCATGACAGATACATTTATTAAATGTTATCTCTCACTTCATCCAATTGTTGATTATCGTAATTACTAATTAATACAATATTGACATGAAAAAAGTATTTTGTTTACTTGTTTGCACATTTCTTATTGCTTCTTGTGAAATGTTTGGACTGGTGGAAGATGAACCACGCGTATGCTATCTTTTCATTGAAAATAAATCTCATCAGGGCATTATAGCGAATATTCCAAGGAATGATACCTTTTTAGATAGCCATTCTATGTATATAGCTTCAGGTAAGAAGGAAAAATACTATTTAGGAAGCGGTGATAACTTTGAAGAGAATTTTAGAATGAGCGTAAAAGGCGATACTTTGCACGTCCTTTTATACACCGAATCAGTTAACTTGGCCGATTGGCTTCTCCACAAGAACGACAGCCTGTTATTGGCACATTACAGATTGACTCTTGGTGATGTGGGACGGAATAATCATACATACACGATTCTATTTGGAAACAGTAATAGCAAATGAAAAAGATTTTGTCATTGGCCGTTTTCGCACTGTCGCTGTGCGGCACGGCATCGGCACAGGTGGAAGTGTCGGCAGAGATCGGCTATGGCCTTCACGACGGTGGGCTGGGTTATGATACTTACGAGCTGGACGTGGCGGGAGCCTACCGCTTTGGGAAGCATTTCAGCATAGGGGCCGGGACGGGCATCGGCAACATCGACTATGGAGGCGGCACCTACAAGAACGCTGCTTTCTGGCCCGTGTTTGCTCGCGCGCGGTACAACCTGCTGGCAAAGGGATGGTCGCCCTTTGCCAAGATGGACTACGGCTATGCTTTCTCGCTGAGAGAGCACATCGGCGACCACGGACTCTTCTTCCGACCTGCCATCGGCCTCGACATTCCGCTGCGCAAGGGCAAGATATATGTCCAGGTGGGCTACACCACGCGCAAGTTGAAAACAAAAGTATATCTGCCCGGTACACAATATGGTCCTGGTGCCGATTTCTACGAACATGGCCACCACGACATGTTCGACTTCTCACTGGGCTATACCGTCCATTTCTGAGCAGTTTTTTTAAGATGTAAGTGAACTGTGGGGCTCGCATGTTCTTCTGTAAGAGGAGCAGTGCGGGCTCTTTTTTGTCCCTCCGCCCTTCTGCAGGAAAACAGCGTTCCTCGGTCAAAAGGCGAAAAAACAAGTGAAAAAGTTGCGCGTTTCGCTGAAAAGGTGTATCTTTGCGGTCGCAAGGCTTTTCAGCTAAATAATCATATAGCGGATACGGAATGAGAGCAGTAGTACAACGAGTGAGCCGCGCTCAGGTAAGCATCGGCGGCAAGGTGAAGGCCTCCATCGGCCGAGGATATGTGATATTGCTGGGTGTAGAAGCTGCCGACACGGTTGACGACGTGGCGTGGCTGAGCAAGAAGATAGCGATGCTGCGCGTCTTCGACGACGACGAGGGTGTGATGAACCGCAGCATCCTGGACGTGGATGGCGAAGCCTTGGTGGTGAGTCAGTTCACGCTGTTTGCCTCCTACAAGAAGGGCAACCGCCCCTCGTGGTTCCGCGCTGCGCAGCACGAGATTTCCGTTCCGCTCTACGAACGTTTCTGCGAAGAGCTTTCTACCCTACTCTCTAAGCCCGTAGGCACGGGTGAGTTTGGTGCCGACATGCAGGTGGAGCTTGTCAACGACGGCCCCGTCACCATCTGCATGGATACAAAGAACCGCGAATAAAAGAACGGATTGATTTCTTAACAACGAATTAAACGAATTATTTTTATACGATTATGAAGGGAATAACAATTCGGAAACTCAGAAAATGGTACAGAGACTGGGGAATGTTCTTCATCATCCAAGTATTCCTCTTGAGCCATTTCTACAAATGGTGCATTCCCCTTTCGAGCGTACTGCTCATCGCTTTCATTGCCACCGAAATACTCCATGTGTTCGATTTCAAGCACTCGCGGCTTTACTGGATGTGGAAGGAGCCGGAGAAGTGGAAACGCTTCAAGCGAATCTACCGCTATCAACTGTACGTGGAAAAGATTGTGACAATACTTCTACTATTTCTCATCGCTTTCATCATCGGAGGTCTGATACTGAAACAATAACCCCTAAATAAAAAGTAAAATCATAAATAAAAAAGATGACCATCAAGGAAGCACAACAAGCTGTTGACCAATGGATTAAAGAGTATGGAGTGCGATATTTTTCGGAACTCACGAACATGGCGTGCCTCACGGAAGAGGTGGGCGAGCTGGCACGTGTCATTGCGCGGCAGTATGGCGACCAGAGCTTCAAACCGGGCGAGAAGCCCAACCTCGGCGAAGAGATGGCCGACGTGCTGTGGGTGCTTCTCTGTCTGGCCAACCAGACGGGTGTCGACCTGACGGAAGAGCTGCTGCGCAGCATCGAGAAGAAGACGCGCCGCGACTCGCTCAGGCACATAGAGAATCCTAAGCTGAGAGCCTGAATTGTTTGACGTAACACCCAACAAAGACCTCACCAAAGACCTCACCAGGGGGATTCCCTCCCGACCTCCCGTAGGGGCGGAACAGCGTTTCCGCCCGCAACAGCGCATATAGGTGGCAACATAGGAGGCGACGCTTCCCAGCGTCGCAACAGCACATAAAAAGCATAAGTGGCAGGTGTCACGCTGGGAAGCGTGACCTCCTACATTGGCGCATAGATAGTGGGGGTGATGGTGAGGTGTGTGGTGAAGTGTCTGACTAACACCTCACCATCTGAAAGGCCGATAAACAGAGGGGTTTCGGACTATTTGGTGAGGTGTTGGGCATTTTCTCAACGAAATCTTTTTTGATTAAACATGTAGAGGCGGAACAGTGTTTCCGCCCGACTATCCCCAACTTGCTTGTTGATGATTCCTGATGCGGTCAGAGACCATCACTGATGCAGTCAGAGACTATCACTGATGCAGTCAGAGACTATCACTGATGCAGTCAGAGACCATCACTGATGCGGTCGGAGATGCTGTTCCGCCCCTGCGGGTGATAGTGGTTGATTGAATGGTTTTCTTTGCACTGATAAATAGAAAAAAGGAATGTGCGGGCATTCCTTTTTATGCTATTCCACGATGAGGCGGTTGCCCTCTTGACGGACGCTGACCTTCTTCATGCGGTTCATCATGTCGATGGCGGCTTGCGGGCCTTTGTTGCGCTCGCTGATGAAGCGCATCTTGTAGTGGAGGGCATCGGTGTTGCGGAACTCCACCGTCATGTTGAAGTTCTGGCCGATGGCTTCGAGGATGGTGCGCAGCTCGACGTTGTCGAAGTAGAGATAGCCGTCGCGCCACATCTCGTAGGGTGTCACGTCGACATCCGCCGTGGAGCATCCTCCATTAGCGAAGCTACACTGCTGATGGGGGCGGAGCATCACCTGCTGACCTTCGTTGCTGACGCGCACGCTGCCCGTGACGAGCACTACCTCGTGGCTCTGTGAGCTGACGTGGAACTCTGTTCCGAGCACCGTTGTCTGCATGCCATCGGCCATCACGACGAAGGGACGGCTGCTGTCGTGCTTCACCTTGAAATAGGCCTCGCCCTCGAGGATGACGATGCGCTGCTGGCCCGAGAAGTCGGTCGGGAAGCGCAGTCGTGACCCGGGATGGAGGTAGGCTATGGAACCGTCGGGCAGGATGATGTCGGCACTCTTGCCGTAAGGCACGTCGAGCGTCATGCGCTCTGTCTCGGCCTGAGAGAGCATCTTGCAATAGTCGTCGATGGAGATGGGTGCCGGTTGATGGTCGGCGGGTGTTTTCAGTGCCAGCGTCTTCCCGTTCTGGTCGGTCAGCGTGAGTTCGGCTGGTGTTGCATCGGCGGTGAATACCTCTGTGGTGTTGGGTGTTGGGTGTTGGGTGTTGGGTGTTGATGACCGTGGCAACAACATGACGATGGCTCCGATGAAGACGGCGGCAATGGCTAAGACGGGTATCAGCCTTCGCATCAGCGATGTTCTCTTGGAATCGCCGCTTGCCGACTGATGGAACTTCTCTAACCGAGCCTCCACATCGACGGCTCCTTGCGCTCGCACAGCGGCCCGCAGCTCGTTGGCGAGTGCTACGTCGCCAAGCAATGCGTCGTCGCTGAGCAACTCTTGCAGCTGCTCTTCGCTGATTTGTGTGCCGGCCTCGATGATGTCGAGAGCTTTTTCCAACCTTATGTCCTTATCTTGTTGCATTTTCTTTTTTATTCCACTTTTTTATGACCGTGTAAAGTTTTTGATGTGATTTGGGCGTCTGCCTTTTAAGGGTAATACGAAGATGGCAGTCGACAGGTTATGGATTTAACGTTTTTTTTAGTTCGCGCAACATCTTCAGCGCTCTGACCATGTGTTTCTTCACCGTTGCGATGCTGATGTTCATTTCTGCGGCCACTTCTTTATACTTCTTCTCGTGCAGATAGCAGGCCTCGAGAATTTCACGCGTCGGCGACTTCATCTCGCGCAAGAGCTGGTCGAGCAGACGTTGCATGTCTTCGTGCTCAATCTGCTGAAGGCTGTGTGAAAACCGTTCGCTGACATGTTCAACGTATTGGAGATACCGTCTCTGGCATTTTTGTCGTCGTAAGAGGTCGATACATTTGTTACGCACGTTGGTGTAAAGAAAAGACTTCACCGTCGTTGCCTCTATGCGTCCGAAAGAGCGCCACACGTCTTCGAAGGCGCCACTGACAATGTCGTGGCACTCTTCGCTGTCGGCTACGAACTGCAGGGCAAACCTGTAGAGCGGTTCGTAGTAGAGGCGGAACAACTGGTCGAACTCTTTTATTTCGTGCATAACCGTAGGCGGTTTCGTATGTTGGCAGTTCTTATTTTGGGTGCAAAAATACAAAAAAAGAAAGGAAATATGACAGAAAACTTTTTTTTTCTTTAAAATCGTATCCTTTTTTTCATCTATTTCGTAATAGCTATAAACAATCGAACCAAAATGAAAAGACTCTTACTCACGCTCGTCGTGGCGCTAACCTGCCTCTATGCCTCTGCTCAAAGCAGCGAGGTACGCCTTACGATGACCTTCGACAACGAACCGCTGCCAAGTGTATTCTTGCGGCTGGAACAGAATTCGAGTTACAAATTCCTTTTCACCTACGACGATGTGGAGAAATATCGCGTCAAGGGAAAGATGACCAATGCCAAGTTTTTCGACATTGTCAACTTCGCCTTGAAAAACACCCCGCTTGAATATAGCGTCGACGGCAAGTTTGTCAACGTCACCCTGAAGACCGACGGCAAGAAACATGCCGCCCAGGGAAAGATGCAGAGCGTCGGCGGCTATGTCGAGGACGAGATGGGCGAACCCGTCATCGGTGCACAGGTGAAGGTGGTGGGCACCAACGTAGTGGCCGTCACCGACCTGAATGGCGCCTTCCACTTCGACTACTACCTCTCGGGCAACAACCAGGTGCAGGTGAGCTATATCGGCATGAAGACCGCCGTGGTGCCCCTGAAGAAGGAGATGAAGATCAAGATGAAGGAGGACAACACGCTGCTCAGCGAAGTGGTCGTGACGGGTATCTTCAGCAAGCCCAAGGAGAGCTTCACCGGCTCGGTGGCCAACATCGACAGGGAGCAGCTCGACATCTACAAAGGCTCCAACCTGCTGCAGACGCTCAAGAGCATCGATGCCAGCATCAACCTCGGCATCGACAACCTCAACGGCTCCAACCCCAACAACCTGCCCAACATCACCATCCGCGGCGGTGCATCGCTGCCTACCAACGTGCAGGAGTTCAACCAGGGTGTGCAGAACGAAACCAATGCACCGCTCATCATCATGGACGGCTTCGAGATTTCGCTCACCAAACTCATGGACTACAACGACGACGAGATAGAAAGCATCAACATCCTCAAGGATGCTGCCGCCACGGCCATCTATGGCAGCCGTGGTGCCAACGGTGTCATCGTCGTCATGTCGAAACGCCCCGAGCCTGGAAGCCTGAAGGTGAACATCGAGGCTGGAACGACCATCGAGCTGCCCGACCTCTCGTCGTACAACCTGCTCAATGCCGCACAGAAGCTGCAGCTGGAATACGACGCAGGGCTCTACGACCGTCCGAACCACCCTACCCTACAGATTGACACCCGCGAGGTGTACTATCAGCGACTGCGCTCCGTGCTCTCCGGCACCGACACCGACTGGCTCTCGAAACCCGTACGCACCGGCATCGGACAAGACTACAAGGCACGCTTCGAGGGCGGCAGCGAGGAATTTCGCTGGGGAGCATCACTCGGATGGAAGGACGTTGAGGGTGCCATGAAGGGATCGAGCCGTAAGACCTTCAACGGCGGCATCACACTGATGTACAACCTGAAGAATCTCGTCTTCCGCAACTACACCGCCGTCACCATCAACAACAGCAAGGAGAGCCCCTACGGCAGCTTCTCCACCTATGCCCAACAGCAGCCCTACAACGCGCCCTACGATGCCAACGGCCGACTCGTACGCGCCTTCCCGGCCTTCCTCGGCGGCAGCACCACGCAGAACCCACTCTACGATGCCAGCCTCAACTGGTTCGACCAGTCGGGCTATCAGAACATCACCAACAACTTCTCCATCGACTGGAACATCCTGCCCGAGCTCCGACTGCGTGGACAAATAGGCATCTCGACACAACAGAACACCAGCGACTACTTCCTCCCGGCAGAGCACAGCTACTTCGCCGACGACGCACAATACGAAACCGACGAGGGATTCCTCCGACGAGGACTCTACCGCTACGGCACAGGGCGCACCACGACCTACGACGGCGAGCTGACCCTCTCCTACAACAAGACGTTTGCCAAGAAGCACCAGCTCTATGCAGGTCTCAACTACAGCATCAACCAGAGCGATGCCTACCACTATCTCTTCACCGTAGAGGGATTCTCTTCCGACGAGGTGACCAGCATCATGAACGGTCGACAGTATGCCCAGAACAGCACACCGTCGGGAACGAAGTCGCTCAGCCGCATGCTCGGACTGACGGGCAACATCAACTACTCGTTCGACAACCGCTACTTCGTCGATGCTTCCTACCGCATCGACGGCTCGTCAGAATACGGCAGCGACAAAAAGTGGGCTCCCTTCTACAGCATCGGAGCCGGATGGAACCTCCACAACGAACACTTCATCAAGGCCCAATGGCTCAACAACCTGAAGCTACGCGCCAGCTATGGCGAGACGGGCTCGCAGCTCTCCAGCAACAGCGGTGCCTTTACCGCCTATCAGCACATCACCGACAACAAATACGCCAATTGGGTGGGGGCTCAGCTCATCGGACTGGGCAACCCCGACCTGACCTGGCAGAAGACGAAAGAGGTGAACCTCGGCATTGAGTGGGGACTGTGGAACGACCGCCTGAAAGGATCCTTCGACTGGTACCGCAAGACGACCTCCAACCTGCTCTCCTATATGAACCTGCCCCTCTCGTCGGGCTTCGCTTCCTATATGGCCAATATCGGCGAGGTGCGCAACCAGGGATGGGAACTCTCGATGAGCGGCTATATCATCCGCAATCCGAAGAAACACATCAACTGGATTGTCAGCGGACAGCTCGTCTACAACAAGAACGAGATATCGAAGCTCTCTGAGGCCATCAAGCAGCAGAACGAGGAATATCTCCGACAGTCGGTCGACGTCAGCAGCCTCTTCTTCGAAGGCTACCCGCAGAACGCTATCTATGCCGTACGCTCCCTTGGCATCGACCCCTCGACAGGACAAGAGCTCTTCCTCGACCGCAACGGACAGCTCACCACAACATGGGATGCCGGCGACAAGGTCTACTGCGGATCGGCCGAACCGCTCTATCGAGGCAACATCGGCTCCACACTCATCTGGGGGAAGTTCACCTTCAACCTCAGCTTCAGCTACTACTGGGGCGGCTATGCCTACAACCAGACGCTCATCGACAAGGTGGAGGTCACCAAGGCCACCATCCAGCAGCAGAACGTCGACGAGCGTGTGCTCTCCGACCGATGGTTCAACCCGGGCGACGTCACCTTCTTCAAACGACTCTCCAACGAGGCAACTCATGCCACCTCGCGCTACGTCATGCGCGACAACGTGCTGCAGCTGCAAAGCGCCGGCATACAATATAGGTGGGACAACGACTGGATCAAGAAGGCCATCCGATGCAACGCCGTCATCTTCGCCCTCAATGCCAACGACCTGCTCTACTTCGGCAGTATCAAGCGCGAACGCGGTACAGACTATCCCTACTCGCGCAACGTCATGGCCTCCGTCAAACTTTCTTTCTAACCTCAACA
>Ga0256404_1008768_pt1 | contig 14942 bp, 10 predicted proteins | sample RumenRJG_01DNA_FD_185990 | JGI IMG/M metagenome (GOLD analysis project Ga0256404, IMG submission 185990) | Bovine rumen microbial communities from Lethbridge, Alberta, Canada - RJG_01 | ecosystem: Host-associated > Mammals > Digestive system > Stomach > Rumen | place: Canada: Alberta | collected...
GAATTCGAGGAACGTCAGGCCTTTTTCCCAGCGCTGCTTGTAGCACTCGGCGGCCAGCATGCGGTTGACCGTGAAGCAGGCGCCGACATCGCGCAGCATGTCGATGTAGTTGAGGCTGCGGAGCCAGTCGCCATTGTTCGCCATGATGGCCTTGCCATCGGAGAAATCGATGAAGCGGCTCATCTGCTTTTTGAAGCATTCGCAGTTGTGCTCAATCTGCTCGTCCGTCAGCATCTTGCGCATGTCCGTGCGGCCCGTGGGGTCGCCGACCGTGCCCGTGCCGCCGCCGACGAGGCAGATGGGGCGATGGCCGGCGCGCTGGAGGTGCGCCATGGCCATGAGGGCGATGAAATGGCCGGCATGGAGGCTGTCGGCCGTCGGGTCGAAGCCGATATAGAACGTGACGCGCTCCTTGTCAAAGAGGTCGTGAAGTTCCTGCTCGTTCGTGCACTGCGCGACAAAGCCGCGCTCCTTGAGGGTGTCAAATACGTTTGGCAAAGGGATTCTCTCCTTTTATTTCATTGTTGCGGCCGTCGATTAGTTTCTGCCTTTCGACACACCGCCGCCGGGCTCTGGTACATTCGAGGCCGGAGCCGCGGGCTGCTGGGCCGGTGCCTGGGCAGGTGCGCTCTGCTGGCTGCCGCCGCCCTGCGACTGCTGGCCGCCCTGCTGTGCGTTCTTGCCGCCATCGGACTTCGCGCTGTCCTGCTTGCCATTGGCGGCTTTCTTGTCGCCGCCTTTGAGCTCGGACTTCTTGTCGTTTTCGAGCTCGCCAATGGCATCGGACTTGCCGCCAGCCGACGAGCCGTCAAAGTTCTTCGGCGGCGTCGAGGCCAGCGCCTTGCTCATGAAGGCTTTCCAGATGACGGCAGGCGTCAGGCCGCCGCTCATGCCGCCAAGGGAGGAGTTGTCGTCGCTCCCGATCCAGACGCCGGCGACGAGGTCGGGCGTGTAGCCGACGAACCATGCGTCATGGTAGTCGCTCGTCGTGCCCGTCTTGCCAGCGGCCGGCCGGCCGATGTTCGCGCGCGTGCCCGTGCCTTTCTGGATGACGCCCTGCAGCATGTCCGTGAGCTCGGCCGCGCTCTGCTCGCTGATGACGCTGCGCTGTTTCGGCTCGGCCTGTTCGAGCACCTTGCCGTTGCGGTCGAGGACTTTCGTGACGGCGACGGGATCGACATGGACGCCCTTGTTTGCGAACGTGCCATAGGCACTCACGAGCTCGAGCGGTGTGACGCCCTTCGTGAGGCCGCCGAGCGCCGTCGAGAGGTTGCGGTCATTCTGCGGGCCGTCGAGCACAAACGAGCTGATGCCCATTTCCTGTGCGTAGTAAATCGGCTTGTCGATGCCGAGCTTCTGCGCGATCTTGACGGTCGGGACGTTCAGCGACTGCTCCGCGACATAGCGCAGCGTGACTTTGCCGTTGAACGTGCGGTTGTAGTTCTGCGGCGCCCAGTCGCCGACTTTCATGGGGCTGTCATCGATGACAGTCGAGGGCGTGAACTTGTTTTCAAGCGCTGCCGCAAACACAAACGGCTTGAATGCCGAACCCGGCTGGCGCTCGGCCATCGTGGCGCGGTTGAACTGATCCGTGCCGCGGCCGCCGACCATGGCCTTGATGTAGCCATTGTGCGGGTCGATGGCGACGAGAGCGCCCTGCGGCTGCTGGACGCCATTGGCGTCAACCCTGCTGTTCGGCAGGTTCTTCATGGCGTCTTCAGCCGCTTTCTGCATGTCCATGTCGATGGTCGTGTAGATTTTGAGGCCTTCTTTATAGACAGCATCTGCGCCATACTTGTCGATCATAAGCTGCGTCACGTAATCGACAAAGTAGGCCGCCTGATTCGTCGTGTCCTTCGGTTTCGGCTTGACGATGGTCGGCTCCATCTTCTTCGTCTTCGCGGCTTCCGTCTCCGTGATGTAGCCGTATTTCGCCATCTGGTCGAGCACAGTCGCCTTGCGCTCCTGCGCGGCCTGCAGGTTGTTTTGCGGCGAATAGTAGTTCGGGCTCTTCGGGATGCCGGCGAGCATGGCGCATTCGTCGAGGTCGAGGTCTTCGACATTCTTGCCGAAATACGTCTGCGCGGCGGCCTGGACGCCATAGGCGCCCTGTCCGAAATAAATCTGGTTCAGATAGAGTTCGAGGATTTCCTGCTTCGTGTACTGGCGTTCGAGCTGCAGCGCGAGGAAGACTTCCTGGATTTTGCGCTTCAGCGTGCGATCCTGCGTCAGATAGGCATTCTTCGCGAGCTGCTGCGTGATCGTCGAGCCGCCTTCTGTGACGGTGCGGCCGCGCAAGTTCGCGTAGATGGCGCGCGCGATGCCGCGCGGGTCGACGCCCATGTGGTCGTAAAAGCGGTTGTCCTCGACGGCGACAAAGGCGTTCTGCAGGTCTTTCGGGACCTGCGCGATCTTGACTGGCTCACGGTTCTCGTCGGCGTGGATGTTCGCGATTTCGTTGCCATTCGCGTCATAGATATGAGAGGACGCCGGCGGCAGGATGTCGTGGGCGAGGTCTGGCTTCGTATTCATGCTGGCCGTGAGGAATCCGCAGCCGATGCCCGTCACCATGACGAGCAGGATGATGAGGAAACCGAGCGCGATGCGCTTGCCGTTGCTCGAAGCAGCTTTCTTCGGCGTGCGCGGTCTTCGGCTCGATGTAGGACGTTTCTCCATGTTGGCCTCCTTGATGTCAATACGTTACCATTCTAGCACGAATTGAAGCCGCTGGAAAGAGGGAATCATTTGAGCTGGGCGATTGTCGCGCCCGTGCCGCCATCCGTCTGGTCGGCGAATTGGTACGAAAGGACGCTCGCATGATGCTTGAGGTATTCCTGCACGCCCTTTCGAAGCGCCCCCGTGCCCTTGCCGTGGATGATGAGGATTTCGCTGAGGCCCGCGATCTGCGCGTCGTCGATGAATTTGGAAAGCACGCTCTCGGCCTCGTCGACCATGAGACCGCGAATATCGATCTCGCGACGGGCCGTCGATGTCTTGTCAAGGAGCTCCGTCGTGCCGCGCGCCTGGCGGTAGACGCCCGTGCCGCCATTGCCGGCGGCCGCCCATTTCGCGCCTTTCGTCTTCTTGCCGATGCCGGCGGCGGCGCCATTCATGAGCGTCTCTCCCCTGCCCGCTTCGCCGCCGTGGCCGAGGAAGCGGCAGGCCGAGGCCTTGAGGTTCGTGCGCAGGCTGCCGATCTGCACCGTGAGCTCGCGGCCGCGAATCTCGAGAACGCTGCCCTTCTGGTCGAGCTTCGGCACATAGATCGTGTCGCCGGCCTTCAGCGTCTTGAGGTCGATGCGGCGGCCGAAGTGCTTCTGGCCGACGATGCCCGGGCGGGCTTTTTCGGCGGCTTCGTTGAGACGGCGGCGCGCTTCCTGCATGGCCTCCTGCCGCGCATGGATGCCCTGGTCATCAAACTGCTTCTTGAGCGATTCGATGATTTCTTCTGATTCGCGGCGCGTGCGGCGCACGAGGGCCGCGCTTTCCTGCCGCGCCTTCTTGATGAAATCGCCCTTCTTCTTGTCGAGCGCGGATTTCTCGGCATTGACTTTCTGCTCAAGCGACCGGACATGGCGCTCGCGCTCGGCGAGGTCGGCATTCATCTGCTCGTAAAGCATCTTCTGCTGCTCGAGCTCGCCGACGACATTTTCAAATTGCGCATGATCGGCGCGGATGAGTTCCTGCGCGCGCAGGATGACGGACTCGGCGAGCCCGAGGCGCTGGCTGATGGCAAAGGCGTTGCTCGCGCCCGGGATGCCGATGAGCAGGCGGTATGTCGGCCGCAGGCTCTTCGTATCAAATTCGACGCAGGCATTCTCGATGCCGGCACGCGTGTAAGCAAACGTCTTGAGCTCGGAATAATGCGTCGTCGCAACCGTCGCGGCATGAATCGTGAGCAGCCGTTCAAGGATGGCCATCGCGAGCGCCGCGCCTTCCTCCGGGTCCGTGCCCGCGCCGAGTTCGTCGACGAGGACGAGGTCGTCGGGGCCGACTTTCGAAAGGATCGCGACGATGTGCGTCATGTGTGCGGAAAATGTCGAAAGGCTCTGCTCGATGCTCTGCTCGTCGCCGATGTCGGCGTAGACATTCTGGTAGACGGCAATCGTCGAGCCCTGCTCGACGGGCAGGAAACAGCCGCTCTGCGCCATGAGGACGAGCAGGCCGAGCGTCTTCATGCTGACGGTCTTGCCGCCGGTGTTCGGGCCCGTGATCAGCAGCATCTTGTACCTGCCGCCGAGCGCGATGTCAATCGGCACGACCTTTTGCGGGGCAATCAGCGGATGACGCGCGCCCTTGAGGTCCGTGATGCCCTCGGCGCTGAGTTTCGGCGCCGTGGCCTGCATGCGCTCGGCGAGGCGGGCCTTGGCAAAAGCGAAGTCAATCCCGGCGAGGATGCGGGCGTTTTCCGTCAGCGCGTCCTGCTGTTTCGCGATGTCGCGCGTCAGGGATTTGAGGATGCGCGCGACTTCCTGCTGTTCGGAAAGCGTGAGCTGCTTGATGTCGTTGCCGGCATCGACGACGGACATCGGCTCGATGAAGAGCGTCGAGCCCGTCGCGGACTGGTCATGCACGATGCCCGGCACAAACCGGCGCGCATCGGCCTTGACGGGCAGCACGTAGCGGCCATCGCGGACGGTTACGATGGCTTCCTGCAGGTGCTTCTGGAGCTGCGGCGCATGCAGAAGCGCTTCGATGCGATCTTTGACATGCGCTTCGGCGGCAGCGCGCTCACGACGGATGCGCGCGAGTTCGACGCTCGCATCATCGCGGAGCTCGCCGCGCTCGTCGATGGCATTGTCGAGACTGCGCTCGAGCATCGTGAGGATTTCGAGGTTCTGCGCCTGCTCCCTGAGCATCGGCGCTTCGACTTCGAGCTCGCTGAAAAAGCGCTTGACGGCGCTCGTCGCATAGAGCATGCTGCGGACGTCCATGAATTCATCAAGCGTGAGGCTCGCGCCGAGCTTCGCTTTTTTGAGGTAGGCACGCAGGTCGCGGATGCCTCCGAGCGGCGGCGCGGAAAAGCCCGCGATACGCACAGCCTCAGCTGTCTCGTCGAGGCGTGACTGGACGTCTTCGGCTTCGTCCACCGGCGTGATGGAGCGCGCAAGCTCCTTGCCGAGAATCGAAGACGCACAGTCCGCGAGCATCGAACGGATGCGATCATATTCTAAAACTTTATAGACTTCTTGTTCCAATGAATGCTCCTTTTGAAAACAATCAAAGCTCTGGCCCCCTCTTCGAGGGGGCTGTCAGCGAAGCTGACTGGGGGTGTGTCGAAGGTAGGACAAAGCATCATGCAGGATTGTTTTCTGCGAAGATGTTCCTTCGCAGGTACAATCGAACAAATTGCTATGATCTACCTTCGACACACCCACCACCGCTTACGCGGTCCCCCTCCCTCGGTGAGGGAGGCAGGAGTTTGATTACCGATAGGAAAGCCCCCGCTCAGGGGCCTTTTCTGCAACGCCGCGGAAATAGTGACCGCGCGTGAAGTCCTTGCCCTCGAGGGCGGTGATTTTGTCAATGACGGCAGCAAACGCCCCTTCGCTCATGCCGAGCACGCGCGCATAGTTGCGGACGATGCTTGCGAGCGCCTGCGGCGTGTACGAGCGGCCGTCGATGCGGATACGGGCGATGCCGGCCGAGCGGAACGCCGGCACATGCGGCAGCATCGAGAGCGGGCGGCTGTTGAGGATGTGCATGTGGCAGAACTGGTCGCAGACAATCGGGAAATCAATGCTCTTGCGGTCGCGCAGTGCATAATGGCCGCGCACACACGGCATCGTGCAGCCCGGGACGCCAGCCGATGGGTTGCCCTTCCCTTTCTCGGATTTCTCCGACGTGCTAAGGAAGCTGCCGAGCACGCAGTATTCCGAGACCATGAGCTCGAGCGGGCCGTGGACGATGCACTCGAGCGGCAGAGGCGAAATGTCCGCAAGGCGGCGCACCTGCTCGAGCGTGAGCTCTGGCGAAAGCGTCACCGACCGGACGCCTTGCGCGGCGAAAAACGCCAGCGTCTCGTGATTTGCCACGACGAGCGAGCTGTCCGTGCAGACCGGGAGGCCGAGGGCCTTTGCTGCCGAGAGCATGCCGATGTTCTGGACATAGACGCCATCGGGCGAAAGGGACTGCGCGGCCTCGAGAACAGCCTGCACCTGCGGAAAATGCTCGCTGCGAATAATGCGCGGCGTATTGAAATAAATGCGCTTTCCCGCGTCACGGGCAAGGCGCAGCGCTTCTTCATAGCGCTGGGGGCCGAGAGCTTCGTGACGGTAGGAATCGCCGCCAAACAGAATGGCGTCGGCACCCGCGGAGAGAGCGGATTTCGTCTGGTCGAGAGTGTCTGTCGAGACAACGAGTTCGAGAGAAGGGGAACCACTGAATTTAAGCTCCCTCTCAGAGGGAGCTGTCAGCCGAATGGCTGACTGAGGGAGTCTCACAAGATGGGAGTTTGAAATTCCGGATTGCTGGTTACGCGGGCCACGACGCCCTCCTGCCGGCCGGTCAAAATCATGGAGCCGCGCCTGTTCGAGCTGTTCCACAGCTTTCTGCCGTGCCTTGTTGATTTCGCTCATTGGGAACATGACGCCGTCGTCGATGGTCGTTTTGAGATTGCGAAGCGAAAAGACGCTCGTGCCGAGGCGGTCGATCTGCTTGCGGACGGTCTCTTCCGTCAGCGGACGCTTTTTCGCGGGCTCGCCGAGGAACTCCGTCGCGGCTTTGGCTGTATGGCCGTCAGCATCCGTCATGGAGATTTCAAGCGGCTGGCCGAGGCGGGCCGTGACCTCGATGTCGACAGGGATGCGGCGGATCGGTGCGCCGCTCGTATAGTATTTCTTGGCCTCAGTCATGAGGCGGACATCGTAGACTTTGAAGACGCGGTCGTGCGGGTGGACGGTGTTCTGCATGTGAATCGTCACGTCCTGCCCTGCCTCGGCGTGGTCGATGGCACGTCCCTCGGCGTCCTGCATGTCCTGGACGCGCGACGTGACGCGGCCGCCGACTTTGACCCAGATGACGAGGTCGTCATCGATATTGAGATCGCTTGCGAGGTGGAGCGTGGCGCGGCGGGCAGCCTTGTCATACGAGACGATGCGGCCCGCGAGGCGGCCGCGGTTGTTCGGCTTGCGGTCGCTGATCATCGCGCGGCCCGGACGGCCTTCGAGATATGCCGTCGTGAAGTCGCGGTTAAAAATCTGTGCGAGACGGTCATGTTCTTCCTGCGTCGGGGGCGTGTCCTGCTTGACAAGGATGCGGTCAAGTGCGGCCCGATACGTCTTGACGACGGTCGCGACGTATTCCGGCTTCTTCATGCGGCCTTCGATTTTGAGCGACGAGACGCCGGCCTCCACGAGCTGCGGCAAAAGGTCGAGCGTATTGAGGTCTTTCGGCGAAAGCAGGAAATTGCCGGCCGTGTCCCCGAGCACGTCATCCCCTGCAACATCTACGAGCGTATAAGGCAGGCGGCAGGGCTGAGCGCAGCAGCCGCGGTTGCCGCTGCGGCCGCCGATCATGCTGCTCATGAGGCACTGGCCTGAATAGCAAACGCAGAGTGCGCCATGCGTGAAGCATTCGACTTCGGCATTCGTGTTCTGCACGATTTCTCGAATCTCCGGCAGCGAAAGCTCGCGCGACAGCACGACGCGCGAAAAGCCGAGTGCTTCCATCGCACGGGCGCCCTGGACATTGTGAATCGTCATCTGCGTGCTCGCGTGAAGCGGCAGGTTCGGCGCACATTCGCGGGCGAGTTTCGCGACGCCGAGGTCCTGAACGAGCGCAGCATCAGCGCCAACTTTCTCAAGAAATTGCAAGTAGCGGCGGACATCATCGAGCTCTTCGTCGAGCACCATCGTATTGACGGTGACATGGATATGGACGCCGCGCAGGTGGGCAAAGCGGATGGCTTCAGCGAGTGCGTCATCGTCAAAATTGTCAGCATAGGCGCGCGCGCCAAACTGGCTGCCTGCGAGGTACACGGCATCTGCTCCAGCCTCGACAGCAGCAATCAGCGACTCCCGGCTTCCGGCCGGCGCCAATAATTCGATCAAAAAGGATTCCTCCAGTCATGCTTTTTTATCCGTTCGAAAACTACTTTCCTTATCTTAGCAAGGACAGGGCGGGATTGCAATATGTAAAACGAGCCGAAGGGTTTTCCTTCGGCTCAGATATGGTTTGTTTTGTTTACGCAGCTGGCCAGTCAAGGGCTTCCGCACCCTCAGGCGTCCGGACCTGCGCATTGTAGGCGAGGCTCAGGCGTTTTGCCCTGGCGACCTGCTCGGGCGTCGAAGCTGGGTCGCGGCGAATCTCGTAGACGCCATGCGATGCCTGCTTGATCGCGAACGACTGCGGCGTGTGGAGCTGGAGCTCGACAGGCACGCCGTCCGGGCTTTCGAGCTGGACGTTGACGCCCTGATAATATTTGCCGCCCCAGGCATTGTTGAACTTCTCGACCGTATAGCCGGACGATGTGAGCTGGCCGAGGACATTCGGCACGGCCTCCTGATAGCGGTCGGCGTCAATCGTCAGCGTATAGCGCAAGACGTCGTGAATGTTTTCAGCGGCCGCTTCAAGCGCGATGTCCTGCGCCACGGCATCGCTCTCGATCTTGCGCACGAGGCTTTCCTCGCCTTTGAAGCGGTAGTCGAGGCCCTGGAGCTGCATGTCGTCGTTTTCGAGACGCTTCATGTCCTGCGTGACGCCGCTTTCGACGGCGGCTGCACGCGCGAGCAGCTTCTTTGCAAGCACACGGCTCGGCTGCTGCGGCTCTTCCTCATCTTCGAGGCGGAGCTTGGACGAAAGGCCATTTTTGAGTGCGGCGTCTTCATGCGTGAGGTTTGCGACCTCGGCAATCGTGGCGCGGCTGATGCGGTCAGGATGCGGCTGTGCAAAGCCGTGAACAAGCGTAAACGGAGCAAAGACGCCGACGACCATGAGGACGGTCGCCGTGGCGCTGCGAATGAAGTGGGAAGCGTGGAAATGCGCGAGGACGCGGCTGGATTTCGTGTTGTGTGCCTGTGTTTCAGGGTTCGGGTCTTCCATAGGAGTTCCTCCTGTGTAGTCTGTGTGTGATCTCTTTGATGTGTATAGAGTAACAGAGGAAGCTCAAAAGAAGATGGAAGGGATGTAAACAAAGGCTAAACGGGAGGAGAGGGAGACGCACATCGGGGCACGCGAAGTGGAGTACGTGCTCGGGGTCAGGCGGGGGCTTCCAACGGGCTCAACGCTGACACGGCCTGCGAGGTTTGATGGACTTTGCGGCTTTCGGTTCACATTGCGGTATCTCGAAGCTTTCCGTTTCCTTACAGCTAAAAGAGCCCTTATGGAAGCCCCCGCCTTCCCGAAGTGATTTGTTTCTTCGCGCGAGATGACGTTTCTTGTGCTCCTGATGCGATGGATGTCGCCTGGTTGGATATATCCTTTGAAAAGGAGGGAGGCATTCAAACTTCAGCCCCCTTCATTGAGGGGGGACGGGCCGCGTAAGCGGCGGGGGGAGTAGTAGGGTACGATAGCCGAACGTTTCTGAACGGCATTCCTAAAGTCCGATGAGGTCAGTTCCCTTTGAGCTCCCCCGTCTCAATCAGCGCCAGCTGCTCGGGCGCCAATCCCTCTGCCGCTTCCTGATCCGTCAGCAGATTCGGCAGATCTTCGAGGCTCCTAAGCCCGAACGCCTCGAGAAACATATCAGTCGTAGCATAAAGAATCGGTCGTCCAATCGTCGCTTTGCGGCCGCGTTCTTCGATGAGGCCGTATTCTAAAAGTCTTGCGAGGGATTTTTCGATGCGGACGCCGCGGATTTCTTCGATTTCGGTCTTCGTGATGGGCTGGCGGTAGGCGATGATGGAGAGAGTTTCCATCGTCGGGGTCGTGAGCTTGTGGTCGAGAATCTGGGTGAGTTTTTCGAGGTAGTGGTAATAGGCGGGCCGCGTGACGAGCTGCCAGCCGCCGGCGACTTCGCGGAGCGTCAGGGCACTGCCGCGGTCGTCGAGCGTAGTGCGGAGGTCAGCGGCGGCATTTTCGAGGGCTTCTGGCGTGCATTCGAGAATGCGAAGCAGTTCGTCCATGCGGACGGGGTCGCCGGCGGCGAACAGGACGGCTTCAAGAATCTGGGCGAGGCTGTTCCCCTGCCCTTCTTGTTCATTTTGCCCGTTTTGTCCATATTGTTCAGGCGTCATGCGGTGTTCCCTCCTTCCGCGATTGGATCATGAATTCTCTTCCATCTGCTGTCTGCCAAGCGTGGACGCGGCCGAGGCGCAGGAGTTCGAGGACGGCAAGGAACGAGGTGATGAGGCTGCCGAGGTCGCCCATGCGGAATGTCTCGGAAAAGCGCAGGGGCCTCTGCGTGCGCTCGAGCAAATGTTCGATTTCCTCGATACGATCCTGCACGCGAATCGGGTCAGGCGTGACGAGGGCTTCTGGGATGGCGAGTTCTTCGCCGACGCGCACGGCCATGCCATAGGCTTCGAGGAGCTTTTTGAGCGACAGCGGCCCGGCAAGCACGCGATGCGCCGGAAGTTTCATCGGCGGACGCGAACAGAAGCGCCCTTCCTGCTCGGCACGCGCCGTGAGTTCGAGGCTGGCCTGCTGGTACTTGCGATACGCGAGGATGCGCTCGACGAGTTCTTTTCGAGGGTCATCTTCTTCCTCTTCTTCCGTGATGACCGTTTTCGGCAGCATCATGCGCGATTTGATGGAGAGAAGCGTTGCCGCCATGACGAGGAACGAGCTCGCGATCTCGATGTCAAAGCGCTTCATTTCGTCAAGATAGGCAAGATACTGTTCCGTCAGCGTGGCAATCGGGATGTCGTAGATGTCGATCTTGTTTTTCGCGATGAGATGCATCAGAAGGTCCATCGGGCCTTCGAAGGATTGCAGGTGAATCTGGTAGTTTTCCATAAAACGTCAGAAGAAGATGGATAAGAGCGCCGTGAAGAGATCCCAGACGACGCGCTGCAGCGGCACGAACACCCAGTCGAGAATCGGCGTCATGAGGAAGACGATGAGTATCAGGAAGCTGTAGCGTTCGAGCTGGTCAAACTGATACGCGAGATCGCGCGGCAGCAGCTCGCGCAGGATGTGCGAGCCGTCGAGCGGCGGCACGGGAATCATGTTGAAAATCGCGAAGTTGATGTTATAGATGATGATGAGGCGCAGCACGTAGATGGCGCCGGACGACGGACGTCCCGCATATTTCGTGAACAGCACAAGCAGGAACAGCGTAATGAACGCGATGATGAGATTCGCGGCCGGGCCCGCAACAGAAACGAGGATGTCGTCGCGGCGCGGCTTCTTGAAGTTGTTCGGGTTGATGATGACCGGTTTTGCCCAGCCGAACCGCACGAGGAACAGCATGATGAGGCCGATGGGGTCGATATGGGCGCGCGGGTCGAGCGTCAGCCGCCCCATGAGGCGCGGCGTGAAGTCGCCGAGCGCTACCGCCATGCGCGCATGGGCATACTCGTGGATGACCATGGCGATGATGAGGCCCGGCAGCCCCGCGACAAGGCCGATGAGGAAATCACTCATGTAATTGCTTCCACCTTTCTTCTCATTGTACGATCTGGAGATTCTTCGAGTGCAGGAAGCTCAGAATCTGCTCCTTCGTCCAGTCCGTCGCATCCATCATGTCAGCAAGTTTCTTGCCTTTGTGAAGCAGGCGAAGAATCGTATTCTTCTTTTCATTGTTCCGCTCTTCTTCCCTTGCCTCTTCCATCAATTTTTCCATAGCTTTGCACATCTTCATCACCCCATGTTTATCTGATTTGAAATATCGGGAACGTTCTGCGAGTTCCGGATAGAACATATCATCCGGGTTCTCGCAGAACATGTCATGCATCAGGCGTCCGAGCTTGCTATCGTCCTGGTATTCGGCATTGACATAAATGATACTGGCGCGATCATCAAAGCGCTTGTTGTCCATCTCAGCGATGGTGCGCCAAATATGATAGAGGGGCTTTCCACCGCCGAGAACATCATGTTCCGTGATGAAGATGACGCATGCATTGGGCAGGTGGTCCCTACCCCATTGAAAGCCCTTCTTGATGGTGACACTGTCGAGCAAGCAACTGTTGAACCGTGCCCGCTCTTCGCCTGCTCCATCCTCACTGCGCTGGATTTCCACATTGTATTCCACGCCAGCGGCATCACGAACGAAGACATCGAAACGCACGCCGCGCCCATAAATATTGGCGATTTCCCGCTGTGTCTGGATGCGCTGTACCTCGAGTGTCGGATCATCCAGAATAATGCGGAGCATCAGCTGCATGCAGACGAAGTTGTCATCCATAAAGTTGTTGAAATACGTATCATCAATCAACCGGAAATGCTGGATAGTCTCAATCAGCCGCGTCCGGTCTTCAATTTCTGTCATATATATTCTCCGATGCGAAAGAATTTTGCTCCCTGTTGTTATAATCTCCGATGATTCCATCATTGTGCAAGCTGAAAGTTATTACAATTCCAATCGACGGACAGCTTCTTCCGCCAATACGCCACAATTACTGTGCACATCTGGCTCCTGCCAATTGCCGATACAGTATCGGTCGATGACACGTTCTCGTTCGCTCTCATCCATCGATGTGCCGTCATAGACCCATTCCAAGTCTTTGAACCACCTCAGTCCCGCAAGAATCTTCGTATCATAGGAACGAAATGCCATGACAGGCGTATGCGTGATGACGGAAAAAATGGTTCCATGATACCGGTCCGTAATCACCATGCGCGCCTGTGATGCCTGCCGGATTTTCTCCATCACAAGCCGTTCACGGTCTTCTGTGGAAAAGATGCTGCGAGGCAATACGGTATCTTCCATTATATACGGGATGCCCTTGGATTCCAAGTATCGGACAATGCGCTCGATCAGCTGATCCGATACTGCTTTTTCCTGATCTTTTCGCAGAAAGAAACAAATGCCCCTCCGTTGTGGACATTCTTCAAACGGCAATCGTGATTCCAGAGATAATGCAAAGTCTGGAACGAGCTGGTTTTTCGCTGTTGAAAAATACTTCCTGCCCCGTGCATAGCTGACCTCGTCACGCTCGAAAATCGTCAGATTGGCTGCTTCACGATAAATCGTCTGACTTTTCTGCAGAACCGCCCTTCCTTCTGCATCTTCAGAATAGAAGATGCTTTGCGGGAGAAGTACGATGCGGTGATTCCGATAGGTGGAAACGAGCCACCTGCGGGTTTTCTCACAAACAGGATACAGCGTTCCGAAATTTCCGCCGCCATGCATCATAATGCGTGCCTCTGGTGCAACAGGAAGCGGCATGTGAAGTTTTTGGATTGCTTCGCAAAGAACTTCGGAAAGCTCTATAAGCGGACGGTCAGGATAGCATTTCTTTAAAAGATATTCCGTTCCCAGCAAGATTGCTTGATCGCCGAGGTTTCCATGCTGCGGGATGCCGGCAAGAACAAATGACGCTTTGTGCTGTCGCAACTCGACTAGCACGCGCAGGTAGGACTTTGCAGAAGCAAAATCCATCTGACCGAGCAGGAAAAGTTCTACGAACTGCAACAATTTGCACTCAGAGAAAACTTCACAGAAACCAACGACATTCACATAGAGGCTCCGCCAGAAGGATACAAGCGCCATCACTTCTTTCGCAGAAATCCGCTGCGCTTGTTCCAACGCATCAAAATAATAATAGGTCACGGCTTCTGGCAGAGAGAATCCCTCATCGAATGCTTCATCGTGATTGCCCGCAAGAAGCTCCAAAAGGAATGATTCGGCTTCCTCATGATGCTGGAAATGCATCTTGTTCATCTCTAGCTTTCATCCTCTCACTTTTCAGGATCCATCAGCGACCGCACCCAGGCATACAGGAGGAAGGTCAGCATGCCTGCCTGTTCGGGGAACATTTCGACGCAGACGTTTTCTGCTTCTTTCAAAACCGCATCTCCGTCCTGGCCTTCCGACATATTCAGCCAGAACTGCAGGTAGGTCTTTGCCGCCCAGGTGCGGAGCTGATGGCGGAGGTTGGCGTCTTTTCTGCATTCTTGCCATGTGGCGATGTCATGCTCGATGATCGGCATGACGCGGAATGCGGTCTCGAGTGCCCGGCGGCCTTTTGCCAGCGACTTGCTGCTCATGATGGAGCCGGAGCGCTGGCGGTAGCAATAACTGCGCTTCGGCAGTATGACATAGGTTCCCGCCGCATGATGCAGGTGCAACATGAACAGCGTGTCTTCGGAAAGAATGGGCTCGAAGTGCAATGCTTCTTCGCCCGTGAAAAGCTTGCGCGCAATCACGCGGCCCCAAGCCGTGAGGGACATGCGATATGCCATGTAAAGTTCGAAACGCCGCTTCTTGTCCGGCGTCAGCAGTGCTTCTTGCGATGGAATCGCATCTTGCGGCTCAACCCACCAGCTGCCGTTTTCTTTTGCGAAATAACGCTCGGCTCCGATGAAGGCGACATCTGCCTGGTACCGCTCCGCCGCTGTGACGAGGTCCTTGAGATAGTCGGGTTTCACCCAGTCATCGCTGTCGATGAAAGCAACGTATTTGCCAATGCTCTCGCGGACGCCGCGATTGCGGGCAGGACCGAGGCCGCCGTTTGTTTTCAGATGGATGACCCGCGCCCGCGCATCTTCTGCAGCAAGCAGGTCGGCCAGCTTGCCGCTGTCGTCCGTCGATGCATCGTCAATCAACAATAGCTCGTAATCGCCGAACGTCTGTGCATAGATGCTGCGGACACAGTCGGAAAGATAGGCTTCGACATTATAGACGGGCACGATGACCGATACCAGCGGCGCACGCCACGGCCTGTCTGTCTGTCTGTCTGTCTGTCTGTCTGTCTGTCTGTCTGTCTGTCTGTCTGTCTGTCTGTCTGTAGAGGATTTTCCCAGATTCGTCATTGGCTGTCAAGTCTCTTTCCATATCACTTGAGGTCGGCTTGCAGCATAAGAATGGCGACGATGGATTTCGCGTCGAAGATGCGGCC
>Ga0256404_1008769_pt1 | contig 14942 bp, 8 predicted proteins | sample RumenRJG_01DNA_FD_185990 | JGI IMG/M metagenome (GOLD analysis project Ga0256404, IMG submission 185990) | Bovine rumen microbial communities from Lethbridge, Alberta, Canada - RJG_01 | ecosystem: Host-associated > Mammals > Digestive system > Stomach > Rumen | place: Canada: Alberta | collected...
AACCCTAACATTGCTTACTGGCTCCAGGGTTACAACGACCAAATCGAGGAGGCTGTCAGTAACGATTACCGCCAGCGCGAAAGCACCCTTCAAGAGTGGTACAGCCTTATACAGAAAGACGTCGTCAGCAAATCCGACGACACCACCACTACCGACCTCACCGCCGTGCCTGTCATGCTCACTACACAATGGGACCAAAGTGACCCCTATAATATACTTTGTCCTTACGATTCAGTATACCACGGGCGCACCGTAGTAGGCTGCGTAGCCACAGCCATGGCACAGGTCATGAAATACTGGAACTATCCCACCTACGGCGAAGACACCCACTCCTACCAACCCTACAGCTTGTGGCACAACGGAAGCGCGCCTACCCTCTTTGCCGACTTTGCCCACACCACCTATCTCTGGGACCTTATGCCCAAACGTCTTGAAAGCTTCAGCTTCAGCTATGAGAAAGAGGCCGTTGCCACCATTTCCTACCATTGTGGCGTGGCCGTGGACATGATGTATGGCACTTCAAGTGCCGGCGGCAGCGGAGCCTTCTCCGAGTGCGGCCATTGGGCCTCCGCCTGCGCCACAGAAGCCTTCAAACGATACTTCAAGTACGATACCTCCCTCTACCACGCCAACCGCTACTCCTACAGTGAATCAGAATGGTGCGCACTCATCGACGAGAATCTCGCCCTCGGACAACCCATGTACTACTCCGGCTCCGACAGCACCGGCGGACACGCTTTTGTCCTCGACGGCTCCGATATCCAGCACCGCTACCACTTCAACTGGGGCTGGAGTGGCTACGGAGATGGATTCTACGCCATCAACAACCTCGCGCCCGGTCCCAACGGCGGCGCTGGCGGCAACGCCACCTACACCTTCAACCGGAGCCAAGGAGCCATCTTCGGCATCCGTCCCGGCCAAGTGGAAACCTTCGACACCGTCGACTACTACGACTCCATCTGCAATGACTCGCGCTACATCCGCTTCCATGGGTACACCCTCGAGGTCGCCGAAATGGACACCCTACTCCACCACCTCGACACCGTCTTCAACTACCACCTTAAGGTCATCAACCAGAGACGCATCTTCCTCAACCCCAACATTCCCAACACCACTCCCAAATCTTTCAACTATTGTCCAGCCACGGGCTACACCTTCCCTGAATGCCCCTTTGAAAATCCCGGCAGCCTCTTCGCCGGATGGTGCCATAGTTCTACCGGCGACGACGTCATCTACCAACCCGGACAACATGTCGACCTCAACTCCAACAGAACCTACTATGCCCTCTGGCTCAACGGTGTGGGCATCGACAATGCCGAGCAGGAACGCCTGATCAACCTTTGGCCCAACCCCACTTCCGACCTCCTCAACATCACCCTGCCGCCCCACACAACCGCCCTTGTCATCTACGATGTCTTCGGACGCCCCATGCTGCAAAACGACTACTCCAGCCACACTTCCGAGACCGTCGAAATTACCCTCCAAGACCTCCCTGTCGGCACCTACACCATGCAGATACGCACTCTGGAAGGTATTTATAACCGCCGTATAATCAAACTACAATAAAGAAATTTAAAGAAAAATTTGGTGGATTGGGAAAAAGTTCGTACTTTTGCACTCGATTTCCGACAGGGAAATAAGAGAGTGCGGGGTAGAGCAGTGGTAGCTCGTCGGGCTCATAACCCGGAGGTCGTCGGTTCGAATCCTTCCCCCGCTACCAAAACAGCAAAGCAGGTTGTTTTCACAACCTGCTTTTTTTATTGTACCTATCGGAGGCAAACTCTCTTGCATGTAGGCGGGTGCAAAAAAGAAACAACTACCGCATAGCGGTCTGCCTTGGGAATTTATGTATAGTTCCTCCAGAACGAATCGCAGGCTTTATGCTCGCAATTCTACCCCTCGAAAAAAAATAAATTGCCAATTCAAAAATATTTCGTATTTTTGCAACGTCGTTTCAGGTGAAACGGGTTGGATATTAATAATGAAATACATATGAACAAAGTACCAGACTCTTTGCAGATTAGATTTAAAGCACCGTCTGACTGGACACTTCCTAATGGTTTACGTGACAAATTCGTAAATTTGTACGGGAAAGAAGTTAATTGGAAAAATGTTCGTTGCGCGCTTAAAGCAACAAAAACATATTTCCTAAACGAAAAAGGATTGACTGTAGATGAAAACAAAAAGATAATTCATCGTACGAGAGCGAAATACAAATTTGCTCTATTTGATGGATATAAGACTCCCAAAGGAGACCAAATTTATGCATGGCGCCAGAAAAAGCGTGATGGCGGTTTTGGAAAAACAGATATCGGAACACGCTTTGATTTCGACTATATAATTGCAAATAATAATCACTAAAAATAGAAAAGAATGAAACGGCTATTATTATTCGGTCTCACTATGATGGCAATCTGTCCGTGGATATATGCCTATGATTTTTCTGCGGTTGCTCCAAGTGGACAAACCTTGTATTACTCAATAAATAGTGAATCAGTATATGTGACATATCCTGAATACTACAATGGGATGGTGATACTTACTTATTACAATAATCATACTATGCCTTCTGGTGGGCTGACAATTCCCGATAGTGTCACATTTCAGGGAACAACATATCCAGTAATTGGAATTGGAGACTATGCTTTTTATGATTGTAGCGGATTGACCGCTATTAATTTCCCTTCAAGTATTACATATATTGGAAATTTCGCCTTTAGAGGTTGTACTGGAATACACGATGTTACGATTGGATCTTCTGTAACTGAAATTGGAACATCTGCGTTTTATAACAGTGGTTTGACAACGGCAACTCTGCCAGAATCTGTTACCCATATTTCTAATGGAGCATTCTATATTAGTAGTTTGTCTGTTGTTAATATCTTATCAGATAATCCTCCTTTGTTAGATGGCGCTCAGGTCTTTTATGGAACAACCACCATTAGAATCAAATGTAATAAATATAATGACTATTATAATTCACTAGGATGGGAGCCCTATAGAAATAATTTGGTGGCATATTTCTATCCTGAATTCAACGTTTTTGTGGCATCCTCGGATTCATCTATGGGTATTGCTATCATGCAGCAACAAAATGGTCATAATATTAGTTGTGATTCTATGACTATTATTTACGCTGATGCGTATTCTCACTTTCATTTTACTCACTGGAGTAATATGAGAACAACTAATCCCGACACGATTCAATTAAACAGAGATACATCTATAACTGCCTTTTTCACTCGAAACACATATACAATTACGGCTTCATCAGTTAATCAAAACTGGGGTACGGTAGATGGTGGTGGCACTGCTTTATATGGAGACACAGTTACTCTTGTTGCCACTTCGATTGGACAATACCATTTCACCCATTGGACAAATGGTGTGAACACATATTATACAAATCCTCTTCAAGTAAGGGTGAACCATAATGATGATTATGTGGCTAATTTCGCTATCAATCAGTACAGTATCACCGTTCATCCTGATATCAACATTCATGGTTCTTGTTACGGTGGCGGTAATTATGACTACATGTCGGAACAATCTATTTATGCATATGCCAATCATGGCTATCATTTTATGGCCTGGAGTGACGGAGATACCAATAATCCACGTATTGTAACGTTGACACAAGATACTACTTTTGTTGCCTTATTCGGCAACAACACTTATGTTATCATTGTGCAGAGTTCTGATACTAGTAGAGGGATTGTGTCAAGCAGCACTACAACGGATTACTTGGACTCTACAGCTATTTCTGCAATGGCTAATTATGGATATGTTTTCTCGCATTGGAACGACGGCAATACCGATAATCCCCGGATAGTACAAGTGACGGACAACACAACCTATACTGCTTACTTCGATTACGACCAATTTACACTCACAGTGCAATCAGACAACACAATACAAGGATATGTAAATGGCGGAGGCAACTACAATTACCTTTCTGACTGCACTATTACAGCCACTCCTAACTATGGCAACCACTTCACCTACTGGAACGACGGCGTGACGGAGAATCCACGTACCATCACGCTGACGCAGGATACCAGCTTTACAGCTCACTTTGCACCGAACCAATATACATTGACGGTGAATGCAAGTGAGCACGGGACAGCCACAGGTAGCGGCACCTATACTTTCGGTGACACCATCACCATTCAAGCATTCCCCGATGACCACTGCCACTTCACGCGGTGGAACGACGGAAATACAGATAATCCGCGCCAGTACCGCATAGAGGACAATATCACGCTGACGGCATTCTTCGCCATCGACACCTATACGGTTGTTGTGGTGTCGAGCGATATTGTTCGAGGTATGGTTGAAGCCAGTGGCACGGAATTCGTCTATGGAACTCCTTGCACGGTGACCGCCACTGCCTATACAGGCTACACCTTTGTTGGATGGAGCAACGGCGTCACAGCCAACCCCTACACCTTTGCTGTGATAAGCGATGTAGAACTGACTGCCTTGTTTGTGGAGGAAGGCGAAGAAGTGTACACCGTGACGGTGGAGAGTGCCGACCCGACGATGGGCACCGTGAGTGGTGGCGGCCAGGCTTTGAACGGCGGCACTGTGACAATCACAGCCATTCCCAACGAAGGATACCGCTTCCTGACTTGGAACGACGGCAACACGGAGAACCCACGGACAGTGACTGTGATGGGGAACATCACCTATACCGCCTACTTTGAGAGCACACAAGGTATCGGGGATATCGATGCTACCGAGATAAAAATATACACTACAGGAGGTCGTATAGTTGTGCGGGGAACTGAAGGGGTGGAAACAAGAGTATATGACCTAACGGGGCGCGAGATGGCTCGTCCCAATCAGAATGGAGAATCACCTGTATTGCCGAGTGGTGTCTACTTGGTCAAAGTAGGCACACTACCCGCCCGAAAGGTTGTAGTAATATGGTAATAATATGGACAAACCTCTATCTATTTAAGATTGGGTGGCAGTATCGGTTTTGTCGGGTTGGGAATCCACTCATGCATAGTCCAAACCCTATCTAAATCATTGAAAAACTGGTGCGAAAATATAACGGTTGAGCCTACCTAAAAAAACAAGCAAATAGGTCGCAATACATGCGACCTATTTTTTTTTGTTCATGCGTAACACCAAGCATAAAACATTTTGACAAAAACACAGATTTCCATCCTTGCACAAGAGGACCATTTTATTGACAAAACACACCATACGCAAAAAACGCAACCGTCTGTAACTCTGGCATATTGCATCGGACAACACACATCATTCAAAGCAGCCCATAAATGGCACATAATCAATACGATCTCCCTACCAACTCCCACCCATCTCCCACCCATCTCCTACCATGGTGGGAGATGATAGGGTGAAGGCAGGGTGAAAATGGGGTGATTTTGACAATTTGTCCCAAAGCCGACAACAGGCAAAAAGCGGTGCAGAGGGAGGGTTTCAACAGACGGTGGAAAAATAATTTATAATAATACCAAAAAAAAGTGTACCTTTGCAGTCGCAATGAAGAAGATTTGGATACTCATAGCTAAGATTGGCGGATGGAAATTCATCCTGCCCGAGAAGGGGTCCCGCCCCGAGCTTTCGCGTTGTGTTTTCGCCACAGCGCCACATACGTCAATAGCTGATTATCTGGTTGGTACGGCCTATCTGTGGCAACTGGGTGTCAACGGACACATATTCATCAAAAAGGAGTTTTTCTGGGGTCCACTGGGACCGCTGCTGCGCCATTTGGGAGCCATCAGCATCGACCGCGGAAACCGCAAGAACGACATGGTGGGTGCCGCCGTGCATGAATTTGCCAAAGGTGGCAGCTTCGCCCTCGCCATCACCCCTGAAGGCACGCGCAAACCCACCAAACGATGGAAACGGGGATTCTGGGAGATTGCCCATCAGGCCCAGGTGCCCATCGTGCCCGCATTCCTCGACTTCAGCAAACGCGAGATCAGCCTTGGCGACGCCATCTGGACCACAGATGATTGCGAAGCCGACATACTGAAAATCCGCAGCCTCTACAGAAAAGAGATGGCCAAGCACCCCGAACAATTCATCGAGGTGGAAAAGGAAAAATGAGAATCGAAAAAAAACAAATATATGGTTAGAAGAATCTTTGTTGAAAAGAAGGCTCCCTATGCCGTCAAGGCCAAGGAGTTGAAAACAGAAATGAGCGAATACCTCGGCATCGAGGCCGAAGAGGTGCGCGTGCTGATTCGCTACGACATAGAGAATGTCAGCGACGCCACCTACCAACGTGCCAAGGGTACTGTCTTCAGCGAGCCACCAGTCGACGACCTCTACGAAGAGACCTTACCCCACAAGGAAGGCGATTTCTGCTTCACGGTGGAATACCTGCCCGGCCAGTTCGACCAACGTGCCGACAGCGCCGAACAATGCGTGCAGCTCCTCTGCGACAGCGAGCAGCCTATCATCAAGAGTGCCACAACATACGTTGTCAGCGGCCGGCTGACCGAACCTCAGCGCGAAGCCATAGTCAAGCACTGCGTCAATCCTGTCGACTCCCGTCGCGCCGACGGCCCCAAGCCGCAGACACTTGAAGAACACTACGACGAGCCCGCCGACGTCATTGTCTTCGACGGCTTCAAGGATATGCCCCAGGACAAACTGCAAGAGCTCTACAACGGCCTCGGCCTGGCCATGACCTTCGCCGACTTCCTCCACATACAGCGCTATTTCCACGACGAGGAGCACCGCGACCCCACAATGACCGAAATCCGCGTGCTCGACACCTACTGGAGCGATCACTGCCGCCACACCACCTTCGCCACCGAGCTGAAGGATGTGCAGTTCGACGACGGCTTCTATCGTCCGCTTCTCGAGGGTGCCTTCAAGCAGTACCTTGCCGACCACAAGGAGCAATACACAGGCCGCAATGACAAATTCGTATGTTTGATGGACATCGGGACCCTTGCCGCCAAACGCCTGCGCAAACAGGGATTGCTGGACGACCAGGAGGTCTCCGACGAAATCAACGCCTGCTCCATCGTCGTTCCCGTCAAGGTCGACGGCGTTGAGGAGGAATGGCTCATCAACTTCAAGAATGAGACCCACAACCACCCCACGGAGATTGAACCCTTTGGCGGTGCAGCCACCTGCCTCGGTGGTTGCATCCGCGACCCGCTTTCGGGCCGCACCTATGTCTACCAGGCCATGCGCGTCACTGGTGCCGCCGATCCCACACGCCCCCTCAACGAGACTCTGGCTGGCAAACTGCCGCAACGTAAAATTGTCACTACAGCCGCACGCGGCTACAGCAGCTACGGCAACCAGATTGGCTTGGCAACAGGTCTCGTCAACGAAGTCTACCACCCCAACTATGTGGCCAAACGCATGGAGATCGGAGCTGTCATTGCTGCCGCTCCGCGTCGCCAGGTGAAGCGCCTCACCTCCGACCCCGGCGACATCATCATCCTCCTTGGCGGACGCACAGGCCGCGACGGATGCGGTGGTGCCACGGGATCTTCCAAATCGCACACCACCGCCTCGCTCACCACCTGCGGCGCCGAGGTGCAGAAAGGCAATGCCCCCACCGAGCGCAAAATCCAGCGCCTCTTCCGCCGCGAGGAAGTCAGCAGTCTCATCAAGAAGTGCAATGACTTTGGCGCCGGCGGCGTCAGCGTGGCCATCGGAGAACTGGCCGACGGCCTGCAGATCAACCTCGACAAGGTACCCAAGAAATATGCCGGCCTCGACGGCACCGAGCTGGCCATCAGCGAAAGCCAGGAGCGTATGGCCGTCGTCGTCGACCCCAAGGATGTCGACCAGATGCTCAAATATGCCGACGAAGAGAACCTCGAGGCCACAGTCGTTGCCACCGTCACCGCCGATCCCCGCATGATAATCAGCTGGCGCGGCAAAGAGATTGTCAACCTCAGCCGTCGCTTCATCGACACCAATGGCGCCCACCAGGAGACCACCGTGCGTGTCAAAATGCCTTCCGAACCCAGCAAAGCCACCGTCCCCTCCAAATCCATCAAGGAAACCTGGCTCAACACCCTCAGCGACCTCAACGTCTGCTCTCAGAAAGGCCTCGTCGAAATGTTCGACAGCTCGATCGGCGCCGGCAGCGTGCTGATGCCCTTCGGCGGTCTTTACCAACTCACGCCGACCCAGGTCATGGCCGCCACCCTGCCCCTGCTCGACGGCAAATGCGACCTTGTAACGCTCATGTCCTATGGCCTCGACCCCTACCTTATGTCGTGGAGTCCCTTCCATGGGGCAGCGTGGAACGTCGTCAACAGCGTCGCCAAGATTGCCGCCGCCGGAGGCGATGCTTCTCGTGTACGACTCACTTTCCAGGAATATTTCAAAAAACTCGGCAAAGACCCTTACCGCTGGGGCGAGCCTTTCAGCGCACTCCTCGGTGCATACAATGCGCAGATGGGACTTAAGCTGCCTTCCATCGGTGGCAAAGACTCGATGTCCGGTACCTTCAACGACATCGACGTACCGCCCACGCTGTGTTCCTTCGCCGTCGGCACCACCGACGTGCACCACACCATCTCGCCCGAACTCAAGAAAGCCGGCAGCCGCCTTGTCCTCCTCGATGTCAAGGAGACGGAATATGGCATGCCCGACTACGCCGACGCCATGTCGCAGTATGCAGCCCTGCGTAAAGCCATCTTCGGAGGCCAGGTCCTCAGCGCATACGTCGTCGGATTTGGTGGCCTGATAGAGGCCGTCAGCAAAATGGCCTTTGGCAATAAACTGGGTGTGAAACTGACAGCAGAACCCTCCGGACTCACCGCCAAGAACTACGGCAATATTGTTATCGAGACCTCTGCCGACACCTCCACCCTCCCCTTCCGTTGCACCGAGATTGGTACCGTAACAGCAGAGCCCGTCTTTGAGGTTGCAGGCGAAAAGATTACCTTGGACGAAGCCCTCGCCGCCTGGCAGAAGCCCCTCGAGGGTGTCTTCCCCACCCGCACCAATGCACCCGTCCAGGCCATCACGACTGCCGAACCCAAGAAATATGACAGCATCTATCAGTGCCGACACAAAGCAGCCAAACCCCATGTCTTCATCCCTGCCTTCCCGGGCACCAATTGCGAGTACGACTCCGCCCGCGCCTTCAACCGCGCCGGTGCCGAGAGCGAAATCATTGTATTTCGCAACCAGAATGGCCTGCAGATTCGCGAGAGCGTCGACGCCTACGTCCGCGCCATCAACAACAGCCAGATTGTCATGATACCCGGTGGTTTCAGCGCCGGCGACGAACCAGAAGGCTCGGCCAAGTTCATCACCAGCGTCTTCCGCAACCAGAAGATTGCCGATGCCGTCATGGACCTGCTGCAGAAACGCGACGGCTTGATGCTTGGCATCTGCAACGGATTCCAGGCCCTTGTCAAACTCGGACTTGTGCCCTACGGAGAAATCCGCCCACAGGACGAAGATGCGCCCACGCTGACCTTCAACACCATCGGACGTCACCAGAGCAAGATTGCCTACACGAAAATTGTCAGCAACCTCAGCCCCTGGCTGCGTCAAGCCCAGTTGGGCGGTGTCTACGCCATCCCCATCTCCCACGGCGAAGGTCGTTTTGTGGCTCCGCAGCAATGGCTCGACCGCTTGTTCGCCAACGGGCAGGTGGCCACACAGTACTGCAATCTGGAGGGTGTTCCGACCATGGACGAGGAGTACAACATGAATGGTTCGTTCCTTGCCATCGAAGGTATCACCAGCCCCGACGGTCGCGTACTGGGCAAGATGGGGCACAGCGAACGTCGCACTCCCTTCAGTGCACAAAACATCAACTTCCCCAACGACCAACTCATCTTCGAGAGCGGCGTCCAATACTTTAAATAACGCATAATCCGCAGTCGACCTGCGATACCAAAGGTGGAAGCACCCAAACGAGGCTTCCACCTTCTATATATAATAAGACCGAATATGACAGAAATGGAGAAAATGCAGGCGGGGTTGGAGTACAGCTTTGCCGACGACGAACTGATAGCACGCAAGAGCCGTGCCGTCCGCTGGTGCGAGGAGTATAATGCCATCGACGGTACCGACTACAAAGCGCAATACAAATACCTAAAAACAATGCTCGGCAGCGTGGGCGAGCGCGTTTGGATTGCCAAAACCTTCAACTGCGACTGCGGCAAAAACATCTTCATCGGCAACGATTTCACAGGCAACTTCAACCTTACCATCCTCGACATCCACGAGGTGCATATCGGCAACCACGTGATGATCGGTCCCAATACGCTCATCACCACCGTGGGGCACCCCTTGTCGCCGTCGAAACGTCGCGGCTACATGGCCCAGGCCGCGCCCGTCAACATTGGCAACGACGTGTGGATAGGTGGCAATGTCACCATTTTACCCGGCATCACCATCGGCAACAATGTCGTGGTGGCCGCCGGCGCCGTGGTGACACGCGATGTGCCGGACAACACCCTTGTGGGCGGCATACCTGCCCGCAAACTGAAAGACCTGGTTGAAGAATGAACACACTCCTATAAATGACACAAGACGAATTATGGATGGCGCAATACAACGAGTACGCCGCCTTCATCAAGACAAACCACCGCTGCCCGTCGAAACACCACATCGAAGAGCACAAACTGTATTCGTGGTGGAAGCACTCACGCAAACTTCTCAACGCCGACACCATGAAAGACGATCGGGTGGAGAAGTTCAAAGAGCTGATAGCCCTCGCCGAAGCCAACCGCCACGTCAACCAGTTTCGTTAACGGCTCTATTATTTGTGTAATCCAGAAATAAAGTGTATTTTTGCAACGTATTATTCTGAAAGGTATGGAAGATATCATAAATAATATCAAAGCGTTGTCGCATGCACAACGTGAAGAGGTCATTGGCTGGAGACGCTGGATGCATCGTCATCCGGAACTCTCGCAGGAGGAGTATGGCACCATGGCTTTCGTGGCCGAACGGCTGCGCGAGATGGGCCTTGAGCCCAAAACCGGCATCGGCAAGACCGGCGTGATGGCCATGCTCAGGGGCAATGGCGACCATTCCTACTGCGTCGCCCTCAGGGCCGACTACGATGCACTGCCCATCACCGAATGCACCGGACTGGACTTCGCCAGCGAGAACCCCGGCGTGATGCACGCCTGCGGCCACGACATGCACACATGCTCCCTCCTCGGCGCCGTCAAGATTCTCACCCAGATGCGTGACCAGCTGGAGGGCGACCTCATGTTTATCTTCGAGCCCAGCGAGGAGAAATATCCCGGCGGCGCCCGCATGATGATGAACGACGGCCTCTTCGACGAGGTGACACCCGACGAAATCTATTCCTTCCATTGCCTGCCGGAGATGGACTTCGGCCGCGTCGGCATGCGCAAAGGCAAGTACATGGCCTCTACCGACGAACTCTATTGGACCGTCAAGGGCAAAGGCGGCCACGGCGCCACACCGCACCTCAACGTGGACCCCATCCTCATTGCCTCGCACATCGTCATCGCCCTGCAGCAGGTCGTCAGCCGCAACGCCGCCCCCATGTCGCCCACGGTGCTCACCATCGGCAAGATCGAGGACGTGGGCGGCCGCACCAACATCACGCCCGACACCGTGAAGATGGAGGGCATCATCCGCTCCTTCGACCCCGAATGGCGCCTACGCACCCACGAGCTGATACGCAAGATCAGCTCCGGCGTGGCCGAAGCCATGGGGGGCGAGTGCGACCTCTTCGTCGATGAGGGCTATCCCCCTGTCATCAACGACGACACCTGCACCCAGCAGGTGCACGACAACGCCTGCGCCTTCCTCGGCCAGGAAAACGTCGAGTGGCTCGACCTCCGCATGACGGCCGAGGACTTCGCCTTCTACCAGCAGCGGATTCCCGGATGCTATTTCCGCATCGGCATCCACCAGCCCGGCACCCCCTTCAGCAACCTCCACCGTCCCAACCTCATTGTCGACGAGCGCAGCCTCGAGCTGGCCAACGGCCTCGTGGCCTACAACGCCATCATGGCACTGAGGAACAAGATTAAAAAGTGAAAATTGAAATTATTGCGGCAAAGGAACCCCAATAATTTCAATTTTCAATTTTCAATTCTCACAGACCGTAACTGTAGCCCACGCAGAGCCAACCCACGAGGCCTTTCTCCTCGGTGTAGGCCTTCAGTTTCGTGCCTTTAGCATTGGCGTCCACCGACTTTTCCATGTTGTAGTCAACCATCAGGCTGACATCCAGCTTGCTTCGGCGGTCGATGCGGTATTCCACACCCAGGGTGCCGCGCAGGCGGTCGACGTACATGTTGTTGAACCCGTCGAGGAACCATCCGGCATCGCCAGCCGTGGTGAAGGTGCTGCCGTTGTAGTAGCCCCAGGTGCCGGACGCCTCGTTGTACACCGCACTGACGGTCGGCGCATTGAACGTGTTGCGAATTTCAAAGGAAGCGTATGGCTCCCAGCGGCGCAACCCCTTGTAGGTCACCTTCACGCGGCTCTTCAAAGCCCAGGCGTTGGCCGGGTTCTGATACTCGTTGAAACTGTCCGTGCGGTGCGTCATCTGCACTCGCTCGCGCAGCGACACCGTCCAATCACCGAAACGGTAACTGCCCGTAACGTCGACGAAAACGCGGTGGCGCGGCGTCTTGAAGGCCGAGTTGCTGGAGCTGTAGCCATTGATGAGCGAATAGCCCAGGCCCACCTTGAGGTATGGGAGCACCTTGTAACTGGCCCCCAGAGTGGTGTGGAAGCGGTCGAAGGCGCCGAAATTATTGTCGAAACGCACCTCTTCCTCAATCGAGACATGCAATCCCTTGACAATCTTCTTGTCCAACATAACGGCCACTCGGCCGCCTACCTCGGGGTCGAGGCTTTCCTCGGTCTGCGCCGCCGCCCCCACGGGCAGCAGCGCAAGGATCGCTGCCAATATAACACCAGTGTATTTCATGACCTTAAACTCCTAACTCTTAACTCATAACTCTTAACTCCTAACTGAACCTACCATCCCCATCCGCCACCGCCGCCGGTATAGCTGCTGAGGGTCACACTGCTGCCGCCGCTGACGGTGGCGCCCTCGAGGAGCATGCCGTTCAGACGCGAGGTACCGCCTTCGGTGCTGACACCGCTCTTCACAGTGGGCTGCCCGGAGCCCGCACCGGAAACGATGAGGCCGCTGCCGCCGCTGGAGGGGGTCTTGAAGGCGTAGGTGTCGTTGCCCACGGTGATGGAATACCACGTGTTGCGGGTCCACGAGGTGGCGCGGTAGCAACTCTGCGTCAGCTGCGAGCCGTTCTCCAGGCCGCCGATGGCCATCAGGGTGCCGCCCTGCACGTAGAGTTTCTTGCCCCCCTCGGTGTTGGCGTCGATGGCCACCTCGGGCGAGGAGGCGCCGATGGCGTACACCACGCCGCCCTTGAGGTAGAGGTTGCCGTTGGCGTCGAGGCCGTCGTTGCCGGTGGAGTAGGCGCAGACAAAGCCGCCGCTGATGGTCATGTCGGAAGCCGAGTTGATGGCGTCGTCGCTCGACTGGCTGTAGACTTCGCCGCCGGTGACGGTCAGCGTGCCTTTGGTTTCGATGCCCTCGTGCTTGGAGACGACTACGGTGATGACACCGCCGGAAATCTCAATGTTGCCGTCGAACTTGATACCCTTGGCGCCCACGCTGTTGTCGCTGCTGCTGCCACCGCCGCCGGGGCCATGGCCGCCGCCACCACCCCAGCCACCGCCGCTGGAGGAGCCGAAGTTGCTGCCCGTCACGGTGATGTTCACCGTGCCTCCGCGGAAGTAGCCGTCGCCGTCGCCGCTGATGCCCTTGCCGCCGGTGCCGCTGTTGGTGATGGTCAGGGTGCCGGCGTTCATCTCAAACAGCTGGTCGGCCTTGATGCCCGCCGTGCTGCTGGTGTCGGTGACGCCGTCGGTGGTGGTCACCACGGTGGAGCCGGTGACCTTGATGGTGGTCGCGCCTCCGTCGAAGCGCACCAGGCTGTCGCTGCTGAAGCCCTTCTTGCCGCCCGCCGAGACATTGACGTCGATGGTGCCCCCGCTCACAAGGATATAGCTCTTGCCCCGCACGCCGTGGCCTGCCGACGAGGATACCTTCACCGTGGCCCCACTGAGGATCTGCACCCAGTCGTCGCTCGTCACGCCGGCCTTGCCGGTGGCGTTGACGGTGAGCGCACCATTGCCGCTGAAGACAATCTGGCCCTCGCTGAAGAGCGCGGCCTTCTCGTCCTCGGTGGAGGGCGTGAGGCTATACGTGGCGCCGTCGGCCAGGGTGCTGCTTCCGCTGAGGAAAATGTCCACGCGCTTGCCTTTGTTGGGGGTATCCTCGAGGCCCTGCACATTGATGGCAGCGCCGCGGGTGTTGGTGATGCCCACACCGTTGAGCTGAATGCCCTGTTTCCTGCCGCTGTAGATCTTCAGGAAACCGTCGGTAGTGGTGCCGGAAAGGATGTAGAGCACCTTCTCGTCGCCGGCATTGCGGATGGTGACGTCGTTGCCGCTGACGGTAGCGCTGACGTTGCCTTCGGCACCGCTGACGGTGGCCGACCCGGAGGTAGAGTAGACGATGGTCACAGTGCGATCATAGTCCGTGGTGACACTGGAGGTGGTGTCCACCCCGTCACCGCCGCCGGTGCCGCCCGCAGTGGTGTCAGAAACAACAGCAATCTCGTCCTTTTGACACGCAACTGCCAGAAAAACAAACGATAAAATTATAAAAAAGGTCCGTTTCATAAGGTTATAATATTACATTTATCCAATATTTATGTACTCATTATTGCAAAAAACTTTCACCCCCAAACGTTTTTTTTCATACCCCCACCCCACCCCAAACACCCACCTACCCCACACCCAAAACGTATCAAATACGGCCGTTCTTATATTGTTCTTATATTGTTTACATATTGTTCGCATATTGTTCTTATATCCACAATATAGGAACAATATAAGAACAATATGTAAACAATATAAGAACAATATAAGAACGGCCG
>Ga0256404_1008770_pt1 | contig 14940 bp, 16 predicted proteins | sample RumenRJG_01DNA_FD_185990 | JGI IMG/M metagenome (GOLD analysis project Ga0256404, IMG submission 185990) | Bovine rumen microbial communities from Lethbridge, Alberta, Canada - RJG_01 | ecosystem: Host-associated > Mammals > Digestive system > Stomach > Rumen | place: Canada: Alberta | collected...
ACTCGCTTCTAAGAAATTTCAAAAATATCTTGATGCAGATGCTACAATTACCATTCCAAAAGACTATTATGAAGGAGTTGAAGTAGATGGTAAAATTGAAAGCATATTTACTGAAATAGACAAGACCATAGAAGGCTTTCAAAAACAACTTGAACACGCAAAAAGCAAAGGAAACAAAGAGCTTGCTGATAAACTCCAAAATCAAATTGCCAAATATAAAAAAATTAGAGCCAGTGTAAAAAACAGCGAAATCACAAATGACGAAGCGATGGAAGCAAGACTGCATCCAGAGCTGTCTACCGCAAAAGATATAGGAAAACTTTCACTAAGAGCAGGTGGACGACAAGCTCTTTGCGGAGCAGCAATTGGGGGCGGCATTTCAATTATTCAGAATTGCGTTGCGCTAATAAAAGGAGAAAAGGACTCTAAAGAAGCAGCATTGGCAGTCGCAGGTGACACAACAAAAGCCGCAGCTATAAGTTTCGCCACAGGTTTTTCTGGAGCTGTAATAAAAGGTGCAATGCAAAATGCAAAAAACACAACCTTAAGAGCTTTATCAAAGACCAATTTTGCAGGAACCCTTGTTACCACAACTGTAGAGACAGGAAAAACACTCAGAAAATACATAAATGGAGAAATTTCAGGATTAGAATGTCTTGAGGAGCTAGGAGAAAAAGGAACAGGGCAGGTCAGTGCCGCAATGTTTGCATTAATAGGCCAGGCAGCGATACCCATACCTGTTGTTGGAGGACTTGTTGGGTCTATGGTAGGATATGCCCTTAGCACTGCTTTTTATAAAGAAGTTGTTAATACATTAAAAGCAGAAAAACTTGCGAAAGAAGAAAGAATCCGTATTGAAAAAGAATGTAACGAAGCAATTTTACTTATTCGCAAATATCGTTCAGAAATGAACGAAGTCATAAACAATTATCTTTCCGATTATTCAACAACTTTCAACGATGCATTTAGCCAAATGTTTTTATCTTTAAACATGAATGATGTTGATGGTTTCATTGGTGGCGCAAACAAAATAACTGAAAAATTGAATGGCCAAGTTGCATTCCGCACATTTCAAGAATTTGAAAGTAATGTAATGAATAATCCAGCCCCTTTCGTATTGTAAGCAGGAGAAAATTATGGATAAAAAAGACTTTACAATTATCTATCTTTTTTTAGCATTGGATGGTAGGGTTACAGTTCGAGAACATAACCTATTTAAAGAGATTATGAAACACGAGGGATATGATGATGCTGATGTAAAAGAGATAGGACGCACAACAATGAATATTATTTCTGATGCCTACAGCACTGAGAACAGAGAATCACTGATCCGGCATCAATTTGAGAAATATTCAAAAGATGCACAAACTGGCAATACGGAACATAATCGTACAGTTCTCTGGACACTCATAAATCTTGGTTTTTCCGACAAATCATACTCTAAAGCAGAACAGCGTTTAGTTCATTTATATGCAAAAAACATGGGCCTAGACAAATCGTATGTACTTGAGTTGGAAGATGCCGCAAAGGCGATGCTTTCAATTATAAACGAGAGTGAATTTTTGGAAAAATTTTCTTTCTCAAATTCAATAAGAAATGAACTTGCAGAAAATCAAAAAATTCTTGAAAAACAAGTTTCTGCTTTAGTCTCATTAGGATAAGGGGAATAAAAACATGGCAATACCACTACTGTTAATAATTCCAATACTAACAACCACTTATGGCATTGGAAAAGGAATAAAAGCCGGCGTCGATATAAAAGACGCAAAGGATACAAATGCTGAAGCAAACAATATTCTGGAAAATGCTAAAAACGAACTGGAAGCACACCGTGAATATTGCAGTGAAGCATTGAAAGATTTAGGAAGCAAAAAATTATATATTCTTAATAACAGCATCATGCAATTTATAAATATTGTTGAAAGTATTAAAAATATTGAATTGGCAGAAACTTCCGGTTTGGATGAACTTTCAAGATTTAATATTGATAAAAAATCTTTCACAGAGCTAAAAGGAATTGGCAACTATGCATATTCATTAATCGGTGCATATGCCGCCCAAGCAGTAACAGGCAGCGCGCTTATCTCACTTGCTACAGGAATAGCATCCCCACTTCTCGCTAGCACAGTTGCTGGCCAAGCGCTTTCCGTTATTGGCCGTATTGTCGGCGCAAAGGCAAATACTCAAAAAGAAAAAGCTTATACAAATCTTGCAGAAGCAAAGAAAACAGCGGAAGAACTCGCCTCCACTGCACTTGTATATGACGGAATAAGAAGGCGTTGCAACATGTTCTATAACTTACTAATTCGCCTCGATGCACTCTTTACCCCACTTGTTATGCAAGTACAGAAAATTATCAGTATAGCTGACAATGATTATGAAAATTTTTCAGAACAGCAGAAGCAAACCTTTGCGGCAGCATTTTCACTAGCATGTGCCATAAAAGCCGTTATTAGCACACCGATACTTTCTGATGACGGAAAATTAACACCAGAGTCTGAAAATTTGATACCAAAAATACAAAATCAAATAAAACAGTCCAATCAACAAATAGTCGTTGGACAAGAAAAATATTTGCAAGAAAAACTTCGCTGTAGTAATTGTGGAAAGGTTTTACCAGCAGGAGCCAATTTTTGCACTGCCTGTGGTAGCAAACAATAATATATATATAAGGAGCAAACAAAATGAGAATCTGTTCAAATTGTGGACGCGAAAATGGTGACGACAGTAACTTCTGCGCAGGATGTGGAACAAAATTGGAAGAGGCAGCCAATTTCAATCTTTGCCCAGGGTGTGGTGCTGAACTTGAAACCTCGGCAAGGTTCTGCCCGCAGTGTGGCTTTAACCTTGGAGGGGAAACCCCAAATGATGATGAATGCGAGGTCTCTGACTATGCCGATGCTCCAGATTCTTCTGACGACTACGAGGAATATGTAGACGAAGATGAATATGAAGACGATGAAACAACAGAAGAGAAGATAACAAAGATTGTAGATAAGTATATTTATGACATAAACAAAAGTTCTACAGCTTACAATTCAACAAAGTTACACGATTCTGAATATTCACAGGTATTACAAAATCTACGTTCAAACATTGCAAAAGATGTAAGTTCATCTGAAATCATAGGCTTTATTGATACAACTGTATTCGGAAAAGGAAAGGGTGGATTAGTTTTCACAACCGAAGCACTATATGAAGGGGCTCCTGGTGCATCTTGGAAAGTTCCTTATTGGCAGATGGGAGATATAAATTGCACAGGGAAGAAACTCGTATTCAACGGAACTAAAGATTGTGGAATAGGGTGGATGAAAAAAGGAATGGATATAGATATTGATAGCACATGGTATAACATTCCAGCCTTAAAAGACTGCCTAGATGAAATATACGCAATAATATAAAAGCTACTACCTCCGCTGCTTTGTGGAGGTAGTATAACAAATAAATTCATACAAGGAACATATCTTATGAAAAAATAATACAATGATAGAATATTTAAAATTTCTGTATGACAATCACAGACACATTGCTGTAGTGATTATTGGTTCTGAAAAATTCGAAAACACAAGGGTTTCTATAGAAAACAGGCGATGATTTTTTCTTAATTTTTGAAGAGCCAAGAATAATCGAATTATTAGAAGGGAACAACGAATACAAAGTCGATTTTAATCATTTCGAATTATCACGACCCCCTTTAACGCTGTCCACTTGCTATGCCGGAAATCATATAGAAATAAGATGGTTATCAGAGGATGAAAATAAATAATTTATAACCGAGAGTAAGAGAGGATAAAAATGAAAATCTGTTCAAATTGTGGACGTGAAAATAACGATACCAGCAACTTCTGTGCAGGATGCGGGACAAAAATCATTACAACACCCATATTCTGCGCCGAATGCGGAACAAAACTAAAAAATGGCTCCAAGTTTTGCCCCCAGTGCGGACATAAAGTAATAAATATGGAAAATGAACAGCGCTATGCTGGAAAAACATCAACTAATACACAAAAATATTCAGAAGATGTATCAAGTTTATATAATTTCGGAAATTATGACGCTGTACTTCCATGGCAAAATGACTGTGACATTGAACTAGACGATGCCATAAAATATGGTTATATCGACAAAGTAAAAAACTTTATCGAATCAGGTTATGCAGTTGAAGATATAAGTTTTATTGCATTACAATTTGTTCACAATGGAGAAATGCTCAAATTTCTTTTTGAACATGGAAAAGTAAAATGCCACGATTTAGAATATAATAATGACTTACTAACAGAAATAATTGAAAAGTATAATCTAGATCTTAACAATTACGGAGATACTAACGATTCAAACTATTTCAAAGAATTCGGAGATATTTTCAATTCAGAACAAGATATTCATAACAAATATCTTGGTATAATAAAAGTTTTACTTGAGAATGAATTTAATGTAAATAGCATTCTATCAAACCACAAAACACCTCTAACAACGGCTTTATCCACGTCCACCTTTTATCCAAAAAGTCTTACAAAGCTTGCATTATACTTAATTGAAGAATGCGGAGCGGACGTTAACTTTGTTCCTCAAGTTAATGCAAAAGAAAAATATACTAAAGATTTGGAATGGTATAAAAAATATGGAGGAGAACCGCCTCGTTTTAGTATAGATGACTATATGAAAACAAATAACGAGACAGCTTTAATGTTGGCATGCTCTTTAAAACCAGATACTCCTGATGCCTACAAAGAAAAAAATGAACTATGCAAACTTATTATAAATCATAATGCAAATGTGAATTATAGTCATTATGATTTCGCACTTCATGGATTTGTAGAGTTTAGTTCAACTCCGTTATCTACTGCCCTAGACAATATTGAATTTGATGCAAAATTTGATAAAAACTGTTCAATAATATCTCTACTTAAAGAAAACAAAGCAAAAGTTACAGCTGACATCGTTGATATTGTAATTAGTATAAAGGATGAGGAACTGATAAAAAAAATATGCGAAATATTGGAATTGACAAAAGAACAACTTAACGCAGCTCATAAGAGGAAACATACATGGTGACATAAATTCTCCCCCCACGACACTATTTGTCACCCTGCGCAACATATACTAAAATCATAGGGGCAATCGCTCCAAGGAGAAAATATGATAAAGAAGTTTTTGGGAACTTGCGTTACGGCAACGCTGGTGGCAGTGGCAGGCAAAAAGATTTCTGACTATGCAGAAACAAAGCCAGGGCTAAAGAACGTAAAGGACAAGCTCAAGAAGACGGGCAAAGATTTTTATGCCGACTGCAAGGATGTTCTTGAAGCCGCAAGGAGAGCCCTTACCGGTGAGCAGCCAGAGGAAGGAAACATAGTAGCAGAACCCTGCTAAAAAGAAATCATTCGGCGGCACACTTTGCAAACACGCAATATCTTATAAAAAAGGAACAAGATACAGTGGCAGGCAAAGAACGGATTCTTCTTTTCTGAAATCTTTTGTATACACAAGGTAGCGGTTCAGAATATGCCTTGAAAATTTTTGTGAAAAATAGTCCAAAGACTTGTGCCGCCGGTAATCGCCAGACTTTGATTCAATGGGGCAGATTTTATTTTTTCTGGAAACAATAAAGTCAATTTCGTAATTATGGTTTGAAGTTGTACTCGGAAAAGTGTAATAAAACAACTCGTCGCCTTTTGCCTTCAGCATCTGTGCAATCACATTTTCGTAGACATAACCAAGATTTGCGGAGAGTTTGTCCGAAAGCAATTTTACCGCCTACCGCACAAGAGGGAATCTAGGGTTTCATACCCACCATTCTGCAAAATCCCCATAGAAATACACATGACATTATTTGTCACAGGTGGTAGGATATAATAAGGTCAAGAAAGCACACAAGGAGGATGACTATGCACATGCCAAGCTTTGGGGAGACTATATTTGTCTGTAAAAATTGTGGGGAAAGTTTTTCTGGCAGAGATACAGAAGAAGGCAAGAAGCGGATATATGCAGAAGATGAGCCATTAAGCAGATTTATGCCAGGACCAGCCCATCCAAAATGTCCGCACTGCAAAAGCCGCAAGACGGAAAAAGATTGGGGCGTGGAGTATTAAGGCTTTATAAAAAAATCCCCTGCATAAAGCTTGCAGGGGAAAAAGTCATCTTAAAGGACGAACAACGATTAACAGTCACTCTGAACGCACTTGCATGCAAGTAACTTCAGGGGCTGCACCGCAATTCATCCGATAACATTCAAGATTCCGAATCACACTTTGTAGCAGGTGCGTGCAAAGTGGCGTAGCGTTCGGAATGACATGTTATAGGAATGACATGTTATTCTAACAGCGCAAAACTTACTTCTGCTTTGCGAATACCATTTCTGAGCCATTTTCAGTAAGAGAGATCTTGCCGTCTTCTGAAACCTTAAAAGACACTTTTGACTCCTCGCCGCTGCCAGCAGGATCAGAAAGGGTCATTGTCTTTGAAGATTCGTCCCACTTCAAATTGCACTTCATACCCATGATATTCATATCACCGCTTCCGTCTGCGTTCAGGTTCAAAATACCTTCAACTTTTGTACCTGTAACTTCTTCAAGCTGCTTAAGATCTTCAGCAGACACACCGTCTAAAGAATCAATGCTGTAAGTTCCTACGAGAGGGGACACCTTTTTCTTGCAACCTGCGAAGCAAACCATCAATGCCAGTGCTGCCATAACAGCAAAGAAGACCTTTTTCATTTTATACTCCTTGTAATGAAAAAAATATATAATTCCACGCATGCTTTATTACATAAAGAGGCGTTTGAATAAAATTTGGATTTTCTACAGGCTTATTCTATAACTTTTACGTCGCTAGGATTGGCCTTAAGATACTGGAAGAAAGCTTCCTTATTGGTAACAACTTTTGCCGTTACCTTTACGCGGGACTCGTCTTCGGGAAAGTCATCGAGTTTCCAGCCGTTTACTTCGAGAGTAGTTCCAACGAACATGCCGCCCTTGCTTTGGCCAATGGAGGCAGACATAAAGCCCAAAGAAAGGTCACCGTCGATTGTGATTTCCTGGCCGTCCTTATAGCCCCTGTTCTGGAGCTTTTTTGAAACAGCCTGCATTGCCTCAAAGTCGCCGTAGGCAATGTTGAATTCAGTGGATTTTGCCTGCTTTGATTCTGATTTTTTGTCCGTAGACTTGCTTGATGCCGCACTTGCCACAGTATTAACCGCTGCACCCGCTACGGCTTTCTTGGTGGTTGTGGCGCATCCTGCAAGGCACACAGAAGCTGCAAGAGTTGCAATAACTGCAAGGTTCATCATTTTCATATTTTTCTCCTCTACAGAAAAAAGTCTGTAATTTATACAATAGAATATAATCCAACTTTTTCCGCTGTCCAGAAAAATTTAAGGAAAAAATAATTTTTTTCTTGGTTCTTGATATTACATAATGAGCGCATGGAGGAATGGCTTTGCTGAACCTACGCCGCCGTGGAGGGGCGCGACAGCGTTGACGGTGAAAGAGACGCTCCCTGAGCCTGTCGAAGGGGCGGCTCTTTCACCGTCAATGACCGTTAGGGAACCCCGGAAGGGCGGTGACGCAAAGGCATGGGCGGTCGGATTAGCCAAAGAGTAAAATGGTAGAACATACAAAAGTACCGTCCAAAAGAATATAGGCAGTTTCAAAACTCGTTTTATTATGCTGACTTTTTTAGCATCCAGCTTCATAGATTCCGAAACGAGTTCGGAATGACATTTTGGGAAGAGCTCAATAGTATAAAAAAAACGCTTTTAATTCTTGCAAAAAAAATATATACTGCACGCATGGCTATTCTTGTTTTTAAGCAGCTCTGCTACATGATGATTGTGGTTGTGGTTGCCTTTATTTTTTCTAAGAAATTTAAATTTGCAAATCAGGAAATTTCTTTTGTAAGCAAGACCATGCTTTACCTTGTTAACCCCTGCATGCTTCTTTCTTCTTTTGACATTCCCTACAATCCGCAGAAGATAAAGGGGCTTGCGGTTATGATAGGCCTTTGCTTTGCCGTTCACATTGCAATGATGGTTACAGCGTGCATTTTTATTCGGAGCCGCAGTCCGGAGGGTAAGGAACTTGACGGCATTGACCGGGTTGGCGTTATTTTTACCAACAGCGGTTTTATTGGCATTCCGCTGATTAACGGGGTGCTTGGTAAGGAAGGCGTTTTTTACCTGATGGGCTACCTTGTGAACTTTAACATCCTGCTTTGGATTTTTGCACCGCTTGCTTTGGGTTGCAGGTTTGACATTAAAAAGATTGTCTTTAACCCCAACGTTATTGCGGTGGTTGCGGGCTTTATTCTCTTTTGCTTTCCGGGAACGCTGCCAGACATTCTTTCCAAACCGATTGGCTATATTGGGCAGATGAATACAGCTTTGAGCATGATTCTTTTGGGGATGATTTTTGCTGACTTTAAGAAGGGGGAAGGGAAAAGGTCTCTTGCGCTTAGGGCGGGCTGGACGGTTGCGGTAAGGCTTGTGCTTTGCCCTCTTGCGGCGCTTGCGGTTATTGCTGCGACGGCACGGCTTTTGCCCATGCTGCTTTCTAGTGTGGAAGACATTCGCCTTATGACGGTTACGGCATACATTGCAGCTCTTTGTCCTGTGGGAATGAGCATTACTTCTCTTGCGGTTGTGTTCAAGAAGGATGCCCACTACGCGGGTCTTATTGTTGCCCTAACATCGGCCCTTTGCGTTTTGGGTGCGCCGGCATTCATCTATCTTGCACAGATTCTGGGGATTGTATAGCAGCTGAATCAAGCGGATTGTTGGCGGGCGGTCCCTGAGCTTGTCGAAGGGCTTCTTTGAAAACAGTTCCCTGCGACTGGCACAGGGAACGATTCTTTGTGTTAGTAAAAAAACTTCACCACGACGAAAGACCGTCATGCTGCACGAACTTACAAGCAAATAATTTTAGCATTCGTAAAACATTCTGCCACAACTTTTACAGACCCTAAAACAAGTTCAGGGTAACAGAAGAGCACTGAGTTTATCGAAGGGCGGTCCCTGAGCTTGTCGAAGGGCTTCTTTGAAAACAGTTCCCTGCGACTGGCACAGGGGACGATTATTTGTGTTAGCAAAAAAACTTCACCACGACGAAAGACCGTCATGCTGTACGCACTTACAAGCAAGTAATTTTAGCATTCGTAAAACATTCAGCCACAACTTTTACAGACCCTGAAACAAGTTCAGGGTGACAAGTGGTCCGCCCCGCGCCTTTAGTCTTCGTCTGAATCTGAATCTGAATCTGCTGAACCAAGTGAATCAAGTCCGCTGAACACTCCTTCAAGTGCATTGGAGATTTCGCTGTCCAGTTCGTCCATGTCTATTCCCTTAAGGGCAGACTCCGTGGAAGAAGCAAAATCATCAATTGCAGACTCGGCGGCAGCCCCAGCGGCCTCGGCAGAATTTCCAAACTGCTCAAGAGCGCTTTCCAATGTTTCCGTGTCAAAACTTTCTATGCCGCTTTCTACAACATCAAGGAATTTATTCACTCCGTCAGTGGTAGCATCTTCCAAAGAATCAATTATCTTTTTTGCCTTCTGAACGTCAAGCTTTGCAATCGTTGCACATGTATCAAGCTTTGCCTTCTTTAGCTTTTCCACCAGCTGGCCGCGTTCTTCCTTGTTAAGCTGGGCAAGGGAAGAAATATACTTCTTGAACAGTTCGTTCGTCTCGCTGCTTCCCGGATCCTTGTCTTCTGCCTTGCTCCATACAACTGCATCGCTATAAGCCTTGTTCACCTTTGAATTTCCGCATGAAGCAAACAGAATTGCAAAGACCATCATCAAAGAAATTGCCGCAAATAATTTTTTCACAATAAACTCCTCGCACCGCCACGCAAAAAAAGCGCAGGGCACTTTTATAAAGTTCCAAAAACTTACCATAAAAGCAAAAAAAAATCCAGTTGGCACTTAGTTTATTTTATTGGATATTTTTTTCTGGACGAACCTCTATCTGCTCTACCATAAAGCGTCCGGCTAACTCGACCGAACACTACTTTGCGCCACGGGCTTTCCGGGGTTCCGGCTTTCGCCTCCATTACCGCTTCGCGGCAACGGCTACGCCGCCCCTACAATCCCGCGTAGGTTTCTTGACCCAAAAAAATCCATCCGTAGATTTTTTTGGGATTGCAGAATCGCTTCTCAATTCTGCATGTTGCTAAGCCGCCCTCCATGGCTCGATATGGATTGGCAAGTAACATATTAGGTCAGACCCGATAATCTGCTAAAAAAAACTCATACCTAGACAGCCGCCTCAAACAAGTCACCCCCTCCCAAACAGAAACCCCATGTCATTATCGGGCTCGACCCGATAATCTGCTTAGAAAAACTCATACCTAAACAGCAGCCTCAGACAAGCCCCCCTCCCAAACAGCCCCCAATCCCAAAACAGATTTCCATTTCTTAAAAAAAAGCTCTTGCAGACAGCAAACAAAAGATTCATAATAGGAAGCATACTATGAAAAAGAAACAATGGTTTGAAAACGAAAGCTTTTGGCTAAACTATGCCCCAATCATGTTTGACGAAGTCCACTGGGCAGAGGCTCACGGGGTTGCGGAAAGCTGCTGCAAAATTGCCGGGCTAAAAAAAGGCGACCGCGTTCTTGACGCATGCTGTGCACTTGGAAGGATAAGCGTAGAACTTGCCCTTTGCGGAATGGACGTTACCGGCGTGGACATAACAGAGCCATTCCTTGTAGCCGCAAAGGAAAGTGCCGAAGCGGAGGGAGTTTCTCTGGAGCTTGTAAATGCGGACATGAGGACTTTTTCTGTTCCACCGGAAAAGAAATTTGATGCGGCGGTAAACATATACAATTCCTTTGGTTACTGCGACAGCATAGAAGAAGACCTCCGCATTGCAAGGAACATTAGTTACACCCTAAAAGACGGTGGAACATTCATCCTTGAATGCATAAGCCGGGAAACTGCGGTAAGATGGTTTACGGAAGGCGAATGGTTTGAGAGGGCTGGAAAGACCGTGCTAACAAAATTTACCGTGGACGGAGCATGGGAAGGCTTGCGTTCCAAGTGGATTCTCCTGGACCCGGACGGCAGCCGCATGGAGCATGAATTTGTGCAAAGGCTTTATTCCGCCCCACAGCTAAGGGACCTGCTGCTGCAAAACGGCTTTTCTTCTGCAGAAGTCTACGGAGGCTTTGACCTTTCGCCCTACGACTACAACGCAAAGACAATGGTAATCGTGGCAAAGAAATAGAATTGCAAAAGCCAAGTGCAAATTTATATAAAAACAAAGTATTTTTTTGTATACAAGGAAGCACTTCCATTCCTGGCTGGTTTCGTGGCAAAAAAGCCGAGCGCGGAAATCGGTATCAGACTCGCTACGCTCGCACCGCGCAAATGCTTTTTTGCCCCGCCCCCAGCCTCCATTCCAGTGCTTCCTCAGTTCGTTAAAAAACATTATATTCCTTGGTCAACGCACTTGGCTTTTGCAATTTATTTGCCAACATAAAAAAAACATTGTGCAAAATGCAAGTAGGCCTAGGTAAGATGCATGTTACAAGTTGCAGAAGTATATGTTTTATAGTATATAGTATCTGTAAACTGGAGGTTTATATGAAAAAACAGATAGCAGCCGGAATTCTCTCATCCTTATTGGCAGCATCAAGCATCCCCCTCTTCGCAGAAGTTTCCTTTAGTCAGGAAACCCTTATGGCAAGCTCTGGAAAATCCACGATTGCCCAAAGCATCGTAGAAGACGAAATCGACGAATTCAGTTCATCCAGCGATTACGGCGACCACATAATAGACGACATACTTGGCCTTTTGTGGCTCGTGAACAACTTCACCGTCTCCTTTGACGCCTACCCCTACGCAAACGGAAAATACCTCTCCTTTGCAGAACTCTTCGGCTCAGCCCCCGACTCCGTTGCATACCAGGACTGGCGTTTCGAGATTGAATCAAACGCATTCATCTTCCCCAAAAAAGTATGGGGTAACGAAAGCCGACTGGAAGGAATACTGTGGAAGTTCATAGGCCCCGTAATAGAAAACACAATCTACTACCCCACAGGCGAATGGGAAGACAACAATGACTTTGAAGAACACCCCTCCCAGCTTCCACCGCCAGAAGTGGCAATTGACATCTACGACACTGGCCGCAAGTACGCAGGAAACGTCCGCCTTGGAGGCCAGCTTTCCCTCTGGTACACAAACCCCTTAAGCCTTGCCGCATACCTGCAGTGGTCAAAGTGGTACGGTGCAATCGACTGCAAGGGCATTACATTCGGACTTATCGCAAAATCCTATCCGGTAGACCCCATCCTTATCGAATGGAGAGGCACAATCCAGTCACTCTACGACAAGTACGATGTTGGAACCATTTACGAATCCCACCTGGAAGTAGGAGCAATGGTTGCCCCGCGCGTTGAAGCCTACGGAGCATGGAAGTACACCCACAACCCTCTCTTAAACGTAAAGGGACACGGTGCCGCAATAGGTGCTAAGATTCACTGGTAGAAGAAGGCTTTGAATAGCGGGCTGCGTAATCTTCAAGAGCCTCTATCAAGCCGGATGCCTCGCGCTCCAGTTCCAGCGTAAAATCCATTTCGCAACCGGAGCGTCCCTTAAAGCTTACCCTAAGAGACTTCTTTTTTGAATCAGCGGAAAATTCAGCACACTTAAGCTTTTTAAATTTCAAGAGCTGCCTCTGCCAGTCATAATGCACGTTCTTTGGTTCAGTGTAAAAATAGGCACCCCTTCTGCCAAAGAAAAGACAGCCCTTTATCTTTGAACCTTCAGCCTGAATGTCTATCTCGCTAAAAACTTCGTTCTTGGCAAAAAGAGTCGCTTCTTCCACGCCAAGAACAGTGTCGTCCGCAACAGCCCCCAAAAACACAAACAAATCTTCATCGTTCATTCCAAACATAGTTTCCGCCTTTAGCCCATTATAGCACAGTCACAGGACAAGAGCAAACCGCCACCCTAAGCTACTTCCCCGCAAAAAGCACGCCCAGCAAATCCTTTACAGAATTAGCCCCCTTGGTACCGCTTTCCTTCCCCGGCGCAACAATATTGTCAAAGCCAAGCTCCCGCGCAGTCTTTATCCTCTGCTTAATTTTGCTAACAGGCCGAATCTCCCCCGCAAGGCTAAGCTCACCTGTCACCACAGTCTTTTCCGGAAGAGCCAAATCCGTCCGTGCTGAATAAAGGGCAGCCGCAAGAGCCGCATCTATTGCGCTTTCCGTAAGCCGCACCCCGCCCGCAACGTTAATATACAAATCCTGGTCGCTAAACTTAATTCCCGCCCTTTTTTCAAGAACAGCCGCCACACGGCTAACCCGGGCAGAATCAACCTTGTCCGAATACACCCGGTTCATGGAAGCCTTTGCAGGAACCGTAAGCGCCTGAATCTCCACAACAAAAGCCCTAGTTCCTTCAAAAACACAGGCACAGGCAATACCGGCAGGGGTACTACCTTCCCTACGCGTAAGAAAAAGTGATGAAGGATCCGCAACTTCCCTAAGCCCCTTCTCCTCCATCTCAAAAATGCCAAGCTCGTCTATTGAACCAAAGCGGTTTTTAGTAGCCCGCAAAAAACGCACCTCGTCATTGCTGCGCTCAAAAGAAATAACTGTGTCCACCATGTGCTCAAGACTCTTTGGCCCCGCAATGTCACCGGCCTTGGTAACGTGGGCAGTCATAAAAAGAACACTGTCCCTTTCCTTTACCCAAGAAATAAGTTCGTTTGCGCAATACTTAAGCTGGCTAACAGTACCGGGAACAATCCCCGCCTGAACCGAATACACCGTCTGAATCGAATCAATTATCACAAAGGAAGGATTCAAAGAGTCAAGCGCATCAAGAATATCCTCAAGCCGGAGCGTACACAAAATCTCCACCGCATCAGTGTCCAGCCCAAGCCTTACAGCCCGCCCCTTTATCTGTGAAGCAGACTCCTCGCCCGAAACATAAAGAACCCTGTGACCGGATGCCCCCTTTGCAGAAGGCGCGTTCTTTAAAGACGAAGGCACATTCTTCAAAGAAGAAGCGGCAGTCTTCAAAAAAGAAGCGGCAGTCTGAATCAAAAGCGTAGACTTTCCAATGCCAGGCTCACCGCCAATCAAAATTGCAGACCGCCTAACAGCCCCGCCCCCAAGCACGCGGTCAAATTCCGCACTGCCCGTAGAAATGCGCCCTTCATCCTGAACAGAAATCTTTGCCATCGGAACAGGCTTCACCTTTACGGCAGTCCCGTCCACAGACAAAGAAGGAGTCGCCGCATTCGGGTCAACAATGCACTCCTGCATGGAATTCCACTCGCCGCAATTCGGGCAGCGTCCAAGCCACCCCGGCTGCGTATAAGAGCAATTGGAACATTTATATACAATAGAACCTTTTTTCTTAGCCATACTATTTCCTTTTTTTATTTGAAGCATATTTTATTTTTCAACTGTGTCCGGCACTACCTGCCGGCCAACTCCAAATCAAGATCCCCGCTTTGCAGGGTTCCGGCTCTCGCCTCCATTACTCCACTTCGTTCCGCAACGGCTACGCCGCCCTTCCAATCGGGGCTAGGCTTATTGGCAAGAACGCCCTCTCACCGTCATTCTCGGCAAAGCACCCCTGTCATTCTCGGGCGGTTGGTGAGCTTGTCGAACCACGACCCGGGAATCCTTACCAAGCAACACGACTTCAAAAACAGCCCCTAGTTTGCAACTGCATCCACCGAACCTTTCTTTGCAGCCCCCTGCACCATTATAAAAACATCGTTCGGCAAACAGGCAGCCCATTCCCCTGGCAAAGAAATAAAGCCCTGCTGCACGCAAGTCTTGTTTGGACACGGAGAATCCCTAAACCTGGCCTTACCATCCAGAACCTCTATCACCGAATCCCCATGCAAACCGGCAACATTATAAAGGCCGTCGCGGTCAAGCGGAAAGACATACTCCCCACCCTCAGAACTCTGCACAAGAAGAT
>Ga0256404_1008771_pt1 | contig 14937 bp, 16 predicted proteins | sample RumenRJG_01DNA_FD_185990 | JGI IMG/M metagenome (GOLD analysis project Ga0256404, IMG submission 185990) | Bovine rumen microbial communities from Lethbridge, Alberta, Canada - RJG_01 | ecosystem: Host-associated > Mammals > Digestive system > Stomach > Rumen | place: Canada: Alberta | collected...
AAACATCGAGAAGAAGGTTCCTCTCGAATGGATTACCGACGATGACTACGTCACCGAAGACATGATCAAATACATCCATCCCCTCATCCAGCAGGAGCTCCCCGCCATCATGGTCGACGGCCTCCCGAGACATCTGAACATTAATATGTACAGTTAAAGTGAGACTGTAATAGGAAGTATAAAATATTGTTATTTGTACTTCTTATGGCATGATGTTAGTTTAAATAAAAATCAATATTGTCTGGTGCATTGGAGCAATCTTTATCAGAGTTAAAGAAAGCTCCATTTCTTTTAAACATTTTGTTTGAGACATAAAGAACGGACATCGCGTGCTGAGATACAAATGGACGGAACAGGGGGATGGTTAACCATGATCAAGCTTGTGAATGTATGCAAGAGCTTCGGCGATCTTGAGGTTCTAAAGAATGTAAACCTCGAGGTGAAGGAAGGCGAAAAGCTCGTCATCATCGGTCCCTCTGGTTCTGGTAAATCGACGACGATCCGGTGTATGAATTTTCTCGAGGAGCCGACCTCCGGTGAGGTTTATATCAATGGCACGAAGCTCACGAAGCAGAACCGGATTCAGGTCATTCGCGATAATATCGCGATGGTGTTTCAACAGTTTAATCTTTATCCGCATATGTCGGTTCTAAAGAATCTGACACTGGCGCCGATGAAGCTTCACCATAAATCAAAGGCAGAAGCCGAGGAGCTTGCCTATCATTATCTTGATGTCGTAGGACTCCGGGATAAGGCACATGTTTATCCGACGGCACTGTCCGGCGGCCAGCAGCAGAGAATCGCGATCGCGCGGGCGCTGTGCATGCAGTCAAAGATTATCCTTTTTGATGAGCCGACATCAGCACTTGATCCTGAGACGATCCAGGAGGTTCTCGATGTCATGATCAAGCTTGGACAGGAAAAGAATATCACGATGGTTGTCGTGACGCATGAGATGGGCTTCGCGAGATCAGTTGCCGACCGTGTCGTCTTCATGGATCATGGACAGATCATCGAGGAAGGGACGCCGGAGCACTTCTTCACAGACGCGCAGAATGAGCGCGTAAAGCTGTTCTTATCGAAGATTATACGTTGACACATACCGGACGCGGCACGGGCTTGTGCAGGGCGGTTTCATCGCCCGGCTCTCGCCTACAGCCCGCGTTGACCAGCGGACGCTAAACTCCCAGCACGATAAAACGTGTGCTGGATCGTTAAGCGCCGGGACGCGGGAGTACGCTGAAACCGCCCTGCACAAGCCCGTGCCGCTGACTTCTACAATTGTTCTCAGCATTTGCTGATGACAATATAGATCCGCTTTACGCGGATCAAAAAACGAGATTTAGAGGAGGATGCATTATGAAAAACAGAAAACTTTTTGCTCTTGCAACAGTTGCAGCTATGACTGGTAGTCTTGCGGCTTGTGGGTCTTCGAGTTCTTCGACGACCACGGCAGCAACTTCTGCGGCAGCTACGACTGCAGCAGCGACGGAAGCAGCTACGACGGCGGTTGCGGCTGACACGACAGCTGCGGCTACGGAGGCTTCGGGAGATGCGGAGATCGGTGCGGATACGCAGGCGATCATCGACAGAGGCGTGCTTCGTGTCGGCGTAAAGAATGCCGTACAGGGCTTCTCCTTCCAGGATACGGTAACCGGTGAGTATGAGGGTCTCGAAGATGATCTCGCTAGAAAGATCGCTGAGGATCTCGGCTGCAAGGATGGTGTTGAGTTCACAACCGTAACTGCTGCGACAAGAACAGAGCTTCTGGATTCCGGCGATATCGATTGTGTCATTGCAACGTTTACAATTTCTGATGAAAGAAAGAAGAGCTGGGATTTCACGACGCCGTACTATACCGATCATAACGCAGTACTTGTCCAGAAGTCTTCTGGTATCACGGATATCAAGGATCTCATCGGTAAGAAGGTCGGCGTATCATCCGGTTCTAACTCCGCAAAGGCTCTGGTACAGGAGCTTGTAGATGAAGGACTTGTAGATGGTTCTAAGTTTGATAAGGATACCTTTGATCCGGCAACCTGGACTGAGGGTGTAACCTTCCAGCAGTATGATGATTATCCATCTATTTCGACAGCACTTACAGCCGGCGAGGTTGATGGTTTCACTGTAGATAAGTCGATTCTTGCAATCTATAAGACAGATGATAGAGATTTCCTTCCGACCGAGTTTGCTGCACAGGATTATGGTATCGCAACGAAGAAGGGTTCTGACTTCTCGAAGTACACTGAGGCTGAGGTGCAGAAGTATCTTGCTGATGGCACAATCGCTGGTTGGATCAGCCAGTATGGTCTTGGTTAATCGTTAAACAATGCAGTTAGAAAACGGAATGAACGTGATTTGGAAAGATATGGGAGCGTTCGTAACGTAGATGGTTCGTAATCAGATTGCCGCCGGCGGTTGCCGGCGGCAAAGATTTAAAAGGTAAAGGAAAACACTATGGGCGGTTTATTTTCAGCATATGCGTGGGGGATGGTATGGAAGTTCCGTAGTACATTTCTTCTGGGGCTTGCAAACACGGCTGCATCGGCTGTTGTAGGCATTATCCTGTCCTTGATTCTCGGCATCATTTTCGGTCTGATGGCAACCTCGGAGAAGCCTGTTCTTCGGGGCATCGCGCGTGTGTATGTCGAGTTTATCCAGAACACGCCGGTCATGCTGCAGGTGTGCTTCCTTTACTATTTTCTCGCCTTTTCAAAACATAGCATCGGAATACTGCCGACCGGTATGATCGGACTTGGCGTGTATCACGGGGCATATGTCGCAGAGGTTTTCCGAGCAGGCATCACAGCGGTGCCGAAGGGACAGTTTGAGGCGGCGAAATCGCAGGGCTTCAATTATTTCGAGGAAATGTACTACATCATCCTGCCACAGACGGTAAAGATCATCCTGCCGCCTATGGTGAATCAGGTTGTCAATCTCATCAAGAATACCTCCTGCCTTTACATTATCGGCGGTACAGATCTGATCGCACAGACCTACAGCTTCGTGACCGGTGAAATCACTGGTGGTGCGTATGGTCCGGCTTATTTCGTAGCAGGTGCTCTGTTCTTCGTCGTATGCTATCCGCTTTCACGGCTCGCGACGAACTGGGAGAAGAGACTGAAGGCACGTGAGGTAGCAACGGTCGCAAAGGCTGAAGTAACTGCATAAAAAGGAGAACGACATGGCAACACTGGGAGCAAGCTTTTCTATCATTACAAATCCGAAGATCATACAGTATCTTCTGAAAGGCACCCTCTTTACGGTCATCATTTCCGTCGTGGCGGTTCTTCTTTCTATCCTGATTGGTTCGGTGCTGGCACTGGTGAGGAACTATTGTAACGCGCCGGAAAACAAGATCTTTAAACTGCTCGCGACGATCTATATCGAGGTGTTCCGCAATACACCGCTTATGCTCTGGGTGTTTATCGGCGTAGTGTTTTTGCCGATTCCGAAAGTACTGACACATAAGATGTTTGGACTTAGCTCTGTCGAAACGAAGCTCCTCTTTAAAGCCGCAATTTCACTCATTCTTTTCACAAGTGCTGTTATCGCGGAGATCATCCGCGGCGGTCTCAATGCGGTGCCGAAGGGTCAGTTTGAGGCGGCACAGAGCCAGGGCTTCTCGGTCGTGCAGGAAATGACCTATATCATCCTGCCGCAGGCCTATCGGAAGATCGTGCCGACACTGCTTTCGCAGGTTATTTCGACGATCAAGGATACCTCCTATCTTGCCAATGTTGCGGTCATCGAGCTTATGTCCAGGACGAAGCAGCTTCTATCTTCGGCAAACCGCTACAATGGCACCGGTACGATTAATGCGTCGGATGTATTTGTACTCTTTGGAACAGCAGCCTTGATTTATTTCATCATTAATTTTACACTGTCTGTGATTGTGCGCCGGATGCAGAAGAAGCAGGCGAAGGTACCGGTCAGAGCACAGACGATGTGATGAAATAGGGAGTGAGTATGAAAAATTTTGTAATTACAATTTCCAGAGAGTTCGGAGCGAACGGGTCCGGTGTTGCAAAAGCGCTTGCGAAGGAGCTCGGCATCTATTATCTTGATCGTGACCTCGTGGAGGAGACTGCTGAGAGGATGGGAACGGATATTTCCTATGTCGGTGATAGTGAGGAGAAATCGAAGAACAGACTGCTTCACATGACACTGCCGCTTGGTTCCGGATCCATCTCGCATGAGGATGAGATCTTCCAGGTCGAGCGTTCGATCATCGAGGATGAGGCATCGAAGCAGAATATCGTGGTCGTCGGCCGGTGTGCAGACTATATCTTCCAGGATCATCCGAGACATCTCAATGTCTTCGTCTATGCACCGTATGAAGCGAAGCTAAAGAATATCATTGAACTTTTGCATGTGCCGGATCACGAGGCCGAGAAATTTATGAAGGATGCTGTCGCTGCGCGCAATGCCTACAGGAAGCGCTATTGCTATGGGATGGTGAATGACTATTCCTTCCGTGATATGATGGTGAACTCCGATACGATGGGCGTTGAGGGTGCCGCAAAGGCAATCGCCGCCGTAGCCCGTGTGAAGTTTGATCTCCCGGCAGGCTCACTCGGCGAATATGTCGTAGATGCAGACCAATAAAGTGAAAATTCTGCAAAGCAAAAATGACTGATAAGGCAAAACTAATATGAGAAGAAGTGGCGTACAGGATGGCATTCGCATGATATCTTGTACGCCACTTTTTCTATGCATTTAATGTAAGCATTGGCAGATGCCACGGCTTGAATCAGTAACCTGAACGCGGTACAATGGTTAACATAAGATAGAACTTGAAACTGTATTTCATGAGATCAGTGTCAGGAGGACATCCGAATGGATACAGAGGTATATACATATGATCAGGGGACAGGGATTCTCGATAAAGCGTCCATCAAAGACTACACCATGAAGTCACTTTCAGCGCTTGACTCTGTGAAGAATTTGACTTGGCTAGCCATCATGGATGTCGATGATTTTAAGCATATCAATGACAGCTACGGGCATGCATATGGCGATAAGGTGCTTCGTATCGTGGCGGAGACCTTTCACCATTATCTTAAGGGAGTAGGCGAGGTCGGACGCTTCGGCGGCGATGAGTTTTTTATATGCATCCGTGACGCAAATGAGGAAACAATTCGTGACATCTTCCGGCTTGCAAGAGTCGAGGTCATGAATAAGACGAAGCCGGATATCGAAGAGGAGAATGGCGTCACGATATCGATTGGCACAGTTTCTTGTCCACTCAATGGCACTGACTATGATGCGCTGTTTGAGAAGGCGGATAAGGCACTGTATATTGCGAAGGGCAAGGGAAAGAACCGGTATATCATTTACCGTGAAGAGATGCACGGCTCGGTTACTGTGCCGAAAAATGTGTCAGAAATCAGGTACGTACAGAACTATACACTGCGTCTCACGGAATGTGTGAATAAGTGTATGGATCTTCTTTTGCTGGATGGCATGCATCAGCTTCGGTATACGCAGGCACTCATGATGGATACGCTGGCGCTTAGCTTCATTGCGATCTATTGGCAGGATAAGAAAAGAGGCCTGCAACTTCCGGAGGGTGCAAAGGGATCAGTACTAGCCTTCTTTGAAAAAGGGAAGGGAAACAGTTCTAATTGTGAAGATGAGGAACTGCCGGATTTTGATCCGAATATTCTGCAGGAAATCAAAAGCAATACAGATTCCTTCGCAACCGGGCTTCTCATCATAAACAACATCAGCTGGAATAAAGAAAGATGCCCAATTACGACAGCCTGGATGGACAAATGCCACCTCCGGGAGGCGGTGTTCTATTATCCCTTCTCTAAGGGAAAGTCCACCAATGTGCCGATCTATATCATGGGATCGGAGACGCCGAAGAAGTGGGGTGCCGAGGATGCACACTACTTCATGATTTATGCGAACATCATATGCTGTATGCTGAAGAAATCCAGTTAGAAAGAACGATAGCGCTGTTCATTGCCTCGTATGCTCAGACATCCGAGATTCAAATAAATGCAGAGTAATATTTTCCATCTGGAATGAGGAAAGAACCATGTGACATGATTTTTCTTCCGTCAAAGAAAATATCCGGATGCCATGTTACAAGATCAAAATGTCCGCTTGCCTGATGGATGCCACCGATGCCAATATTTCTGCCCATACCAATATGAAACGTTCCATAGGTGCTCTCATCCTCGATATAACATTCTCCTGCGCACCGGCTTTTTTCATTGAGCCCGATACCAAGCTCAGCAGCAACATACATTTCCGGATCACTATAGCTTTCAAAATAGGCCTTCAGCCGTGTCCCTTCATCATTATCTTCGATGCTCTGAATTCTACCGCTCTTATAGACAATGCGCACAGGTTTGGCAGCTCGCCCTATATAGCCGAAGCTTCCGTCGCAAACGAGAATACCATTCGTCTCCGTTTCAACGATGGGAATACAAATCTCAAAGCTCGCTGATGAAAAATTATGACGTGGCCAAAAGGTGCCATTAAAGAATGTGAAATCTCGATTCTTCATTGAGAAAGTCAAGTCGGTTCCTGTATCGGTCGTGATTCTTACTTCGGAAGGTCTGCCAATCATGCCCATTGCAGTTTCGGCAGTGATTCTCACATCATTACAGTCCATGGTCATGAAATTATACGCGAGCATACTGGTTCCGGTATTAGTAGATAAAGGTAAAGACAGAAGCCTTTTCCCATCTTTGATAGCCTGCTCTGCTGCTGCAGTCGTGATAATTGAATAATCCGTGGCGCCAATGATTACATCATACGGCTTAAAAATAGTCGGATTTTCATCAAAATAATCACCGACATGAATGCCCTCTCCTTCAACTGGCAGAAGATAGGCGTCAGCACCTAATTTTTTTGCATATTTTAGCATGAGATTACATTCATATTCGTGCTTATACGATGTGACAAAGCATATTTTCTCACCAGGTGAAGCCTTGATCCAGTTTGTACAGACAATTTTTGCCCCGCGTCGCATCAAACGATCATTCATTTGCATTACCTTCTTAGTATTTCCTTCGATTGAACCATAGCACAAGGAAAACCACGTTTCAAGAAGCATGATTCTTACCGTAAAGCCTGTTATTTGGAAGGAATATCGTTTATACTGTAACAGGATTTTAGAGTTTACTATAAGGAGGGTAATATGAAAATACTTGTGACTGGTTTTGATCCATTTGGCGGTGAGCCTGTTAATCCAGCTATTGAGTCGGTCAAGCTTCTTCCTGATGAAATTGCCGGGGCAGAGATCATTAAGCTGGAGATTCCTACGGTTCTCTACAAGTCGATTGAAAAGATCGAAGCAAAGATCAAAGAATGCGATCCGGATGTCATCGTTTCTGTCGGACAGGCTGGCGGAAGACCTGATATTACGGTCGAAAGAATCGGTATTAATGTGAATGACTGTCGTATCCCGGATAATGAAGGTAATCAGCCGAGCGATGATCCGGTATATACTGATGGTCCGGATGCATATTTTTCAGCACTTCCGATCAAGGCAATGGTTAAAGCAATCAATGATGAAGGTATCCCGGCATCGGTTTCCGATACTGCGGGCACATTTATATGTAATCATGTTCTTTATGGTGTAAGATACCTCTGCGAACATAAATACCCGGGAAAGAAGAGCGGATTCATCCATATTCCTTATATGACGAAACAGGCTGTAGGAAAGAAAAATATGCCTTCTATGAGTCTTCAGGAGATCGTGAAGGGACTCACAGCAGCAATTACGGCGATTGTAGAAAATGAAAAGTAATAAGCTATAGGCTTTAAAGTCGAAGCCATGAACGAAAACAGTTGTTCATGGCTTCTTTTTTGAAATAAATTATGTATCTGTGTGTCCGGATCTTCTGATTTTCACAGCAGAAATTATTCCAGCGACAGCGACCAGAATGAGAAGAATGGAGAAGATGAAAGATACCCATGCATGAACCTTGAAGGAATAGGCTCCGAGGATGAGGGATGTCAGAAAATCTATATAGCTGGTAAAACTCATCAGTTTTTTTTCGTCGAATTTCAAAAAAACAAGAATCAAAGATCCGGCGAGAAAGATGCCGGGGTTTCCGGCATTGTTGAATAGTATTGTGACACCGCAGGCAATCGACCCATAGATAAGACTGACAAGCCAATTGGTTTCAATTTGCTTTTGGATGAGGATGCTTGCCAGCATGAAAATATAATAAGACACACCAGCGAAGGCACTGATATAGAAAAACATCAGGGCAAAGAGTGCTTCAGAGAAGAGACGAAACTGAAGAGCTTTCTTTTCGTCAGAAAGAAAAGGGGCAACAATATATAAAACGATCCCCAGTGCACCAAAAACACCTGACATAAAATCATTTGACAAAGTGGTCATAAATACTCCTCAATTTTTCAATTTCATAGCAACATTATAACCTAATTCCTTTTCTGTACAAAACCAGAAGCATAACAAAATTTAATAAAGCTGAAAATTATTAAAAAACATATTAATCAACTTAAAAATATATGACAACATTGGTGAAATATTGTAAAATATCTTTTGAATTCACAAAGGAAGGAGAATCACATATGGAAGCTTTAAAACTGATTGGTGTCCTGATTGTCGTGATTGGATTCGTCATGAAATGGGATACGATCGCAACTGTAGTTCTTGCCGGTATTGTAACCGGACTTGTAGCCGTCGCACAAGGTCAGATGACGTTTATCGGGATTTTTGAAACCTTCGGTAAATCATATCTGTCAAATCGTACTGCGACACTTTTTGCACTGACGGTTGGCGTAATCGGTGTATGTGAACGTTATGGTCTGAGAGACAAGGCAAAGGATCTCATATTGAGATTGAAGGGAATGACGGCAGGCCGTCTTCTTGTCGTGTGGACGATTATTCGTACATTGTCATCTGCATTTTCTCTTCGTCTTGGTGGACATGTTCAGTTTATTCGTCCGATCATTCTCCCGATGTCAGAAGGCGCAATTGCTGCAAAGTATGGGGACAAGGCACTGGAAGATGATAGCGCCGAGGATCAGCTGAAGGGTATCGCTGCCGGCTCTGAAAACTTCGGTAATTTCTTTGGTCAGAACTGTTTTATGGGTGCTTCCGGTACACTACTTATTGTTTCGACTCTTAACGATCAAGGCTTCGCAGACGTTGATGCGTTAAAGGTTGCCATGAATTCCTGGCCTATTTGTATCATCATCATGGTTGTCACTGCAGTTTATTACCTCTGGTATGATAAGCACATTGACAAGAAATTCGGAAAAAATACAACGAAATAAGGAGGAAATGAGATCATGAATATGCTTGCAATTGTTCCGAAGGAAATTTCAGCGCAGTATAATCCGATCCTCCAGGAATTTTTCTATATCATCATCGGACTTATTTTTATATCCAATGGAGTCAAGGCATTTAAAGATACAGAAACTAGAAAAAATACAACCACCGGTATCTTTTGGTGCATCATGGGTATCATTTTTATCATCGGGCCATATATCCCGGCTGCTCTCATCGGCTTCCTGCTTTGTGCATGTGCTGTCATTACTGCTACAGGCGGTGTGGTTGAAACGAAAAATGACGTTCCGACCAAGGAAGAAACCCGTAAAAATGCTGATGTAATAAGCTATAAGGTATTTATTCCAGCACTGCTGCTGGCGTTGGTTTCTGTTGTGCTTTCATTTCTTGGCATCGTATCAGCGAACAACTCAATCGGTGTATCAGCTATTTGTGCAGTGATTGCTGTCCTTTCGATTACAAAGTCACCGGCAAAATCCATCGTAACAGAAGGCAACAGACTTCTGGATAATATGGGTTCAGTTGCATTTCTTCCGCAGCTTCTTTCTGCACTTGGTGCACTTTTTACAGCCGCTGGTGTCGGCGATGTGATTTCAGGCGCTGTGTCCGGTCTCATTCCGAATGGAGCACATTTCATTGCCTGTGCTGTTTATTGTATCGGTATGGCACTATTCACGATGATCATGGGCAACGGCTTTGCAGCCTTTTCAGTCATCACGGTCGGTATCGGCATTCCATTCCTCATCAATCAGGGGGCTAATGCTGCCGTCGTCGGTGCACTTGGTCTCACAGCAGGCTACTGTGGAACGCTAATGACGCCGATGGCTGCAAACTTCAATATCATGCCGGCAGCGTTGCTTGAGACAAAGAGTAAGTATGCTATCATAAAGGCTCAGCTTCCGATAGCACTGGCGATGCTCGTGATTCACATTCTTCTTATGTATTTCTGGGCATTCTAAGTTAATATAGCGCACATAAAAACAAAAGGTTTTTGTCTAAAATGTAGTAGCATATAGAAAGAAGCTTAGACAGATCATATGGTCTGCTTAAGCTTCTTTTTTTTATGTTTATATGAATTTTTTTGAAGGGATCGTTATCATTTGCCGATCCATGAAGAAAGGACGACAGCGTTGTTCATCGTTTCGTTTTTCGCAGCAAAGAGCAGCGTCACATTTTTTGTTTTGAGATATTCAGTTACGCTTTGCTTGAAGTTCTTTGCAGCTGGATTTGTCTCTAATTCGGCAGTATATTTTTGAGAAAACTCCGGATACTTTTCTTCTTCATGATTAAACCATTTCCGAAGCTCCGGAGAAGGAGCAATATCCTTCACCCAGTCTGAAATTTTTGCTTTCTCTTTTGACATGCCCCGCGGCCATAGACGGTCGACCAGAAAACGCTCGCCGTCAGATTCCTCCGGTGCATCATAAATTCTTTTGATCTTCAGTTCTCCCATGGTGAACCTCCCGATTAACTAACAACGCGCATGGATAAATAGTGAGAGTCTTGATTCAACACCAGTAGAAATGGATCTATCAAGATGAGTTCTATATTAAAGACGATACGTAATAAAGCGTATATGAATCAACGGCGGAAACAATCACTGAACGTATTTCTGCTCCATCTCTTCGAGGAACGAAAGGTACTTCTTCTGCACGCCCTTTGCGTTTTCCTCTTCTTCAAACTGACGGCAGTAGGTATCAACCTTTGCAAAATCCTCCTCAGAAAGCATGCGCTCCGCGAAAGGATAAACAACGTTATTTTCCTTTTCCGTATGAAGACTCAGAAGATGTGCATAGCCCATCGTCTCTGTGATGATATCAAGCCGGATCTCGTCGGTCGGCGTTTCCTTATACACCTTCAACGCCTCTTCCAAGGCTCTCACATGGCTTCTGCCAAGTTCATGCTCGACGAGCATGCCGTGTGTGATCAGATTATCTGCCAGCTTTCCAAGCCGCTCTACCATAAGCGGGAACAGCGACTTCTCTTCCTTCCCATGATGATGCTTATCCGCATAATTTCGTACGAAATCAATGATGCCTTTGAAATCCTCCTGATTGATTTCTTCCCCGTGCATAATCCGGATCGAATACTGCTGCATCACCTTCAGCATCCGATTAATATTCGCGTGTTCCTTCTCCATCAGCTCAATACTATAATGCATACACCCTCCTCAAAAATCAGATCTGTTAGTCAGATAATATTTTTCATCAATCAACGTTGTTCATGTCAGACTATACAGTGAAGAACAGAAAATGTGTGTTGCAAAAGCAACGATATTAGATGCAGATGTGACGCCGGGGACGTCATGGCAGAAAATATAAAAAATATTGGCACAAAACGAGTGGAATTCCGCCAATGTAAGCATTATGCTATAAAAGCTTTGAAAACTGTTGAAAGTGAACCAGCGGATAAAAACCATATTGAGTGTAAGATAACGCTGGATTTTTATCATATCTTAGGAGGAAATCCATCTTGTCTAATCTTCAATATACGATCATGACTATGTTCTATTGGTCTGGGTATGCTGTGATCTTCGGTTATGTCAGTGCCTATCTTAGCGGCAAGGGACTCAGCAACACGATGATCGGCGTTGTGACGGCTGTCGTTGCCATCGCCGCCACGATTCTGCAGCCGATGACCGCTTCGATGATCGAACGGGGCAAAAAAGGTGCTTTACGAAATACGATTATGATCGAAGCGGTGATTTTTACCGTCGCGGACTTGCTGCTCCTTACAGCACATGAATTTCCGCTTGCGTTGATCATCCTGCTCTATGCAGTTCTTCTCATCGTTCTTGAGATTATGACGCCGCTTCTCAATGCCGTCGGGACCATATCCATGCAGTTTGGTATTGCGATCAATTATGGTGTAGCGAGAGGCTTTGGGTCTGGTATCTATTCCCTGACATCCTTTATATCCGGGAAGCTGACCGGACGTTACGGCATCGATGTAATTCCGGTTCTTCCGGGTATCGTCTTTGTACTTCTGTTGCTGCTCCTTATTGTAAACAGAGATAACCTCGCTCGTTTATCACATGAATCTCCTAAAACCGAGAGTGTAGCAGAGGCGAAGATGTCTCTCATGAATAAATATCCTTCCTTCTTCATCGTGCTGATCGGCGCCGTATGTCTTCACACTGCACATATGAATCTAAATACCTTCGGCTTTCAGATTGTACAGAATAAAGGCGGCGGAACCGAGGAGCTCGGCCTTGCCATTGCTATCGCGAGTGCCAGCGAAGTGCCGATGATGATGCTTTTCGGATTGTTCCGGAAGAAGCTGAAGCCTGTCATGTGGCCATTCCTCGCAGGAATTTTCTATATCATCCGTACCATCGGTACAATGCTTACACCAGGCGTCGCGGGCTTTTATGTGATGCAGGCACTTCAGATGTTCTCCTGGGCGCTTTTGGCGGTTTCTTCTGTGTTCTATGTATCGAGTGTTGTTGATCCAGACGATGAAGTCCGCGGTCAGGCAGCATTCACCACGACACTCACGATCGGTAGCATTATCTCATCTTTCTTAGGCGGTATGCTTCTCGATACCAGTGGCTTTAACGGTATGATGATTTTCACGATCATTGCTGCTATAGCAGGCACCGTGATTATCGGTTCACAGGTTTTTTCAAAGGAAAAAATCCATGAATAAGAAGCTGACAGAGAGAACCGGCCCAATGTCACTTTAGCTTATATTACAAAATGCACAAAATGTATCGGGATTAATGTGGTAAATTATGTTAAAATGATAAATAAATTAAGGCCGATACCTATAGAAATAAACGGTATCTCGTAGAAAATCAAGATGGAAAGGAAAACAAAATTATGGGTATTAAAAAGGTTACCGTGATTGGTGGTGGTGTTCTCGGAAGTCAGATTGCATATCAGACCGCGTATTCCGGTTATGATGTGACGATTTATATGCGTTCGGAGGGTTCAATCGGACGGACGAAGCCAAAGATGGCGATGTGGCACGATATTTATCTTAAGGAACTGAATGCGGCCAAGGAGTTTGCTGGTACGAAGCACATCGTTTCGAAGGGACTGATTCCGGATATTGAGCATACTACAGTTGAGGATATTGACCGCCTGATTGCATCCGCTGACAAAGCTTACAATGATATGAAGTATGAGCTTGATCTTGCTGCATCTCTGAAGGACGCGGATCTAGTCATCGAGTCGATGGCAGAGGATCCTGTTCAGAAGAAGGAAATGTATGAGAAGATGGCACCATTGATGGAGGAGAAGACGATACTGGTGACGAATTCCTCTACGATGCTGCCGAGCCAGTTTGTACAGTATACTGGAAAGGGCGGAAAGTATCTCGCACTGCACTTTGCAAATAGCATCTGGCATGCAAATACGGCTGAAGTTATGGGACATGCCGGGACAGATCAGGCAGTATATGATACTGCCGTTAAATTTGCAAAGTCCATTCACATGGTACCGCTCTGTCTTCACAAGGAGCAGCCGGGATATATTCTTAACTCCATGCTTGTTCCTTTCCTCAATGCGTCCGAGCAGCTTTGGGCGAATGATGTGGCAGATCCGCAGACGATTGATCTCACATGGAAGCTTGGAACCGGTGCACCAAAGGGACCGTTTGAAATTATTGATGTCGTTGGACTTACAACAGTTTATAACATCGGTAAGATGCATCCGGGCGCGGATGACCCGAATACAGTACAGGGCAAGCTGATGCTGAAGCTGAAGGAAAAGATCGATAAGGGCGAGACAGGGAGAAATGCCGGGAAGGGTTTCTACGATTATACGAAGTGAGCAGCCCTATATTAAAAAGTTCACAGAATTAGTAAACTGGGAATGGTGGGATGTGCACCATTCCCAGTTTTCGGATTAAAAAGGGGACGGCGAAATTTCGCAGTCCTCTTTTTGGCATAATTGCTTTATGTCGTGAAATTAATTTAGGGTGTCTATGATTTACTTGTTAGCATAACTTTCAACCATTTTCCTGTTTCAGAAAGGTCCTGGTCGGTCCAGCCGCCGGTAGTGGAGGTAGTCTCGGGGCGGAGGAGCGATGCGGTTTCTGCCTTGTTGCAGAGGCTCCATGCAGCATAGCTAAGGTTGTTCTGTCTGATCAAGGTCTTCCATGCTTCAGCGGACTGATAGTCGATGCCGCCATTTCCGGAGGCGTCGCAGATGCTGAATTCGGAGATGAAAACAGGAAGTCCTTTTTGACGTACGGTGACGAGGCGGCTTCTGAGATCATCCTTGTGCGTGCCGGCATAAAAATGAAGCGTGTACATGATGTTACTTTGTCCTGTGATCGGGTCGGCAGCCGCTTGGTCAATCGCCTGCGACCACGTAGGGGATCCGACGAGGATGATCGCGGAGGAAGCATTGGCACGGATCGCGGGGATGATGGCGGAAGCGTAGGATTTGACATCCGCCCAGGTCGCGGAGCCGTTCGGTTCATTACAGATTTCATAGAGAACATTCGGATAGGCCGCATATTTCTGCGACATCCGCGTGAAAAAGTCCTTTGCCTGATCCTGATATTTTAGAGGGTTCTGATCATGAAGCACATGCCAGTCGATGATCACATACATCCCGAGGCTGTAGGCTGCCTGCACACCTTTATCGATAATGCCTTCGAGCGCTGCCTTATCACCACCCGCGCAGTAGCCGCCGTATTCATCT
>Ga0256404_1008773_pt1 | contig 14935 bp, 15 predicted proteins | sample RumenRJG_01DNA_FD_185990 | JGI IMG/M metagenome (GOLD analysis project Ga0256404, IMG submission 185990) | Bovine rumen microbial communities from Lethbridge, Alberta, Canada - RJG_01 | ecosystem: Host-associated > Mammals > Digestive system > Stomach > Rumen | place: Canada: Alberta | collected...
TAACGAGGACGAGCTCCATGTGTTCGGTGACCACCCAGGTTATCGCAAGAAGCCTATGACCCTCCCTCAGACCGGCGAGGACAAGTTCCAGGTAAATCGTGACTGGAATGACGACAGCGTGCACAGTGAGGAGCCTTTCGGAAAGGGGAAGGGCGACAGCACTCCTTTCGACCAGCTTGTGGCGCAGATTACCGACTCTGTGATGAAGCAGATTAACGAGAATAAAAAAAAAGTGAAGTAATAGCCGAGAAAAAGGTTATTAAGCTCCACAAGAATAATAATGAGGCATCATCTCCGGCGCCACAGCCGGCGGGTGATGCCTCGGCCGCTCCAGCCCCCGCGCCAGAGATGCCGGTACCGGGGGCTGACATGACCGCGGATGCCGGGGCTCCGGACCCCATGGGCGCGGACCCGAACATTGGCGCCGGGATAGGAAACATGGCGGAAGACCCGAACGCGGGAATGCCGGCCGAGGGAGACCCGTCAATGGAAGGCGGTGATATGGGAATGGATGGCGGCGAGGCCGAGGGCGGGGACGACAGCACGGCCTCAATCATTGACCAACTTAGTGATGAGGATAAAGATGCCGTTAGAAATTACGCGAAGAGCCTTCTTAACCGCGATGAGACACAGGGTGGTGAAGGTATGCCTGGGATGGGAGAGCCTACAGCGCCAGCAGCTCCAGCGCCGGAACAGGCCGGGCAGGGTGTCATGATGGAAATAACCAAGGGCCGATTGAAGAAAGTCCAACAGAGACTTCACGAAACTTTCAGGTCAAATGAAGACGACGACGACAAGACCGAGGGGCCAGAGAAAAAGGTCAACAAAAACCGCGGGACGTCCCCTTTTGACACCCCGCTTGAATAAAAAACCCGGTTGTGAGTGATATTTATAAGAGTAAACTGTTTTGAAGATGAAAAGAATAATTATAAGCCCGGCACAGCTGAAGATGATTAACGAAATCGCGGTGAACGGTGGCCAATATAACGACGTATCAGATGTTAAAACAAAACTTCCGACACTGCAAACAACCGGAAACACTCCAATTACCTTTAGTAATAGTAATCCGGCAGCAACTGGCGGAAGTGTTACAATGAGCAAAGACGATTTAACTGCAAATACCGCTTCTTCAAGTGATAATGTGGCTATAAATAACGCTACGACTTTTACTGTTACGAATGAAAATCGTTATTCAAAACGTCAGGTTGAACTCGGGCGTTTGCTTGAGATGAGAAAGAACGGCAAGGTCTTCTCAAAGAGGCAGCTCAACGAGATGTTCATGGAGACCCAGGAGAACGCCGAGAGGTTGAGGAGGGAGATTGGCAAATGCCGTCTCTATGATATCTTTGACGCCATTGAGGAGGTTTTCCCCGAGGAGCTTGAGAACGCCAAGAATGTGGTCGGGAGCGGCGCCGACCTGCCGGAGTTCCTGTGCTCGCTCTTCAGTAAGGAAGGGGTGGACAGCGACAGGGAGGAGGAATTCCTGGACATGCTGGGAATATGATATGAGAACGATGTATATAAGTGAGGGTATGGCCAGGCGGCTCAGGGAGGGTGTCCTTAAGGACGCTCTCTCCGTTGATGTTCTGGACGGGCTTAAGGACAGCCCCTACGGCAACATCCCGTCGTTCATGGACGGGGGTCCGCTCGGGGAGAGGTTCCTCAGGAAGGCCCTCGCCACGGAATATGACAACGCCAGGAACGCGCTGAGGAGTATGGGACGGATTGAGTCCGTCAAGGCGGGGGATATCAGCTCCGCTTTCCAGGAGCTCCTGGTGAAATGCCAGAAGATTGAGTCGGCCAACCGTGACGCCCTTGAGAAACTCGCGTCAAACTACGTCATTGACCTTTTCTCGGTGCCTGACGACACGGTGAGGATTGAGGCCAGGCTCGTCGGGGCGATTGAGGACGGGGACGCGATATCACCCGTGGAGCCCTTTGACGGGGACACCGGCTTTGAGGCCGCCGACATTGAGGACCTGTCAGGCATTGACGGGCAGGTGGCCAAGAGGCATTTCCTCAACGCGCTGAACATGGGCGCGGGCAAGAGGATGTCGGCGAACATAAGGGGCTACATAGAGGACCTTTACGACATTGACAGCCGGCTCCCGCAGATGTACAAGGAGCTCCTCGCCCTGAATGACTACATGATTTTCGACAGCCCCGACCTGGGCATAAGCGACAAGAGCAGGAACCAGATAGGGATAGTCAACGTGAGATACGGCTCCCGGGACGAGCTCGTCACGATAAGCGCGAGGGGCGTCGTTTTTCCCGTGCTCCTATCCGAGCTCATAAGGGGTTTCATGGAGCTGTTCTCCGCCCACGGGCTCCCGAAAGAGAGGGACCGCGCGGAATACGTGCTCAAGAAGACCGACTACCTCAAGGCCGAGCCATGGCAGATGAGAATCGGCCCCTACATGTGGAACATCTTCACGGGATATTTTGAGGACACCGACACCGGCGACATGCCGTACATCTACCAGACATTGTCAAGGCTTAAGCCGGGAACCTTTTTCAGGGTGTTCTCCGAGATGATGGCCGGGACCGGCAAGGGAAAGGAGTACGCCGCCAAGATAAGGGACAAGGCCCTCAGGGAAAAGGAGAGGATATCCTTTAACGGCAAGATGAACAAGAGAAAGGACGACAAGAGCATAATAACGGACTCCTGCATGAGTCCGGAAGAGTTTTAACGGATATTTATTGTGATATGGATAGGAAGGAACTGGTTGAGATAAAGAAGGGGCAGACCGGGACGGGCCTGCTCATAGAGCATGACGGCTACATATCCCTTGACGTGGCCGGGAACAGGAAACTGTTTGAGGACATACATTCCGCGAGGGAGGAGGACAAGTTCTATTGCCCCCACCCGCTCATATTCAACGCCGTGCTCCAGAGGTACGGCGCGGAGAACGCGAACGGGAGAATCTATCCCGAGGCCATCCTTAAGAGGGAGGTTGAGAAATACCAGGAGAAGATAAGGGAGAGGAGGGCTATAGCCGAATTAAACCATCCGAGCGAGTCCACCATTGACCTCAGCCGGGTCGCCATCAATATCGTTGAGACCTGGTGGCAGGGAAACACGCTCTGCGGCAAGGTTGAGATTATAACCAGCCCAGGGTTCAGGAAATACGGAATCATCTCGTGTGAGGGTGACCAGACCGCGAACCTCCTTTTGGAGGGGATAAAAATCGGACTCTCGTCCCGAGGGCTCGGCTCCGTGTCTTCCAAAATGGGCGTCCTTATGGTTGAGGATGATTACGAACTCGTTGGTTTTGACGTAGTTAGCGACCCCTCAACATTTTCGGCATGGTTTTGCCCACAGGGAGAAGAAATACCAAAAGAATATTTAGTAAACAATAAAAAAGAACAAGAGGGGCTTTTTGAAAAGCTTAATCGCTTTAAGGATTGGTTGAACGAATAGTATATGCCAAAAAAATTAACACCGGAAGAATATAGAAAATACTTTGAAGAACATTACCCGGATTATGAACTTTTAAGTGATTATCTGGGTAGTACTGAATATATTCATGTAAGGTGTAAAATTGACGGGTATGAGTGGGATACAAAACCAATTTGGCTAAAGGCTGGCGCTGGCTGTAAAAAATGTTATTATAGACGTAGCGGCGAAAAAAGAAGAAAGGCAGAGGCATTGTTTATAAAACAGGCAAAAGAAAAACACGGCGATAAATACGACTATTCCAAAGTGAAATATCTTGGCAATAAAATACCAGTCACACTTATTTGTCCAGAACACGGGGAATTTGATATTAGACCGGATAAGCATTTAAGTAGGGGTGACGGGTGCCCTGAGTGCGCTAAGATAAAAAACGGGCTAAAAAGACGCACACCACAAGACGTATTTTTCGCTAGATGTGCCGAAGTACATAACGGTAAATATGATTATTCAAATTCGGTTTATAATGGCCAAGATAAACCAATAACCATTGTTTGCCCAATTCACGGAGAATTTACACAAAATGCTGAAAGTCATCTTGATGGGCATGGATGTCCTGTTTGTGCGGAATCTCTTTTGGAGAAAAAAATGAAAGGTGCATTATCAAAGCACAATATTGTTTTTGAATGGCAAAAAAGGTTTAAATGGCTAGGCCGTCTTTCGCTAGATTTTTATTTGCCGGATTACAATATTGCAATAGAGTGCCAGGGTCTTCAACATTATTCCAACTTTTATTTTAATTGGTCTAAAGGCTCAACACTGGAAGACATCATTAGACGCGACGAGTTAAAAAATAGCCTTTGCAAAGAGAATGGTATTAACTTAATTTATTTTGCGAGGGAGAACGCGATTTTTAATGTCTCCTCAATTTATACCAAAGAAAACACTTTTACTAGCTTTGATTCGTTGCTTAGCTATATAACAAGCAGTAATGATGGCAATCTAGAAAAAACACTGTTAAACAAAGATGATTTAAAAGAAATAGTAACATCTGTCGTTAGAAAAATAATTTGTTGCTAGTGTTTTTGCTTCTCAAAAGATATTTATGGGTAAAACCCACTGAATTATGTTTTTTCAGTTTGGGCTGATATTTATATTAAAAATAAGCGAAAATAATAAGCTGATTTACAATGAGCGTAAACAAGAGAAGCATATCTGCTCAAGCCTTGAAGGAAATGGACAAGATTAAGGACGCCATCAAGGAGGAGAGCAAAAGCACAATCAAGGCCATGCTTTCAGAGGCTGTCAAGGATGCCATCCGCGAGGGAATCGATGACGATGACGACATGGAGATTCTTGATGGCGATAAGGAACGCTGCCCTAAGTGCGGCAAGTGTGGCGATGAGTGCGAATGTGAAAAGGAAAAGAAAGACGCCAAAGGTAAAGACGACAAAAAGTCAGAGGAAAAGGATTCCGGCGAGCTCGATGAGGTAGGCGAGGACGAACAGGTTCCCGCGGATGACCAGGCAGCGGCGCAGGACCCCGCCATGAATGCACAACCAGCCGCGGATGCTCAGGCAGCTCCGGCAGAGGGTGAAGGCGCGGAAGGACAGGATGACTTTATGGCACAATACCAGACTGGCGATGAGGATACATTAGACCTCACGGGCGAGCAAGACATCCAGAATGTCTTGAGGGTTTACAAGGCCCTTGATGATGATGACCAGGTTGTCGTCAAGAAGGAGGGTAACAAGATAAACCTGCAGGACAACGGGACAGGCGCCGAGTATATCATTGACCTGGGGACTGACGAGGCTGAGGCCGAGGAAGAGCCCGGAATGGAAGACGGTGAGGCGGAACAATTAGCCGAGGAATTTGACGGCAATAATTTTGAAGAAGAACCAGAAATGACAAACAACGAAGAAACTTTGTTCGAGATTGACCTCGGATACACTGACAATTATCAGGACAAGGACCCGATTGACGGCCTGAACAATTCCGAGCCCTCAAAATCCGGTCGTTCCTGGCACAAAGGCGTTCCTACCGGCACCGAGAAACCTTGGGCTGGAAAGGGCACCGAGAAGAAGGGTGACCCGTTTGACAAGAGCGTCAACGAGAACCTGACACAACTTGACGATGACTATTTCGCGGCCGGTCTTAATGACACCGGCGTGGCAGAGGTTGAAACCGAAGACGGTATGCCTTTTGACAAGAAGGTTGGTAGTGTTGATGAAAACCAAACCACCTCCAAGTATCAGAAGCGCCATGAGGTTAAGACATGGGGAACCAACAGCGGGGACAAGAAGAACCCTAAGGTTTCAAGGAACACTTCAATTGAGGGTGACTACAACGTTGAAATTAACGTAAACGAGGCGGTCAAGAAACTCAAGGCGAAGAACAAGAAGCTCAACGAGGCTGTCAAGGAACTCCACAAGGGACTTAAAGAGGCTTACATGACAAATGTGAACCTCGGCAAGATTACCAAGCTCTTCCTTGAGTGCTCCACCACGCAGGCCGAGAAACTGCAAATCGTCGAACGCTTCTCCAACGAGGCGAAAACGCCGAAGCAGGCGCAGGCTCTTTATGAGTCAATCTCCAAGGAACTCACCAAGAAGACCACGGTTGACGAGGGCAAGGTCACTGAGAAGACTGTCGTGACCGAGAGCAAGGCTCCGGTCTACAAGTCACAGGACCTCCTCGATACGATTGACCTCATGAACAGGGTCCTGAATTGCTAAAAAGGTAAAACAAAAGAATCATAACAAGACAAAAGACTGAATAAAAATGAGAGAGTTTTTAAACAGCGGAGAAATCGGCAACATCGAGCTTAACGAGCAGCGCCGCATCCGCAAAGAAATCAACGAGCGCTGGGACCGCCTCGGCATGACCGACGGTCTTAAGGGCGTTATCAAGGAGAACATCGCCACTCTTTATGAGAACGAGGCTCACGCTCTCCTTAACGAGGCTACCGACGCGAACAACAGCGGTTCTTTCGAGACCGTCGTGTTCCCTATCATCCGCCGTGTCTTCAGCAAGCTTCTTGCTAACGATATCGTTTCCGTCCAGGCTATGAACCTGCCGGTTGGCAAGCTCTTCTTCATCCTTCCTGTCACTTCACAGAGGGATTGGAGCTCCGACGAAATCGCTGACGGTGTCATAGGTAAGCACAAGGGCCTCATGGGCTACGAGCGTACCGACCGCCGCAACGGCAACAAGTACAACCGTTTCTATCTTCCTGACGAGGTCGTGGGTGACATGGCCTTCGAGTACTTTGACGAGGACGCGCAGGAGTGGGTCAGCGGTGACACCACCTACGCCAACTACGACCAGGCTTATGACGCCATCAACGAGGCCCATCCCGGTGCCAAGATGCGTCAGATAGGTCCGAAGGTCACACGCTACATGCACAAGACCCTCTATGACCTCTTCTACAATGACTTCCTTTATGACAACTCTAAGGGTAAGATTCACATCAAGGTGACCGACGTCGCTCCTATGGAGTTTGACCATGGCCGTCTTGTTGAGATGAAGAGCGGCGCCACCAACGCCCGTCTTTACGCTGACGGTACCGTGCGTAACCTTATCGTTAAGGTTTCCGGCTTCTCTTCATATTGCGCCGGTAAGCTCACCGGTCCTGACGGCAACGAGATGGACACTGAGGGCTTCCTCGCTTCCCTTAAGGTTTTCCTCTCAACCAGCGGCGCTATTGAGAGCGTTGACATGAGCGGTGTCACCACCTCATGCTTCGAGCCTATGGAGGCCATTCCTTTCCGTGTTGTCACTCAGAAGTACGGCAAGGGCATCGTTGAGTACAAGAACGGTTGCGAGTGCGACTCCGAGGGTTGCATCTACCTTGACCTTGACCTCGCGAAGCCTGTCCGCGTGCAGGGTGGCTCACTTGACGGCTACATCGGTGTTGACAGGGACCAGCTCGACGCTGCCCTCTCATGCATCAAGGCCGCCTGGTCACAGTACGACAGCCTTGAGCTTGAGACCGAAATCGGTGAGGTTTCCTTCAAGCTCGCGAGCGTGACCGTCTCCGTTGAGGAGAGGAAGCTCCGCGCTACCTGGTCACCTGAGCTCGCCCAGGACGTCAACGCTTTCCACAACATTGACGCTGAGGCTGAGTTGACCGCCCTCCTCTCAGAGCAGATTGCCGCTGAGATTGACCGTGAGATTCTCCGTGACCTCCGTGAGGCCGCCCCTTGGCAGGCCCGCTGGGACTATAACGGCTGGCGCCGTATGGCTGGTTTCTCAACCAACTACACCCAGAAGGACTGGAACCAGGAGCTTATCACCAAGGTTAACCAGATTTCCGCCCAGATTCACAAGAGCACACTCCGTGGAGGCGCCAACTTCCTCGTGGTCTCTTCTGAAATCAGCGCTGTCTTTGACACCCTCGAGTACTTCCACGTCTCTGACGCTTCCGCTGAGAGCGACCAGTACAATATGGGTATCGAGCGTATCGGTGCCGTCTCCGGACGTTACCAGGTATATCGCGACCCTTATTCACCCGCTTGGTCAATCATCATCGGACACAAGGGCAAGTCTCTCCTTGACACTGGTTACATCTACGCTCCATACATCCCTATGCAGCTGACCCCGACCATCGTCAACCCTGAGAATTTCGCTCCTGTAAAGGGTATCATGACAAGATATGCGAAGAAGGTAGTTAACAACAGGTTCTTCGGTCATGTCAGGGTCGATGGTCTTGTACAGTGGGACCCGAACGAACTCCGATAAACGCACGTAAATCAGCGTTTTAATGAAAAGGTCTGGCTTCGGCCAGGCCTTTATTTTTAATATTTATAATGTACCCTTTTGACCGCTTAAAACTTTTGTATTAACTTTTATTTACCTTTTTGTCCATTTATTTGATTTTTGAGATATTTATTTGTATATTAATAATGGAAAATGAGTTTTATGAAACGGGCGATTTTAAATTTGGACGAAGTTGTATCAGCATATAAAGATACACCTAATTTGCATGACCTGGCAAAAAGATTTCACACAAGCCACATACGTTTATCTCAGTTTTTAACTGAAAATGGAATAAAGATTCAAAATCGGGGTAAAAAACGTGATATTGATGAAAAAATGGTTTCTGATATGATTTATGATTATACCAGAAACCTTATGACTATGGACGGAATATCAAAAAAATACAATTTAAGGATAAAACGTGTCAGAGAAATATTCCGAGAGAAAAATATTAAGATTTCAAAGTGGAATGGTCATAAGAAAAAGGACAAGCAGATAAACGCACAAAAAGTAAAGAAGGCAGATGACCGAGAATATGTTACTTGTCCTATTTGTGGGTGGGTTACATATGATATTCAAGGGAAGGCGCATTCTTTTCAAAAACACATGTGCTCTGTGCATGGTTATAATGAGGATAGTATACTTACATACATTGAAGAACACCCGGAGCATGAACATCTCTTAAGAGACCTGGTAAAAAAACGTGGAAAGGTACAATGCAAGGTGTGCGGAAAATGGTTGTCAATTATAGACGACAGGCATTTAAAAAAACACGGACTGACAAAAAGTGAATACCTGGCTCAATATGGGACCGGAAAAACCATCAGTGAATCTTGCCGTAAAAAATTGCAAGAAAACATGAAGAAGATGCAAGACAACCCGAATTGGGAGCGTTTCACTTCAACATATGAAACTGATATTGCAAGAGTCCTAAAAGAACACGGTCTTACCATTGAGATGCATAACAGAACAATTTTAGGCGGAAAAGAAATAGATATTTTATGCGGCGATACGGGAATTGAGTTCAATGGTTGTTTGCAGCATACGGAATGGTTTGGTGGCAAGGATAAAAATTATCACCTGAAAAAAACAGATGGTGCGATTAAAAATGGCTACAGGCTGATTCATGTATTTGAAGATGAGTATTTTTATCATAAGGATATTGTTTTATCAAAAATTTTGCATATTTTAGGCGTGCATAGTAATATCCCGTCAATATATGCAAGAAAGTGTATAGTTAACGAAATAACCGGCGGCGAAGCGGAAACTTTCCTTGAAAAAAACCATATACAGGGGTTTTCTGGGGCCGGTGTTTATCTTGGGGCATTTTATGAAGGGAAATTAATTGCAGTAATGACATTCAGACACATTTTGAAAGAAAGTAATGAATGGGAATTAAGTAGATATGCTAGTGATAATGCCTATAAATGTGTTGGCGTTGGCGGTAAACTATTTGGCTATTTCATAAAAAATTACAACCCCGAATCTGTTAAGTCTTTTGCTGACCGTAGATGGACTGTTGATTACAAAAATAACTTGTATACGAAACTCGGGTTCAAATGTGCCGGTTTTACTTCTCCGGATTATAAGTATTACAATTTAAAGGATAACAAGCCTCAGCGGTTCCATAAGTTTGGCTTTCGGAAACAACGCCTAATTTCAAGGTTTGGGAATAGTTACGGATTAACAATGGACATGACCGAAACCGAGATGGCTAAAGAGTTGGGTTATGACAGGATATGGGATTGCGGGTTGATAAAATACGTATGGACAAAGGAAAACCCTGGAGATTAAGGTCTTCAGGGTTTATTGTTTCGGTATCCACAAGACATAAGGAAATTCCGTTCGGTAGATGTTTTCTGTAATGTCGCTCGGTCTGACAATTATATCGGTTTTTGCTGTTTCGGTGGCATAGTATCCTTCTCCATCAGAATCAACAATTTCCTTTGCAACTGAGGCGGCAATGAAATCTTCAAGTTCCATCTTCTTCCCTTTCCACTTTTTATTGTATGTAAGAGAAGGCTCCTGGAGTTTCCTCATCATTTTATCAGCAACCGCCATCTTTTTCTTAATTTCACTGGTTTTGCTCAACATTACCAGCCAATCGTCACCCTCCTTTGCGCACAGGTCTTCAGCCTCGGAATTTTCTATTTCAAGGGTATTGTATTCCTGTTTCCACTGGGCATATGTTTTTTCTAGCGGAATGTCTTTTTTTTCGATAGATTCCGCTGGTTTTCTTTTCTTTTTAAATGGCCACATAACTATAACTTTGTCAATTTTTCATTCAAATTATTCAATAAAACTTCATCCGGTTGATTTTCTTCGTTAAAGCGAGACAGCACCTTTCCAATTTTTATTATATATCTTCGGTTTAGTTTTGAGAATGTCTTTAAGAAACTCTCATATTCAAAACCGAAACTTGTTATAACATCTTCATACGCTTCACGATTATTTTTAATTATCTTTAACAACTTTTTTGAGTTTAGATAATAGTTGTAGGCGTTTGAGTTTTTCAATGTTTGGATTGCGTCTCTAATTCCCACAGACGACAATTCCTGGTATAGTTGATTGACAAATGCGTCCGTTTCACTTTCGGAAAGGGTATAGATAACATACGACACATAGAATAATTTCGAATCCTGAGTGTTGCTCTTAAGTATTCTGTACGCTTTATTGTAGGCAGTCACCCCTTTTTGGCCGAGACCGTACGAATTCAGCTTCTTTCCGCGTATCACCTGAAAAAGATGCTCCAACTCGTGCTGAATAAGGGGTTTTATGTTTGTTTTTAACGTACCAGATAAGAATTCCGTGTTTATATATATCTCTTTCAGCTCAACGATTGTTTCTGCGTCACCGAGAGAATATTTTTTTTCATAATATTGGCTTGACCTGTCGTTTAAAATATTAAAACATCTGAAAAATATTTTAATCCGTTCTTTTCCAAAGCTGGTATCAACCGTAATTGTCTTGAACTTAATATCGTTTTGTTCACCGTTAAGATGTTGAAACTGCGATTTTTTAAATTCGTCCTTAAACTTTGAGTAAACGGATTCGGTTGCTGAAACAACCTCATCGTTTATTGCCAAAGACTCGTTTATTGCGGACATCAGCGTCTTTTTTTGGCCGCTAGATAGAAGGTTTGTAAGTTGTATTTCTTTTAAGAGCACGTCTTCATTTTATTATAAAAATAAATATGAAAATGAAGAAAGTCAAACATCTTCTTGTTTTTTGTTTTTATGTGATATGTGAAATTTGTCGCATACACGGCAGAGATAAATCGTGTAGCCGGACAATTTGTGGGAGGCTATGTAGTCCTCCGCCTCTTTTTTTGACCCGAATTGCTTCTTTGACTTTCCCTTGGAGTTATAATGACACCTTGGGTAGGTCTTTTTGAGATTAGTCCTTGGCCCTAATGAACGCATACGCTATCTTTAACTTCCCATAAATAGTTATTTTTGTGGCAAACGGGATATTTATAGAAAAATAAGAATGAATTATGGGACAAAGGATACGCTTGGGTCACGACCAGTTGTGTGACATCATAAAGGAGAGTGTCAAAAAAAGCTTGAATGAGATAGACGCCAGGGCATTGGTGGGCGCGAGTGAGCGCTCTGTCCAGCTGGTCAAAGTTCTGGATGAGATTGACGAGTGCTTTGGCGCCCTGGAATCAGCCCTTGGCGACATCACTTCTTATGAGGGCCAGAGATTCGTGCCGGCAAACAGGGAGATTAAGGAGATATACTATGAGGTCACCCGTCTGTGGGACAGGTTTAAGAAAATCCGCAACAGGAAGAGGTCCCAGCGGGATAATTTTGAGGATGAGTACATAAGGCAAGGGCGGCCGGACGTTGAATAATAAGGACGGATAACACACACGCCAAGACAATGGGACAAAAAATACAATTAAATGAGAGTCAGTTGCGTAATCTCATCAAGGAAAGCGTGAAAAAAGCCATTATGAATGAGATTTCTTCCGATATGATTAGCAGGGCATCAGCCAAGCTTTATGGCAAATACGGTTGGAATGGAACCGAAAGGGATAAACTTGGGAAGGATGAGCACGGGAATCCGTTACATCCGAAAGACAAGAAGCCGATGGCGCAACACTATAGGAACTTCGCTGACGCGTTCAAAAGGGCGAAAGAGGATGAAGACCTTTCAGACCCGCTTGTCAAAAAGGCCCAGGAGTTATATGACCGGGTTGATTTGGAGAAAGAGGTCGCCGATTGGGTCGACCCGCCTTATGGCTGCGATTTGAACCTTTACGGTGAGATTGAGGACGAGGATGGTGGTGTCTGGAAATTCGAAGGCTGGGGAAACGGCGTAAGTTCAGGCGGGGATATTGAAATAGACTCGGTTGAGGAAATGAATTTTGAGTCTCCTGACGGGCGAACGGGAAGTGTTCCCAGGCCGTAATTTATTGAAAAGCAAAGAGCCATGGTTTTGCCACGGCTTTTTTATTTACAATAGTTTTTTAAGAGTATCATTTATAATTTTTTTGAGGTCTTGTTCGTTTAGTTTAACAGGTTGTTTCGTTTGAATATATTCATCTATTGCTTTTGAAAGGGTGTCAAAATCCGTATATACCGGTGCGAAATAATCTGATGGAATGTTCCTTTCAAAACTGATGTAAAACATTTTTATTCCATTTTCTTCACATTTTTGAAACTTCCTGGCATCGCGTTCTTTTGCCTTTTCGTAGCCGACGTCGCCACCAAATCTTTTATTGCTTCCGAAATGCTGACTTCCTTGATATTCTATTCCTATATTATAATCAGGTAGGTAATAGTCCAATGTTTGGTAACTTGTCTTTGATTTTAAGAATGGAAATGGTTTCTGGTATTCAACATTCCCATACTTATCTTGAAGGGCAGACAAGACTTCTCGTTCAGAAACACCAAACTTTTTACCGCACTCCGGACATCCAATTCCCCGAAGATGGTCATTAACTTTTTGTGAAAAAACACCATGGATTGGACATATGATATCCACTTTGGACCACGTGTTCTTCAAATTAACAAGGGAGTAATCATATTTGTCACCATGCTTCTCTTTTGCCCGTCTGATGAAATCTTCAAGTGAAACTTTGCGATATGCGCCTTTTCTTTCGTTTCCACATAGTGGACATCCTTGACCTCGTAAATGATTGTGGGCCGACATCGTAAATGGTCCGTGTTTTTTACATATGATTGTTACTGGCTCTGTTGCGCCTTTATATTGACATTCGGAATAATCGTAGGTGTTTCCGTGAATTTCTTTTGCTCTTTCTATAAATTTTTCAGTGTTTGACCTTCGTTTTTGTGCTCTTTTTAACAAACCGCATTTTGGGCAGCCGTTTCCACTCAGATGGTCGTGTGGGGTTTGTGGAAATTCACCATGTTCTGGACATATTATAGTAACCGGGATATCTTTCCCTTTGTAATCAACCTTTGAATAATCATATGTATCGCCATGTTTTATTTTGGCTTTTTTTATGAATTCTTCGGTATTTGACTTTGCTGGCATCTGAATTAACTTTCTTTTTAACCCTATTTATAAATAAGTACTTATGTTATGAATACTAAAAAACCAAAAAAAATTATTGATTTTGATTACCTTCGTAAAGAGTACGTGAAATGTTTAATGGATAAGACACGCATTTATATGATTGAGCACTTTCTCAAAACATATGATGCTACGCAAAAAAAGGATGTACAATATCTTTTGTTCCCAAGGCAAAAAGACCTTTGTAGAACACTTGGTAATGCGAATAGTGTCGTCACGACCAAGCCAAGACAGGCCGGAATAACTACTACTTGCGGTGCTTTTATTGGGTGTGAAATGTGTTTAGCGGACCCCCAATCACCACAAACCGTGCTTATCATCGGCAATACTCTTGACCTTGCACAACAGATGCTTACCAAAATCAAGGACTTCCTCCTGCAGTTTCCTCTATGGATGTGGGGTGATGAATTTGCCGACCTTGGGTATGATATGACGGCTCCGCCAGAAAACACAAACGTAATCTTTGACATCTGTAATTCAAAAGAACTTAAATTAAAAAACGGTTGTAAGGTTGTCGCCAGGTCATCTGGTCCAAATGCTAGCCGTGGTGTCGGTAAACAACACTGCCGACTTGCAGCGTAAGTTGCAACGATGAAATCCCGTAAAATCGGTGAAACCTAAATCGAAAGACAAGGCAATACCGAGGTAAGACCAGAAATTGCGAAAGGTTCTGGGACACCGTAGAGCGTAGAGAGTGAATAAATATAATCTCTCCAAGAGTGCGGGACATCCCAAGAGGATGAAAATGTACGCCAGCTATTTTGAAAAAAATGGGTTAAAGGATAAAAAGCCTTTAAGGTTAGTTAGAGTAACTAATTGATTATTTGGGTGTTACATGGCTTATCTTTGACGAGGCGGCGTTCATTGAAAACGGCGCTGATGTTTACGCTTCCGCCCTTCCTACAATTTCAACCGGTGGTCACACAATTATGATTTCCACCCCTAACGGTAAGGACCTTCTTTACTATGAGACTTGTAGGCGCGCGGGGTTGAAAGGTACTGAGGATTGGAACGGATTCGAGCTTGTTGAGCTTAAGTGGTTCCAGGACCCCCGGTATAACAAGTTTTTGGAGTGGTACAAGAAAAACGCGGAAACCGGTGAGGTTGAGGTGGTCAAGGAGGATTACCTTGACAAGAAGGGTAGCGTCAAGTTTGACCAGGCACATTGGGACGAGATGGAGAAGGCCGGTTATAAGCCGCGTTCCCCCTGGTATATCCGCATGTGCCAGCAGTTCA
>Ga0256404_1008774_pt1 | contig 14931 bp, 14 predicted proteins | sample RumenRJG_01DNA_FD_185990 | JGI IMG/M metagenome (GOLD analysis project Ga0256404, IMG submission 185990) | Bovine rumen microbial communities from Lethbridge, Alberta, Canada - RJG_01 | ecosystem: Host-associated > Mammals > Digestive system > Stomach > Rumen | place: Canada: Alberta | collected...
AATACCTCCTTTCCGGTTTCATGTATATCGTTTGCAAGTTCCTTAAGTTCATTTTCATTTGCTGGCTGATTATATGTATTTGCAATCTTAGCCATCTGGTTACAATTGATGCCAATACCTTTGAACTGATTTAAAAGTTCCGTAAGCTCAGACAAGAGCTTCGGGATATCTTTTAAAGCTTCAGGATTGGCAAGTGTTGCTCCAAGAGTTGCGTTGATTAGGTAGGTCTGTTTATTCAGACCGGATTCTGTTACTAGCTCGGTTAACTTTCGATACTCTTCATCGTTCATATAGAAGTTAACCTGATGATTTCTAGTTCTGTGTCTTTTTGTTGTTTTTGTTCCCATGCGTATCATCTCCTTTCAAAATTGTGCGGAACAAATCGATTACAAATGATTGGATTGATAGGATGGAAACATTCCATTTGTGAGCGACCGGGTTATCCAAAAGGGGCGGAGCTCCTTTGGCGGGATGCAAGGGCAGAGCCCTTAATTCTCTTAGTAGGGAATGGGATAAAACCGATGGGACAGTTTTTAGGCTGTTATTAGGTCGGTTTTTCGTCCATTACCGGATAAGAGGATGTGCTCTAGGGGACGGGGGAATGAAAGTCCCCAGTGGGTTCCAAGGGCTAGCCCTGGCAAGCTACCGAAGTGAAACGAGGGTACCACGAGACTAGGAACGATAGTGACTAGTCAAAGTGGGTAGCTTGCCTATTATTCTGAAAATATATACAGGGCTGCAGATAATCTGCTGTAGATATGCCCTGTGAGTAACAAATCAGAATAATGGTGGTTTGGTAGGCCGCTGTATTCGTTGAATAAGTGGAATTGGCACACGGATGTGTAGTCGAATTCCGCTGATAATTTCATTAAGCGGACTACATGTCGCAATCTCTAGTTGGATGAATATGATTATTAGAAAGACCAAAGTAGCTGATATCAGTTAGATATCTATAGGTGATATCACTTGGATATCAGTAGAGCTTCTTTGGCTTGAACAGAGTTCTTAAATAGATATTTGATATACACTGTAGAATCTGTGCGAGTGCTTTTCTTTCTTTACTTCCCTGGGGGACAGGGTAATTAATGGTTGTTGTTGTCATGCGCATGCAGTTTTATAAGCAGGTTGCTGAAGTGAACGACTATATGCAAAGTAAGATTCTTGCCTTCAACAGTCAGCGTATTGCTATCTATATGCAGGCTGTTAGCACAATGCAAAGAGAAAATGCGAATCTTCGCCATGTTCTTGCGAATATCAATGCTTTGTTGAAAGAAAAACATGATATACCCATTGATCTTCCTGAATATATCTATGATGCATCGAAGACGATGACAACGATCCTGAATGGGGCGATGGCAATTATGCCAGATGTTGATTGGCGTCTTCATCTTCTTTCCTCATTTGAGGGATTACCTGAAAATCAGTTAAGAATGCTTTTACTGTCTATTGTTGATTATGTCATGGTGACACTTCAAGGTAAACAAGTCATCTTTTCTACAAAAGAAACAGACCAGATTTATTTTATTCAGGTGGAATATGTTAGAAACAAAGAACATCATCAAGATGAATTAATGGCTATTATTAATCAAATGAAAGGAACAATACGCTTTGAAAATACCGGTATCAGTATCCTGCTGAATAAATGATTGAGTAGGAAATCTAGGAATGATAAAATATTTCTAGGTGATAATCATGTTGGAATATTTTAAATTTACACTTTCATCCTATGGAGAAGGATATATAGAAACAGAAGTCTTTTTAAAAGGTAATCCTCATTATCATGTTGTGGGGACAAAGTTTGAAGACTTTGAAAGAAGTATTACGGATAAACAAGCTAATTACTTCAATACAAGAATGACACTTTTAAACTTAGATCATTTAGAACGCCAGTATATGCACTCGGATCAAATGCTTTTAGATGGTGAAACATGGTCCATAGAATATCAATATGCGAATAAGCCAAGAGAAAGCATCTTTGGTGATAATAGCTATCCGGATTGCTGGGAGAAGCTCTTGGATATTCTTGATGAACTTGTTGAAGAAGTGCCCTATGTCGATCCTGAGCGCATAGAAAGCTTCACTATGCATTATCATCATAAGCTGATCATTGAGAATAATGAGCAGGCTGACTATGAGGAAAATCTAGATATTAACCGTAAGCATCAAACACTCATCTATACAAAAAATGTAGCTCCTGATTGTGTCATTACCCATCAATATGAAACAAAGCACTCAATTAGTACATTGTTAGATAACCTAAATGGTGATATTCCTGATATACAGAGTGCTGAGGTTGGAGAATATGAGGAAGGTATTATAATAGACATTACATGGCATAATGGTGAGCTATTTCATTACCAGCTTCCATATAATCGTCACTATATGCCAAGAGATTGGCATAATGTGATGTATCATATTGAAGAATATATGCGTACTTTTGGATTCTTTGGCAGTATCTTTGCCCAGAGTATCTATGAACATGGAGTGCATGAAGGAGAATATATTTATTGTTCTATTATTTTTGAAGAAAATGCTCGTAGTTATTATTATGTTACTGATGATGACTCAATCAGGATCGGTGACTATGTACTTGTACCTATTGGACATGATAATAAAGAAGTAGAAGGCGTTGTAGAGAATATTACTTATCATTATCGTGGCAGTGTGCCTTATCCCTATGAGAGCTGTAAACATATCATTAAGAAGTTGAAGCATTAAGGCAGATTTCTGCCTTTTTGTTTAGAATAATATTTGTATAATAACTATGAAGTCTATACTAAGATGAGAGTTTTGAAGTAAAATAGAGCTGGGTGATGGATATGGAAGAATTGCTGAGTATTGGTGATATGGCCAAAATCAATCATATTACGGTGAATACATTAAGACTTTATGACAAGTGGGGCTTGTTGAAACCGGCTTATATTAATCATGAAACAAACTATCGCTATTACGATATCAAACAAAATGCTAGATTAGACCTTATTGCCTATATGAAAGAGTTAGGCATGAACTTAAAGGAAATCAAAGAACTTCTTGATAAAGAAGATCTCAATCTGATTGAAGCTATTCTCATTAAGAAAAAAGCTGCTATTGATCAAGAAATAGCGGAACGTGTCAGACAGCGTGATGCCATAAAGCGTACAATATATTCCCTTGAGCGTTATCGCAAATCACCAACACCAGGCACACTCACAACTGAATTTATCGATGAAAGATCAATCTATAAAGCCTATGTCTCCAAGAACTTTTATGATTATGGTCTTGATGCCTATGAAATGATTCTCAAAGAATTCAAGAATAATCTTATTCATGAAAATCTTCCTGAAGTCTATTATTGTAATGTTGGTACTTTCTTATCCAAGGAAAACTTTTTGCATCAACATTTTGAAACACATACAAGCTTTATCTTTGTGAATGAACATTTCCCTTTAAAGGAGAAAGTGGAAAAGCTTGAGAGTGGGATGTATGCTTGTATTTATTTAGATGATTTCATGGATGAAAAGGAGTATGCGAAAAGACTGCTTGATTATTGTGAAAAGAATCATTATGAGATTATTGGGGATTATATTTGTGAAGTGCTTATTGAACTCACTTTCTTCAACCAAAATAATCGTTCCATGTATTTACGTTTACAGGTTCCTATAGCCTTTAAAAAAACACTTGACCCTCATCAATGATGAGGGTTTAACCTACTAAGTAGGAGGTGACTTAATAATGAGAAAAGTCAGAGTTGTACAGTACGGTTGTGGTAAGATGAGTAAATTTATCTTACGTTATTTAGTCGAGAATGGATGCCAGATTGTGGGTGCTATTGATAATAATCCAGAAATCGTGGGCATGGATGTCGGTAAGTTTGCAGGGTTAGGTTTGGATCTTGGCGTGAAGATTAGTGATAATGCGGATGAAGTCTTGGATACATGTGATCCTGATATTGCGATTGTGACATTGTTCTCTTTAGTCAGTGATTGTTTCCCACATTTTGAAAAATGCTTATCAAGAGGTATTAATGTTGTATCGACATGTGAAGAAACAACATATGCCTGGACAACAAGCGCAGCTTTAATGAATAAGCTTGATGTCATTGCCAAAGCACATAATTGTACATTCCTAGGTACAGGTATGGAAGATGTATTCTGGGTAAATATGGTTGGTATGGTCGCTAGTGCATGCCATAAGATTACAAAGATTGAAGGGGCAGTCTCTTATAATGTTGAAGACTACGGACTTGCTCTTGCGAAAGCACATGGTGTTGGCTTAACACCTGATGAATTTGAAGCAAGCATTGCTCATCCAGAAGTCATTGAACCAAGTTACGTCTGGAATTCTAATGAAGCCTTAGCACAGAAATTAGGATTGACAATTAAATCTCAGACACAAAAATGTGTTCCATATTTCCATGATGAAGATATCTATTCATCAACGATGAAAGCCACAATTCCAAAGGGCAATTGTATTGGTATGGCAGCTGTTGTTACAACGGAAACAATGCAGGGTATCACCCTTGAAACACAGTGTATTGGTAAGGTTTATGGACCGGATGATGGTGATATGTGTGATTGGAAGATCTTGGGTGAACCAGATACTGAATTCCATGTTGTTAAACCGGCAACACCTGAACATACATGTGCAACAATCGTCAATAGAATTCCTAGTGTCCTTAATGCTCCTGCTGGTGTTGTGACAATGGATGAACTTGAAGATATGGATTATCTTGCATATCCAATGGAATATTATATTTAATCCTATGAACACTCCTGAACGGGAGTGTTTTTTTATGCAGATATATTATCATAACAAGTGCAACATATGAAAAGTTCATAGGAATTATCTATGCTACTATGTGAGTGACCAAAAAAACATAGAATGGAGATAAGCCTATGAACTATAATCATATTAACATAAATGAGCGTTCCTGCATCTATCAATTTCTCACTCTGGGCATGAGTATATGTGGGATTGCAAAGGCACTTCATAGAAGTCCTTCCACCATTTTCCGAGAGATAAAAAGGAATTCATACCGTGACTGGAGCAATTTCAAAGAGCATGATAGATATTTTCCTGTAAAAGCCCAGGAAAAATATGAAGAAAGAAGGACCAGATACCATCGTCCAGCCAGATATCAGGAACAGGAGATCCATTATATCAAAGAGAAGATCGAAAACCACTGGTCTCCGGAACAGCTGGTGAACAGGGCAAAGATGGAAAAGATAAAGACCCCTTCAACAGCTACAGTTTACCGCATGATACACAGAGGCGTCATTCCTAAAATCAAGATGGAGCACCTGCGCAGAAAAGGCAGGTTTAAAAGACTGGCAGAAACGCGTGGAAAATTTAACGATGGCGGAAGGACAATCAAAAAAAGGCCAAAAGATGTATACAAACGACAAGAGCTCGGGCATTGGGAAGGTGACACCGTAGAATCAGGCAGAAACGGTCATACACGCAAGAGCAGATATTGCTTTGTCACACTGGCGGAAAGGAAATCCAGATTTTACATAGCAATCCCTGTAGAAGACAGAACGGCCAAGAATGTAACGCCAGCAATCATAGAAGCTCTCGGAAAGCTTCCATCGGAACTGGTAAAAACGATAACCTTCGACAGAGGAAAAGAATTCGCGGAGTATGAAAAGATCGAAGCAGCATTAGGATGCAAAACCTATTTCTGTGATCCTTACTGTGCCTGGCAAAAAGGAACCAATGAGAATACGAACGGATTACTGCGGGAGTTTTATCCTAAAGGGATGGATCTATCCGAAGTGGACCCGGAGGAATTGAAAAAGAATCTGAATTTAATGAATAACAGGCCACGTAAATGCATAAAATATAAAACACCTAAAGAAGAATTACTGGGTAACTCATTCTAGGTGTTGCACTTAATTTGACAAATCATCTTCTTGAAAAGGGAAAACTGTTCGTAATACAATGGATGTAGGAGGTTTTCTTATGGTTACACTTGACTCATCAATTGCTGATATTTACGCTTCACAAGTAGGACATGATGTATTAACGATGGCTTGTCACCATGCACAAATTCCTACCTGGGTCCTGCAGACACGACTGATGAAAGTTCTCAAGATCAAGTCTCTTTCACGTTTCACGAAAGATCTTGATGAGAATTTCTATCAAACTCTCATACAACTCATCAATGCTGAACAAGATACGCCACCTTCAATTGATGGTGAAATCAAACATACATGGTGGAAAGAAGCTGTTTTCTACCAAATCTATCCACGCACATTTATGGATAGTAATGATGATGGGATTGGGGATCTTCAAGGGATTATTGATCGTCTAGATTATTTAAAGGATTTAGGTGTTGATGCATTATGGCTTTCACCTATCTATGATTCACCACTAGATGATAATGGATATGATATACGTGATTATTATAAGATTCATCATGATCTAGGGACGATGGATGACTTTAAGAGATTGCTTCAGGAAGTGCATAAGCGAGATATGAAGCTGATTATGGATTTAGTTGTCAATCATACCAGTGATGAACATCGTTGGTTCCAAGAAGCACTAAAAGATCCCAATTCACCTTATCGTAATTACTATTTTCTCTATCCCCAAGACAACAACATACCACCTAACAACTGGGAATCTTTCTTTTCTGGGGGTGCCTGGAATAAGTATGAAGAAGAGAAGCTATGGGGACTTCATCTTTTTAGTAAGAAACAGATGGATCTCAATTGGGATAATCCGGATTTAAGAAAAGATATTATTCAGATGATTAATGATTATCTTGATTTAGGTGTTGATGGTTTTAGAATGGATGTCATTAATTTAATTTCTAAGACAGCAGGTTTACCTGATGGCAATGTTAAGCTTGGTAAGATGATGGGCTATTGTGGTATTGAACATTATTTCTATGGACCACATCTCCATGAATATCTCCATGAAATTCATGAAAAAGCCTTTAAGCCACACAATGCTTTCTCTGTTGGAGAAGTACCTGGTTTATCAATGGCTTTAAGCCAGATGGTGACAAGTGATGAAAGGGAAGAACTGGATATGGCTTTTAGTTTTGACTTGTTGGAAAGTCCGGGACATACACGTTATGAAGACTATTGTTATGACTTAAATGCCTATCGTGATCAAATACATGAATGGATGACACATTATGGCAATCATTGCTGGATGGCGCTATTCTACAATAATCATGACAATCCCCGCATGGTCAGCAAGGTTGATCACACACATCAATATGACAAACAGATAGAGACACTCTTAGCTATTATGCAGATGACATTAAAAGGAACACCGTTTATCTTCCAGGGGGATGAAATGGGCCTGACAAACTATAACTTTACATCCATTAACCAAATTCATGATATTGAAGGTGTTAATCTCTATCATGAACTTATAAAAACAATGAGCGAAGAAGAAGCTTTTAAAATCATCAAAGCAGGAACACGTGATCATACCCGGATGATGCTTCCTTGGAACAAGGCATCTAAAGAAACAATGGGTTCCCTCTATCAGGATGCACATGTTTCGATGATAAAAATCTATAAAGTACTTATTCATCTTAGAAAAACACATCAGGCACTCATCTATGGTGACTATCATTGCCTCAGTTCAAAGCATAATACCTATATCTATGAGCGGGCAACAGAGAATGAAACTTGCATAATAGAATGTAACCTTTCCAACACTGTTCTTAAAGCCCATAACTATCCCGATATGCATCGTGTTTTCCCATCTCGAGTTGAAAATTCAAGACTGCTTGGACCATATGAAGCACGGATTTATATAAAGGATACTTCGAATGCATCTCACTAATTGGTATATTAAAAATCACTTTCTTGTCGGAACTATGAGTAATGGTGAAATGTATATTGGGCGTATTGAGGATATTGAAGAAGAGGATGATAACTATCTTATTTGCACTGAACATGGATGTTTTCTCTGTTTAAAAATTGATCAAAAACAATAGGCTGGTAAGATCCAGCCTTTTCTATACTAATGAACTTATCAAGTAGTACATTTCTCGCAATTATAAACAAGCTTTGGTATAGTGGGAACAAGATACTCAAAGATGATCAATTTTGTTTGTCATTTAATAGGAAACAAAGGAATATATGAAATTTTTTAGTGGAGGGATATGTTTATGATTGTAATATTTTTATTGATTATCCTCCTGATTGTTGGAGTGATATTATTTGGAATGTTCTATATATTAAAACAAGTTAGACATTATAGCTTTGTGCAGGCTATGATAAACAAAAATAAGTATACAGCCTGGGGAATGTTAGTATTGCTGCTAGTTCTTATTGGAATAGGACTATGGCTTGATCATGTGAACACGCTTATTGTCTTATTGCATTTGGTATTAATATGGATGATTGTCGATGGGATACGTTTACTTATCAATAAATACAGTCGTCATAAAGTCCAAGCTTTTGTAAGCGGGCTTGTGGCCTTAGGGCTAACTGTTAGCTATTTAAGCTATGGCTATTATCAAGCTCATCATGTTGTTACAACACATTATAGTCTTTCAACATCAAAGGTGATTGACAAGAACTTGCGTATTGTCCAGATTTCAGATAGCCATATTGGCGCTACATTCCATGCTGAGGGCTTTAAAAAGCATATGCAGACCATTAAAAGCTTGCATCCAGATCTTATTGTAGTAACAGGGGATTATGTCGATGATGATACAACAAGAAAAGATATGCTTGCCTCAACAAAAGCACTTGGTCAAATCAAGAGTACTTATGGCACATACTTTGTCTATGGTAACCATGACAAAGGCTATATGAACTATCGTAATTTCTCAGCCCAGGACTTAGAAGCATCTCTTAAAGAAAACAATATTCATATTCTCAATGATGAGAGTGTACAAATAGCTAAGCACATTACTGTTGTTGGCAGACAGGATGCACAAACAGCGTCCAATCGTAAGAGTGCTCAGGCATTAATGCAATCCATTGACTCAAAACAATATGTCATCATGCTGGATCATGAACCAACCGATTATATAAATGAAGCCAATAGTCATCCTGATCTTGTTTTAAGTGGACATACTCATGGTGGTCAGATGTTCCCAATTGGCATTACAGGTGAATTGTCAGGTGCTAATGATATGACTTATGGCATTAAGACGATGGAAGATACAACCTTCATTGTCAACTCCGGTATCTCTGACTGGGCAATCAAGTTTAAGACTGGTGGGGCAAAGGCTGAAATGGGTGTAATAGATATAGAAAAATAGAGTGTTATGCTTGAATATTCTATAATGTTAGTGTAAACTAACATTATAGAAGGGAGATGTGTTTATGAGAAAAACAGTAGTAAAGCGCATCTTAGTATTAGAAAGAATAGCGCAGACACTTAAAGTGAGATAAATAGAAAAGAGGCACCTCAATTGAGATGTCTCTTTGTTTTTAGAGCCAGTGTTTATTAAATGGATGTTTATCTGAAGGCTGGCCTGCTCTTCCTTCTTTAAGGACAATTTCGCCCATGCCAATCGCATGTACTGGGCAGACAAGTGCACAAAGATGACAGCCAACACATTTATCATGATCGCATGTAGGTTTTCTCGTTTCGCTATCAAAGCTAATAGCCTGATGGGCACCATCAAAGCAAGAAACATAACAACGACCACAACCAATACAAGCATCAAGATCGAAATCAGGATAAACCTTATAATCACGATCCAAAGATTCTGCAGGAATGATATTCTTGTTGGCTAAACCGACAAGATCACTGAGATGTTCAACACCCTGTTCTTCCATATAATGCATAAGACCATTCTTCATATCTTCAACAATACGATAACCATATTGCATGATTGCGGTTGTAACCTGAAGTGTTGTTGCACCACAGAGAATAAACTCAGCTGCATCTTCCCATGTTTCAATACCGCCGATACCTGATATTGGTAAATCAGGAATGCCATCTCTTAACTGCTGGATAAAGCGTAAAGCAACAGGCTTGACAGCTTTTCCAGAATAGCCAGAAATAGAAGATTTACCATTAATGATAGGCATTGCGGTCTTTCGCTCTAGGTCAATATCAGTAATGGATTTAATTGTGTTGATCGCACTAATGGCATCAGCACCTGCTTCCATGCAGGCTTTTGCACAAGGCACCATATCTGTAATATTAGGTGTCATCTTGGCAATTAATGGTAATGAAGAACCACGCTTGCATGCCCGTACATATTTTGCACAGAGTTCAGGATTCGTACCAACATCACTACCCATGGCGTGACTTGTCATTTGTGGGCAGGAGAAGTTTGTTTCAATCATATCTGCCCCAGCTTCAGTGACCAGTCTTGCCAGCTCTTCCCAGTCCTGTTCATTTGTACCCATGATGGATGCAATTAGGACTTTATCAGGGAATTCTTCTTTCAGTCTCTTGACATCAGCCAGGTTCTCTTCTAATGGATGTTCAGCAATCTGCTCCATGTTTTTAAAGCCGACAAAATCAGTACTCTCTTTATTCAAGATATCAAAACGAGGAGAAACCTCATCGACAATAAAGCTCTTAGGACCAATCGTCTTAAAAACAATGCCGCCCCATCCTGTTTCATAAGCTTTCTTGCACATTTCATAACAGTTACCTACTGGTGATGAAGAAAGGCAGAATGGATTTTCAAAATGTACACCACAAAAATCAATCGATAAATCTTTATTAATCATGATCCTTACCTCCAAGATAACTATCTATAGCACATGCAGCTTCTTTACCTTTCTTAACTGCCCATACAACAGTCTTATCACCTTTCGTGATATCTCCAGCTACAAAGACATTTCCATCAACATGATAGTTGTCTTCTTTAACTTCATTAGCTTCCATTGGTAAACCAAATGTCTGGTCTGGTTTTTGACCAACAGCTAGGATAATCTGATCAGCTGTCAATGTATATGTTGCATCAATATGTCTAGCTTTAAATGTTACAACATTTCCATTTACAGCATCAGGTACATAGCCATCAATAATTGTGACACCCGCTTCTCTTGCTCCGGCAAGTTCTTTTTCACTTGCAAGGAATTCCGATAATTCTTCATAGACAACATCTGTAACATGCTCACAACCAAGTTTCTTTAGTGTTGTTACAACATCCATTGCGACATCACCACCACCAATAACAAGTACATTATTCTTAACATCATGTGATCCCTGATCAGCCTTCACATTATGTAAGAAGTCAATGGCACTGATGACATATGGATTCTTTTCAAACATTGGTAAGCTCTTCGCCTTTGAATAACCAACAGCTACAAGAACTGCATCAAACTCTTGTTTAAGGTCTTCAAGTGTCCTATCCTTTCCAATTTCTGTATTATAGTGGAACGTAGCACCTAAGTTTTCTAGACGATGAATATTATCATCAACAATCGCATTAGGAAGACGATATTCAGGAATGCCAGTACGCAAATAGCCTCCTGCTAAACCTTCTTTCTCATAGAAGTCAACCTGATAACCCATGATCAGAAGTCTTAAGCCAGCTTCTAAGGCAGCAGGACCTGTTCCGATAATACCGACCTTCTTGCCATTAGGTGTGCCTTTTTCAAGAATATGCATATGACTTGCTTTCTCAAAGTCTGTCACAAACTTCTGAATGCCACCAATATCAATAGGGCGATCAATGCCGCTACGTGAGCAGCCTAGCTGACAATATTTCTCAGTAAGGCAGACACGTGCACATATATCACCTAAGCCATTATTCTCTCTAATGATTTCAGCTGCTCCTTTATAGTTCTTAAAACGCACAGAACGAATAAAGCGTGCGGGATCTGTGTTTGCCGGACATGCCTTGGAACAAGGTGCGTCATAACAAAGTAAACAGCGTGATGCTTCTTCATTCACTGTTAAAGCGTTGAAAGAAGTACCACACTCTTTCATATAGGTCTCTTTCATAATATACCTCCTCGAATATGTAAGCGATTTCATATATATTATTATAGGACTTTATAAGAGTTTTGAAAAGGGTATATTTAGGATATAAGGAAGACTAAGGGGAATATTATGTTAATATTTGTATAATATACAAAATAAACATTTCACAAGTTGTATTAATACAAATATCTTGAAGAACTTCTATCAATCTTTTTTCGTGTCATTTCTAGAAAATAGGACATCATACGATCTACTCATCCTTAAACAATATTTGTTCCTATATTGTCATGAAATATGTTAGACTGAGGCAAAGGAGTAACAAATATGAAAATTCGTCAATATATTAAAAGACAAAAGGAACTGATTAAAGAACATAAAGGAACATATAAACTCTATAAAGTCCTGAGATTCCTTGTGATTGTCACAGCAGTATTATCTTTTTTAAGAGGCAGCTATGAAAGTGTCGCTTTATGTATATTATCTTTATTACTGTTTCTTCTACCATCCATCTTTGAAGAGAAATTAAGAGTGGATATACCTGGATTATTTCAAGGCATCATTTATCTCTTTATCTTTGCGGCAGAGATACTAGGAGAAGTTAATCACTACTATACTGCTATATTGGGCTGGGATACGATGTTGCATACAATCAATGGCTTCTTATGTGCGGCAATTGGCTTCTCACTTGTCTATATTCTTAATCGTAATTCAAAGAATATCAACTTATCGCCATTCTATCTTATTCTTGTCTCTTTCTGTTTCTCGATGACAATAGGTGTATTATGGGAATTCATTGAATTTACGGCTGATCAGCTATTTTACTTAGATATGCAGAAGGACTTCATTATTAAGAATATTGGTTCAGTAACACTAGATCCAACCCATTCCCAGATACCTTATCAAGTCAAAGATATCATTAAAACAGTCATCTATACAAAGGGTGGTACACAGGTTGTCATACCTAATGGCTATCTTGACATTGGGCTTCTTGATACAATGAAGGACTTACTTGTCAATTTTGTTGGTGCGATTGTCTTTAGTGTTATTGGCTATTTCTATCTCAGAAATGAAGGTAAAGGTCATCATTTCTTGAAAGGCCTGATTGTCAAGCCAAAACCATAATCTCACACAATACAATGATAATTCTAACAACATCTTTGTCTATTCTATAAGTGTAGTCAAAAAACTTCATAAACTTTCCTTACAATTCCCAAAAGACTACTTAGTCCTAGATCACTTCCCAATCTAGGGCTTTTTTTCTTTTCTCTATCATCTTCGTTGACTAATGGAAGCGGGAATGATAACGTGAGAAAAAAGAAAGGAAAAGTTATGAATAAGAATATATTAATCGGGTTGCTTATTCCTTTTGTAGGAACGACTTTAGGCAGTGCCATGGTCTTTCTAATGAAGAAGGAAATGAATCAGCTCTTACAAAAAATATTACTCGGATTTGCCGGGGGTGTCATGATGGCAGCTTCAGTCTGGAGCTTGCTTATACCGGCAATGAATATGTCAAGCAAGATGGGAAAACTTGCTTTCATACCAGCATTAATTGGTTTATTGCTTGGAATTTTCTTCTTGTTGGCGATTGATGCATTGACACCACATCTCCACATAAATGAAACAGAACCTGAAGGCTTACATGCCCATCTCAAGAAAACAACAATGATGGTCTTAGCTGTTACAATTCACAACATTCCTGAAGGAATGGCCGTTGGTGTTGTCTTGGCTGGCAGTGCTGCAAATAATGCAACGATTACACTTGCGGGAGCGTTGGCTTTGTCAATTGGTATTGCCATTCAGAACTTCCCTGAAGGTGCCATTATCTCAATGCCATTAGCTGCTGAAGGCAGTGGTAAGAAAAAGGCATTTATGATGGGAACACTTTCTGGTATTGTTGAACCTATTGCCGGTCTGATTACTGTGTTATTATCAAGTATTATGATTCCTATTCTCCCATATTTATTATCATTTGCCGCAGGTGCTATGATTTATGTCATTGTTGAAGAAATGATTCCTGAAGCAAGCGTGGGAAAACATTCCAATATCGCAACAATTGGTTTTGCGGTTGGGTTTGCGGTTATGATGGTACTTGATGTTGCTCTTGGTTAAAGCAATCTATATTATATAGATTGTTTTTTTCTTTCTCACGAAGTAAAGAAAAACAAGTTTGAACTATTGCATAATCCTGATATCACAATGTATAATAATGACATTGGGGGAAAGATAATATGAAAAATTTATGGAATGAATTTAAAGAATTCGCATTTACTGGTAATGTCATTGATATGGCAGTCGGTGTTATTTTAGGTGGTGCTTTAAAGGACGTTGTAACAGCCTTAGTCAATATGCTTATGGGTGTTGTTTCAGCCATCTTCAAAATACCAGCATCACTAGATAAAGCAACAGCACAGGTTGGACCTGTTCATATTGCTTATGGTGCATTTGTTTCATCATTCATTAACTTTATTCTTTTAGCACTCTGTGTCTTCGCAATTATTAAGGCACTTAATACTGCTAAGGATCGTTTTAAGAAGGAAGAAGCTGTTGAAGAAGCTGCACCTGCAAAGAGCGATGAAGTTGTATTGCTTGAAGAAATTAGAGATTTACTGAAAAAGAATGCCTAAGAAAAAAGCCTCATCTAAATAGATGAGGTTTTGTATTATAGATCAGAATTCTTGAGTTCTTCATTCTCATAGGTAGAACGTTTACTGTGGTCATCAGCTAGTTCATCAGACTCTACTTTTACAACTTTCTCTTTTTCATCACTTGTTGCCACAGTCTGGAAAAGATTCATATTCATTGACCATTCTTCTAATTCTTTCTCTAAATCATCAGTATCTTTTGCCTTGTATTTAATCGCCATAATATCCACTCCTTGTATTTCCATTATAATAATCAATCTTATGACTTGTCAATTTTCACTATACTTTCACACATTTCATGATATAATCCTGTCTTTGACAGTTGTACATATAAAAACCCTTCAAAAATACTGATATATTCAGCGTTTTTTGAAGGGCTTTTTGCTTAAAAAATGTGCTAATATCTTCCTGTCTTGGTATTCTTTATGATTTT
>Ga0256404_1008775_pt1 | contig 14931 bp, 25 predicted proteins | sample RumenRJG_01DNA_FD_185990 | JGI IMG/M metagenome (GOLD analysis project Ga0256404, IMG submission 185990) | Bovine rumen microbial communities from Lethbridge, Alberta, Canada - RJG_01 | ecosystem: Host-associated > Mammals > Digestive system > Stomach > Rumen | place: Canada: Alberta | collected...
TGATGAGCGAGGTGGCCATGTTGGAGAGCATGGCGACGCGATGGGCGTGGGTTCTTGACAGATGATTTACTTTGCAACCGTGTCTCATATTGTTTTCTTATTCTTTATCAAGTTTATACTTTGCAACGTTCATGCCGAATTCGAGGTTTTTGGAGGCTACCAGGTTTTCGAGTTCGGTGAGGGATTTTTTGCCGAAGTTGCGGAATTTCAGCAGGTCGGATTTGTTGAAGGCTACGAGCTCGCCCAGGGTGTCGACTTCGGCGGCCTTGAGGCAGTTGAGTGCGCGGACGGAGAGGTCGAGGTCGATGAGTTTGGTTTTGAGGAGCTGGCGCATGTGGTTGGTGCTTTCGTCGAAGTCTTCCTGCACGGGCTTGGTTTCGACCTCGAGGGTGATGCGCTCGTCGGAGAAGAGGAGGAAGTGCTGGATGAGGATGGCAGCGGCTTCTTTGAGGGCCTCTTTGGGGTGGATGGAGCCGTCGGTCTCGATGTCGAAGGTGAGCTTCTCGTAGTCGGTGCGCTGTTCGACGCGGTAGTCGTCGACGGCGTACATGACTTTTTTGATGGGGGTGTGGATGGAGTCGATGGCGATGACACCGATGGGGTCGGTGGGGCGCTTGTTCTCGTCGGCGGGGACGTAGCCACGACCCTTGTCGATGGAGAGGCTGACTTCGAGCTCGGTCTGGGCTTCCATGTGGCAGATTTCGAGTTCGGGGTTGAGCACTTGGAATCCGTTGAGGTAGTTGTTGAGGTCGCCGGCCTTGAAGACGGTCTGGTTTTTGACCGTGAAGGAGAGTTTCTCGTGGTCGGTATCCTCCAGCTGTTGGCGGAAGCGTATCTGCTTCAGTCGCAGGATGATGTCGGTCATGTCTTCCACCACGCCGGGGAGCGAGGAGAATTCGTGGTCGACGCCTTTGATTTGGACGGAAGTGATAGCATAGCCTTCGAGCGAAGAGAGAAGGACGCGACGCAGGGCGTTGCCGATGGTAGTGCCGTAGCCGGGCTCCAGCGGACGGAATTCGAAGGTACCGCGGAAGTCGTCAGCTTCGAGCATGACCACCTTGTCGGGCTTTTGGAATGATAGTATTGCCATTTTATATCCTTTCTTTCTTTGTTTTTACTCGTGCCTGAGTTGCGCGGGCATCAGGCTTTATGTGCCAAGACTATTACTTGGAGTAGAGCTCGACGATGAGCTGCTCGTTGATGTTCTCGGGGATGTCGGCGCGCTGGGGGAAGCTGACGAATTTGCCGCTCATGGCGTTGCCGTCCCATTCGAGCCAAGGATAGTTGTTGGCGCGCGAGGCGAGGGAGTCGGTGATGATTTCGAGCGATTTGCTGCGCTCGCGAACCGAAACGACATCGCCCTCTTTCAAAGAATAGGAAGGGATGTTGACCACGTTGCCGTTGACGGCGATGTGGCGGTGGGAGACGAGCTGGCGGGCCTGTGCGCGGCTGCGGGCGAGGCCGAGGCGGTAGACGACGTTGTCGAGGCGGGCCTCGATGAGTTTCATCAGTTCCTCACCGGTGATGCCGCCGCGACGGGAGGCTTCGGCGTAGAGTTTGCGGAACTGGCGCTCGAGGATGCCGTAGGTGTATTTGGCCTTCTGCTTCTCCTGCAGCTGTACGCCGTACTCGGAGAGTTTGCCGCGGCGACGGTTCTGGCCGTGCATGCCGGGGGCATAGGGGCGCTTCTCGTAATTCTTGTCCGGGCCGTAGATAGGCTCGTGGAACTTGCGTGCGATTTTGGTCTTGGGACCTGTGTATCTTGCCATTTTTTGAGTTGTTCTTTAAAAGATTAATAATTACACACGACGACGCTTGGGGGGGCGGCAACCATTGTGGGGCAGGGGGGTGACGTCGGTGATTTCCATCACTTCGATGCCGCAGGTGTTGATTGCGCGGATTGCAGATTCACGTCCTTGACCGGGTCCTTTCACAAAGACCTTGACTTTTCTTAGGCCCAAATCATAAGCAACTTTGCCGCAATCTTCCGCAGCCATCTGTGCGGCATACGGAGTGTTTTTCTTCGATCCGCGGAAGCCCATTTTTCCAGCAGAGGACCAAGAAATCACTTGACCGGCGTTGTTCGTCAGCGAGATGATGACGTTGTTGAAGGATGCAAAGATGCATGCTCTTCCCTGAGGTTCAACTTTTACGACTCTTCTTTTGGTCGGTTTGGAAGTTTTTGCCATTTGTTTTTGCTTGATTTACTTTGTTTCTTTACTGCCAACCGCTCCTATATGTCCTATAATCTAATCCGCGGCTGGGGCGCTACAACCATTACTTCTTACTTGGTAGCTTTCTTCTTGTTAGCGATAGTTTTCTTCTTACCCTTGCGAGTGCGAGCATTGTTCTTGGTGCTCTGGCCACGGAGGGGCAGACCGATACGGTGGCGGACACCACGATAGCAACCGATGTCCATCAGTCGCTTGATGTTCATCTGCACCTCGGAGCGGAGGGCGCCTTCGACCTTGTACTCATCGTTGATGATGGTGCGGAGGGCGTTCTGCTCGTCGTCGGTCCAGTCCTGCACCTTCTTGCCTTCGTCGATACCGGCCTTGGCCAGGATCTCTTTGGCGGTGCTGCGTCCGATACCGTAGATATAGGTCAAGCCTATCTCTCCTCTTTTGTTCTTGGGTAAGTCAATACCTGCAATACGTGCCATAAATTGTTTTTATTGTTTTTTAATTATCCTTGTCTTTGTTTGAATTTAGGATTTTTCTTGTTGATGACATAGACCACCCCGTGGCGGCGCACCACTTTGCACTCGGGCGATCTTTTCTTTACGGAGACTCTTACTTTCATGATGTGTGTAATTATTAATCTTGTTTGTACTTCTTCTCTTATTTGTGGCGGTAAGTGATACGGCCTTTGGAGAGGTCGTAGGGCGACATTTCGATTTGCACCTTGTCTCCGGGGAGAATCTTGATGTAGTGCATGCGCATCTTGCCGGAGATGTGTGCAATAATCTGATGCCCGTTTTCAAGTTCGACGCGGAACATGGCGTTGCCGAGGGACTCGAGGACGGTGCCGTCCAGTTGTATGGATGCCTGTTTTGCCATTCTGTTTTACTTACCGTGTGTGCTTTTATTATTCTTATTTGTTCTCTATAAAATCGAAGGTTGTCAGGATGTCGGGGCCGTTGGCGGTGATAGCGACGGTGTGCTCGAAGTGAGCCGCGGGCTTGCCGTCCTTGGTGCTGCAGGTCCAGCCGTCGGACTTGGAGAACTTGACATTCTTCGAGCCCATGCAGACCATCGGCTCCACGGCGATGACCATGCCTTCCTTGAGCAGGGGACCGGTGCCAGGGGTGCCGTAGTTGGGCACGTTGGGCGATTCGTGCATCTTGAGCCCCACGCCATGGCCACAGAGCTCGCGGACGACGGAGTAGCCGTTCTTCTCGCAATGCATCTGGATGGCGTGGCTGATGTCACCCACACGGTTGCCGGCCTTGCACTTGTCCAGTCCGATATAGAGTGCCTCCTTGGTCACCTTCATCAGCCGACTGACCTCGGGCGACACCTCCCCCACCCCAAAGGTGTAGGCAGAGTCGGCCACGTAGCCGTTGAGCGAGATGACACAGTCGAGCGAGACATTGTCACCCTCCTTAATGAAGCGCTCGCCGGGGATGCCGTGCACCACCACATCGTTGACCGAGATGCAGAATGCCGACGGGAACCCCTCGTAGCCCTTGCAAAGAGGAATGGCGCCGTGGTCGCGGATGTACTGCTCGCCAATCTGATTGAGGAAGGCGGTGGTTACACCCGGGTGTATATGACGGCCCACCTCCGCGAGGGTTTTCCCGAGGAGGAGGGCGGCGTCACGTATGAGCGCTATTTCTTCTTTGGTCTTAAGGAGAATCATTGTCTGCGCTTGATTTTAGGCTTGGATGGACATGGAGGAGCGACCCTTGATGCGACCCGTCTTGGTCAGACCATCGTAGTGGCGCATAAGGAGGTGGCTCTCAATCTGCTGCAGGGTGTCGAGTACGACACCGACGAGGATGAGCAGCGAGGTGCCGCCATAGAACTGAGCGAACTGGGTGTTCACACCGAACAGGCGCACAACAGCGGGCAACACGGCCACGATGGCCAGGAAGATGGAGCCCGGGAGGGTGATCTTCGAGAGGATGCCCTCGAGGTACTCGGCGGTCTTCTTGCCGGGCTTGACACCGGGGATGAAGCCACCGTTCTTCTTCATGTCCTCAGCCATCTGATTGGGGTTGATAGCAATGGCGGTGTAGAAGTAGGTGAAAATCACCACAAGGATGCCGAAGACGACATTATACCAGAAGCTGTTGTAGTCAGCGAATGCCATCCAGAACTTCGAGGGGCTGTCGTTGTTGAAGCCCATGAAGGTGATGGGCAGGAACATGATGGCCTGAGCGAAGATGATGGGCATGACGCCGGCGGCGTTGACCTTGATGGGGATGTACTGGCGCACACCACCATACTGCTTGTTGCCGACGATGCGTTTGGCATACTGGACGGGGATACGGCGGGTGCCCTGCACGAGCAGGATGACCAGCAAGATGACTGCCAGCAGCACCACCAGTTCGAACAAGAACATCACCAATCCGCCACCTTCGGTCAGACGCGAGGCGAACTCGGCCGACAGGGCGAAGGGTAGACGGGCGATGATACCAATCATAATCAGAAGCGAGATACCGTTGCCAACACCCTTGTCGGTGATGCGCTCGCCAAGCCACATGACAAAGAGAGTGCCACAGATGAGGATGATGATACTGCTCACCCAGAAAAACAGCGAGGGGCCGCTGCCGTCGAAGGGATGCAGAGCAGTGGACGAGGCGTTGAGCTGGTACATCATGTTGGTGATGTAGGCCGGCGCCTGCAGACCGGTGACGAGGACGGTAAGGCCTCGCGTGATTTGATTCATCTTTCTACGGCCACTTTCACCTTCCCTCTGCATCTTCTGGAATCTGGGAACCACCATCACCAGGAGCTGGATGACGATGGAGGCCGTGATGTAGGGCATGATACCCAATGCAAAGACAGAGGCATTGGAGAATGCACCACCCGAGAACATGTTGAGAAGGCCCATCAGACCTTCGGAGCCCTGCTGACGCAGCGCACCGAGCTGAGAGGGGTCAACACCTGGCAGCACGACATAGGAGCCAATGCGGTAGATGAGAACCAGTCCAAGGGTGTAGAGAATCCTCTTGCGCAGGTCTTCTATCGACCAGATGTTTTTAAGTGTCTGTATAAAACGCTTCATTGGTAATTGATGACTTGTTTATTCAATAACAGTAGCTACGCCACCCTTGTCTTCGATGGCCTTCTTGGCGGTAGCCGAGAAAGCGTGGGCGGTGACGTTGACGGTCTTGGAAAGTTCGCCACGGCCAAGGATCTTGACGCGGTCCTTGCCGGAGATAAGACCATTCTGCTTCAGAACATCGACGCTGAAGTCGGTGATATTCTTGGACTCGGCGAGGGTGTTCAGAGTGTCGATGTTGATACCGACGTACTCAACACGGTTGATATTCTTGAAACCGAACTTGGGGACACGGCGGTAGAGAGGCATCTGGCCACCCTCGAAACCGACCTTTTGGTGGTAGCCCGAGCGGGACTTGGCACCCTTGTGACCGCGTGTGGAAGTGCCACCTTTGCCAGAACCGGCACCACGGCCGATACGCTTGGAATGCTTGATGGAACCTTCTGCGGGTTTGAGATTGCTTAAGTTCATTATGATGTTTCCTTTCTTATTACTGGTTAGATTTCTTCGACAACGATGAGGTGCTTCACCTTCTCAATCATACCTTTGATTTGAGGAGTGGCAACCACCTCACGGACGTGGTTAATCTTTCTCAGACCGAGAGCTTCCATGGTGCGCTTCTGGCGGGCAGGGCGACCGATGATGCTGCGGACTTGCTTGATTCTGAGTTTCTGTTCTGCCATTTCTTAAATCTCCATTTTTAGCCGTTAAACACTTTGTCGAGAGAGATACCACGGAGCTGAGAGACGGTGTAGGGATCCTTCATCTGGAGGAGGGCATTGATAGTGGCCTTCACAACACTGTGAGGATTAGAGGAACCCTTGCTCTTGGCAAGCACGTCCTTCACACCCACGCTCTCCAGAACGGCACGCATGGCGCCACCGGCAATGACACCGGTACCAGGAGCTGCAGGCTTCAGGAAGACCTTGGCACCACTGTATTTGCCACACTGTTCGTGAGGGATGGTACCCTTCAGCACGGGGATACGGATGAGATTTTTCTTGGCATCATCGACGCCCTTCTGGACGGCGGCCTGAACTTCCTTGGCTTTGCCGAGACCGTAGCCGACCACACCGTTTTCGTTACCGATAACAACGATGGCGGCGAAGGTGAAGGTTCTACCACCTTTGGTTACCTTGGTGACGCGATTGATTGCAACGAGGCGATCCTTGAATTCAATCTCGCTTGACTTTACTCTTTTGATATTTACTTCTGCCATGATTTTTTAGAATTTTAAACCACCTTCTCGTGCACCATCGGCCAAGCTCTTCACGCGGCCGTGGTAGAGGTAACCATTACGATCGAACACTACGTTGTTGATACCAGCAGCAAGGGCACGCTCGGCCAGGGTTTTTCCAACTTTGGCGGCGACCTCGCTCTTGTTGCCACTCTTCTCGAAACTCTTTTCCAAGGAAGAGGCGGCAGTCAGGGTTACGCCTTTCACATCGTCAATCACCTGAGCATAAATCTCCTTATTGCTCCTGAAGACAGACAGACGGGGCATTTCCTTCGTTCCGCTGACTTTGTGGCGAATGCGGAACTTAATCTTTGTTCTTCTTATATCTTTTTTTGTTGCCATGATATTTCTTTTGGGGGTTTGAAGCCCATTCTAGCCTTGTTATACTTTATTTAGCAGCAGCTTTACCAGCCTTCTTGCGCACCTCTTCACCCTGGAAGCGGATACCCTTGCCCTTATAGGGTTCGGGCTTGCGGAGCGAGCGAATCTTGGCGGCGGCCTGTCCCAAAATCTGCTTGTCACAGCAGGTCATGGTGATGACGGGGTTCTTACCTTTCTCGGTGACGGTTTCAACCTTGATTTCAGGGGCAAGCTCGAAGAAAATCTTGTGCGAATAGCCAAGATCCATCTCCATCACATTGCCATTGGCCTGCACCTTGTAACCAACGCCGATGACCTCCTGAACGGTCTTGAATCCTTCGCTCACACCCTTTACCATGTTGGCGGCAAGAGCACGGTAGAGGCCATGCATGGCCTTGGTGGTCTTTTCGTCATTGGGACGATTGAAGTTCAAAACACCGTCTTCGACCTTCATCTCGATCATGGGGTTGACTTTCTGATGGAGCTCTCCGAGAGGACCCTTGACGGTCAGGACATTGTCGTCGGAAACCTTAATCTCGACACCTTTGGGAAGGTGGATGGGCATTTTACCTATTCTTGACATAATTAACTCCTCTCTTGATTAGCTGATGTAACATAAAACTTCACCACCCACATTGAGAGTACGCGCCTCTTTGTCGGTCATAAGACCCTTGGAGGTGGAAACGATGGCGATACCCAGACCGTTAAGGACTCGAGGCATATCGTTTACGGAGACGTACTTACGAAGACCAGGACTCGATACACGTTTGAGCTCAGCAATAGCAGGCTGTTTGGTCAGAGGATGATACTTGAGTGCGATTTTAATAGTCTGATTGTGGGCACCTTCATTATCAAACTTATAGTTTAAAATATAGCCCTTTTCGAAGAGAATTTTGGTTATCTCTTTCTTCAGTTTGGATGCAGGAATCTCGACCACACGGTGTTTTGCACTGATGGCGTTTCTCATGCGAGTCAAGTAATCTGCAATAGGATCTGTTACCATATTATTTCTTGATTTAAAGTTTTGTAGTATTGGTTTTTACCAACTTGCAAAGCTACCATTTACTTGTTTACCAACTAGCTTTCTTCACGCCAGGGATGAGACCAGAAACGGCCATCTCTCTGAAATTAATACGAGAAATACCGAACTGACGCATGTAGCCCTTCGGACGACCCGTCAGCTGACAACGATTGTGCTGCCGGATGGGGCATGCATTCTTGGGAAGCTTTTGCAGGGCGATGACAGCCTGCTCTACCTCCTCCGGGGTGCCCGTACGGACCTTTTCTTTCAGAGCGGCACGCTTGGCGGCGTACTTGGCAACCATTTTGGCTCTTTTGCGCTCTCTTGCCTTAATTGATTCTTTCGCCATTATGCTTGTTTTTGTTGATTTTTGAAAGGTAAGCCAAACTCTTTGAGGAGCGACATGGCCTCTTTGTCGGTGTTGGCCGAGGTGACGAAGGTGATATCCATACCCTGAATGCGATCAATCTTGTCAATATCAATTTCGGGGAAGATAATCTGTTCGGCAATGCCAAAGGTGTAGTTGCCTTTGCCATCGAAACCCTTGTCGTTGATACCACGGAAATCACGGATACGGGGAATAGACGCCGTTACGAGACGCTCGAGGAACTCATACATGCGCTCACCACGGAGGGTTACGCGGACACCGATAGGCATGCCACGACGCAGTTTGAAATTAGAGATATCTTTGCGAGACTTGGTGGCAACAGCCTTCTGACCAGTAATAGCCGTCATCTCTTCGATGCCCTTGTCGATAACCTTTTTGTCGGCGATGGCTGCCTTGCCAAGACCTTGGTTAAGGGTAATCTTCTTCAGACGAGGAGCCTGCATAACAGTCTTGTAACCATATTCTTTCATAAGAGCAGGCAGAATCTCCTCCTTGTATTTTGTCTTAAGTGCGGGTACGTATGTCATTATTTAATTTCCTCCCCAGTTTTTTTAGCGTAACGAACTATTTTTCCAGACTTTTCGTCCACACGACGACCAATCCTCGAAGGGGTTTTTCCTGCTACCACCATCAAGTTGGAAATGTGTATGGGAGCCTCCTGCTCGACAATACCTCCCTGAGTATTACGAGCATTGGGTTTTGTGTGTTTTTTATTCACATTCACCCCCTCAACGATGGCGCGGTTCTTTTCGGGATAGACCTTCAGCACCTTGGCGACTTTACCCTTATCGTCGCCGGCGATTACCTGAACCATATCCCCTTTCTTAACGTGCAATTTCATTGTTTTCTTTTTCTTTTATGTTATAACACTTCGGGGGCGAGGGAAACAATTTTCATAAATTGTTTCTCACGCAACTCACGACCCACCGGGCCAAAAATACGTGTACCACGCATCTCATCAGAGGCAGTCAGCAGGACACAAGCATTGTCGTCGAAGCGGATGTAAGAACCATCATTGCGACGAATTTCTTTTTTGGTACGCACCACAACTGCTTTGGACACAGTACCTTTCTTTACGTTGCCGGAGGGCAGGGCGTCTTTAATGGCAACCACAACGGTGTCTCCAACAGAGGCATAACGTTTCTTGGTTCCACCCAGAACGCGGATACAGAGGGCACTTTTGGCACCACTGTTATCGGCAACTGTCATTCTGGTTTCTTGTTGTATCATCTCTTGTTTCTTTTTTCTATAACGAATTACTTACTTGGCCTTCTCAATAACTTCTACCAAGCGCCAGCATTTGTTCCTGCTCAGAGGACGCGTCTCCATAATACGGACAGTATCTCCGATATTGGCCTCGTTTTTCTCATCGTGAGCCATAAACTTCGTGGATTTCTTCACGAACTTGCCGTACTTGGGATGCTTAACCTTTCGCTCGACAAGAATCACGATAGACTTCTCCATCTTGTTGCTGACTACAACACCGATTCTTTCTTTTCTTAAGTTTCTTTCCATTTTAGGATTGGTTTTTTCTTTTTTTGCCACTTTACTTCTTGTCAGCGATTTCGCGAGCACGAAGCTCGGTAAGATAGCGGGCAATATTCTTTCTACTTTCTTTTATTTTATTGGGGTTTTCGAGAGGAGACACAGCATGGGTCAGAACCATTTTCTGGTAACCCGCACGCTCGGCATCAAGTTTCTCCATCAACTCAGCAGTCGAGAGCTCTTTCATTGCTATTTCGTTTTTCATGACTGTAGGCTTCTAATTATTCTTCAATATAGTCTCTTTTCACGACAAACTTGGTCGAAATAGGAAGCTTTTGTGCAGCAAGGCGGAGAGCCTCTTTGGCGAGGTCCATCGGAACACCTTCACACTCAAAAAGCATGGTACCCGGCATGACACGAGCAACAAAATACTCGGGAGCACCCTTACCCTTACCCATACGAACCTCATTCGGTTTCTTGGTAATGGGCTTGTCTGGGAAGATGCGAATCCAAATTTGTCCTTCACGCTTCATATGACGCGTGACAGCCTGACGAGCAGCCTCAATCTGACGCCCCGTGATGAAACACGTCTCAAGGGACTTGATTCCGAATGTGCCAAAGGCCAACTCGTGACCACGAAAGGCATTACCCTTAATCTTGCCCTTTTGCTGCTTTCTATATCTTGTCTTTTTAGGTTGTAACATTTTTCTTCTTTTTATTTATTGTTTCACAAATAACGATTGCAAAACTTCAGTTATTTACTGCTGTTACTACGGTTACTAACGCGACGACGAGGTGCACCCTCGGGGCGACGAGAGCTACCAACCCCGCCTAAGCGATGATCCTTCTGCTGACCACCAACGGTGGAAGGAACCAATTCGGGCTTGCCATAGATAATGCCACGGCAAATCCACACCTTGATACCGATACGACCATAAGTGGTATGGGCCTCCGCATTCGAGTAGTCAATATCTGCCCTGAGGGTATGCAGAGGAGTACGCCCCTCTTTGAAGTGCTCGCTGCGTGCAATTTCTGCACCGCCAATGCGACCAGAGATAGAGACCTTGATGCCCTCGGCGCCAGTACGCATGGTGGAGGTAATAGCATTCTTGATAGCACGGCGATACTGAATACGACCCTCAATTTGCTTGGCGATGTTCTGTGCCACAAGCACAGCATCCATCTCAGGACGCTTCACTTCGCTGATGTTAATCTGGACATCCTTGCTGGTCAATTTCTTGAGCTCCTCACGGAGTTTGTCGACCTCGGAGCCTGCACGACCAATAATCAGACCCGGACGGGCAGCATTAATCGTGACGGTGAGGAGTTTGAGGGTTCTCTCAATATAGATTTTCGAGATACCGGCTTTCGCCAAGCGAGCGTTGAGGTACTTGCGAATCTTATCATCCTCAACAAGCTTTTGCTCAAACTTTCTTCCACCGAACCAGCTCGAATCCCATCCGCGGATAATACCTAGTCTGTTTCCAATTGGGTTAGTTTTTTGTCCCATTGTTGAATTTCTTCTTGTTATTATTTATTTTCTTCTGTTTCTTTTTTAGCCACAGGAGCGTCTTCGAGGCGACTACCGAGGATCACGGTGATGTGGTTGCTGCGTTTGCGGATGCGGTAACCACAACCTCGGGGGGCGGTGCGCATACGCTTCATCGTGCGGCCTTCGTCAACCATAATCTGCTTGACATAGAGCTGGGCATCTTCCATACGAGCACCCTCATTCTTGGCCTGCCAATTGGCAATGGCAGAAAGGAGGAGCTTACGCATTTTGGGGGCAGACTCTCTGGGGTTGTACTGCAGGATACCCAGAGCCTTTTCCACATCAACACCGCGAACCAAGTCAGCGACAAGGCGAGTCTTACGAGGCGAAGTCGGATTATTCAGCAACTTGGCCATATAGATGGTCTTGTTGGCTTCTTTGCGTGCTTCTGCACTATTGTGTTTTCTACGTCCCATTTCTTTTCAGTGTTTACTTTTTACCTTTGTCTTTAGATCCAGCATGGCCGCGGAAGATGCGGGTAGGAGCGAACTCGCCGAGCTTGTGACCCACCATGTTCTCGGTGACGTACACAGGGATGAACTTGTTGCCATTATGCACGGCAATGGTCTGACCCACAAAGTCGGGCGAAATCATCGAAGCTCTCGACCAAGTCTTGATGGTGACCTTTTTGTTGGACTGCTGGGCCTCGATAACGCGTTTTTCCAATTTGTGGAAAATATAAGGACCTTTCTTTAATGAACGACTCATTGTTTCTTCTTTTTACTGAGTTACTTCTTTCTTCTTTCGACGATGTACTTGCTCGACTGTTTCTTAGGAGCGCGAGTCTTGTAGCCCTTAGCGGGGATACCCTTGCGGGAACGGGGATGTCCGCCAGACTGACGGCCTTCACCACCACCCATGGGGTGATCGACGGGGTTCATGACAACGCCGCGGTTGCGCGGACGGCGACCGAGATGACGATTGCGCCCGGCTTTACCACCAACTTCGAGGTTGTGCTCGGGGTTGCTGACGATGCCGACGGTGGCACGGCAAGCCTGAAGGATCATGCGCATTTCGCCGCTGGGCATTTTGACGATGGCATACTTGTCATCGCGCGACATCAGCTGAGCATAAGCACCGGCGGAGCGAACCATCTTGGCTCCCTGGCCTGGGCGGAGCTCAATGTTGTGGATGAGAGTACCGAAGGGGATTTCGGCGAGCAGGAGGGTGTTGCCGATCTCGGGGGCAGCGCCCTTGCCGGACATAACAGTCTGGCCGACCTTGAGTCCCTGAGGGCAGAGGATGTAACTCTTCTCACCGTCAGCATAGGAGACAAGTGCGATACGGGAGCTACGGTTGGGGTCGTACTCGATGGTTTTGACAACAGCGGGGACACCGTCCTTAGTGCGCTTGAAGTCGACAAAACGATACAGTTTCTTGTGACCACCGCCGATATAACGCATGGTCATCTTACCCTGATTGTTACGGCCGCCGCTCTTGCGGATACCATACACAAGGCTCTTTTCCGGCTTGTTAGTAGTGATGTCGTCATTGGTAACGACAAGCTTGTGACGCTGGCCGGGGGTCGTGGGTTTAATTTTCTTTAAAGCCATTTTACTTGATTCTTATTGGTCTCTTATCAGTGGACCTTGACTATTATTACTTACTTCGTGTGATTAGATGTTGGCGTAGAAGTCGATGCTGTCGCCCTCGGCGAGGGTCACGATGGCCTTCTTGAAGGCGTTGGTGCGACCAGTGAGGAAACCAGCCTTGGTGTAGCGCGACTTGACCTTACCGGCATAATTCATCGTGTTGACATCGATGACCTTCACGTTGTAGAACTGCTCGACAGCGTTCTTTATCTGGATTTTGTTGGCGCGTTTGTCGACAACAAAGCCATAACGGTTGTGAGCAGGGTGGGCGGCGATACCCTTCTTACGCTGGATGCGAGTCTGCACAGGATTGGCCGCAGCCTCGGTGAGGCGGGTCATCTTTTCACTAATCAGCGGTTTTACTATAATGTTCATCATTTGTTAAACTTTCTTAAATCGTTATACTCACAGACCTTATTTTGTTGCCAAAACGCGGTTGATTTCGCCCAAAGAACCCTCGCAAACAACGATATTGGAGGCGTTTACAATGTCGTAAGTATTTAATTGCGACACATTTACAACCTTCACGTTCTTGAGGTTTCTAGCGGACAAAGATACGAAATTATTTTGACTTTCAAGCACAAAAAGCGACTTTTTGTCATTCAATTTCAGATTATTGAGAACCTCAATCATCTTCTTGGTCTTGGGGCCTTCGAAGGTGAAGTTCTCAACAACGGTCATGGCGTTGCCATTGGCCTTGTAGCTGAGGGCGCTGCGGCGGGCGAGACGTTTGACCTTGATGTTGAGCTTGAAGCGATAGTCGCGGGGCTTGGGTCCAAAGATGCGGCCACCACCGACGAAGACGGGGCTCTTCAAATCGCCCGAGCGGGCGCCGCCGGTGCCTTTCTGACGTTTGAGTTTGCGGGTGCTGTGGGCGTTCTCGCTGCGCTCTTTGGCCTTGTGGGTACCCTGGCGGTTGTCGGCCAAGTACTGTTTGACATCGAGGTAGATGGCGTGGTCGTTGGGCTCGATGGCGAAGATAGAATCCTCGAGGTTGATGGTTCTACCGGTTTCGTTTCCGTTGATGTTATAAACTTTAAACTCCATGTCTTATTAACTCCATCTTTCAAGTTTGACAATAGAACCCTTGGGGCCGGGCACAGAGCCTTTGACCAGCATGAGGTTTTTCTCGGCGATGATTTTGACCACCTGGAGGTTCTGGACCTTGACGCGGTGGTTACCCATTTGACCAGCCATGCGCATGCCTTTGAAGACGCGCGAGGGGTAGGAGGATGCACCGACCGAACCAGGGGCGCGCAGACGGTCATGCTGACCGTGGGTCTTGTCGCCGACACCGCCGAAGCCGTGACGGGTGACTACGCCCTGGAAGCCTTTACCCTTGGAGGTGCCGACAACGTCGACAAACTCGCCCTCCTGGAAGACCTCGACGGTGAGCACTTCACCGTGTTTCTTCTTGTGGCCTTCCTCGAAGCGGGAGAACTCAGCGAGGTAGCGTTTGGGGGTGGTGTTGGCTTTGGCGAAGTGGCCACGCATAGCCTTGGTGGTGTGCTTTTCGCTCTTTTCACCAAAGGCGAGCTGGATAGCCTCATAGCCATCTTTCTCAATGGTTCTGACTTGTGTAACGACACAAGGACCAGCTTCAATCACTGTGCACGGAACCTGCTTTCCGTCGGCATCAAAAAGACTGGTCATTCCGATTTTCTTTCCGATTAATCCTGACATTGTTTAGTTTGGATTCTTTAATGATTAGACAATTCAGCTTATCTGGATGACATAGGCTGATTAAATTCACACTTTGATTTCTACTTCGACACCGCTGGGGAGCTCGAGTTTCATGAGAGCGTCAATGGTCTTGGTACGATCGTTGATTTCGATGTCCATCAGACGCTTGTAGGTGTTGAGCTCGAACTGCTCGCGCGACTTCTTGTTGACGAAGGTGGAGCGGTTGACGGTGAAGATTTTCTTGTTGGTAGGCAGGGGAATGGGGCCATTGACCACTGCACCAGTCATCTTAACGGTCTTCACAATCTTCTCGGCCGACTTGTCGACGAGGTTGTGGTCGTAAGATTTGAGCTTGATTCTGATTCTTTGACTCATTGTTTTTAT
>Ga0256404_1008776_pt1 | contig 14930 bp, 15 predicted proteins | sample RumenRJG_01DNA_FD_185990 | JGI IMG/M metagenome (GOLD analysis project Ga0256404, IMG submission 185990) | Bovine rumen microbial communities from Lethbridge, Alberta, Canada - RJG_01 | ecosystem: Host-associated > Mammals > Digestive system > Stomach > Rumen | place: Canada: Alberta | collected...
CTCCTTTTCGGATGGTTTGTTGCTATATCTATTTTCGACAAGGATAGGCTTTACGCCTTTTTATTTCCCCGAAATCCTTTTGCTGGTCTCATATGAACAGTGTTGGTGATGTGGGAAGTTTGAGATTTTTCAAAAAAAAAACGGGCATGAACCCGGCGGATTATCAGGGCCATCGCCATGCGAAAGGAGTCTCCCCAATGTATCATACGTTCTATCAATCACCGATCGGCACGCTGGCTATCCGCTCTACCGATGAGGCTGTCACCGAAATATCTCTGCTGACAGAAGAACCAAAGGAATCACCACGGGAAAATCAGCTGACCCGGGACTGCAAGAAAGAACTAGCCGAATATTTCCAGGGGAAACGGAAAACATTCACGGTTCCTTTAGCACCAAAAGGGACTGTCTTCCAGCAGAAAGTCTGGAAGGCAGTCCGTGAAATCCCGTATGGCTGCACGCAGACGTATGGCGAGATTGCTGAAAAAGCCGGCAGTCCCAAAGCCTATCGTGCCGTCGGCATGGCGAATCACCAGAACCCGATCCTCATCCTCACACCCTGCCACCGGGTCATCGGCAGCAACGGCAGCCTCACGGGCTACGCAGCCGGTATCGACAATAAGCGATATCTGCTGGAACTGGAAAAGAAGAATAAGGAGTAACCACAGTGAATGAATATTTTCCCTACGGTGAAAAGGAAATCGCTTACCTGAAGAAGAAAGATAAAAAGCTCGGCGCTATCATCGAACTGCTGGGTCATCCCGAGCGGCCGGTCATCCCAGACCTCTTTTCGGGCATCGTCAATTCCATATTGTCCCAGCAGATTTCCACCAAGGCAGCCGATACGGTATGGGAGAGGTTCAAAGAAACTTTTTCCCCGATCACCCCTGAACACCTGGAAGAAATCCCCGACGAAACCATGCAGGCATGCGGCACGACATTCCGCAAGGTCACTTACATAAAGAATATATCCCATCTGGCCGCCGACGGGAAAATCAGCATGGAAGATCTCGCCGCTTTGCCAGATGATGCATTCTGCACCGAGCTGGCCAAGCTCCCGGGAATCGGGAAATGGACCGCGGAAATGCTCCTCATCCACTCCCTGCTCCGCCCCGATGTCCTGAGCTATGGCGACCTAGCGATCCTGCGAGGACTCCGCATGGTATACCGCCACCGCACGATCACGAAAGAGCAGTTCGAGCGCTATCGGAGACGCTACTCCCCCTACGGCACGACAGCCAGCATCTACCTGTGGCGCGTTTCCGCCGGTGTCATCCCCGACCTCACCGACCCTGCAGCCCGTACAGCAAAGAAAAGAGCATGAGGAAGACCTGACGATGGACAGCATCATATGTTTATCCCCAGAACAGAACTGTTCTGGGGATTTTTCGATGCAAACAAATGATCAGAAGCCAGTCGCCTGACGTTTTTTGCGGCGCTCCTGCTGGCGGCGCCGGCGGGCGCCGGTCTGCTCATCGATGCGGAATACATAGGCCATGACCTCGGCTACCATGCGGTAGAGCTCCGGCGGTATCTCGCGATCGATCTCGAGGGCCATCAGCATATTCACCAATGTCTTGTTCTGATAGACAGGTATCGTGTTCTTCTGGGCCGCTGCCATGATGTTCTCTGCCACATGGCCCCGGCCTTTGGCGATGACGCGCGGGGCTTTATCCTCTTGTTGATTATAGCGCAAAGCTACCGCTTTCTTCTCCACCTGCGGATCCGTCTCTGGTTCTTCCGGCGGCCGTTGCGGCTGCCGACGCTTATTGTATGGCATATCCTTTCACCAACTCTTCATCCGTAAATATATTAATTAAATTGTAACGCAGTTATCCAACTTTTACCAAAGAAAAGTAAGTATGAATCGTATTTTTCTGCGTATTTGCTGTCAACCAGCCGTCGTGACCTTAAAATCCTTCAGTTGCAATTTCGTATCCTGCAGGTTCTGACGGATCTCATCCGATACCTGACGGAATTCGTAGGCGCTCTCGGGGTCAGAGAAGAACACGCGCATGTCGACTTTCTGCTCATCGTATATGCGGCAGGTCAGCTCGACCGCCCCGATGTTCGCCGTCAGCATGCAGACGCGGAACCAGGTTTCCTTTTCTGTCGAGCCCGTTGCTTCGTTTTGCTTCTCCTCATTATAGACATGGATATAGGACGGATAATTCACGGGGCCGGTATCGCCCTCACCCATGTACAGCGGTATCATGAATGACAGTGATCGCTGGCCGGGCTGGACGGCATTGTCGCCCTCCATGGCGCTGCGCATCGATGTCACGAAAGCACTGATATCACGGCCGGCCTTGTGCAGCTGGCGCGGACTCATGCGCCGTACAGCTGACATATCGCAAAGCTGCATGAACGCCCATACGCGTGGCAGGTCCGGCAGATTGTTCTGCAGCGCGGCCTGCTGGACTGAGGCCGGCACATTCTGCTGGCAGACGCGGATAAGCCGTTGCAGGGCCTGAGCGTCGCCATCTTCCATCACCGGCTGTCGCGAGCTGGCTGCCTGCTGCAGGAGCTGGGTATCCTGCGGCGACAGACGCCCGCTGTCATTCTTCAGCAAGAGCTGCGCCAGATCCTTCAGCGTATGCATCGTCTGCGGCGTATTCTCCAACGTCTGGCTCATGAGCTGGGCCTTGGCCTGACGCATGGCTGAGCGCTGCGGTCCATCGGTCGTCTGCATGCGCTGCTGCAGCTCGGCCAGTGTCGGCTGTTGAGGCTCTGCATTCGTGGCTTGTTCCCTAGCGGTGGCGGTGCCGTTTCCAACCGTCCCTTCGCGCTCTGACACCACCTGACCAGCTACAGATGCCTGTTTCTGGCTGACGTCTGCACCGGTCGGAGCCGCCGTTGTCTGCTCAAGCGTACGAGCCGTCTGAACGGCCTGCGTCGATGACCGTGATGCCGCCTCACTGGATGACGGTGCTGATGACAGCTGCTTGCCTGCCAGTGCTGTTTCTGGTGACGACGTGGCCTGGCCAGCCAAATTGCTTCTCACTGTCTGCGCTGTTCCATTGTTCCGGCTATCCGCCTGCGCCTGCGCGGTCACATTGCCTCGGCCATCCGCCAGCGTCTGCGCTTTCCCGGTGCTCTGGCCGTCAGACGGCACCTGCACCTCAGTCGTCGAAACCGGAGCTTCTGCTGTCTGGCCTCCAGTGCCCGGCAGACCTGCTCCGGCAGTGTTAGTCAAAGTCGTACGGCTTCCCACATTGCCAGCCGTATTCACTTCTGCCGCAGCTGACTGCTCCGGCAGGGCCGTATCGGCCAGCATCGTAGCCGTGCCCGCTGTCTTCCCCGCGACCGTTTGTTCCGCCGTCTGTCCTGCCGCAGCAGGACTACTACCAGTACTCGGGATGTTGCTGCTGGTGCCGCTGAGGTTCGTCCCTCTGGCCGCTGGCGCCTGGGTTGCGTTCTCCGTCAGACGGGCAGCCGTTTCTCCCGCTTCCGTTCCGGCGCTCAGTGTTCCTTCCGTAGTACCTGTCTGCCCGGATGCCGTACTGGTGAAATTGTTCAGTTTGGCTTCCTGTGCAGCCAGCTGCGCCAGCTGACGCCGTACGATCTGCCCGGCCTCAGTCATACCACCCCCCGGACGCTGAAACGAGTACTGCCCGGCGAGGTTGTTATTCCCATAGCCATCCTGATAGGCGGACCAGCTGCGTGATTGCTGAGCTGCATTGCCGCCATATGGCTCCCCGGTATAGGCTGCTGCCTCAGGACGTGGCATCATATACTCCACAAGCTGGCGCAGGAAAGCCATTGGCTCCGATTTCTCTGCTGGCTGCATGACGAGCGTCTGCCCCATGGGCTGCAGTTCCTGCAGCAGCTGCTGCAGCTCCGGAGACAGGTTCTCAGGGGCATTGTTGTCCAACAGCTCGAATGCCGCCTTTGCCATGAGCACCGGCTCGAATGTGCTGCCCCCCGTCTCCGTGACCGTGGCTTTGAGATTCGTCAGCAAGGCCTGCATATCGCTGCTGATATCCACGGTCTGGCCCTTGTCCGCCATATGCCCCAGCTGGCTCAGCATGCGCGCCATCGTGCTCAGCTGATCGAGCGAGAAACGCTGGCTTTCCACCGAAGACCCGAGCCCCTGCGACAACGTCTCATCCATAGAGAACGCCTGCTGCAGCACATTATCGATCACCTGCTGCAGCTCCTGGGGCATTTTCTCTATAGCCTCAGTCTCGGCACCGGCTATTTTCGACAATACACCTGCCATGTCGCTGACGGCGTTCTGGATGCTGACATTCGTCTGCGGACTGAATCCGGAGGTAGCGCTGCCAACCTGTCCCCGGCTTTTTACCGATTCCGTCCCCTCGGTTCGCTGGGGCTGGGATACGGGGCGTATCCCTATAGACGTCGACTCGACCGGCATATCTCTCACTCACCTTTTCCATCAATATCCGCGCATCATCGATTTGATTGGCTCGAACGAGCGGCGATGAATCGGACACGGTCCATACTTCCTTATCGCGGCTATATGCTCGGCCGTACCGTAGCCCTTGTGCTGGGCAAAGCCATACTGCGGATATTCCTTATCGTATTCATCCATGAGCCGGTCACGCGTGACCTTGGCTATAATCGAGGCTGCCGCTATCGAGGCCGATTTGGCATCCCCTTTTATGATGGCATGCGTAGGCACATCGAGTCCCTCGAGCTCGACCGCATCGATGAGCACAGCCTGTGGCGCCGGATTCAGAGCGAATATCGACTCATACATACCGTTCATCGTCGCCTGAAGGATATTCACGCGGTCGATCGTAGCAGCATCAACGAGCGCCGTGCCTATGGCTACCGCTTTCTCCTGAATCTCATCATAGAGCTCCGCCCGCCGCTCCGGTGAGAGCTTTTTCGAGTCATTCAGATGCGGGATATAGCAGTCGTGCGGCAGAATGACGGCCGCTACGGATACCGGGCCAGCCAAAGGGCCGCGTCCGGCCTCATCAACGCCAGCTACGAGATTCTCACCGACCACCCAGCACTCCCGCTCATACGCATACAAAGCCGCCACGCGGGCCCGCTCCTTCTGCTCACGCTCATAGCGGCGCACGAGCCGCTGCACCCCCTGCCGCTTATCCGCGCGGCAGGCAGCCACGAGTTCCTCGGTCGCGCCCGCAGCATAAAGTCCCTCTATATCTTTTATCGACAGATTCGCTAGTTCGTTCAACTTTTTCTCTCCCCAAATATGAGCTCGGCCACCGCCCGGCAGCACGGCATCGGCATGCTGGCGCCCAGTCGCTGAATACGGTCACTCGACGCCCTTGCCGGACTCCGCCGGCTGTCCCTCAGCTGACGGCTGCCCCTCGGGCGCCTGCTTCACGTCCGGCACCGCATCCAGCGTAACGAGCCCGAGCTTGCCGGAACGGAATTCATTGAACACCACGTTCTGTGCTTTCTCGAGGTCGACGACGCCGCCTTTCACGAGGCAGCCGCGCTTGCGTCCCACGAGCTCCAGCAGCTCGACACCGCTCTCCGGCAGCTCGTCCTTTATCTTGAACCGCTCGATCAGCCGCTCCGGGTAGTGCTCGCGCAGTACGGTGAGCAGCAGCTCCGCCACCTGCTCGCGATCGATGATATCATCGTTGATGGCGCCGGTGAATGCCAGTTTCAGAGCCACGAGCTGATCCTCGAATTTCGGCCACAGTATGCCCGGCATATCGAGCATATCGAGATTCTTTCCGATGCTGATCCACTGCTTCGCGCGCGTCACGCCCGGCCGGTTCTCCGTCTTCGTGCGCGCAGCCCCAGCCAGGCGATTGATGAGCGACGACTTGCCGACATTCGGTATGCCGAGTATCATGCAACGTGCCGCACGCGGCCGTCCGCCTTTGCTCACCAGCTTATCCGTCCAGGGACGAGCCAGCTCGCAGGCCGCGGCTACCAGCTGCTTCATGCCGCGCCCTTTGACCGAATCAATCGCCACGGCCCGCACACCCTGCGCCTGGAAATAAGCAATCCATCGCTTCGTCTGCTCCCGATCCGCCAGATCTGATTTATTCAAAGCGATGAGCCGCGGCTTGTCCTTTATGATCTCCGCCAGCATCGGATTCGCCGAGCTGGCCGGTATCCGCGCATCCCGCAGCTCGATGACGATGTCGACGAGCTTCAGATTCTCCTCGACGAGTCGCTGGGCCTTCTTCATGTGGCCAGGGAACCACTGAAGGCTTGGAATATCCATCTTATCGTATCTATTCATATTTTCTATAACCTCTCTAACCCTTGATTTTATGCTAATTTCTAGGACTGATTGCTTATAATCGGCGGGCATGTTCATAGCATGCCCGCCTTCTATTTTACTCTATCAACCCTGGATTGAAAAGCCGTTCATTTCGTACCGGCTCTATGTGTTGTAGCTTTATCAATCATCTATTACTCCCTTCCCGCATCTCGCGCCACACTATCATTGCGAGTGTGGTATACTGTCTTTAGCGACATGAATCAGCACGAAAGGAACGATACATCATGAAGAAATCAATATTGACCATGGCAATCTGCGCCATGAGCACGATGATGCTGGGCACTGCGGCAGCGGCACCGGCGAGCACTGCGACACCGACAGCTGCCACAGCGAAATCCGGCTCGACCGAGCTGGCTGTGACGCCGGAGGTAAAGAAGCTCAACGGCTATGTACCGGGCGCACGGGTAGTGAAATACGATATCACGAACAAGCAACTGCTCGACAGCATCTCGCAGGTCGTCTATAAGCAGGTCGTCGAGCGCGACATGCTCACGAAACTGCACATGGATATCCTGCGCGACCGCAATACGAAGAACAATCCGGCCATCGTCTACTTCCCCGGCGGCGGCTTCACCACAGCGAACGAAGGCAAGGATCTCGAGCTGCGCACGCGACTCGCCAAGGCCGGATTCGTCGTCGCTGCTGTCGAATACCGTGCCGTGCCGACGAAATTCCCGGGAATACTCGAGGATGGCAAGGCAGCCGTACGCTATCTGCGCGCCCATGCGGCTGAATACGGCATCGATCCGGCGCGCATCGGCGTCATGGGCGACAGCGCCGGCGGCTACCTGACCGAGATGATGGCCACGACGAACGGGGAGCGGAAATACGATGTCGGAGACAATCTCGATAAAAGCTCCGATGTGCAGGCCGCCCTCTCGCGCTATGGCATATCCGATGTGAGCTGCATCGGCGAGGGACTTGGTCAGGATATCGCAAAAGTCCATGCCTCACCAGCCTCGACCGAGTCACTGCTCGTAAATGGTCCGGCTTTCGGCAACTTTGCTGGTGCCGGCGTACTCGAGACCCCCGAGAAAAGCCGTGAGGCCAGCCCGATCGGTCATGTCGATGGCAGCGAGCCGCCGATGGCTCTCTATCACGGCTCAGCCGACGTCGTCGTAAGTCCCTGGCAGAGCGCACACCTCTACGAGGCCCTCAAGAAGAAGGGTGTCGACGTCACCTACACACTCGTCGAAGGAGCTCATCACGGCGATACCCCCTGGTACCAGCCGGCCTTCATGCAGGAAGTCATAGACTTCTTCACTGCCAAGCTGGGCCAGCCGGGCGGCGAAAAGACGAACAGCGGGATCAACTACTGATAGCAAGGCTGTACGACGCCTCCCTGACCAGTATCGCAAGCGATGTCTACATAGCGGCGCCTGCGATACTGGTATGATTGCGCAAAAAGCCATTATGTTGCAACTCCTCATGCAACATAATGGCTTTTTTCTATATGCGTATGATCAAGCCTCTATGTCAGACGGCCAGACGCTCCTTCGCTGCGTTTTTTTCATCGGCCTCGCGCATGCGGCTGACGAAGTTTGCCGTCAGGCGGAACTCGACGCGGGATATGCTGCTGGCCGCAGCCGCCTCGATAAAGGCATGATCCCCCAATGCCCGGGCAATCTCTGCCGGGTTGGCCGCTATATCGACATCGGCCAGATAGCGCACCAGTACGCGATAATCAGCCGTATCAGCCTCGACCTCAGAGCCCTCCGGCGTATAGACGAGCATGGACGGCTCCTCTTCGGTGCCGGTGAATACGAGCACGCGGTCAGCGCCTATGCCCTGATGACGGTCAGCCAGCAGACGGATTCCTGCCGACTGCGGCATGTAGCCGGTATCATCACTTGCATTGAGCATCATATATTCCTTACCGTTCACTGTATAGCTGAAAGCCTGCATCATAGCGGCCGCCTCCCTTTCTGTTTGTGGTTCCATTATAGCAAGCATCTTATCGCATAGAAACGAGAAAACTGCCCTTCATATTGCAAAAAATGCTCAAAACGGTTATAACATATATATCCATGTATATGCTGGGCTGAAGCATGTCCCACTGGGCATGATGCCCGATGTACCGTACACTTTCTGGGAGACAACTCATGGACACTTACGAGAAAAAAGGCTACCTGCTACGCGATTTCCGTGTGTTCCGCCTGACGGACAAGAAACTCGCGCCTATTCCTTTCCATTATCATGATTTCCACAAGATCATATTGTTCCTGAGCGGCAATGCGGAATATATCATCGAGGGCCGCACCTATCCGCTCGCTCCGCGCGACATCATATTCGTGTCAGCCGGCGAGATCCACCGCCCCGTGCTCCACCCCGGGGCAGAATATGAGCGCATCGTCATCTACATCGCACCGGCATTCCTTGAGCGCTGCACGCGTGGCGAGGACGATCTGTCCCTGTGCTTCCGCGAGGCCCGCGCTCATGCGAGCGTCATGCACGCCGGCACGGGGCTCAGTCATGACCTGCTTTTCCATATGGAGAAACTCGAGCGCACCGCCCATGCCTCGGGCTTCGCGAACGGTCTCTATACCGAGATCCTGTTCATCGAGTTCATGATCCTGCTCAACCGCGCCCTGCTGGCCCACGAACTTGGCGAACTGCACGTCTCTACCTATGACGAAAAGATACAGGCCGTCATCACCTATATCAATGCCCACCTCGATGCTGACCTCTCTATCGATCTGCTGGCCGAAAAGGCTTATCTGAGCAAATATTACCTCATGCGCAAGTTCAAGCAAGAGACCGGCTACAGCATCCATCAGTACATAACGAGCAAGCGCCTGCTTGCAGCCCGTCACCTGCTAGCCAGTCAGGAGCCGATTACAGACATCTGCTACAGCTGCGGTTTCCGCGACTACTCCACCTTCTCCCGAGCCTTCCGATCCCAGTTCCACATGACGCCAAAAGAATGGCGCGAGCGGATGGGCTGAGGCTCAGCGGCGCGCTACGCGTTGCAGGACAGTGAATTCGCGCGAGCCGCAGCTGCACTGCAATTCGCCCCGCAATGCGCTCTTGATCGCCGGCCCCTTGCGTTGATAGTACCAGGTCGCACCGCATTTCTTGCATTTCAGCTGGTATTTCGCTATGGCTGCCGTGAATCCTTTCTGCTCGCGCTTATCCCGCGCGGACTGCCTCGTACCCGTTATGCCGTAGTGCCCCGTCAGGCGCTCGATGCGTGCTGCCATGCCGTTGAACTGCGGGCCATGATTCATACAGCCCGGTATCGTATGAACATATTCATGCAGGATGATGCTATCGAGGTCGAAGCCATGGAAGGCCGCGCTGGAGAGACTGAGCCGGAATTCGCCTGTCCGGCGGGACTGTTGGCAGCGTCCGAGATAGTTCAGACTATCCGTAAAGCGTATGGACGTGAATGGCCGCACAGGAAACCCATGCTGCACCAACACCTGATACCAATATTTCACCTTATCAATGGCAGCCTCGCCCTCCGCCCGGGTCAGATACGCCATGTTATCACCTCTGCTCTTATTATCGATCACTCAGACTCCTGCCATTACACGTGGCAGTCAAAAATCGTGCGGCTGCAGCACAGTAATCCGTGCCGTAGCCGCACGATTCATATTTTCAGCCCCCATAAGCACGCAATGTCTCGCGTACGAAGGCCTGACAGGCAGGGCCGGTGCCGAGATCCCAAGGCTCGCGATTCAGCAGGATACTGTTCGAGATGATGCGGATGGCGAGGAAAGGGACACCGAAGGACTGCGCGATCTGCGCCACGGCGTCGCCCTCCATCTCCTCGCAGGCCGAGCCGTAGAACTCGTGCAGGAACAGCACGCGGTCGACCGCGCAGTTCCAGCTGTCAGCGGTGCCGATGGTGCCAGTGATGACGCGTCCCTTCGTGTAGCTCCCGGCCGCCGCCTGTGCCGCAGCGAGGAGATCTGCATCGGCCGCATGATAAACCTCTTGCGTGAACTTCTCCTGCGCTGCATCCCAGGCAAAGACGCCGAGCTTCTTCAAGTCCTCCATAGGCGCTCCCGCACCTCTCGCACGGTAATGCGACTGCCAGGCAGATTCGTTCACGGTACGCGCTCCGAGCACGATATCGTAGACCGCGAGCTCGGGATCGTGTGCCCCCGCCGTTCCCTGACTGATGATGGCCGTCGGATGGTAGCGCTCGATGGCGAGCGCCGCGAGAGCGGCTGCATTCGCCATGCCCCACTGCGTCTCGCTCACGATGACCGGCCGCCCATCGAGCAAGCCCCGCACGCAGCGCCAGGGCCCGAATGGCTCCTCGCTTCTCTCCGTCATATTCTCGATGAGATACCCGGTCTCGACCTCCATCGCTCCCTGTATCACAATCGGCCGCTGCCTGTCCATCCCCATGTCCTCCTCGTCTTCGCCTTCCAGGTATGGTTTCGCATTTACCCTGATTTATCAATTCATAATAATACATAAAATTGGCAAAGTCAACCAAGCTGAAGCAACCTGGCCTGCAAGATCACGACTACATCATTTGCCTTTCATCACAAAATTATATATAATTATGTGTAGAAAATCACAAAATTATGTATAAAAAGGTGATACTATGAAACGTCTCGCTATGAATCAGCTACTTGCCTGGAAAAATTCATCATATCGCAAACCATTAATCCTAAAAGGCGTGCGCCAGGTCGGCAAGACCTGGCTACTGAAAGAATTTGGGCGGCAACACTATAAGAATACGGCCTACTTCAACTTTGATGAAAATCCCGAGTATCGCGACTTTTTCCGTGCAACGAAAGACATACACCGCCTCGTGCCAAATCTCACCCTGGCAAGTGGACAGGACATCCAGCCAGGCACGACGCTCATAGTCTTTGATGAGGTGCAAGAATGTCCCGAGGTAATTAATTCACTGAAATACTTTCATGAGAACGCTCCTGAGTACCATGTTGCTGCAGCCGGCTCACTGCTTGGCATCGCACTTGCGCAGCCTTCATCCTTTCCCGTCGGTCAGGTAGATTTTCTCTCACTCTACCCAATGAATTTTCTCGAATTCCTGATGGCGACAGGCAGTGAAAACCTCGCCACCTATCTGATGCAGATAGACACTCTGAATCCTATCCCCACGCCCTTCTTCACGCTGCTTACGGAAAAGCTCAAGATGTTCTATATCACTGGAGGTATGCCTGAGGTCGTGCGCCAATGGGTCGAAACGCAGTCCGTCGAACGCATCCAGCTAACGCTCGAAAATATCATAGACGCCTATGAACGAGACTTCGCCAAGCACCCTGAACCACGCGAATTTCCGAAACTTTCCCTCGTATGGCACTCCCTCCCCTCTCAGCTGGCCCGCGAAAACAAGAAATTCCTCTACAATACTGTGAAACCAGGTGCCCGGGCTCGTGAATATGAGAGTGCGCTAGAATGGCTCGTAAATGCAGCACTCGTCTACAAGGTATACCGTATCAAGAAACCGGGACTGCCTCTCGCAGCCTATGATGACCTTGGCGCCTTCAAGCTGTATCTCGCTGATGTCGGCGTCCTGCGCCGCCTCGCACGGCTCGACCCTACCATTTTCCGTGAAGGTCCGCGCTTATTCACCGAATTCAAAGGCGCTCTCACTGAAAACTTTGTCCTGCAATCACTATTACCTCAGCTCGATGTCACACCCCGTTACTGGTCGCAAAACAATCCCCCCTATGAGGTAGACTTCATTATCCAGCGGCAAAATGACATTATCCCCATCGAAGTTAAATCTGACACAAACGTACGTGGCAGAAGCATCCGAAAGTATACCGAGCTTTTCCGCGACCATACGAAACTGCGTGTCCGTTTCTCCCTCTGCAATCTCCATTATGACGATGATCTGCTGAACATCCCCCTTTTTCTGGCTGACCGAGCTGATGCCCTCATCGGCCTGGCGCTTGGCACCTGACATCAAGCAGTTCAAAAAACGCGGCTGCAGCACTATCACAGTGCCGCAACCGCGCTTTTTTCTTAGTTCTGTTGAATATATCAATATCATCCCACATACTATCTCCCTCATGTAGCATCAATCAGAATGTACCGATAAACGCCTGCATTCAGGAATAAATGTCCCGCCGGTGCCCGATGTCGAGCATCAGTATGATGACTTTCTCATCTTGTATATCGGCAATCAGGCGATAGTCGCCGACACGATAGCGCCACTCGCCGCTGCGATTCGCAGTCAATCCCTTGCCATGCAGGCGGGGATTCTCGCATCCTTCGAGATTCTTGCGAATCCAGCCGAGTATGAGGGCCGCTGTGTGACGATCCATCTTTTTCAGAGCTTTCCTGGCTGACACTGTGAAGAGGACATGATACTTCATGCGAGCCCCAGCTCCTTTTCGACCTCATCAAGGGTGAATGTCTCCGGATTGGCCTGATACTCCTGCATTGCTTTCTTATAGCACTTCATATCATAGTCATCTTCGATATGCTCCATCACCGACTGCCGGATGAGCTCAGACATCGAGATCCCATTCAGCTCCGCAAATTTGCGAAAAAGCGTCGCATCGGCTTCATTCAAACGCACAGAAACGGTCATCGCAATCTCCTCCTCTCTGTAATACATTGTAATACACAATTGAGGCAAAGTCAATCAGCGGACAGTCCGCTGACAGCAAAACGCCATATCTGCGCCAACGCCCTGGTATGGCGTTTTTTGCTGCCATCTTTTATACCATCATTTCTTTCCGTTTATCTAGAGTTTACGTAACTCTGCTAGAATAAAAATAGAAATACATCACAGGGAGAAAGATTATATGAAGAAATATTGGTGGCTCATAGCCATAGCTCTCGTCGTCTTCTTCGGCAATGCGCAGCTGGCTGTGACTGACCCCGTCGAATCGAACTACACATTGACAGCCAAAGAAATGCTGTCTGCCGGTGACTATATATCGCCGCGCATCTATGGGAATTACTGGTATGACAAGCCGATCTTCTTTTACTGGGAACTCATCGCGGCCTTCAGCGTCGCAGGAATATCCGACGCAGCTGCCCGCTTCTTTCCGGGCGTGTTCGCCCTGCTGAACCTCGTCCTGACGTACTACTTCGGCCGTCGGCTGTTCTCAGAGCGTCTGGGCCTCCTGGGAGCCATCATCAGCGGCAGCTCGGTCATATTCTACTACCTGTCAAAAGCCGTCATCACGGACATGACCTTCGTCTTCTTTATGAACTGCGTGCTGCTCACCTTCTATCGCGGCTACACCGGTCAGCAGCGTCGCTGGTATCTGGCTTCTTTCTTCTTTGCGGGGCTGGCCGTCCTGACGAAGGGGCCCATCGGCATCCTCCTGCCGGGGCTCATCATGCTCATCTTCCTGATTTCCGAGCGCCGTCCGCGCGAGCTCCTGCATCTGCAGTGGCCGCGATGATGCGACGCTCGAGCGTTGCTATCACTGGCATTACCACTGGCAGGACGAATACGCCTCCGCCTGCAGCACCGCCACCCACAAGCTGCTCCAGCAGCTCAGCATAAAGCTCATCTCCTACAACGACCTCTGATTTACAGAATAACTAAGCAGCGGCAGGCACGATTCCGGAATGGAGCGTCGTTGTTTGGCGTGAAGAAATCAAATTTTTCCCTATCAAGCATTCCCGCGGAAAGTACTTTCGTTCAAGCGCAGCGCGTTTAAGTACTTTCAAGGGACCTATTAATGGGAAAAATTTTATTTTAGCCAAACAACAATAGCGGAATGAAGGAACCGTGCCTGCCGCGGTCCTGTGCGCTTAGGCCAGACAACATCACTTTGCTGTAGTCCCTTATTTTTTGTCATTTCTCCTTGACTTGAAGTTTACTTCAACTGCTATTATTGCTATCATAAAGCTGATAAAGTACACTCGAAGTCAGATTGGAGCAAGAAATGACTGATAAAGATAAATCTGGCCGCCTCTCGCGCCGGCAATTCATCGGCGGCCTGGCGGGATTGGCCGGACTGGGGCTCATCGGTACAGGCGCATACTGGCTGCCGAAAACCGGGCTGTTCCGTGCCGCGAAATCGAACATGCGGGCCCTCAGCGGCGACCTGGACGCCCAATACGTGCGCCAGATCATCACGACCGACCCTGCTATGAGCCGACGCATCATGTGGGAAACGATGAACGACCTGAAATCGCCGGCCGTAGAGTACCGCCCGGCCGGTGCCGGCGACGCAGCCATCCGGCAGGTCGCAGCCGCGGACGAGACATTCACCGATGACGATCACACGAGCCATCAATACGGTGCCATGCTCGATGATCTCACCCCGGGCACGAGCTACGAATACCGCGTGCGCAGCGACAAGGCCGCCAGCGACTGGCATGCGCTGAACACGCCCGCCCGTGACACGGATACGTTCCGCGCCCTCATATTCCCCGACTCGCAGTCAAATGATTACTCAGACTGGGAGAACATGGCCCAGGCAGCCTGGCAGAGCCACGGCGCCGACCTGTTCATCAACATGGGCGACCTCGTCGACAACGGCGAGGACCGCAGCCAGTGGCAGGCTTGGTTCGACGCCGTACGGGGCATGATCGACACCATCCCCTTCGCCCCCATCATGGGCAACCATGAGACCTACAACCGCCAGTGGAAAGTCCGCCTGCCCGAAGCCTACCTGAACTACTTCGACGTTCCCGCCAACCACAGCCCGCAGTTCGAGCGCTACTACTACTCGTTCGACTATGGCAACGTCCACTTCATCGTGCTCAACAGCCAATGGGAGGAAACGGATGA